>ERZ1029878.26-NODE-26-length-66260-cov-19.485281_pt1 | contig 66260 bp, 71 predicted proteins | sample MGYA00519234_ERZ1029878 | MGnify/ENA primary metagenome ERZ1029878 (study PRJEB33666, sample SAMEA4610928) | skin metagenome | biome: Human-associated habitat; feature: Malodor aspect; material: skin | place: Philippines | collected 2015-08 ... | reverse complement strand
ATAGTTTCACCCAAGAAGCTCCCACCTCAACGCGAGCGATAGCGAGCGTAGGTGGAGAGTAGTTCACTTCTCCTCGGTGTTGATGTAAAGGTTCACGAGGGGCTTGTTTTTCACTAATGATACTAGGTAGATGAGAACTCCGTAGGGGATTCCGATGGTTCCAGCGATGAGGAATGGGATGAGTAGGAATTCGGGGATGTAGATACCGATTGCTACTTTTAGGGCGATAAACGGCAGTGGAGTGGCGAGAACGGTTGCGATGGCGAGCACTACCATGAATCGGATGAATGAGCCACTGGCGGTTGCGATGCGCACGGTGATGTTGCGTAGAGCGGTGTGGTTGTTTTTGGCTTTGTTTTCTTCTGCGGTTGCAATGGTGGTTACTTTGGGGAGGGTGGTGGTCATTGGGTTCTCCTTTTCTTGAATCTAGTTTCAGTATACTTATTTATATCAAGATGTCAAGCACGGATGGAACCTAACTCCACCTCTCCCCGTGACCACACGAATCTATCTCCCTCAAAAAAGTTCCCGCGTCTCAAAAAGCCACAAGAACCTAGTACCATCTTCTTCCACAGTCTCAAACTGGCCATTGCCATTCGAAGCGGCACCCGGCTCGTAGTAGTGGAACGTGTCTTGGTCTATCTCATAGAGGAGACTATTGAGCTCTTTCCGAATAATGTCTGTATCAAAATCCTCTACCTGAAAAACGTGGAGACTAATATCGTCATCTATTTCCTTCGGGCTTAGATACACAGCAATAAGTTTCATGGTTTTCTCCTGTTCGAAGCTGGTTTTGTCTCTGACTATACCAGACCATGAAACTAATTATCGACAAGACCCTCCTCGGCAAAAGTCTCCAACACGATCCGCTTGCACATTAGCACTAGAAATACTACGATCTGCACACGACCTCACTTAACACCACGGCGCAGGAGCCTCGCAATGCAAAAACGACACACCTTAATCATCAGCGACTACGACACTAAAACACACACCTTCCACTATATGTTCTCATGCCCTGGTTACGAGGAAACAGAAAACGCACCGTGTTCACTTGCAACACGGTGCGAAAAATGCGACGAGAAACTAGAATCCGAGAACGAAGACACATGCATCCGACATAATCAAGAGCACAGATACATCAACGGAGAATGGCAAGTGCAAGATAGGAACGTATGCGCGATTCGAGATTGCCCAGGTGCAGCTGATGATAGCGACATAGAGGAAATAGCTCTTTCCTACGGCAACGGCACTTATGCGGTTGATGTTTCGGTCAACCCATATCTTCAACCTGACACCTGGGACATTGATTTTGTTTCTCGCATCGAGTGATTGGACAGACACCCCGCATGCTGTTCTGGTCTGGAGTATCTATAGACACACAAAAGGCTTGCTACGAACAAACGACACAATGAAAACAAAAATCGCAACAGGCATCCCTGAACCTAATGCAAAAAGGAAAGACACACCCACCACCCCAGCAAGAAACTCCCCTGTAACCGCCTTAGCGACAAGGCACATAATTGCCACAAAAATCAATGACGCACAAAGCAAAACAGCGAGAAACCTAATAAACGAGGCTGCAGCTGTAACAAACCTTTCCCGCACAGACCCAATTCTGTGTTCCTGCTTCATGTCTATCCTAGGATCATCCTCCACAGGTTCCCGTGTTGCATCTTCTGCCGCATTATCTTCGCTTTCTCCAGTCCCTTCAACCAGAGAGCTTGACTCACCGATCCCTTTTGACACACCCTCCACCTGATCACCAGGATCAACCTTCTGACGTGGAGCAGAACCGAGAACAAGTACCGTTGACGTGCCAGGAAACCTAGAAGAACCTGCCACAACTTCCCCAGAATCTGTGCTGCCGTTTCGATCTTCTACACCGCCTTGAACCTCAAGAGGCGCACCACTTTTCTCCGCAGGAGACACAGGCGGTCTTCGCGAAGAAAGCGGAAGAGTTATTTTTGTGGACATGAGAAACAATTTCCTTAGAGAAAACAGAACAAAATGTTAGACAAGCACAGTATATGCCAGCAACACCGACATCGAGGAGAAACAGGCCAGATTAACGACAATAATTCCACAAACCAAACAACACAGACCAAAAGAAGCTAAACTACAAACCAAACAACTCAAGGAGACCACATGATAGAAGCTTCATACATCGTCAAATCTGGGACTGAAACAAAAATGCACCTCCCCAACAGAAGATTCCACGCCGCATCCATTATCAAGCCCATCATGATCGACACTTTCCTCAAAAACAATCCAAACTCATGGCACAGGAACATCAACATCAGAAACGACCACTATAGCTGGGGAAGTGGAATTCTCAACGACGCAAGAGAAATTAGACAAATAAGCATAAAGGACGCAGCCCACTTAGCCATCACCGTATCTGATAACACAGCTTCCAACATATTCATCGACCAATTCGGAACCAGCCCAGAAAACTCCAACGTGGCGATATCCCAAGCCATGCGAGATCACGGATACACTGACACTGATGTGAGAGCTTGGTATGGAGGGTCGCATAGGAGACGAGACACTGAGAACTTCCTGACCGTAAGTGAGGATTTGTTCTCGTTTGATTGCGCTGGGGTCACGTCTGCAAGTGACGTGCTTAAGTCAGTCGAATCCCTCTATATGGACGAGAAAACTCGAACCATGTTCGAACAGTGTCAGGATTTTCGCGGGCTGAAGAAGGATGGAGCGCTCCCAGAGGGTTTTGTTGCTGGTCAGAAAACTGGATATGTGGATGGAGTTAGACATGTGGCGGGATGGATTCGGAAGGCTGATAGTTTCGATAATCCTGTTTTTGTGGTGGTACTTACTGATTGTGACAGTGAGACGGGGTGGGAGAATTGGGGTTATATTGATCGGTTCGTGCAACAAGTTGTAGACAAGTGGCTCTAGTTCTCTTGTTGTGCGAGGAGCAAAAATAGGCTTTTTGCATATACTTCCCAGACACCATTTTCATTGGACATAGATATGCGGTGTGTGCTTAAAGCTAGTTTATGTAGCTGGTCAGCATCGATTTCTAAGATGCTTGCTGCATCATTCTCGCTGATCCAATCTGGCCCTGCCCACACAATGTCGGGTTCGTCTTGTCCTATCAGCCATCCCATGCCAGAGCTACAGTAGATTTCCGCGACGTGTTATGCGTTTTTGTTGATGTATTCTGCGGCTTTTGACGCAGCTTCTAGGAACTGTTCCTCAGTTGAGAAAATTCCACGTATCCCTTCCTTTTCCTCTTTTTCAAGTTCGCGTGCGAGCTGTTCGACAAAGATTTCTCCTTCCCGAAGTTTCGGAGCGCTTGTGGCCCAGTATTTGCTTGTCGCTGGGGCAGTTTCCTCAGTATGTGTCCATGTATTGTCGTTGCCTGTGAACGTATATGTTGTTTCAGTGTGGTCGCTGTCTTCTTTGTCAGTACGTTCGAATTTGTGGTCGATGTTGTATTGTTCTGCGCAGTTTTGTAGGAATGTGTAAGTGTTCGGCATTGGTTCAGATGTCTTTCTTCGGTTGTTTTTCTTGGAGTTTAGTTTAGCAAAAACAATGTTCGCGACGGTGCAAGTCAGTAAAGTTACTGGCAAGAGGATAAAAATGACGAAAGGGATATACATTGGGAGTGTACCGTCGTATGTCTCTTCGGCCTTGATCATTTTCACGGTGGAGGGAATAAGACTTGTGAGAAGTATCGTCACTGGAGGAATGAGTGTGCTGGGAAGGTACCGGCTACCTTTAAGTGAAAATGTAACTGAGGCAACGATGAGAGCTGATGGGGTGAGATAATAGTTGATGAAAGATACCAGTTCTGGTCCGGTGGCGAGTTTTCCTAAAATCAGATCGACAAGTGTTACTGCAAGTCCAGTTCCCAAGCTTACTAGGAGCAGGAACCAATTCTTCCATCCTCTTCGTTGCACTGGTTTTCCGTGAGTGAAAAGTTGTGCTAGAAGGAAGGTGATTGTAATTGGCAGTACTATGTATGTAAAAAGTGCGGTTACGCCGTCTGGGTTAATATGCATTGTGTGCCTTTTCTGATAACTGGTTGGTACATGTTAGCACGTGGTGCATGTTTTTGGGGAATTGGGAAAGTGCCTAAAACGCAGGAGTTGACACGTCGTTGCTTATGCTGTAAGATCAGTTTTAGCTTCTTCAAGCAATGGGGTTGACTATTGGTTTCGACTGATAGCACTGATTGAAAGGAAGCGTGCCGGTGCAGGCAGGAGACCACCGTAAGCGTCGCTGCAACCAATAACTGCAAACAAATCGCAGAACGACTTTGCTCTTGTCGCTGCCTAAGCAAGCACAGGGTTAAAGTTTGTCGCTAGGAGGATTGTTTCCGACTCATAGTGGCATCGAGAAAGGGAAACTTCACCTCGTGCAGGGCTACTTTCTGTACGTTGGGACATTGTTTAAGTAGATAGGTTCGTTTTCTGGAAGTGTTCATGCGAAGCCAGAGAGCCGAAAATATTCCTAGATCATGAACTACGCACGTAGAAGCTTTTGAGACGGCTATCAGGACCGGGGTTCGAGTCCCCGCAACTCCACAAAGTTTCCCGCTACATATTGTGGCGGGATGTTTTCTTTTTCCACAAGCGGAAGTTTTGGTGGCTCAGTTTTGTAGGAGACTAATCTGGTCATTTAATGCATGTTTGACATTTTGGACTGAGGTTGCTATATTCAAACTGCACAGCGTACAAAATACCATTAGCGTAAGGAGAGCAATCATGACTATTACCACCACTAACGTTCGCGATTTTAACAACGTCCAGTACAAGAACTTTGTCCAATTTGCGAAATCTGAGACAACTTTTCTAAGGTTTTTGCTTACGATTCCTCTCGATGCAGAAAACCGCGACGAAGACCTCGCTAAGGATCTTAACCTGGCAGCCGTAGCTGGGTCAGAACAGAGAAGGTCTGTCATCACCAAGACCGAGGTCGTTATCTATGACGGGGCAAATCCTATCTTTGCAGATGCCCTCAAAGTAATTAAGCCACTCATCACTAATGGAGACCTCGACAAACTAACATTGAAAAAGAACAAGATGGATTCCAACCGCACTAATATTCGGTGGGAAATCAGCGAAAAGAAGAACAGTGAATATTTTACGCCACTTGTTAGGCTGATTGAAAAGGATCTTGACAATGCAACGAAACCGCTACAGGAAAAGGTTCAAACCGCAGTAGATGCTACTTTGGCAAAGTTTGCAAACTAGATACGCACATACCGGGCAGACACTACAACACAAGATTCAAAGAATAGGAGAATTTTTCAATGATATATCTTCAATGTACTTGCTCAATCCCTTCTAAAACATCGACTAAACCTTCTGGTCGATCCTATGACGATTTGCGACACGTATACCAGGACATTTCTCGTGCCGATACTATCGTTGCACAGTACAATGCAAAGGATCCAGAGATTGAGAGCTGGGACACGTTCCAGATGAATACGGCTGAATTCCTCAGCAAACATCATGGATGTGTTTTGCAAGTGGTTGACTCTAAGGGAAATGTTTTAAATAAGTACTGGTAGGGAACAGAAGATATACGAAACAAGATTTTTGAAAAACCACAACAAATATGCTTTTGGTATCCTCCCCTCTTTTCATCGACTCCCAATGAGGGGAGGAATCTTTTGTAGCTAAATAATACGATAGATAGTGTCTAAGCGTTGCCGCCAAGCTCCTCGTATACCGTCGCCTCATAGGACTTCCACATGCCCACAGATACAACAACCCAGGCAGTGATGGTGATGATAACCGACAGAACAATGTTAGGCGTGACCATTGTTGCTGCGAATCCGACAGCGAGGAGTAAGATTGCGACAGCGAACCAGTACCTTTCAGCCTTAAGGTACACATAATTCTGTAGAGGCGAGATTTCTTTCTGGGTCAGTGCCTTGTAGCCTTTGCGAACTGTGAGGTGTTCGATTCTACTGCACATGAATGTGACAATAATAGCGTTGAACAGGATAAGGATTGCAACTGGCAGGAAATCATTTGTGATTAGGCCAGCTGAGCACCCAGATACGCCCGTCATGAGAGTCAGGAGTACCCAGGCGAGTTGGTGGCGGTTGAGGACTGTGGTCATTCTTTGTTCCTTTCGTAGTTATTGTTTGTGTACGGTGATTCCGCTTCCGAAGCTGGATACGAGGAACACAGCGTACAACGCCAGAAGGGCCCAGTCTTTTCCTGTGTCTACACCTGCTGAGATGATGAGGTAGATACAGTAAATATTGTAGAGGAAAACAGCTATTGAAACGGTGATAATAGTAAGGAACCCGAGTGCGAAGAAGATTTTGATGTGCCCTTGTGCTCTGTCGAGGTTCGTGATGAGGAGGGCCCCAACTACGAAGATGAATGCGGCGAGGATGAGGTTGATGGTTATGGCTTGTGAGAATGAGGGGTTGATCCAGTCGAGCATGTGGTTTCCTTTTGTTCTAGCAACTTATTTTAGAATATTACATATACATCATTTTGCCAAAACTAGTAACACTGTTAGACTTAATGGGAACGTAGCTTAGCAGAAAGGATTTTCACCATGGGTACAAGTTTCTATATTCAGAAAAAGGGAGATAGTGACGGTCAAGGATTGCACGTGTGTCGTCGTAGTGGGAGGTCATGGAGATTTCAGGGAGTGTATCCGAGCGTAGAATTTGTGCGTCGGATGGGCAAGGATACGAGCGTGTATTACTTTGCGGATGAGTACACGGATCTGTTACCTGAGGGTATTAAGGCGATTACTACCGTTGACGATTGGCTTTTTGTGTTGCGGAATTTGCCTGATGGGGTGGAGCTGGTTGACGATAATTGTAGTGGTGAGACTGCTAGTGAACTTGCAAACTTGATTGAGGACGCGAGACCAGTCTTGTTGGAGGAGGTGCTTAACCGCGAGCATATGTCAGATGATCCTGTGTTTCGTGATATTGATCAGTCGATGAAGGAAGATGATTTTGTTGATAGATATGGTTGGCAGTTCACATTCAGAATGTTTAGTTAGTTTTTGGTTGGGTGTTATCTGAGTTTAGTTAATTTTCTCCCACTTTCTGCACGTGTGGGTCCAAATGTGTTCGGAAGAGCAGGAGCCGTCTTTGTGTAGTGTTTTGGTGAGGACGGTTTCTTCTCCGATTGCGGTGATTTTTTCGACGGTTGGTCCGTATCCTTCGTTGCCTGTGATTTTTGTTCCAGGTGCCCATCCTTTGCGTCGGCAATAGTCGGCTGAGTTTTCTTCGGTTCGTGTGTTTGGGTTGTAGTTCATGGTGTCTCCTTTTTGGGAGATGTTAATCGCTGGATCGTTAAAATTCAAACCCATTGACAAACTATTATCCTGTTGATATCATACCAAGGAGTGCAAGCAAACTACCAAGGACACCCATGAACACAATTTTCCACCTCGCAGGAATAGGAACCTCAATCAGCCTTATCCTCCTCTCCTTCGCCGTACAACGCCCGCGAATTGTGGTTTTAGTCGTTGCCGTGGACACGTTCACACTCATCCAGTACCTCATCGCTGACTCCCACGCAGCAGCCTCCGTAACCCTTGTGTCCCTTATCTACGCACTTGCTATGACGAAAGCAGAAAAACATCCAGTGCTTAATCGACCGTGGGTGCTCACAACTACACTCATTATCTATACGGTAACCTATACCGTCGTGAACAGAGAAAACCTTGTCAGCTGGGAACTCCTCATCCTCGCAGGAGCCCTGACGAGTATCCTATCGATGGCTCTCACACACCAAATCACGGTGAAAATCATCCAAATGGTAGGAAACATTTGCTACACCGTGTTCTCCGTCATTATCGGAGCCTATGCACAACTACCTGGGCAGATCTTCTGTTTTGTGCTACTTGTCGCATCCCTCGTCTATATCATTGTCATGAAACAACGAGGCCACGTCGGGCAGGTACCAGAAATAACCACAACTCTCCGAAAGAAATTCTCGCCACAGCTAAAGGAAACACATGTCTAACGAACTTGAAACCCAACAACTAGACACCAGAGCCACACCGCAACACTTAAAACCCCCAATCTATGAATACAGAAAAATCCCAGGTGTGACAACACTTATCGTGATACTAGCCTGGTATGTCGTATTCTCATACAAGAAAATGCTCTCATCTGAACACTGGCACGCGTTTCGCATGCTCTTACCTCTCGACCTCGAAATCTACCTCGACGGCGGAAAACGAGTGCTCAACCATACTCCCTTGTACGACGGAGACATCAACGTAGAGCACGGTCTACCATTTACATATCCACCATTCTCAGGATGGGTGTTCTCATGGCTGGCACGAGCCAATTATGACGCTGTCGCCGTGATTTGGTACGCACTCACAGCCTTTTCAATGCTCGCAATCATCCTCATGGTATTCCACACATATCATTTCGAACTCAGCATCGGTAGCGTCACTGTCGCAGGGCTTTTAACATTGGCAACAATGACCCTTGAACCTGTGCATTCGAACATGTACTTCGGGCAAATCAACATCTTTCTTATGTTCCTTGTGTGCCTTGACTTTCTTTTACCTGAAGGAAAACGCTTACCCGGGATTGGCACCGGTCTTGCCGCAGGACTGAAACTTACCCCAGCTCTCTTCGGTGTAATTTTTCTGTTCCAAAGGCGTTGGTGGGCGGCAGCTGGCTCATTCCTCACATTTGTAGTAACTGTTGTTATCGGCAATATGACTGTTGTTGATGGTGCGAGCTACTGGACGGGAACATTTAAAGATTCAACCCGCATTGGTGATCACACGCACCCTGCGGCTCAGTCGTTGAAGTCGGTACTTGTCCGTGTCTACGATCAGGATTCTACGGTTGTGTGGGCGATGCTCGTTGGGCTGATATTAGCTGTGATGTGTGTTGTGTTGTGGGGGTGTGTGCAAAGAGACTTGGCTGCGTTGTCTGTTGCTGTCGTTGGGATTGTCGCATGTGTGATTTCCCCATTTTCTTGGACACATCACTATGTGTGGTTGGCGTTGTTTATTGTGTCAGTTATGGTGCACCTGTTGTATGTGTTAGACCGTGTATTTGATTACAAGGGTGTTGTGGATGTGGTTTTGGGACAGGGGTTTGCTTTGGTAAGTCTCGTTATAGGTTTTGTGCTGTCAGTGCCGTTTGTAGCATCGTCGTTTTTCATTTCGCCTACATATAGTGTGCTTGTGCATGATAATCCTGCTCGTGGGCATTGGTTTATGTGGGCATCTGTGGCATATGTGGTTGCGGTGTTTGTTGTTGTGTGCTGGCAGTGGGCTTGGGGTCGGATTCCAATGTGGAGACAGAATCGAAAACAATATATTCAGTGTTTTCATGAGGTAGTATAGTTTTGAGAAAAGGAAAGGTTATGACCAACACAAACAGCACTCACGAATACACTATTCAAACAAATGATGATGGCATCGAGTATCTTCTTATTCTCGACGAGCCGGAGGACGCGGCTTCTTTGGTGCGGGCGTACCAGAATTATCCACTGTATTCCTATGAGGTTGCCCTGAGCGAGGATTTAGATACATTATTGCAGTTCATTGCTTCTACAGGTAACAGTGGTTCGTTGCGGTACTATTGGGATAATATTTTTCCTGCGAATTTCTTCGAACCGCTCGATCCTGTGGCCCAGACTGTGCCGTTGTTTCGTGCGTATGTGTCGAACCCGAACACACCACGTGTGATTTTAGAAGAAATTTTGCTAAGTTTGTCACTCGGTGGTGTTTCGTTTCTGGATGCCGAACCTGAGACTATTGATCAGATTGTGTCACACCCGAACTTCGATGAAGAGTTAGAAGAAAAATTCCTCAGATATCGGAAATAGTTTTGTCTCCGAACCAGGAGAGCAAGGAACTTACTCAAATCTCACCTTCATGTACAGTACCTTCGTGTCTTAGACTGAAACCACATCGATTCCATGTCGCTTGTACATGTTTTCCAGCACAAATTCCCGCATAGCTGAGGTATCGCCTTGGTTTATCTGCGAAAAGTCGTGCACGAATTCCTCGGAGAAATCCCCGATGCACCAACGCTTTGCATACGAGTTCGCTGATTTTGCGTTTTTAAACACGATCCTATCGGCAAGGTTTTCCTCTGTGACAACTGCCACACTCATTACGATGCCGGTAGAAAGGCATGCTACAAGTGAGTCAATTCCAGGTTCATTTTCCTCACGGTTATCTCCAATAACGTCTGCAATTTGTTGATGCATTGCTTTGTTTGCCTCCGTCGTTTCTACGAACGTGGTGAACATTTCCCTTTCCCATTCGTTTTTCTCATCAATTCTTAAGTACCTTTTAACAGGGTGCCCGCTTGATTCGGCATTGTGCAGTAGGAGGCATTCTTTACAAAGGCAGGGATTTTCAGCAAGCGACGCATATGCCACGGCAGCTACGGCGGAGATGTGTTTGCATGTCTCGTTGCGGTTTGTGTGGAAGGCACAGGTGCAGGAGGCGGAGAATCCGTTCGTATTGTCGAGCGTGACCGTGTATTTTGTGGTTCCCTTCCCGCCTCCCGAGACAGTAGCGTTGATACTTGTGTTTTCAATGGGGCAGTTTGTCACGTGCCCATTTTTTGCATATTCGACACCTTCCCATATGTTTGGGTTTGTGACGTTTCGTTTTTCGTGATCTGCTCGGATGGTTTCGTCGAATGCTTGTTTTGCAATGGAGGTTGTGTTCATGAGTGTGCCTTACGTTTTGTGGTTGGAGATGAGTATATGCGTGTAGTTCTACAAGATCAAATATGTGGAAAGCTGTGAGTCTGGGGTCACTGTGCAATGTGGTTGAATAGCTTGGGTGCAAGAAATAGAACCCAAAGCGTGTTTCAGCATTGGGTTTGATAGTGGCGGCGGCAGGATTCGAACCTGCGACCTTGTGGTTATGAGCCACACGAGATACCGAGCTTCTCCACGCCGCGTCGTAACGATTAAATAAAATCGCTAGAAGAATACTATAACACATTTTTGAATGCGAGAAGAAAAACCTTGAAAGTTTTGCAGCATCTTTTCGGCTTCAGTACAATAAGACGAGAATCAATTATCAAAAGGAGAATTTTCATGGGTACACGGGCACTAGTAGCAAGAGCAAATGATGACGAAACAATGACAGGGACGTATATCGGCTATGATGGCGATCCTGCTTATGCATTGTCAGATATTATCGCTATTATCAATAGGGACGGCATTGAAGAAGCTCTAGACACTATCATCACTGAACATACTGGGTGGCGTAATATTTCATCCACTGCTAGTGCTTTTGTACACGAAGGTTACGGAGAATTTTATGATGACATGGTTTACCCGGTGACTAAACCAACGAATTCTGAAGGTACGAGTGAGCTTTTCGGGATGACAGCGGCAGACTGGGCGTATGTTTTTGATGTTGAGGAGTTCACTGTTGAGATTTGGGAAAGGGACATGGGATGGGTGTTTAGGGATACTGTTAATCTTGAGGATTTTGAGGATCAGACGTATGATGAGATTCGTAAGTCCTTTTTGAAGTATTAAGTTAGAATCGAAAGAAAGTTAAGGTAAGTTAACCATGGCAACACGTGCAGTTATTGGCTATAAGAATGAAGATGGAACAGTGACAGGAACTTATAATCATAACGATGGTTACCCGTGTCATCTTTTGGACGAGATTTCCGCTCTTGTGGAAAGGGATGGGTTCGCCCGTGTTGCTAGTGTGCTTGTGCAGCATGCCAATGGGTGGTCTTTTGTTGATTCCCAGGCGGTTGGGGATGCTGGTGCGCAGGTTCTAGAAGGGTATGGAAGGTTTTATACCGATGATGAGACTTATCCTTATACGGCGAGTATTGATGATCTAGTGCGTGGTGCTGACGCTCAATGGGTGTATCTTTTTGATATGGAGGATTCTGTTTTGGAGGTTTTTGACGTGTGGGGTGGCATGAATTCTGTGGTGATTACGGAAGAAGAGCTTATGGATATTGATTTTGATAACCTCGCGTCTAAGTTTAAATCACAGATTTAGGTGTGTTCGTTTTTGATTCGTTAAGTTGTTTTGGGGCATATCCCATTTACCAACTTGACGAATTATTTGTTTTGTGTTTATAATGAGGACACGCAGTTAAGGCACATTGAAAGGAATCCACTGCACATGTTTGGAACTATCATCTTTATTGTGGGCATTATCGCCCTGCTTGTTGCCATCGTAGCGATTGTATCGAGCCGTGCTCCTGGAGCATTGGGTACTGCAGCTATCGCGGGCATTATCGGTATTGTTGCCATCTTTATTCCTGTATTTTCCATCGTTCCTGCTCGAACCGTAGGTGTAGCAGTGGAGTTTGGTCAGCCTAAGCGTATTCTTGAAAATGGGCCGCATCTTACCACTCCCTGGACGAATGTGGAGAAGTTCGACCTTGCCATGCAGAATGACATTTATACCGGCGAGCCTAATGGGGATACGGGTAGTCGAGGTGCTGTTACTGTGCGTCTTGCTAATGGTTCTCAGGCTCGTGCGGATGCTTCTATTCAGTGGCAGTTGAAGCCGGATGGGATGATGGAGACATACAATGATTATCGTGAGATGGAGGCTATTCGTTCGAACCTTGTTGACCGGAATTTCCGCGATGCATTGAATACGGTGATGGGCTCATATGATCCGTTGAATATTGATCCTAATAGTGAGGATACGACTCGTGATGAGTTGTCCAAGGAAGTAATGGAGATTATGTCGGAGAAGATTGGCGATCAGATTGATGTTCGTTCTGTAACTATTCCGATTATTAATTATGATGAGGCGACGCAGGCGCGTATTGATGAGTTACAGACGGAGTTTGCTCGTACTCGTATTGCGGAGCAGAAGCAGAATACTGCGGAGAAGGAGGCGGATGCGAACCGTCGTATTCAGGAGTCGTTGAGCACTGAGGTGTTGACAAATAAGTGTTTGGATATTGTGGCTGAGTCTGGTCAGTCTCCGTTGGGTTGTTTCCCTGGTTCGGGCGTGTCTCCAGTGCTGGACGTTAAATCTAACTAATGTGGGTCAGGTTTCTACCTCCCGTCTAGGGAAACAAGATCCCGTCTTCCTTGCTTTGTCAGAGGGGCGGGACTATTCGACTTCTTGGAGAATTTCCTCAAGTGCGTCAGCGGCGGTTCCCCATGCCCCAGATGAGTCAATGGCTTCGCGTTGTCTGAACACATTTTCCCATTTCTCGATTGCTTCTCGTATCTGCACGAGTTCTGCGAGGTATTTGTCTGCGTCTTTTGTGAGTTGGTTTTCTGCTTGTTCGATTGCCTCTATGTTATCGCTATTGTAGATTGTGTAGAGCAGATGTTTGAGCTGAGCTGTTTTTTCTTGTGATTGCATGTGCTTCCCTTTTCTTTGGTGCGGTTGGTATGTAGTATACGCCCTCAGGTTAACTTTATCAAGTTGATTTCAAATCTAGATTGCATTATCATTATCTGTATGGCTAGTGCAACACCTCACCCAAACGACACCTTCGATGCAGAAGCAGCACGCGAAATCAGAAAGCGTGACGTATTCGACGATAGAAACATCCGAGACGAATACAAGGAACTTTCAACAGAGGAAATCCACGCAAAGAGAAAGAAAAACCATCTCGTGGCAATCCTGTCGAACACCATCAGGGACTTTAACTTTGGTTCCGTGGTCCGCTCTGCATGCTGTCTCGGCGTGGAAGAAGTTGTATTCACTGGGAGCCGAAAGTACGATAAGCGAGGCACAGTCGGTGCGCACAAGTACATGGATATTGACTATATTCATGATCAGCTTGATGCAATCGAGCACTACCGCAACAAAGGTTACACTGTTATTGCCGCCGAGTATGATGAAGCTTATGAAATGCAGCCCCTCTACGACTACACCTGGGACGAAAAGACCGCTGTAATTTTCGGCGAAGAAGGAGTATCTTTGCCCGCTGAGGTTCTAGATGCTGTCGATGCAATTGTATGCATTCCCATGCCTGGAGGCATACCCCGAAGCCTCAACCTAGGAGTAAGCTCCGGCATCTTTTTCAGTTACTACGCAGCACAGCACCCGATCAGTAGATAGCGTCTGAACAAGGAAACTACTCCACCACATCAAACCCCTCGTCAGGTACAACACCGTCTAACATGTACACCAGACCGCGTCCCACATGGTAGGCAAGGTTCACGGGCACAGCATTGCCGATTTGCTTATATTGATTTGAAATGCTCCCCTGGAACTCCCAATCATCAGGGAAACTTTGAATCCTAGCCGACTCACGCACTGTTAAAGGACGGGTTTCAAAAGGGTGGCACCTGTCAGTTTGTTTCCTTGTCGGGCTACAGGTCAAAGTCGGTGAAGGTTCATTCCATGCAAGTCGCCGGGCCATTTCAGTTTTACCGCCCTCAGCCGAAAGTGACGAGCCCATATATGTTTTCTGCACATCATCAGGCAAATCTTTCCAATTCCCTCCCTGGGGGACAAGATCGAACACTTCACGCTTCCAGTCTCCATACTGAACGCCAGGAGAATCAGGCACGCCTTCCAGCACATCGCCCACTGAGGTGTAGAATGGTTTCTCTTTTGGAAACAAGATAGGGGAGTCAATGTCGTGTCGTTTTCCGATGATAATGAGTCTTTCCCGTTTTTGACCGACATTGAGAAACTGCGATTTTAACACTTTCCATGCCACTTCATAGCCCAAGTCCTCAAGCAATTTTATCATAATCGGCAGTGTTTGTCCCTTGTCGTGCGTGACAAGACCTTTAACGTTTTCTCCCATGACAATTTTGGGGTTTGTTTCCTCGATAGCACGGGCGAATTCGTTGAATAAGGTTCCTCTTGCGTCCTTGAAACCGAGACGTTTTCCTGAATGGGAAAAAGCTTGGCAAGGAAACCCTCCTTCAACAATGTCGACTTCCCCCGCATACCCATTAAAGCGGAGGTTGTGAATATCACCTTCGATAACATTCCATTCGGGGCGGTTGATTCGTAGTGTTGATGTGGCGTGTTTGTCAATTTCGTTAACCGCGAGATGGTGGATGCCTGCGTTTTCGAAGCCAAGTGCTGTGCCGCCCGCTCCTGCGAATAGTCCAATGGAGGTGTGTTCGGTGGGGTCGGTTTTGAGAATGTTAAATGGTGAGGGATGTTTGCCTTGGAGTTTTTCGTTGGTGTGGGTGACTTGTTCGATGTTGACCAGGGTGGTGTTTTTGTTTCGGGTTGCATGGATGAGGTCTTTTTTTATCCATGTTCGGATTGTGGTTTCTGGGATGTGGGTGATTTTTGATGCTTCGGGGATTGTTATGTTCGTCATGTGTTTCCTTGTTGGTTTGTTGTGAGTATAGTTGATTTTTTGATCGAAATATTTCTTGTGCTGATATATTGTATTTTTGTTTCCGCTAAGATACTGTGGTGATGAAAGAACATACTAACTAACGAAAAGGAACCTCATGTCAGATCGAAGCGACCGTCTCATCTCTTATCTAAACGCTGTTAAAAACAAAGACTACGCTACGATTGCTCAGCTTATCCATCTTTCTGAGATCCAGGCAATTACCTACGCATACCTCGACAAGCTGTCCTTGACCAGCGAGGATTGGAGCAAGGTTGCCGATGCAGCATTCGACTCCGATAACGACGCATACAGTCACTACACCGCATACTCATTCGCACATATCACAGCTCGTGAAGCAGGCGAGGTGACAGATCAGGATGAGCAGAAAGTGCACGACAACCTTTGGGCGTACAGCAGGGAAATTGGGCGAGGGTTCAATGATGTCATGGAAAGCGCTCTTAATCGACATTCCCGTAATGAAGCACTAATAGAGACTGGAAAAGACTATGCATACAGGATTTTCTCCATCGTGCTAAAAGAAAACGGTGCTGGGAAAGAGGAGCTTAATGATTTCTACCTGAACAGGAACAATAATCTGGCAGATGACTATGGTTTTCCTAAAATTCTCTTTGAGGTCTAAAAGGGTGTCTGCGTTAGGAAATAGCCTGCCGTGTTTTCATGTTGCTTCTGATAAGATGATTCAGAACATATCAGAAGGAAAAACATGAAAACTAACAACCCAGTACTTAGTAATCTGCCAGACGCAGAACCAATTGCCTCAGGTAGTCTGCTTACTCAAGACGAAATTGTGCAGAAAACAGGTATCACGCTTGCCGTAATCATTGCTTTTGCGTCGCTTAACTTTGGTCTTGCTGTAGCAGGACAACAGACCCTCGCGATGATCCTTACCATCGTAGGTGCTATCGGAGGGTTCATCGCGGTACTTGTTTCAGCATTTAGTGAAAACGGGTATAGTTCGAAAACTATCACACTTACATATGCCACTCTTGAAGGATTGTTCGTGGGCGGTTTGTCGTTGCTTCTTTCGGGCTACATGGTGGGCGAATCTGATGCAGGTGCACTCATTGGCCAGGCAGTGATAGCAACGGTTGGTGTGTTTCTTGGAATGTTGTGGCTATATAAGTCGGGAAGATTCCAGGTCACTCCGAAGTTCAACAAAGTTATGTTGATGCTTTTGTGTGGCACATTGTTTGCTGTGTTGATTAATCTCATTACTGCTATTTTCTTCGGCATCAATGTGTTACGTGATGGCGGTCCTATTGCTATTGCTTTCAGCCTGTTTTGTATTGTGCTTGCGGCGTTGAGTTTTATAACTGATTTCGATACCGCTGACAGATTGGTACAGTCAGGTGCTCCGAAGGAAATGGCATGGGGTGTGGCACTTGGTTTAGCGGTGACACTTGTGTGGCTATATACTGAGATTCTGCGTCTGCTCAGGTATTTTAAGGACTAATCTTGTGGTTTGGGTTTCCTCCTCTGTTTAGGGGAGGATTTTTCTGTGGTGCCTTGCTATTGGCTGGTACTGTGGAGGGGTAGATTTTGAGAAAGGAAAGCGTATGTCTGCGTTTAATTGGTCTGAGATTAAGGATTTGTTCGATAAGGAGACGGAGACTTTGGACGGGGGTGGCATTGTTGTTCGCAGGGATGGTTCCGTTGAGAAGCATCCTGATGGCTGGTATGGGCATTTGTTTGATACTGCCTATGAGAAAGATGATGTGTGGTACTACAATGGGCATCCGCTATATGAGGACGAGTTTGAGGATGGTGGGTTTAGGTACCGTATTCAGCATCAGTCTGCGGTAGCGAACGAGGAGTTTTTGCAGTATTGGGCGGAGGATGTTTTGGAAGATTTCCCTGCTGTGTTTCTTGGTGCTACTACTGTGTCATCGTCGAGTACCGATGATGATTTCGAGGGTGAATTCCTTGATTCGTGGTTTTTGATTCTTAAAGGGTTAGATGGCTAGTTTACCAGGACTGCTTTGTGCGCGGAGGCATCGGTGCGACCTAGCATACGCATGAGATTGGTGATGCGTGTGCATGCTTGTGTTTCGGTGGACGCTTCGATGCACATGGTGAGTTGGGTTGAGTTCTTTTTGAAGATGGGGAGGGTGAAGCGGGTTTTGGCTGCGGTGTTGGTGGTGAGTCTGGTGTAGGCGGTGGGGGAGGTGTTGATGGTGACGTTCCAGATTCGTGGGTTGTTGATGGTGTAGGTGTCGGTGTAGTCGGGGGTGATGTTATGGGTGTTGAGTTTGTGGGTGATGTAGTGTTTTGCTTTGGTTTCGTTTTTTGCTTCGCAGGTGTAGGTGATGAGTGTGTGGGTTGGGGTGTGATCGATTGTTGCGGCGTCGTCGAGGTCGAAGACGAAGTTTTTGATGGTGTCGCGGGTGTGCTTGCGGGTGTGGGGGATTGCGGTTTCTACGGTGTAGGTGGTGTTTTCGTTCATGACACTATGATACTTGTTTAAAGGAGGGGTTGTCAAGTGTTAGGTTGGTTGGTGAGACAAATCACAACTCCTCTATTGAAAACTCCCACCGCACAGAACTCTTATGCAACCCCTCCACCGGCACTGAAAACCCCACCTCAACAGGATTCATCGAAAAAGAAAACGCATCAGGAAACTTCTCATGTGCCCACTTTTCCACAAACCGTGCTGCCTCCAAAGAAGACGTAGCATCGTACAAATCAAACTCGAAGAAGCATTCCTCATCCTCTACATAATGCACAGGACTCGTCTCCAACACGCCACCACTAACACGGAAACGCGGAGTAATACAAACTTCTTCAATTTTAATATCCCATACAATGACATCCCCAGCGTCACTGACAGAGTACCCCAACCCACCAAAATCATTCACAAAGAAGCATCCGTCTTTCCCGAAATGGTCACGCAACCGCTCAAACAAACACATCCGCAACTCAACCTCATCCCCGCTGTGGATAACATATGCTGTCACGGGAACAGTATCCTGAGAGTGTGCAGGCTCGATAGAAACAACCTTCGACACCATGATCTACGCCTCTTTCCTAATCTTTTCTAGTTCGCGAGTCACATTTAACATGTTCGCCCGTACTCCCACATTCTCCCTATCGAGAATCTCAACATGCGTACCATTGCCCAGAACAAACGACTCCCGCACATGATGATGACCACACACATTCAATACAGGGCGAAGCTCGTCTACAGCACGTTGTACCATCGAACCAGATTGCTCCGCAAACTCTTGGATATGGCTCGGCAACTTATCACCGTGTCCGTAGAGCCCTGATGTGGCTTCTACCGGGCCATCGTGAGTGAAAAGAACATCAACCTTACCGTCGACAATATCAATAAGATACTCGACTTCCTCCATAGTAGGAATCTCCTGCTCCCACCACGATTTGCCACGAAGCCTATACTCCACATCAATACTCGTAGCTCCACCAAGAGCCGCATACGACACCCCGTCCCATTGCCACACATGGGCACGCGGAGCGATACGAATGTGCGGAAAAAACTCCGACACAATAAACCCATCCTCATCTGTGACAAGATCCTCAGGAGGCTCTTGACCAGTGCAGTATGGCCCTTCTGACGAAGCATGGAAGTAAGGAGCATCGTACCTGCGAGTCTCATCACTCATGAACCCGTTGTACCCAAATGTTTGGTCAATTTCCCAATAGTTTTCGTGGTTGCCAAGAATGACATACAAGTTCTTCTCGTGCTTAGCCAAGATTCGCTCAATTTCCCATACGTACCCTTGGAAGTGTTCAGGTTTCGAAGGTGTGAGACGCCCTCCTAACGCTTCCGCATCCTTCATGTATGTGTCGGTGAAAATATTAGTGTCCCAAAACCCGAAATCGCCGACATGGACGAGTCGTGCATCAGGATGCTGATGGAGGGACGAGTACAGCTTTTTTGCCGCCCAAAACTCGTTACCGTGCCAGTCACCGAACGCAACAACAGGTTGTGACATGATATACTCCTTCTACATAACAGTTTTCCTGTATTATAGACCAGGTCCTTGCATTTTCCCAACATGAGAAGTAGGTGAAATGCTCACCCACACTTCAGATCCCTCATTCTCTGGGAAATATACATTGATACGATAATGGAACATGCCTTCTGCCGTATCTTTTTGAACTCCGCTGAACATTCCAAATCGTCTGGTGCCAAGTCCTCTGTTGTGCAATAATAGAATTGGGCTAACGACGGGTCCGGCTCCGACTGGGAAAGATCAAATCCTGCCAAATCGTCCACATAACTTGCAAAAGCATCCCTTGTGGCATTCGTGTCCTGATCTATATACGCCAACGTTGTTTCTGGAACCACTTCCTTGTTAAACATTGACCTGTGGGTTGTTTCTTTGTACACGAGTTCCCAGTTATGCATCGGCTGGAACTTCTCTGCTTGATACTTAGTACCTCCATCATCGCGGAGAAAGCGAGCATACGCGAACACGGTTCCAGCGACGATCCCTACGGTAATAAGTACCAGAAAAATTAATTTTAAGCTCTTATGCGACATAGTGCTTCCAAAATAGTTGAGAACATAAAAATAACACACCTAACTTGTGCCATGCGCCTAAACGTGCACCACACACAAAAATTCCTACCACATGACCGTATGTGGCAGGAATCATGCACTATTTCTGGACCTAAATATTTCCCTCGTACTTAGGCTTCCTGTCCTCTGGTGTATGTTCAGGAATATGCTGCCTAATAGGATCAAGAAACGCCTCAATCTCATCAATATACTCACCGTTTAGCCAGTGGCCGATTTCCAGCTCGTCATCAAGAACCGTCTCAACCTCAAGCAGCCTCAAAATATAACCATCGTCATCCTTCCCCTCCTCAATCATCTGATCATACACCTTCTCGGCTTCTTCGCGCTCCCAAGCCCACTCAAACCCGCCAGCACCGTGCAAATCGTCAGCAGGCGCGAACGACACAACATAGATCTTCGTCATCAATAACTCCTTGCTTTAAAAATCATTACATCCACGATACCAAACACATCTCCACTACTCCGACACCACATCAGAAACCTTTAGCTTCTCAAACGATTCAGCAACCTTACGTACAGGAGTTGACTGGTACGTGCCCACCTTCGAACTAGACCCATTAACCGTAAACCCAGGACCGTGCTCAACTGCTAGCACACCACTATCCTTACCGACAAGCTTAAACACTCCCACTCCTTGAGCACCACGACCCTTATACGGAATTTCAGACACAGGAACAACCTTATGGCTCGTCTCAGACATAATCAGCAACTGTTCATCCTTATTCACAGCCATCACTGCAACAACATCATCGCCTTCAAGAAGCTTAATACCAGCAACACCATTACCAGCAATACCTTGAACAGAAATAGCCGAGGGGTCAAGACGGAGAATCTTCGCAGTGTTCTGCTTATTCGTTCCCTTCGTCACAAACACAATGTCTTGCAACTCAAGGTTAATGACACCTGTAGCAATCACTTGATCGATTTTCGGAGCCACGGGCTTATCTACAATTGTGCCTGGGAGACCCCCACCCTCGAACAGTTTTACCTTGCCATCGTTAAACCCAGCCCATACCAAATGACCGTCAGGAATGACACGCCCCTTTTCACCAAGGATATGCATTTCCGTGTCTATTTTCCACAACGTTCTCAGCTTCTCATCGTCAGGCATGTCCTCCGGTCGTGACACGGGACTGATTGTCTCGTCAATTACTGTGCGGCGGTCGTACCACGGGTCGTCGAAAAGCTTCAGTGTTTCATCTAGTTCGTCACGAATGATCGTTTTTCGAAGGTCATCGTTTTGTACAATGTCTTCTAGTTCAAGAATTCTATCCAAGGTTTTACGGAGATTCGCAACCGCTTCTAACGTGTCAGACTTCGTCAACCTGTACATTGGCATATTTACTACATATTCAGCCTGGTCATCATCGAGATGGAAAACAGGATCGTTGTCGAATAGGTCAAGATACTCGTCAGGGATATTGAAATCTCTGGAAAGAATATCTTGTTTCGCCGATTGCTTATTGTCAGCATCCAGCAAAATTCTCGCCACTACTTCTTTATCAAGAGCAACCACAGCAATAGCCTGTTGTCGCACCATTTTAACATCAAGACCCTTCAGTTCATGTAGCGACCTGTTGATAATGACGCTGTCACGAAGCCCAATGAAATGGTCAATCAGATCCCTAACGCCCCACCACCTTGGAGTGAGGTCATCATCAAGTGCGACAATGGAAGCAGCGTAAGTCGATTCAAGGTCTGTGTGTCTGAAAATTTCCTCCAACACATCTTCTGGTTTATGACCACGTTTAACCATGATATCAATAGCAAGACCTTTGTCCAGATCAGAGTGGTCAGCCGTGTCTGAAATTCCTGGTATTACACCTTGCCGGACAAGGTCATTTAGACCAGGTTTCGGCTTATCACCCTTTTTCTTCCCCTCGATGAGCGTTGGAACGAGAACACCTGGCGGGATTTCAGTAAATCTGATCTTCTTGTTAGTAATGGTGTAATTTGCCCGAACGGTCAGTTTCCCCCGACCAGTCTCGTAATACTCTTTAATCCCGGACACATCACCAATAATAGTTCCTCCCGTACCCCAGTCAGGCCCAGGCATCACTTCTAGAATATCGTCGATTGTGGTATCTGGATTATTAAGCACAAGCTTCACGGCGGCAATAACCTCGCGCGGATTATGTGCAGGAGTGTTCGTTGACCACCCTTCACCAATACCCATTGCGCCAAGCATCAATAGCACAGGGTATGTTGCGGGAAGATACCACGGCTCTTGACGCTTATTGTCGTAAGTTGGGCGCATTGGCACGGCACCATCGTTTACTTCGCGCACAATGTCGTAGCCCACTTCGTCAAGTCGTGCTTCGGTGTACCTATCGGCGGCGGGGGTATCTCCAGGGGTCATGCCGAATGATCCAATGCCTTCAATGAGTCGGAGCCTTCCGTATTCACTGGCAAGGGTGGTGAGTGTGCCATACATGGCGGACTGCCCGTGTGGGTGATAGTTGCCTGTGGCGGCAGATGTGATTTTTGCAGACTTCTGAGGGGATGCGTTTGGTAGCACTCCGTCTTGCATCATGGAGTAGAGAAGTCGCTGCGCGCCAGGTTTCACACCTGATGATGCGAGGGGAATGGCCCTGTCGGTGTTTGTGTACAACATGTACGCGTAGTTGTTTTTCCGCAGGTATTTGCTTACCGGCATTTCGACGAGTTTAGTGGCTACGTCGTCTGGGTTGACAGGGGGTTTTGTTTCCAGGGTTGTTTTTTTCTTTTTCGCCATTGGTGTTTCTCCTTATGCCATGATTTCGTCTTTGTCAATGTCTTCGGTTTTGCCGACTTCTTGCATCCATTCGCGCCGGTCTTTTGCTTCCGCGGCGAAAACAACGTTTACGTCTGTATCGTCCCGAGCAGGATCATAGCTTACTTGTAACAGGATTCTTTCATCTGGGTCGAGTACAGAGCGGCGGAAGTCTACAGCGTTCATTTCTCCGAGACCTTTGCATCGTTGCACTTCGATCTTTGTTCTGCCTGCTTTTTCAAGTTGTTCGATGGCTTCGTCACGTTCTGTCTCGTCGATGCACATGATTCTGTCATCTGGGTTGTTCGATGTGACGATGAATAGAGGTGGAATTGCGATAAATAGCCTGCCTTCTTCGACAAAGGGTCGGAAGTACCTGATGAAAAGAGCCATGAGTAGCGAGTTGATGTTGTACCCGTCAACATCTGCGTCACAGACAAGGATGACTCTGTCGAATCGTCGGTTTGAGGTATCGCATGCATTTCCGATGCCCGTATTCATGAGTGCGACAATGTCTTGGAAGATTTGTTTTTTCTTCATTGTTGTCATTGAGGTTTTCATGGCGTTCGGGATTTTACCTCGAAGTGGTAGAGCCCCTTGGAATAGAGAAATGCGGGCAGCTTTGACTGTTCCGATAGCAGAGTCACCCTCGCCGATAATGAGTTCAGCACCAGAATCAGGTCCTGTGACTTCGCAGGGGAGGTATTTGTCCGGTAGTGATAGATTTGAGCCTGCGGGCGCGTACCCGGTGTGTAGTTTCACGGATTGTTTCGCGGCAACGATTTTTTGTTGTGCTCGTGCGTGTTCAAGTGCGACTTTCGCCCATTGGAGTAGTGCTTTTGTGTTTGCGGGGGATTGTGCCCACGCTGTGATTTTTCGTTCTAGTTCTTTGACCATTCGGTTGGCGAAGATTTGGGATTCTGAAAGTTTCCGCTTGTCCTGTCCTGAGAAGGATGGCCCTGGGTATTTAACGGCAACTGCAAACATGATTGTGGATTCGAAGTCAGATGCGTCAGGGTATGCTTCGCCGGTTTTCCTGTTAAGGTTTCGGAGTGTTTTAGATGCCGCGCCTGCACCAAGTGCTCGTTGTGTTGCGTCTTGGTGTTGTCCGCCTTCTAGGGTGTAGACGCTGTTGACGGTGGAGATGGGTTGTGGTTCTGCGGATGGGGCGATTGAGACTTCGTATTCGACTTTTTTGGTGTTGAGGATGTTTCCTCTGCGGTCTTTGATGTCGAATTCGAATTCTCCGTCGAAGGTGGCGATTGCGTCGAGGTTCGCGGCTTCTTTGAGTACTCCGATGGTGCCTCGTTTTTCGGGGTTGATGGTTTCTGTTTCGCCGTTTTCGGTGATGGTTGTGACCATGCCGGGGGTGAGCCAGGTGACCATGCGGGCTCGTTTGTTGAGTTCTTCTTTGTCGAGTTCGTCGTGGGCGGCGATTTTGGGGTCGAAGTGGAATCGTATCCAGGTGCCGTGTTCGGGGGCGTCTTTCTCGGTGATGTTTTGTGGTTTGAGGTGTTCTGCGTCTTTTTGGGTGAAGTTGGCGGTGGGGTCGAAGGTGGTTCCTTCGAAGTGTCCTGGGCGACCTTCTTTGAATTGTTGGACGTATTTTTTGCCATCATGGAATATGGTTGCGTCGAGTCGGTCTGAGATATAGTTGCCTGCTGCTGCGCCTTCGCCGTGGACGCCTGCGGTGATTCCGGTTTGGGCGAAGTTTTCTCCTGCTCGGGATGATCCGATGGATGCGACGATGCCGTTTTTGTCGCGGTCGTTGTAGTAGGAGACGTCGAGTCCTCGTCCGTTGTCTCTGATTTCGATGGAGTTGTCGTCGTGGTAGATGATGTTGACTTGGGTGGCGTGACCTCGAGCTACTTCGTCTGCTGCGTTGTCGAGGAATTCTCGTGCTGCTGTGGTGTGGGGGTAGTCTCCGAGTGCGCGGGATACGTGTTCGCGGACGTGGGTGATTTCGTCTTGTTGGATGTAGCGTTGTCCTTGTGCCATTGGTTCTCCTTTTGGTTTGGGTTAGAGGTTAGCACATGGTGGGTGTTGTTGGTTAATAGGTTGTGTTTTGGCAGTTTTGTGCTGTGTGTTAAGTGCTTAGAATGTGTTTTCTTGTCACGGATGAGACTAGTTATGGATGTCTTTAGGGGAATTGTTTGTCGCTTTTAAATTCCTTAAAATCGTTGACTGCTTTTTCAAAGACAAAAGGTGCAAGCGTTGTTGTGACATCGAACTTAGTACCTGGATATTTTTTATTAAGAGATGTTTCAAAGCTCCATAGTTTCCAGAGCAAATCTCCTCCACTAATGACAATGAACAGGTCAATGTCGCTATCTTTTCTACGCTCGCCTCGGGCGACTGATCCAAAGAGCATGCATCTTTCTATTCCATGTCTGTTCATGGCATCTATTATACCCTCATATTCTGGGAGGTCCGAGGGGTGTACGACTGGAAAAGACATGTCACGTAGTGATTGTCTCTTAGGATCCGTTATTTGTAACATTGTTTTCTCTCTCTGACAGGTCTTATTAGGTATATGTTACTAAGCCACTTTGCATCCTGAGATTGAAGTTACACAAAACAATGTTAGGCGGATGAGACTTGTATAACAAAAAGCAGCGCTGACAGGGTAAGGCAGAGACCCATTGCAATATAGTTATGCGCGGTGTGGATAAGTGTTGATTGCCGTATTCCTTCTTTTTCGGCTCTATGTATGTTTTCGTTGACGTGTATGATTATTTCGTCGTGCGTGCGAGCTTTTGGAATTTCGGCTAATGAATTATCTAATGTCTTTTTGGCGGTTCGCGTTGCTGTTTCCATGAAAAAGATACCTCCGATTGACAGGGCTAGTGCTGCTCCTAGTGGGATTCCCATGATGAGGTGGACGAGTCCAAATTTGAGGGACTGGACAAGCTGTATGTGTTTATTTGACCAAATATAAGGTTTCCTGAAGGTTTCTTCTTCAAGGAGTGCGAATTTGGGCAGGAATACAGCGAACACTAGGATCATGACGATGATTGCACCCCAGAGGATTGGTGAATTTTCCACGGCTTGACCTGTTTGTGTTTCTGAGGTTTTCGATGCTAGCCATGTGAGCCACCCGAATGTCATCCCTGGGACGTATTTGATGAGGAGTGTTCCTGTGGTAAGGACGCTTAGGATGCTAAGTGTCCCTATGAGGAAGTGTTTTGGTTTGAGGTCCTTTCGGATTGTGTTGCTGTCTTTAATGTCTTCGGGAATGTGTTTGTGGTAGTAAGCGATGCTTCCTATGATGAGTAGGAGCCAGAGGAATGTGAACATTGGTTTCCTTTGAAGATGTCAGAAAAGAGTTATCCTTTGTATAGCTCAAAATAGTGTTTCACTACTGCTGCTGAGTTGAGAAGGTCATCGTGTCCTCGGTGTGTCGTTCCTCTGGGTTCGAAGGGTTCGATTTCTTTTGTGGAAAGACCTTGTGCCGCAAGTTTGATGCTGGTTGCGTCGATGCTTCTGTAATGAAATTTGCTGTAAAGTTTCGGCATTTGTAGCGATACTAGGGTGCGGTCGTAGTGGATGGAAGAGCCAAGCATTGGGAGTGGGGTTCCTGATGTGTTTTCATCAATCCAGTCGCAGAGTTCTTCCTCTACTAGGGCTAGTGTTTGGTTGGGGTTGAGGGTTTTAATTTCGTCGAGGAGTCCGTTTTCGGTATGCATGTTTGTGACATACTCGCCCATGCTGTTGTGAATTTCTTCGATGGGGTGGTAGATGGTTTTGGAGATGGATTTTTCTTCTTCGAACTTTGAGTTGAAGAGAACAAGTGCCACTTCGAGTATGAGTGCATCATCTTCTAGTCCAGTGGTTTCGATGTCGAGGCCGAGTGCGTATTCGGTTTCCATGTTGTTTCTCCTTTGTTTGGTTTGTTTTGAGTTTAGCATTGTTGTTATGGCTTTAACGAATCCAATTGCTTTTCTCCGTTTGGCATTGCGTAAGATGGTGTGGAAAGTGTACTAAATGTTTTCGCAGTGGAAGCTTTAGAAAAGTTGTTGGACGAATTCTGTGGCACAGTTTTCATGCAGACCAGCATAATAACTAATGCCTTGACCTTGGCTAATGGTGCCGAAACAGATATAGCGGAATCTTTGTCGGGGAAATTCTTTTCTATTGATGCAGCGACAAAAAGAGCCCTCCGTAAGACCACTGGTACAGACCAAGAATATATCAAAAATACTAAAGTCTCCACCGCATTTCAAACCAAGGTGTATACTGCGCACCTAATGGAAACAACAAAAACAGCACGCACAACCCCATGGTGGAAACAGTTCTGCACCATGGTGCTCGTTGTTTTCTTACTGTCAGGAATTATCCAAACGTTTATAGGACGTGTGTATGTTGTCCCGTCAGGTTCCATGGAACCAACTTTGCACGGATGCACCGGATGCACAAATGACAAGATTCTAGTAAATAAGATTGCACCAGTTTTCAAAGATCCGAAGCAGGGTCAGATTGTGGTATTTGAAGGAACAGAATCATGGAACCTCGGATATGTTGAGCCACGTTCACAAAATAAACTGATCGCTTCTCTTCAAGACATAGGAACATTTTTTGGGGTTGTTGTCCCTAGGGAAAATACGTTAGTGAAACGTGTTGTTGCTGTGGGAGGACAAACAATAAAATGTCTCCCTGGTGATCCTGGAATTATGGTTGACGGCAAAGAAATAAATGAGGAATACACCCTCATGCCACATCGGGGGAAGTCAGTTCCTTCAGGGTTTGAAAACTGCGGTGGAAAATTTTTCGGACCAATTACAGTTCCAGAAAATCACGTGTTTGTCATGGGTGACAATAGGACAAATTCTGCGGATTCTCGGTACCACATTGATGATAAACATTTCGGTGCTATCCCAGTTAGCAATATCATAGGATATCCACAGTTAATTGTATACCCTTTCGATAGGATACAAGGTTTGCGTACTGAACCTATGTGATAGCCTTTCGTGTCAGAGAATTTGAAAGGATCCACATGACTCTTGTAGACCACAGCATGAAAGAAATGACTGATATTAGCTTTAAAGAATTTAGCGTTGAAAATAAGGACGTGTATGTTTACACACCCGACAGGTGGGGATACAACGGGCTTAATTTCATGTTTCTCACATCTCTATCTGACCCCAACGATAAAGACTCAAAAGTGACTTACACTGCCGTTGAATATCTTGTTTCAGTTCCTGAGGGAGATGTGAAAAAGGAATTTGTGGACAAGTATCTTTCCGGTGGTGCGGACGCAATGCTCACCTTGTTACAGGAGAAGCTTAGGGCGGAAGATTTTGCTGGAACCCATAAATACTACACATCAGTGCAAGCCTTTGTGAATGAATCACAGCTGTGGAACAGAGCAACTGGTCTTCAATTCCGCATCATTGCAAATATTCATGATGTGGAGAACCTGGGTTCGGTGTCTGATTTTTATGCAAAATTCATCGATCCTGTCGGTACGATTTTTGGTCTAACAATTGTCGAATAGAGACCCGTGGGGAAATTTTCCATTTGCAACACGCGGGGCGTGGCGGTGACATATAATATGCGTTAGTCACGCCCCCCTTTTTTTAGAATGGAAACTTCTCAGATGATAAAGAACATTCGTCAAACAACATCGATCCTTACAGCACTCATTAACAATGCGGCAGCCCTCAACGTCAGGCGCATTGTGCAAAGCAAGATACACACCATATCGCACGCGTCGGATAGTCGAGTTTGGTATGCATATATCAACGATCCTAAGTTTGAAAAAATAATCGCCATTGCGGAAACTTACATTGTTGGGACGGGCGAGCGTCTGTTTTCTGTGAGGAACATGGAAATACAACTCACGGAGGAACAAGAAATCACACTCCTTGAACAAACCGCCAATGGAGCTATTGACAAAGCTACTTTGGCGCACACCGCTCTTTCCATCTATGAACTTATTGAGACACTTGAAGGGTTCACTGTTGAAAATGAATTCGGAATGGTTGATGAGATTCATCCCCGGTATCTTGTTGGAGAAGCTTTAGACTCCACGACCTCAAATATTAAAAGTGTTGGTGTTTGGAATTGGGGGATGAGTATTCGTCTGCAGTCGGGAACGCAGATAGAGGTTCGGAATGCGTACGTGGATCCAAACGAGCCGTACGACATCCTTTTCACAGTTGTGATTACAGATAAAGAGAACCCAGACAAAAATAGGCACGGATTGTTCGATGCGAAACAGCTTCGTGCCGTGTTGCCTTCATATGTGTACTATGGTGTTTGATAACCTATAACAGAAAGGTAGTACAGTGAACCAAACCAACTTTGAAACACTCCGCTATAAGCTTCGCAACGAAGATACAAAACCGCCTGTTCTTGCCTCACAGTTCGCAGCTGGATACGACTTAACGAATGATGATGAAGATTTCACAATCAGACCAGGCGAGATGAGAAAGATTAACACTGGTGTTGCTGTAGCACTACCAGATAGCACCGTGGGTCAGTTACATGTCCGGTCTTCGACTGGTATCAAGTTGCGTTTGAACCTCGCGAACGATGTTGGGATTATTGACGAGGATTACAGAGGGTGGATTTATGCCACTGTGGTAAATACGGGAGACGAGGATCAGGAAATTAAGCGGGGTCAGCGTTTGTTCCAACTTATTCTCATGAAAGTTGATCGACTAGATCTTGAACAATGTGACGAGCTTGATGAAACAGCCCGGAATATTGGTGCGACTGGGTCAACAGGCAAGTTTTAAATGTTGCCTGTTGATTCCAATACAGCAGGCTCTGTTTTCTTTTTAACGGCAAGTGTACTGTCTCTTATAGGGTTTGTGTTTTTAGCACATCGGTTTATTAGTTTTTACACTAGAGACCATCCAGAGATTCGTCATCTGTCACAAAAACAGAAGTTAATGTTTCTCTATGGTGGTGTTTTTCTTTCCTTCACAGCAATGCTTCTAACCGCTTTAGCCTGTTATATTGCTGGTCAGTATTTTCATCTTGTATCTTTAGATACAGCAACTACCCAGCAACACAGGAGCGTGCAGAATTTAGGCGTGTTTACGGCTCTCGGACTTGCATGGAACTGTTTCGGTATTATGGTGTGCTCGCCTACGTTGCAAGTCGATAATGCATCGAAACATCACTGAAATCATAGGTTTCAATAAGGTATCATTATTTGCTGATGGTTGTACCTGAAAGAAACAATATGAAGCAGAACAACATACTCCTTGCAACACCAGCAAGCACAACTACATTAGTCACTTTGGCACCAATAACATCTGTCACCTCTGAGAAACAGCCAACTCCGCCCATGAAACCCGCCGTGTACTCACTACAACTGGTGTCGATTTAAGTACCATTCTCGCAATTGCATTTGCAGCTATTCTCATAGCTGTTGCAGGATCGATTTCGGACTTCAGAAGGAAGAAAAATACAAAGACAGTCTTCCGGAACCGTTAAAATTAACCCTCCTGGACAAAAGAGTGGTATCATTATGTTTGACACTAAGGAGAAAAATGGGAAGACACAACACTCAGGCACAAAATGAAACCCCGCAGCCGAAGAAACAACGCTCAATGAAGCTCCCTCACCCTAAGGGTGTCGCCGCTTTAGCAGCGGTTTCATCTATCGTTATCGGGGGTAGCGGATTCGCGATCAACAATTACGGAAACATTCAAGCTGTGGAGTCGAAAGCCACGCCAGAAAACGCGGAAGCGGAGGCGGCACCCACAATGTCAGTAACACCTGCTTCGGAGTATTCGGACGATCAGGTCGTGCTCAGTACTGTTGATTTCTACAAAAAGGTTTGCCCCGACCTTTCTAACCTCACATCTGTGACACGAAATATGTCTATCGCAGTTGAAGAATCCGTGGGTAAAAATGAAGACGAATTAGCAGGGTTCTGGACAGGGCAGCTTCATTCCAAGTCGAAGGGGCTTCATGACTCAGCCGACGCATTGCAACATGTTTCCAACGAACATGGTATCAACCCAACCCCTGTTACTGCGGTGACAGACAAAGCACATGGAATCGCCTTCGCCTTCACAGAATATGCTAACAACATTAATCCCAGCAATGTTACTGATCTTAGTGGTCAGGCTAGAACTGTAGCGGCGAACCAAGGCGTGGAGCTTTCTGGGCTAGTGCAAGGGGTAGTTGATGCTGTTCCATTCCCAACTACCGCTACTGCTAACGCTGTGTACGCACTTGAAGAATGTGGTGGCGTGTTTAACACTGGCGAAACCGTTGATGGTCCTATTGAAGCTGCTGTTGATTTCCACAATAGGATCGATGCTTCTTCGAAGGATATCGATGCGACCCGCTCACTCATTGATAATATTGAGGTCACTAACGATGTGGACGCAACTAAAAATGCTGTGGCTGATGTTTGGTTGAAACGTGCCCAGGCAGCGGAAGGGGCTGTTGAAAACATGAAACAGTGGAGTATGCCCGAAGCACCAACCCAGGCTGAGCTTGACGTGTTGCACAACTACGTTAAGGCACAACAAGATGCTATTCACGTGTGGGAAGAGTTTGCTGCGGTGGCACACAAAAATGAGCAACTCATTCGTGGTGCTTCCGACAGTGACTCGTTGAACGAAGCACTTAATGTTGCTTCTGAGGATACATGGCATCAAGATGTTAACGAAGAAAAAATGCTTATCCGTGTCAGTAGAACAGCTAGCTCAGGAAGATAACGACAGAGCACGGCTATACTGCTGAAATTTTTACAGTGACCGTGTTTTCTTCCTCGTTTTCTTCTAGAACAGTAGCTTCTAGTTCCAAGATGTTGTAATTTAGTCTGGCTTTAACCAACCCTTGGCGTATCTGCTTATATACGTTTTCACTGAAAAAGACTTCGTCTTCTCCTTCGGGAAAAATTTCTTTGCTGAAAACAAACATGCAGGTGTTTGTCTTTTTGTCTGGGATTGTTTTTAACACTGAATCAGTCATGTAACTCCTTAGATGCCTTCGCTGGGGCTAGGCGTAACAGTGGCCCCTCGACAGGATCATGTATTATAAATTCATCCGCGTGGGATGAGGGTTTCCCAAAAATTCCGTATTGCGCGTGTTTCCCGTCTCTGAGTTTTTGAACAAAGAATGACACTCCGAGACCTTTGAACACGGGTCGTTTCTTGTTCCATTCCCAGCAGCGCGAGTTCGCTTCAGATCGATTTTGATGCACTCTGAAAAGCACAGGGGTAGTAGAAGTGTGCACGGCGTATGCAAATTCTCTCGCAGTAACCGCATTGATACGAGATCCGTACGGTGACCTTTGAAGGGTTTGTGGGGTCATTGTTTGTTCTTTCAGAATAGACTGTCTACTACTGACAAATCATACATGTTAACTGTGATTAGAGTCTGGCAAAAAAGAAAAGAACCTTGCACATCAACAAACGTGCAAGGTTCCAAGTCTCTAATACATTCCTGTATCATTCCTCCCACTCAGGAGCAAGAGCCACTTGAACAGCAGAAACACTGTTTCCATTATAGAACTTACCCTTGCCGGGTCTGAACTTCTCAAACGCAACAGGCCCGACCTTACCGTCCTTCTTCTCACCAGAAAGCAACAAGTGACTTGACCCAGTGTTCAACAACGCTTCCGAAAGCTTAGAAGTATTAGTGCCAAGGTAAGAAGCATCACTTGAACGTGCAGCAGCAAACACATAGCAGCCCAAATCATTTCGAGTTTTCAATATAGAAGCAAATCTTGCAAGCTCTGTGTCGTCACCAAACCTGTTAGCCTTTTCCAGGTCCATAATATTGTCCACGATAATGTAAATATCAGGACCAGTGTACCAAGATCGCTTGCTGATTTGTTCACGACTATACTTATCAAGCTCCTCATCGGAAGGCACCCTGTCACGCAAAACCTCAGTAACTTTTGCAAGCAAATCAAACATTTCTTTAGCACTTGTCGCATGTCCAAGTGACATCTTGTTCTTTCTTAAAATCCGCTCCTCCACAAAGAACTCGTTCCTCGGATCATAGAACAAGAACTTCGCCTTCTTATTCGACCGTTGTTTCACAACATCATTCATAAGTACCCGAAGTGCATTTGTCTTACCAGACCTAGGCTCACCTGCAACAATGAAGTGTTGCATGTCTGCTTCAAATTTCAAGTCAACAACATGCAAATCTTGTGTCTTGATACCAATAGGCAAATAAGCATCTCGTTCTTCAAGATCAACAACATGCTCGTAGGCAGACCACATATCAGCATACGGGAATTCAGCAGGAGCAGGAACAACCTCAGGGACAAATACAGCCCCCTGGTCAACATACGCCTTTCGAACTTTACCAGCCAGCGCAGAAATGTTGCCCCCATACTGAGCTTCTGGATCAAAAATGAGATTACCCTTCCGCTCACCAACAGGCTCAATCGGTTCCTGTTGTGGAACCAAAACACGAGCATGTTTATGGTCAGCCACACTTCGACCCGGCTGAGTCGCAGGAATAGTCGCAATAATTTGACGAGCTTCACGATCAGCTACATCAGATACATCGTCCATGGAAAAATACATGGGAGTAAACGAGTCTCTAATCTTGTACCCGATGTCACCGTACTGGACCGTAGAAGCGATCAAATGCACACCAACATTAGGTCCGCGAGAAAGCAACGTTCCGATGGTCTGAGTCATTTCCATCGCATCCTCACCAAAGGTACCTCCTGCCTCTCGCATCATTGCCCCAAGACCGTCGATAACTAAGAACAAGCGGCCATAAGGATCACCATCTATGGGAGTCTTTAGTTTGTCCTGTAAGAAAGCATTTGCATCCGCACTCGCCCACTGTGTAGCGTAGCGTTGACGAAGATTGACAATACGCTCAACCTCGCCCAAATACCTCTCAACGTAGTCCTTATCGTTGCCGTCCGCGTAACCGATCACATGCGGATATGCATCAATCTCCTTAATACGGGCGCCCACGTAAGACAAAATCAAGAACTGGGCCGCGTCCGCAGGATACGACTGGGCAATAGACGCAATCATGGTTTCCATCGCCAGTGTCTTCCCTGATCCTCTAGCACCGACAAGAAGCCAGTTACTTGTACGAGGGTTAGAGAAATCAATGTCCCACGAGTACTGTCTGTGGTGATAAGGATCATCGACCACTCCAACAGTAGAGATAAGTTTCGGATAAAGAGATGACCGCTGAGGAACACTGATTTCATTGAACGAGATGGGATTCCGCATGGAAGGTTTCCACAGTTCAAGAGCTTTCGGGGTGTTTGGCTCACGAGCAATGCGATCAATGAGCACGTTTTTCATCATCATGTCCTTGCCAGCTTCTGCTTCGATTTGGGCTCTTCTGGCTTTTTCTCGTTTCCTTCTAGCTTCGGGTGTTTCATTCGGATCGGTTTCTGTTTCGTTTTCGGAAGCTATCTCTTGCATTTCACGGGGAGTGATAGTGTAGGGCAAGATGCGGTCGATTGTATCGTCGACATTTGAATCTTCCATTGGTTGGTCAATAGTGGTTGCCTCATACACAACTTCTCTCTCCGGGGGAACATAGATTTCTTCTGTGAAGAATGTCCTGAACCTCAGGTGGCTGTGCTGCTCAGCAAGTGGACCTTCCTTGTAGTTAATGATAGCGTCACCTTTACCAGAAGGAAGTTCCGCCGCCTTGTCAATACCAATGACCCCTCGTGACTGAGCCGCATTCGCCACTGCCAACGAGACACCGAAACCAATCTGTGTCGATGCTTCACCAATAAGACTAGAATCCACGAACTGGGAAACAAGCATCATGTGGAACCCGAGCGAACGACCCACAGCAGCGATGGACTCGAACAACTTCAGGTATTCCTTGTGAGTCGTGATGAATTCTCTGAACTCGTCAACGACAAGGAAAAGATACGGCAACGGTTTCATTGAAGGGTCGGATGCCCTCTTCTCCCTGTATTCACGAATATCTTTACAGTCGTATTCATCAAGAAGTTCCTGTCGTTGAGCAATTTCCCCTTGGATAATAAGATATGCACGATCAAGCAAATCCATAGACTCTTCTAGGTTTGACAGGGAGGCAATAACATGCGGTAGCCGTTCGTACCCTGGGAACGTTGAACCTCCCTTAAAGTCCATGAGCAGGAAGTTGATTTTTTCAGGCGAGTATCTTGCCGCCATGCCTAGTACAAACGCACTTAACATAATTGACTTACCAGTACCAGTTCTTCCCTGTCCTATGCCGTGAGGGCCAGAACCACCTGCAGCGGCCTCGGACGCGTCAATGAACACAATCCGCTCAAGAGCCTTTTGGCTCACCTCATCGTATTCGTGCCCCAACGGGGTGATGAGATTGTCGTCACCGTCGTTAGCGGCCCATGCTTGAAGGGGGCTCCATTCGTCAATATCGTCAATGCCCAGAACTTCAAACCAGGATCTGTGCACGAAAGCTGGGGACTCTTCCCCGGTGGCGTAGTCAACTCTCGTTTTCGGTGGAACATAGCAAAACATGGATCTGCAAAAGGTGTCCGCTTCGTCAAGAGATGCGTAATCGCCGTTGAGTTTGGCATCTGTGTAGGGGAGGGTGATTTCCCCGTCTTCGTCAATGTGGTATCTTGCCGATTTTGACGTCGCTATCCTGTCTGTTTTCGCTGCCACCACGATAAACGTTGAGTTGTAGCCACTTGCGCCCATCCCTGTTCTTTGTGGAGGAACAACCTCGTCGTAGGGTTTGTCGACAATAACGATCCAGTGAGGTCTGTCCTCGTGTTTGTCACCAATGGCCTCGGGTACTTCTTGTGCGAAAGTACGCATGTCAGGGTAGATCATCCTATAGGGACCGAGCTGGTCAGTTGCAGACGGGTGAAGGGCGTGCTGCGACCATTTCAACCATTGCCATTTCGGGTCCTCGACGTTGTCTGTAACTACTGCTACACGCAACACATTGGGGGAGTGGTTGAACATGAGCGACATCAGCATAGCCCTGACGAGACCATATTTTCTTTCTGTATCTCCCGTGATTGCGAATGCGCCAGATGAAGCGAGGCTAACACCGATGGGAATGTTTGGGATGAACCCTTGAGTTCTGACAAAGAGTCTGAATTGGGTGGTTGTGACTGGTTCGAGTGTTTCTGGGACAGAAAGAGGTTCAAATGTGAGGTTTGGGATGAGATTTGTGATTCCTGTACCCATCCGGGCGGACATGTATGGTTTGAAAGATACTTCATCGACTGTACCTTCAAATGCGGTGATCCCGCCTTGGTTTTCCTCGTTGTATTGCCACATGACGGGGTCTTTGGTGTTTATGTTTCCCACATAATTGTGCAAGATAGCTGGATTGGGGAACATTTTGCACATCACGTCATGGACTTCTTGCCCTGCTTTATGTGCAATTTTTCTTGTTTCTCTCAGGTTATAGATGTAATCCTTTCTTTCCTTGTTGAGTTCCCCAGTGTTGTTCCCTCCGCTTTGACCAGCGAACATCATGAGCATGGACATGAGCATCATCACGGGGAACATGAACATCATGGGGTTTATGCCCCCGCCCATACTCGATCTCACTGTGAACATAACAACCATCATCATGAGTGTCACACCAATCATGATAAACGGCATGAAGCGTTGGAATCCTGATTGCTTTATCGCTTCTTCTTGCGGTAAAGGTTCGCGAACTTCAATGTCGTCTTCTCTGGTAAGTTCAATGTCGCGTGGTGCTGGCGGGTTAAATGTTGTTGTTGCTGCCATTATTGTTCCTCGTATTCTTCGCTGGACGTGTCTTCCTCATTTTCGTCAGTGACTATGATGGTGTCCTCTTGCTGTTCTTGTTCTGGAGGGGTAAGAACGTTAGCAGGAGGGTCGATTGTTTCGTGGAGGATGAGCGCATTTTTCTGGGATAGGGTTTGTCCCTCTGGAAGCAGGCTCATGTATTGCCACGGAACTAGCACTGGGCTTATGTCCTTTAATCCTAGTAACTCTACAACATGGTTTACGTCCTCATTGTCGGTGTCTCCTCCGATAGGGTACCGCACACCGTCTGCTGAGATGTACCAAACAGGTCCTTGTGAGATTGATTCGCGGGTGAGGTCAGTTGTCCTGTAGAACCAGCCTCTTCCTTTGAATCCGGGGAACCATCGGTCTGCGGATGGTCCGTCTCCGCCTGAGATTGTTGTTGACATTTCTTTGCGTTGGACGGTGTCTTCTTCGTTGTCTGGGTTTGTTACGGACAGGGTTTGTGCGTGCGAAAGTGTAACGATTGCGTTTGAGATTGTGGATTCCTTTTTCCATGTTGCACAGATCACTTCATCGTCAATGTATTGGGGTAGTTTGGAGGGGAATGCTTCCACAGGTATTTCGTTGACTCTGGTTGCGTTATTGATGATGGAAACAGATGGGTTTCTTACTACTTGTGATCCGCCAGTGACAAGAATTCGCCCGATGACTTCATTAATGGGCTGAATCCCTTTGTTAGTGACAACATAGAATACGCTCGGCTGATTTGGCATTTCTTGGGTGAATACGGTTCCTACGTCATAGCCTTGGATAGCTGTGGAAGGTCTACCCGAGTTCTCTAGTTGCGGGACAGCAAGCGAGGGCTGCGGCAAGGTTGAGTTCAGAAGTTTTGGGGAAACAACGGTTGCTGATTCTAGTACGTTCGCATCAATGCCCAACGCGGCTCGAACAGCATCATCTGTTGTTGATATTTCAGCACGCTGTCCGTTGAAAAGAAGCCAGTATCTTGATTTGTCTGCGATTGTTACTAATGCTGCTTTGTCGGTGCTGAAATCTTCTCCGTCTGGTTTTGCGTCTGCGATGAGAGCTGTTTCGATTCTTTTCGCGTCCGTTTGTTCTTCTGGTGGTGGCGTCATCTCTACGGAACATACGCTTACGTCGGCAGACTCTGTTTCTGTTGCAAGTATTTGTGCAGGGGCTCCTGCTATTCCCATGGTCATTCCTCGGCGTTCGTTTTGCAGTGCGTCTAGGCCAACTGATTTTGGTTTGTCTGTGGAACCGGTGATAAGATGTGCTGACACTGCGTTTGTGACCGGGTGCCACACTTCGTTATATTTAACGTATTGACCTCCGTCTTTTGTCACTACATATGTGGCGTTTCCAAGTTTTGAGTCTGGTGATACTAGTCCTACGATGAGACCTACTACCCCAATGAAAGCAACGATAAGAACCCCTATTCCCACGGCGAGGGCTTGGGATGCAAAAGGGGAGGGCAGAAGTCTCGTATCTCTTCGTACAAAAGCGTCCTCTAGTCGCTGCAGGCCCATTTTGTAGCCTGATCTTTGGATGGGTGTTGTTCTTAGTCGTGACATGTGTGTTTTCTCCTAGAGTGCGGACGAGATAAGTTCTTCTGTTGCTTGGCGGACATCTGATTCTGTAAGTGTGAGCAGGGCAACATTATCTACGTGAGTGAAATCGGCAGTGTGTAGTCTTTCGACACGGTATCGTTCGGCTCGTTCAACAATGTTCCTGGCAAATCGCCCGTTTCCTAGTTTGTCGATGAGTTTCACACCAGTATGGTCTGTGGATTCGATGTTTTTAACCATGTGGATGATTGTTTTGTGAGCTTTTTCCGAGAGGATGTTGTCTCGTTGTTCTGCAACACTTCGAGCGATGTCTGCTATTTCCTCGGCGGAGTATGTTTCGAACATAATCCAGCGTGGAAAACGTGATCTTAGTCCTTCGTTAGTTGCAAGGAATCGTTGTAGTCCTCCTTCGTAACCGGCGATGATGACAACGGTGTCGTCTCGGTGGTTTTCCATGTTTTGGAGCAGAATGGAAACGGATTCTTGCCCTCTGTGGTCGGGTTCCCCGTCTCGGTCTTGGATCATGTCTGGTGCTTCGTCTATGAAGAGGATTCCGCCGCGTGCTTTGTCGAATATTTCTTGGGTGAGGCGCGCGGTTGATCCTTCGTCTGGCCCTACGAGGTCTGATCGTTGGGCAACAATAATTTTTGGTTGTTCTACGATTCCGTATCCTGCATAAAAGTTAGCTACAACATGCGCCATTGTGGTTTTTCCTGTGCCAGGTGGCCCTGAGAAAATAATGTGTCGTGAGGATGCTGGGACTTTGAATCCTCGTGAGGTTCTAGCTTGCGAGTATTCGATTTCTTTGCTAAGTGCTCTGATGTCTCGTTTGACTTCTCTCATGCCTATTTGTTGTTTGAGGATTTTTTCGGCTTGTTGGAGGAGATGCTTTTGTTCATTGCTGACCCAGTTCGGGTAGATTTGTTGTGGCTCTGTGGATGCGTCCCAGTAGTTGGTTCGTTTAGCAATTCTTTCTGGGGTTGTTGCGGTTAGCAAAGCTGTGGGGTCGTTTTCTGCGGTGTCGGTGCTGTGTGTTCTGGCGATGGATGTGGCTGCGTTCAGGTGCTGGTTGGCGCTTTCGTGGTTGCCTTCTCTTCTGTCGAGGTAGCACATAAGCACATGGGCTTCTGATGATAGGTATGGGTATGCGGATTGTGCCACAGAGGTGAGTATTTTTTGGGCGTGTTCTGTTTGTCCGAGGCGTGCGAATGCTTCTCCCGCTAGAAGGGCACCTAGCGTATTGAGGTGTTTGTCTCGTGCGAGATTTCCGTTTTGTTTTTTTCGGTGTTGTTCGGTAACGGGGTCTGTCCAGTAGGCGGCGTTGAGTTTTTGGGAGTAAGCTATGAGGTCTTCCCAACGTTGTGTTTTTCTGTAAAGGTAGGTGTATGCCGCAATGATCCAGGGGTTTTGTTGGTTTGGCGCAGTTTGGAGTGTTTCAAAACTTGAATCGTATCTTTTGTGTGTTGTCAGGGCCATTGAGTAGGCTGCGTGCAGTGTAGATAGTGTTGTCACTGGAATGGTGGTTTGGAAAAAGTCGTAAGGTCTGTATTCGAAGCGTGGCCATGCTTCTGGTTGTCCGCATGCTACGGAAAGTTGTCCGTAAGAATCTTTTGTGTTGTATATGTTTTGCAAATCGTCGATTGTAGGTTCAGGGATGTCTCTTGCGGCGATTTCCCCTCGGTAAAAGTCGCACATGGAAGGGTATTGTTCTATTCCTTCGAGGAATTTGGTGCGTGCTTCGATGGCGGAGTTTTTCTGGTAAAGGTCGAGGAAACCGTTGTTGTACAGTTGTAGTGCTGTGGGCATTATTTTCTCCTTTGTGGTGGTCAGTATATTTTTCTTGTAGGGGTGGGATGGTAAATAGCGGGTGTGCTACAGGACCTAGTTTGTCCCTGTAATTGTGACGTTTCCGACTGCGAAAGCGTCTTGGGGTGAGCCTGGGGCAGCATCTGGCGCTGCCGGGTCTGATTTTTGAGTGCCCATAATTTTCATGTAAATTTTTCTTGTTTTCACTGGGTTTTCTAGTGTTTTTGTTGCTTCAGATCCTTGTGCTGGAGCGATGTCTTGGATGATGGTTTCTTTTCCTGATTCGTCCATTTGCCATGCGATTCTGTTAACAGTCCTGTAATTGGTCCATTCGTTAGTTCCAGTGTTGGACAAGTAGTCAAATCCTGGTACTACGGATACTTGTGTTATGGTGACTTCTTTTCCGAAGTCTATTTCTGCTACAACGCCATCTACTCCCATTGCTCGTTGACACACCCATGCTGTGGTTTTGTTCGGGTCGAACATTGCTGCGGGGTTTGAGTCTTCGTTCGCGCATCGGGTTGTGACGTTTACTGGTTGTATGATTCCTGGAAGTTCAGCGGCTTGTTGCTGTGATTCTTGCACTTCTTGTGTTTCTTGTGTTTCTGGTTGTGCGGGTTGCTGTTCGTTTTCTTTGTTTCCTGTTACGAGGATAGTGATGAGGACGAGTACCGCGACGATGGCGGCTGTTCCTCCGATGACTAGCCACTTCCTGTTTCCCGTTTCGTCTTCCATGACCCATTGCATGATTTTTTTGAATGGGTTTTGCTTTTCTTCTTCGTTCGTTTCGTCGTAGTCGTAGGTGTCTTCGTAGTTGAAGTCTGATGTGGTAGAGGGTGCAGCTGCTGTGTCTGCGGAGACAATGTTGGGTTGTTGCACAACCTGAGGTGTCGCGTTTTCGTCTAGGGTTGGTTGTGTTTGAGAGGGCCCATTTACAGCAGGTGTTTGGAGTTCTTGTTCTTCGGATGAGGTTGTTTCTGTTTCTGGCGTGGTTTGGTTTTCGGGCAGTTGTTCTTTCATTGGTTCTGTGTTTTCTGCCTCGTGCTGTGTCGCTGTTGTTTCAGTGTCTTCAAGGTCGTTTTTGAGGTTGAGCCCTTCCCTTGGGTCTACACGTCCGTCTTCTATTTCATCATCGTCTTCATCTGAGAACACTATTTTGGTGTCCTCTTCTGGGATGTAGATATCATCGTCTTCTTGTTTGATAGGCTCCCCAATTGCTTCGGAAGCGGGCACTGTTCGTGCTGATTTTTCGAGTTGGTCACGTTCATTTTCTACATTTTTGGCTTCGTCGAAGTCTCCATCTGCCAAGGCTTTGAGGAGTCTTCTTGAGAGTTCGGTGTCTTTTTTGTCGGAAATTCGGCTATCATTGGTGTCCATGAATATTTTCCTTTTCTAAAAGATTTAAGGTTTGTGAGTGTATGGCTAAGAAAAAAAAGTTTCGTCTCAAAGAGAGTCTAGTACGAAAGTTCGCTGTGGGTGGTATGATTTCGGGTTTGCTTGGGTCTCTTTTAGGTCTTGGAGGCATGATAGTTGCATTTGATGCTGAAAGTTCTTATCCGAGGAAACCAACTATGCAATATGAAACGTTATCGTATTCTCGGGTGCAAAATTATGCGATGAATTTTTTCCAGGTGTGGATGATGGGGGATAGTAATTCTCGTCAGACGTTGGAGAGCTTTTACAGTGCGATTCCGTTGTCTGATTTGAATGCTGATCCTGCAAAGATTAATGATCTTAATGTTGCAGATTTGAAAGTAAGCCCTACTGAGCAGGGTGAGATTTTGTGGCAGGTTACATTGGGTACTACGGTGTCCCCGCCTGGGGTCACAGCGTCTACTCGCCAGTATTATCAGGTGGATGTGTTGCAGCGTGGTGAATCACTTGCGATTGCTAAGCTTCCGCAGATTGTTGAGTATGATCGTCCTTCTGTTAAAGCAGGTAACGGGTACCAGACTCCTGTGTCTACTAATTCTCCGTTGTATCAGGTTGCTGTGAATTTTTCTGCGACGTATCTTACTCCTCAATCGGCAGAATCATTTGGTAGGTATGTGACAGCTTCGTTTGAAGGGGACCCTTTGAAGGATTCTCCATATTCGGGTGCTGAGGTTGTCGGGGTATATGTGCCTCGGGATGTAATTGTTGATCAGGCCGCTCCTGGTAGTGAAGTGGATGTGCTTATTCGTGTCCGTGCTTCTACGTCGCGGTCTTCGTATCAAACTATGGATATTCCGATTACGGCTGTTAAACAGGAGAATGGTCAGTGGTTGGTGAATTCCATGGCATCGATGGTTACGGACAAGAGTACTGAGAAGAAGTCTATAGAGGCTCCTTCTCAGGGTTAGTCTGTTTGGGGCTGGCTGTGGAATTAGTCCCGTGCGTGTTGCAGGAGTGTCATGCCCCTGCAATTTCGATTTCGTTTTCGCGGAGTTTGCGCATTATTCCTTGGGATATGTTGTTTAGTATTCCGTATGATCCTTTGACTATGGTTTGCATGTCTTCGTGGGTGAATTTGAGCCTGTAAAGTTCTGGGTTTTTCCTTACGGCTTGAGCTTCGGCTTTGCTCATGTTTTGTGTCATGTATTGGATTCCGTAGACCATTGCGTGTGCTGATTCATACTCGTTGATGTCTGGGAAGTATGATGATGCACCTGGGGTTTGGGTGTAGGATTCTGTTCCATCTTCGTCTCTCCATACGAGTGATGCCCCTCTGTAGGCAGTTGCATCTATGACGTTGACACCAGTTTCTGTTGACTTGTATGTGCCTTCTTCGTTTTCTCGTTTGGAAGATTTTTCGATGATGGAAACGGTTCTCTCCGGATCACAGTGTTCCACTACGAGAGTGAATGATCCTGCTGAGTCTTTAGGGAGATCGTCGAAGTTGACTTCCAATTGCGGGTTTTCTTGTGAGCCGTCTGTTGTTGGTGCCCATCGTATTCTTTCTTGGGTGATTCTTGCGCAGCCTGGTTTGTTTGTCATGAGGTATTGGATGCATGCGGATCGTTCTGTTAGTGCCCATACTTGGTTGTTGAATTCTCCGACGCGGGCGAAGACTTTTGATGCGTCGGCGAGGACGTTGAGTCTGTATAGATTGGCTACGGTGTCGAGTATGTGTGAGAGTTGTTTTGGGTGTGTGGGTGCAGATGAGAGGTAGAGGTGCATTTTGTTTTCCTTCCAGTTTAGGGTTTTGTGTTGAGTGTTCTGTATGGAATTGTGGGAGTTTCTTCGTGGGATAGTTCGGAGGACTGTCTGGCAAGACCTGTAAACGATGTCCCGTATAGAGCCTAAGATTAACAGATAGAGTGTGTATAGTTGTTCGATTTTTATCTAAATAAAGAAAACCATTGCTTTGAACTGGAGATTTCAATAAGAAACACTGTTGCCACAGGGGCGGACACGTCATTTACTTGACTCATTCAAGGGTACGTAAAGGAAGTATAAAACACATTAAAAGCTCAAGAAAAATTCCACATATCTGATACCATAGATAAGGTATATCTCAGATCTAACACTAGGACAAATTGCAATGGAAACACTCAAAGAATTCTACACATTCCAAGGAATACCTCTTGTGTTTGCCTTCATTGTTATCGTACTAACCCTCACAGCGTGTGTGGGAACAATCCGCAGACACCACCACCAGGCAACCACCGCTATTAAAGATCAATACAAAGAATACAAGAAACACGCAACGGAAAAAGCCAGTAAGAAAAAACAACAAGTGTCACAAAAATACAAGTTGAAAGATAACACGGAAGGCACAAAAACAAAACCAGAAAAAGGTAAAAAAGAAAACTCCTCACAAGAAGAAATACCCGAAAACGAAAAACTAAAAATACGCAACGAGGTAGTTGAAAAAGCAACACTCAATGCCGGCATGCAAGTGACAGGATATCTAGGAATCGGGTTCTTACTACTTACACTCATAGCCGCAGCATTTTAAGGAACCATATGAGATATTACAGATTTTTCAACGATGTCAGACAGATGCCCCTCCAATTCAACGTCATGGGCTTTAGGGTTTCCATGCCGGTCGTTCTCCTACTTACAGCCGACCTCATCCTCTTCGCTGCCGCCGTTGTCATAGGTAACCAATTCCTCGAAGAAAAAGCATTCACAATCTACGTAGGCATCGTCGCATTCATAGGAGTTATCATAGCGGCAATCATCATGTGGTGGGTTTCTATTCTCACCCGAATGGGACCACTACCCGTCGAAAAACAACTACGACTTCTTAAAGAATCAGCTGACCTACCCGTATGGACAGGCATAGACTACATAGACAATAATAAAAAGGAGCAAATACGATGAGCCACTACCCAGAACCACTCTCAAGCATCAAAGGCAATATCACAACCACAAAAGAAGGTCACGTCACACTCAATTACATTCTCGACGGGTTCAACGTCTCCCTCGACATGTCAACAGACAACATCAAAAGAGCACAACGAGCTCACGACGCGCTCTATAAATCACTCGCTCCATTTGGACTCGACATATCAATATATGCATACAAAACTCGCACAGACCCACAAGAACTTCTCAACAGAATGTACGTAGACGGCCTCACACAACAAAACCTGCACCAGTACCGGAGAGATCTCGGAGCATTCGCTGAAAAACTTAGAACAGGCGAACAAAAAGAATTCAAACGCATGTACCTCATGTCCGTCCACGTACCGCATGACATCACCCTTGTTGGAAAAGCACTATCCACAATTTCAGAAGGAGATGAAGCAAGTCACGTCGAATACGACAGCATCGCATCCGTAGAAGCGGACCTCTTTAAAGCAATCCCACGAGCATTCAACCCGCGTCGTGCAACCTCAGACCATTTCCTCTGGGCATATAACAGGGCGCGTCTTCGTGGCATCGAAGTACCAATCGCCCCAACACACACAACAGAGCCACAACACTCCTATTCAATCAACGCGTTCCCCACAATCATGATTGAAAAAAATGCTGACGGTCACGCACTCATAGACGGCGCGGCGAGACTATACGGAGCAGGAAAATCAATCCCGCGACTCAAAGAAACGTTCTCCCGTGCATTCAGATCCACACAACTTTCAACAGCACTCGCCGTCAACAATGTCCCAGACAGAAGAGGAGACGCGCCAAATGGAACAGTATCGTATCAATCATTTGTCCAAGTATTGTCAACACCAAACAGGGACCTGTCCCCATACACATCATTTACCGACATTGTCGATTGGGTGACTACAGTAGACGCAGACTACGTACAACACATTTCATACGATTTCGCCGCGCTCAGCAAAGAATCCATGAGAAAAATACGCCGCCGTGTAGCTTCAGAAAATGCATCTCTTTCAAAAGACGATATAGACGAAGAAGAATTCACCGACATCGCAAGCAACATCGAACGATGGAGACAAGCACTACGTGCCGAAACAGCCCCAATACCGATGCGTGTGGCAACAATATTCAGCTTCGCCCACCAAAACCTTGACGCTCTCGAATCGGGAGTCAGGGACGTTGTTGACTTTTTCGACAACCAGGACTTCAAAGTAGAAAGAATTGTCGGAGCACAATTCGACGGGTATCGACAAATGCTCCCTGGAATTGAACATTCATGGCTCACAAAAGATATCCAACTATCCACTACATCAAAAATGTACTCCGCATCATTGCCTATTAGGACCTCATGGCTCGGAGACCAAACGGGTGTTCCAGTTGCAATCAACAAATCAAACTCATTAGGGCAAATCGTATACCTCAACCTCACAACATCCACAGACGCAGGAAACGGTTCAATCGCCGTAACAGGTGCTCAGGGATCAGGTAAATCACACTTCATGAAACTTGTCCTCGGTTATCTCGCGGACCTAGAAAAAACAACCTACATTGTCGACCCTTCGCCTCAAGGCGAATACGAAGTATATGCTCGATCACTCGGACAAGACGTAACAGTTGTCAACATCACGAACGGACAAGCATCCCTCGATCCGCTGAAAATTTACCCACCAGAAAAAGCGCAGCAACAGTTCCTCGACATCATGCTGCCTCTTCTCGACATTGAGCGGAAATCAGCAGGAGCATCGAAACTTGCAAACATGCTCACTCGCGAATACAGGGAATCACACAATATTAAATCTACACGTGACCTTCTCAACTGGCTTCGCCGCGCTGCCGCCTCAGATAAAGACATGAAACCCGTCTACAATGCCCTCAACCTTTACGCGACACAACCCTACGCAAGAGTACTTATCGACCCAGAGGACAGCTCTGGAAGAGTCATCGACCTACCAATAGTGAACCCAAAAACCAAATGTGTAGTGTTTAGAACCCACGGACTGGATTCTAAATCAGTGGATGAAAAATCCTCAATGACACAAATGTTCACACAGGCAATTATGACGCAAATCGCAGATTTCTCCGCATGGAGATTCGACCAAATACCCGATGTTTGCGTATTCGCCTGCGATGAGTTCGCGGAATTCAAAGACAACAAAGTCGTAACTGACAAAATGATCGCCCGTACCGACCGAATGGGAAGGAAAGAAAGGAACTGGATTCTCGCAGGATCGCAGCTGCCCCACCACCTAGATGAAAACTTCGACCTTGTGAAAAAACGAATCATCCTTAAGCAAGAAAAAAATGATAACGCACAAAAAGCATTTGAGTGGGTAGACATGGACTCCACCCCTCAACTCATTGATACAATGATTTCGGACACTTCCCCCATTGACCCGTCAACAAACAGGACAGAACGAGGAAGAGAAGGTGAAGGGTGGTTCAACGACGGGAACGGAAACGTGTGCCCGATCAAAATTCTCGACCACCTCCTACCAGACCGATCACGAGTCGCAGACACAACATCAACAAACATGATACGAGCATAAGGAAACTACACATATGAATGGTTGCAACCCCCTTCTCGAATGGATGGGAATGATAGACACCAACGGTGTCAATCTAGCATGCTATACCCCCGTGTATGAAGACGGTGTATTTAACATCATCTCCGTCCTCATAGGGTTCATCATCGGCGTAGTGGTGCAAATTGGAATGCTTTTCGCAGGCATTGCACTGTTCCTCGTCAGGCTACTCACGGATGAAAACCTTGTGCTTGGCTACATAGGAGATGTCCTTCAGCTTGTGCTCGATGCAATTCACTATGTTATCCCGCCTTTCGCTCTTGCAACCCTCGCATTCGGCATCGTCATGCTACGCGCCACAGCCCCAGGAGGCGGAGAACAAGGAGGACGTTTCTTCGAATGGCTCATACCTTACGACAGGTTTAAAGAAGCACGAAATAAAATCCCTGGCATCATGCGAGGACAAGGGTTTAACTACTACTATGCAAAAGACCCTATTAAAACGTTCACACAGTCCACAACACAAGCCATTCTTGTTGCCGGGATAATTTACCTTCTTTCACTCAACCCTGTCTACATTCTTGTTAGAGCTATCAATGCTGTTTCTAAGCTAGGGGCTAGCATCATCGATAGTGGCGATGCAGGCATGAGCTACGCAACAGGCATGATCGAGGCGCTTATCGGCATTGTGAACTTCCCGCAAGAAGACATGTACAACTCAGCCATGACCCAGTGCCACGATGCTTGGCTTACTGCAATGCAATCTTCTAAAAACGGTCCGCTGAAGAGTTGCTTGGGAGAAATGCCCGCAGCAGGAGTTGTCGAACTTCTTATGTCGATCATGTTCTTCGTTGTGATCGGCACACTTGCATACTACCTTTTCCAACTTTTCCTACGAGGGTCGTTGTTCCTCGGCATTGTTGTATGGGACTTTTTCATTCTCCCCTACAAGCTTGGCTGGGAAATGTTCAAACCAGATTTCACGAGCGGGGACAGGAAATGGTTTGATGTTATTGAAGAAACAATTTTCGATTTCTTCCTGTACCTTTTCTATTTCCTACTCATAGTATTCCTGCTCACATCAGGGCCGACTATCATCATCTACCTCGTCTCAATGGGAGAGATGGCAGCATTTGTCGAGTATCTCATCATTGCCATATTGTTTTACGTCGGCGGTAAATTTGCATACAAGATCGGTCCATCAGAACAGCTCTCAACCCGACACGTGAACTCCTGGACAGACCTCACAACAAACGTTTTCTACCAAGACGAACTCACAGGGAAAAGGAGAATTAACTGGACACAGCTTGGAAACAACCTAAAAAACACCGAACCTGTGAACTACGCAAGATCGTTCGGCCATAAAGAAACCACATCAGAAGACATTAAAAAACTTAACTTGGAAAGGAACAATCAAGTGCGCAAAGCAATCTCTGATGCTGCGGGACTGAACCTGGAGTCAAACGCACCTGTTCCAGCCCTCTACCAAGACATGTGGGACAATATCGACTCACATCTACGCAGCATACCAAACCAGATCGCATCCACAAATGCATTGCATGCGGCAGGAAAAATAAGCGACGAAGAGCGAGAAAGACGCATCGATGAATTACAACGCCGTGAGAACATTCTTCGCGACATGCAGACTGCGAAAAATGACCTCGACGTGACACAACCTAATAAAGTATTTACCAGAGAAAAAGAAGTCCCTGATCGGCTTAAGGACATTCTTAATAAAGATAGGGCAACCCAGGCAGAAATTGACCATGCTGAAAAACTCGCACAAGCATCATTTGTATCAGAATTCCTCAAAGGCAAAGGCCACAACGTGACCAAAGAACAAGTTCTTGCCTGGGACACGGTGGAGGACGATTTGCAGGATGTGGAAAACAGACTTGACACACTTGCTGCAAGAAAACCCCAAATGTCTGCCGACGCATACTCAAAAGCATTTGAGAAACTCATGGCACAGCAACAAGCCCTATCCAGCATTTCGACCGCTAAAAACGTGTTCAACGCGGTAGGTGCAACCCCTGCAACACTAATGAAAGACCCTGACGATCCGAAGCAATGGATAACACAAAAACAGCTCGATGAGCGCATGGCTAAAAAAGATGTACTTGCTCAGCTAGGGTTCAAAAACAGTGAGTTCGCGGAATGGCAAGACAGGGAATCTATCCTCCCATCTATCGAAAGTGACTTGAACTCTTTGAAGCAAAGGAAACATGCGAAAACTATTTCCGATGCAGACTACACTAAGCAGTCAAATGCACTTCTTGAACAGAAAGAGCGTATCGAACGCCTTGATTACCACATGAAAGGTGTGGAACGCGAAGGTGGTCTTATCTGGGTTACTGATCCAGACAATCCTGATGAGAAAATAACATCATATGCTTTGGCTGAAAAACTTGAAGAGAAGAAAAAGGCAAACCAGATAAACGAACCCATCAACAAACAATCTGAACCTGCGAATGAAGAACAGGTTTCATTGGAGGAATCTGTGGCGAAAGCACAGACTCGTTACGCTGAATCAGTCGCACTAGGTGGGAAAGATGAAAAATCAATCATCGACGAGATTAAGCAGATCGGCAAGACTCAAACTGAGAAAATGCAGCAGCTTAATGAAGTGGGCACCGATGAGGAGAAAGACAGACTCAAACGAGAGATTGAGGATTTACAGTCCCAGCGACTAATCCATGCCAATAACCTTGACAAATACCAAACACTTCTCTCTGAGGGTAAGGTTGTTGGGATTAAAAATCCTTTCTTTGACGCGTCAGACCCTGAGTCGAAAAAGTTCAGCACATATATTCCCAAAACCGATCTCAACGGGATGGAAACGAACGAGGCATACATTGTGGCCGAAAGTGAGAAAGCGAATCTTTCAGCACAACGAGGTGTATTCGATGCTGTAAGTTCTGCCCTAGACCCAATCTACCGGGCAGTGGAAGTGTCGAAGAATCAGAACAACTATTCTTCTCCTGACATAGCCACCGCGATTGAGCAATCGATTAGAGCCGCAGAAGCTCTACAACAAGCAGCACCGGATTCCTCAGCCTCACGTTCATTTTCCACTGAGATTGAGCAAGCTAAGGCACTGATGAAGAACTCATTGGACAATGAAAAGGACGCTGTGCAGACAGTTGCAAGGACAGCCGCTACACTAAACATTGCCGCGGAATCGTTTGTACAGTCCCTTGCAACATCTCGTGGGTATGAGGCGAGTAAAGAACGTGCGGAAGAGATCTTGAAAAAGTTTGACCGCCAGGGCATACAGGTGAATCTTCCACAAGGTCCTCAGTTGATTGAACTTGATACGGATTCTTTGAGGTCGTTGTCCCCTGATTTTTTGGACAAGCTCAGCAATCAGATCAATGTGACACTTGACAGCGAAACCATGCAGCAAATATCAGAGGCTCAGCCGAACATCACTCTTGTTAACCAGCTAGACTACGAGGGAGAGATGATTTCAAGGGATATCTACGAGGTGGGCGAAGTAGTAGCTGCAGACGATTCTGTTGTGAGAGTTTCTTCTGAACCGCTTCCAGGACCTGCTTCTCCGTTACAGTCAGGAAAACGCGGAAACATTTTTAGGACTGTTAAAGATCAGCAATCTCGTCGAGAAACAGAAGGCGGATATGGGACAACGTTACCGCTTGTGATGGAACCGTATAGCGCTGCAACAGCAGATGGTCAAGAATCTAGGAACGTTATCGTTGTTGGCAGGGTGGACAAAGAAGGAGCATTTATAGGTCTGAAGCCCTATGTTCTTGCCAAGGATCTGTAGCTGTGTGTTAGACTTTTCGTGTTAATTTTCTAGGAAATGGTGCTATGGCTGTATACAATTCTTCTGAGAGTGGGCAAGAAAACTTTCACCAAGGTAGCTTTGGCACTTCTGGCATGCCTCAAGCAAGTCCTAACATTTTTGACGCCCCTTCACCTCCTGATGCATCGGTGCGGGAGGATAATTACCAAAATATGAACGATTTTGCTGACATCATGCCTGCTTCTTTGACACCTACTGTTGAGGATACTGAGCGTATCCTTCTTGAGCGTCTACGTGAGCAAGATCCTCAAAAATACGAGTCTCTTTTGTCTCAGAATGATACTAGGGAAGATGCTGATTCTCGTGGGGTGCAGGCAATTTCTCGTCCGAAGAAGCAAAAGAAGACTAGCAATTTCTTAACACGTTTAGCTAAAAATTTGAAAATGAAGTCAGAGGACGAGGTTGAGACTTGGATGTCGGTGCTTGAAAGACCCCTTGATCGCCCCATCGTGTGTGGGTTCACTTCCTTTAAGGGCGGCTGTGGTAAGACTAGTTTGTCTGTTATCACGGCAACTGTTATGAAGCAGGCTCGCCCCGAAGATAAAGTAGTTGTTGTGGACATGGATCCATCTGGAAACCTTGTCAATAGGGCACGGGGTAAACAGTATGCGGACGTTCAAAGCTATGCAGCAGCTATTAATCGTGGCGAATATGACCCATCTCCCTATATTATGCAGGGAGGGGATGGAATTGATATTATTGGTTCTCGTATTGACCCGTTAAGCAAAGAGCTTTCTGCGCAGCAGGTTATTGAAATGGTGGAAGTTCTTGTGCACTACTATGACATTGTGGTGCTGGATATGCCACAACGGATGGATAATAATGCGTACAAAGCGCTTCTTCTCATGTTGGATGTTGTCACCTTTGTTTTCGAGGCCAAAAACGATGCTCTTCCAAGTGTGGAAAGCGTTGTTCCTGTGTTGAGACGGAATCAGGCTGATTACCTTATAGATAGAAGAGTTATTGCTTTTAATAACACTTCGATTGTGTCATCTAGGACTGAAAAGTTCTCCCCACAGGAAACTGTTGCTCGGCTTATTAATGAAGATAAGGTGGAGGTTGTTGAGCTTCCATTTGCTGATAGTTTGAGAAATAGCGGGTTGTTGGAAAAAGATACTGTTCCTGCAAGAGAATATAATCAGTTTATTCAGCTTGCCGCCGCGATCATGAACTCCATTGAAGATGTGCGTAGTGTCGGAAAACCAACTGTCTTAGGAGGGCAATAACTGGGTTGCGCACCATTAGAGGCGAAAAAGTTACACTTAATCAGAATCGTTGCGTTAAAATAGTGGAACATGACATTAGAAACGAAAGGTCAGACCATGACACAGCCTCAATCTGTTGACGCGTTCAAGGATAAGCTTGATCGTTACCTTAACCCAGTTTTTGAAGCTAAAGCCCAGCTTCAGGAATTTGATTCTCAAGTAGAAGAAGCCACTGACGCATATGACAATGTTGCTCACGATCTTCAAAGAGCAATCTCTACTGTTGTCAAAGAGAAAGTGTTCACTAAGGAATTTCTTGCCAGCAAGGGATTCAAACAAGCCACAGGCAGACAAACAGTCAAGGTTGATGTGGAAGAAAGGAACGTCCCGTTCAATGAAATGGGAGACTACATCAATACGACCTTCCAGAACCTTCAGCAACTCGGCGCGAAAGTTGAGGAAGCAAGTACTTACGTAGAATCCATGCAGGACACAAGAGATGCTCTCTACCAGAAGTATGCTGATGTTGTACATGTTGCTCTTGAATCTAAGGCTGTGTCTCGTCCGCAACTTACCTCGTTCGGTATCTCAGTGCCTCCGAAATCCGCCACGACAAAAGCGAAAAATCAGGTCGAGGAACGTCAAGCTGAAGCAGAGCATTCAGAATCTGAAAACTAACCTCTCCCTATCACTTCCTATGAACCGTCGCCAGCTAACCTAAACAATTGGCTGGCGTTATTTTTGAAAAGGACACATATGGCAACAAATATCACTGACTCACATGCCGCAGTTACTGTTTTTGTGCAAGGAGGCGGGCAAGCAGATGTCGCTATTGACCTCGATATGAAAGTTCACGACGCTATTTTGTACCTCATTCCTTACCTTCAGACAGCGTTCCAAGCACATGGAAGAAGCACTGAGGAGCTTGAAGACAAAACAGCAAGATGGCAGCTGGTGAAGGGGTTTAATGACACGCTTGACCCTGGCATGACACTAGGGGCTGCTGGTGTGAAATCAGGTAACAAGCTTCGTCTTATTAAAACAATGGCGAAAGAGAAATATCCTGCGCTTATCGATGATGTTCCAGAATCTATTGCACAGTATCAAATAGAAAGGTACAAGGCCTGGGATGATGAATCGTCGAAAATAGCGGCTGGTATCATACTTCCTATTCTTGCGCTATCGATGGGGCTCGTGGCTTCGTTTTACACGTTACGTGGTGACATGAGTATTCTTTACCATTTTGTTGTTGGAGGAGTTGTTACTGGTGTGGCACTTTCCTTGTGTGCTTTGGCAATAAGAATAGCGTCAAAGAATAATGAGGATATTCAAAAAGCTTCGAAGCCGGGGTCTGTCGCTGCGTTTTCTGGGTTATCGCTTCTTGCAGGAGGCGCTTTAAGTATGGTTCCTTCAACCCTGTCGTATTGGCATGTTGTTGCGAGCTGTGTGGCTGTTTTTACGTTTTCGATGATTTTAAAGTCAACAACACGGGGTATTGAATCGGTGTGTTACGGCTTTGCTGTTCCGTCAGGTGTGATTGGCATTGCTGCTGGTCTTTCTCTTATTCTCCCCGACACTAAAGTTTCACAGTTCGGAGCTCTTGGGGCATCACTCGGGATGATATTTTTGATGTTTGCGTCTTCGATGGCGCTTAGGGCTGCAAATGTACCAACTCCTTTCGTGCCGACTCTGGGTGAAAGCTATGTTAACCCGAATGAGACAGCCGATATGACATTGTTGCCTACGTCTACATCGACAGAGGCTCTTCAAGCGATTATTAATAGAGAACAGCAAACTGTTGATGCGCACAATGCCATTCTCGGCATGACAGCTGGGGGTCTTACATCTATTCTTATTTCTCTTTGTGCTGTTGCCGCGACGATGAATGTCGATAACCCGGTTTTGCTTCTTGTTCTCGTGCTTCTTCTTGTTATTGCGATGGTATTCAGGGCTATTTCTTACGAGGATATGATGACTCAGGCTACATGGATGGCAGGTATTACTTCGATTGCGGTTATTGTGCCTCTTGTTATGGTTATTTTTAGTGATATTTCTAAGTATGCGATGATACTTTCTGGTTGTGGTCTTTTGGGTGCTATGGTTGCGTGTTATTTGGTTACTCGTCCTACTAAAAATACTTCTCCGTTAGTTAAGCATAGGTTTGAGATGCTTGAGTTTGTGTGTTATGTTGCTGTGTTTGTTGTTTTGGCTCTTGTGCTTGATGTGTATAGCCTTACTAGGTTCTCTTAGTGCGGTCTTAGACTTTTTCTTCTCAAGAAAAGGTGTTTTTACGGAATTTTTCTCGTTAACAGGTATGATGTGACAGGAAAGAAGCAACGCTAAGGGTAAAAATGATTAATATAACGCAGACCGTGCAAAAATTCACTGCAAGAGCGCTGTCGCATGCTCCTGTCTCTCAGCCGTGGGCTTGTCTCACGTTTGAAGATGGGAACATACTTCTCGCTTATAGGTTAGATGATGAAGATGGGACTATTGACATGGTTCGTCTTACCTCAGATGAGGAGCCTGCCCAGGTGTATGCCAATATTGCTGCGCAGTACGATAACCGGAGACCGTTAGACAATGATACTGCGATTAGTATGCTGGGGAGAAAGATTGTGATTATTGAATCTCCCGCCTTGGTGATGTTTACCTTAGAGGCATCGGTGAAGAGCGATTTTTATCCTGATTTGATAGCAGTGAATACGCCTGATTCTGTGTTTACTATTCCGTACACTGCTTCGTCGACACGTGATGCGAATGGTTACGTTCGTGATGATGTGCTTGACGATATAGTTTTTGTTTAAGTGTGTGCTTATTAAGAAACCCCTTAGACACAAGATCTAAGGGGTTGCGGTTATTTCTTGGATTAGATGTTTCCGATACCAGTAGCGCCGACGCTGTCGATTTGCTGTGAGCTTTCAGAGTACTGGTTCATGACGTTTTGCAGGTTAACGATTGTTTCATCAACCGCTTCCAGGATCTGAGCTGCAACGCGCTGGAACTCGGTAGCTGCACCAAGGGTGTCGCTCTGGAGGGTGTCGTTGAGAATGTTGTATTCTCTGTTGATGTCATCCATCGCTGCTTGTGCGTTGTTACGCTCAGTTGTAATCGCTGCGATAGCTTGTGCGATTTCGCCTGGGTTAATCTTGATTAGTTCATTAGTAGCCATTTTTATCTTCTTTCAGGTCTAGTGTAAGGGAACGGGGGGGGTTAGGATTCGATTCCGCTGATCATGCTTTGAGTGTTGTCAGCCTGGTCGGAAGTACGGTTACCGTACTCACGAAGGTTTTCAACAACCTGACGGGAACGATCCCTTTGCATATCGGCATTTCTGGAGATGCTAGCGAGCTTATCTGCAGCTGCACGACCGGCACCAGAGCTCATGCCAGAAAGGGAAAGCGAAGTGCCAATGTTGACGATGCGCTTAAAAGCGTCGGTTTGCTCATCCATGCGGACATGCATTCTGTTGCCTGCGGCCAAAATTTCTGCTGGGTTAGCGAACTGTTGGTTAGCCATGGTTACCTCTCAATAAGAATTATGAATTTTAAGATCAATTTCACGTAGACACCTTGTCTACGAATTACATTATAATACACAACCAAATAAAAATTCAGGAAATTTCAAACAAAAATTTAACAAACTCAAACCACCAGGTCACAAAACAAAACTTGCCCCTTGTTTCCCAAGGAGCAAGTCTAATTGAGCCTCAGCTCTACCTCACTGGCACGAATTCTCGACCACCCTTATCATCTTCCGCAGAAACACCCTCAGACCGCTGCGCCCCGAAAGCATTGATATCAGCCAAAATGTTCGTATCGCTCGATTGTACAGCTTGCTTAGACTGTTGGTCACCTTTCTTGGAACCAGTACCACCAGCACCCATCGGTGGCATCATACCTGGCATCATAGGTCTACCAGGCGTTTGAGATGCTGAGGTTGTCTGCACCCCACCAAACCCAGTGCTTGGACTTGCCGTCGGACTTGCAGCGCCCATACCAAGACCACCAGTCAAGGCATTCGCCGAACCAGCAACCCCCGAACCTCTAAATGCACCAGGATTCATCGAACCAGCGCCTGCAAATCTAGACATGCCTGACAAGCCACCCGGTAGCCCAAGGAACGGAGTTCTCGACGATGCGTTAGAAAGCCGTGTTCCTGCCACTTTCGAATCACTTCTATAAGCAGGTTTCGACCCGCCATTCAATGGGGACAGCCCCGCAGTGGCACCAAGTCCCGCAGAAGACATGCTTGATCCAGATTTATCGAACGAAGCAGATGTTGAAGCTGAAAACGGCGCAAACGTTGACTTGTTGAACCCTCCATCAAACCCTCCAAAGCTAGGTGCAGACTTATAGAACGACAATCCTGTTCCTAGATCGGAGCTGCCATACTTACCTAGAGGCGAATCTACGAGGTGCTTGTTAAGATCCCCTAGTGCAAAACCTGTACCTCTCGGACTAGAAAAATCTTTCGGGGTGTAAGACGAATCTGTAAACTGAGATAAGTACTTATTAATATCAATCAAATCATCCTCACTCACGCCAGGGATATTCGCCGTTTTGCGTCTGGTTGCTCCATACCTGGAAGGTGTTCTGCCGAAAACTCCTCCCCCGAATGAAGCAGACCCGTAACTTGCGCCAGACGAGGATGTAGAATAGCCACCTCCGCCTCCCGCATATGAGACACCTCCCCCATGTCCACCAGCGGAACTGACATGGGTGTATGCGCTCCCGCCGATGTTGTCAATTCCTCCGCCATGACCGGTTTCTCCTCCTTGCCCGAAGGATTCAGGAAACGCATCTGTAATCGCAGTACCGTACGTATCAAGCACCTCTCCATTATGGCGTGTCATTTCAACAAGCTCCGCATTAAGATCGGAAACGCTGTCGCGAGAAACAAACTTCTTAATAGCTCCCATTACCCCTGTGGCATTATCAAGTGCTTGCATTTTTCTTTCGACACGATCAATCTCTTCTGATGTGTAAATAGAATTCTTTGCGGTTTCGTACGCCGAAGCTATTTCCTCAGATCCCTGTTGCATTTGGGTTGCAGAGGATTTAAGTGCTGAAATTTCACTTCGTAATTCGCTTAATTTAGCCGTTGTGGCGTTTCCTGTTTTGGCGTCCATAACATTGCTGGATTCCCGTGACAAGTAGTTGACTTCGTCGAGTTGACTGTCCAGGTCTGAAACAACATGAGACCACTTAGCGGCAGCGTCGTTCCAAGACGAAGAACCGTCACCTTCCTCAATGAATCTAGCGTTAATCTTTGCGGGCAATGATTGAAATAGTGAAACCATAATGTACTACCTTCCTTTATGACAATGCGGCCGTCGCATTAGTATTATCTTCAGAGAACCCAGACTGCACAGCATTCAGTGACCTTGAAATCGCATCCAGTTGCTCTGAAACAGACTGTATTTTCCCTCGCATTTCTTCGCTGAGTTCTTGAGATCGTGAAACCACGACTGGGGATATGAAATCCTTTCCCGGGGGCTGGCACTGCTGAGAAATCATAGACGGTTTAGTCGATAAGATCTCTAGCCCTGAAAAAACTTCCCCGCCAATTCTTCGGGCGAGGTTAGCTACTCCTTGCACGTCAATACTAATTTCGCTCATAATTCCATCCTTTATTCTTGTTGAACAAGACCTGCTATCCGATGGTGGTCGCGCAAAATAACTGACATAAATTACTCGACGGAAAGGGTCTATGTGCTATATTATACCTTCATATTGACACAAAACCCACCAAATAATAAGACAATATTAAGGGACCCCACATGGCAGAAAGACACGAAGGTCAAAAGTCCACAGACGGCCTAAGAGATTTCGCGAACTATATCGAAGAAACCGTCGAACTACTCAAAGAATACGGAGACCTTCTTACCGATGACCTTATAGTAGCTGTTGCGGATAACGACGAAGATCCATACGTTATAGCCTCCGTCCAACAAAACGAACTCATCGATATCTACATCAGCGAAGATGCTCTTACTGACTTCCCAGACAACATGGAACTATCTACACTTATCACCTCAACAATTTTACGCGCGTTTCTCACCTACCAATCCGAACGACGCGTCGAGCGCTAATGCAGTCAAGAAACCTGCCATAACCACCAAACATTCAGACCCATCTCTGCTAAAATAATGCAAAAATCATTAAAATACTTATATATTTTTAGCGGAGAACACCATGCCGAATTACGCCCAAATAGCAGACTATATTGCAAACAACGTTGCGACGCCTCTTGGAAACGTCGCAGTATCCGAAGGCTTCAGTGGAGAAACATCAGTTGAAACACGCAAGAAAACAGTTGAATTTCTTCAACACGCACAAGTTCTCGCCAACAACATGTATGTTCTAAACGAAGCATTACAGCAACTACAGCACGGCGTATCTCAATATCAGGCAGTACCTGACCTGCTCGACGAAGCTACGCAAACAAAAGTAGCATCAAACAGAGAAAACACAGGAACCGTATGGAAGCGCGCCATCAGCGACGAAGACATGACAACTGTGCAAACAGGAAACCGGGGCATATTCCCCGACAAAAGATGGATCATCGGGGCTACCGTTAGCGACGGGAAAATAACCCAAAGCCACGTTGCAACAGCAGGAGATCCAGAAGGACATCTTGAACCTGGTGACCTCACCGACAAATACACCATCCTCTACCCCCTCCCCGCCCAATGGAAATCAATCTACGACGGGGCAAGAAACAGTATTGGTGACCTCACAGCCGCGCTACAGACATCTGTAAGTTCAATGCCTACCATAGAAAAAGTCCAATCTGGGGCGAAACATGGAGACATGCAATACCCAAACTCTATATTCTCCAACCTCAATGGCACATTCCAAGAATCAGACTTCGACACTGACTCTAACTTCTCCAAGCTCAAAACCAACGGACGCACAGACTACCAAAACAGTCTTCTAGCAGGAAAAGAAGAAACAAAAACATCAGGAAAACCCACAACTGAAACCGATACTAACACCTCTCCAAGCGCCTCTCCGACAGTCATCACAACAGGAGGTGGCGGATCAGCAGGAGGATACTCCCGGACACAACCAATTCAGCCCGCATCCCAACGATCAAAACGAGGCGGGAATCTTCGCTACAAACTCAACGAAGTGTCCAGCGACGACATCTATAACCAACTCAAAGAAAAATACGGTACCGTCCCAGAACAGGCAGGAATAACAGTACCATCAGGCACAGGATCGAAACTCGCCAACAACCCCACACTTACCCCCTACACCTCGGGACAACTCAACACGCCTCAAAACAAAAACACCAACTCATCGTACGAATACACAACACCAAAATACACACCAATTGCACCAACAAAATACGACTTCTCAACCCCATCGCCTCGAACATCATCAGACCTGGGCACCACAACATCAAGCTACACACCTGCAAGCTACACCCCAACAAGCTTTACCCCAATAGGAAGCACCACAACAGGAAGCACCCCGTCCACATACCTCACACCCGCGTCAAACAGAACACCTGGGGCAACAATCCCATCAAGTCAATTCAACTCCATGATGGACAGGCTCAACAACCCAATAGTCACACGAGGAGCTAACGGCGCGCCAGGCATGGCAGGAATGGCAGGAAGAAACGGGTCATCAGGAGGAACACTTTCTCCAGGTGGCTCATCCCCAATGAGAGAAAACGCTTCTACCTTCCGAACTGGTGAATCCGCCGCAGGATCCCAACGTGGAACAGTATCTGGTGGCAACACAAACAACGCAGGGGCACCCATGGGTCGAGGTGGCATGGGCATGATGCCGATGATGCCGATGTCAGGTGCAGGATCGCAAAACGGAGGAAAAGGCAACAAAGACAGTAAAAAAGCCCAGATCAAAAACCAAGACGGAGACCTCTACGGAAACGATATTCAATCCGTCGCTCCCGTCATATCCGCAGGAAACAAACCCGCAGGAATGCCACAACCTGCCAAAAACAACAACGAAGGTGACAGATAATGACCATCGGAGAAAACATCATCTCATCAGTATCAGCACCCCTTGCAAACACCATTTTTTCATCCAACGTCGAAGCGCAAACCTTTGAAAGCCTCAAAGGAAAAACAGCTGAACTTCTCGTAGCCTTAGATGTCATTGCGTCGGCAACACATGACCTAGAAACCCTCGCACAGACAGCTATCGACTTCAAAGAGTCATTCGAAAACACAGAACGAAGAATGATAGAAAACGAAAAAGCCACGCTCAATTCCCTTCCAAGCATCGCACCAGGAACACAGATAACAGAAGACGAGAAAGAAAACATCATCCAGTCCATCGACACCGTCAAAAACGGGACAGTTACCCAAGTGACAGACCTTAACGGGACAACATACGGAAACCTCGTTCCCAAAACATATGTTTCAGATATGTTGCAGGAAGAAGAATCGTTCCAGGAACAACTCCTCACGGAAGCCCTCAATGTCCAACAGTCTCAAATCAGGCAACCACTTAACGCTATCACCACTCTCCAACGGCTTAAAGGAGGAACTGGGGGGGCGGACCCTGATCTTTCTGTATCGATCTTTGCATCTCCTAAATTCATCGGATCTGTTGAAGCGAAAGATTTCCAGTCTGCCGAGAAATTCATCGTTTCCAACGGTCTAAGTACTGCCGCATCAAAAGGATACATACCTACCGCACTGTCACGCAGTGCTAAGAATGAAGAAATTAAAATGGAGCACGCGAAAAAACAGGAAACTAAAACAGCTTCCGCCCCTAAAGCACAACAAGCTCCACAAGTTATGGTCATGTCAGGAGGAGGGGGTGGCGCGCCAGTGTTCACTGGTGGAGGAGGGGCACCTCGTCAGGCTGCTTCTTTCAACAGGAGTGGCGGGGCATTTTCTCGAAGAGGAGGTTCACGATACGAACGCCCAGGCCAATCCAGTACTGGTGTAATCACTACAACAGACGGACCTATCGCCCCACCAACACAAGGAACCTTCACATCTGGATTTGGTCCCAGGTGGGGAACAAATCACAACGGCATCGACATCGCGGCCCCCATCGGAACACCTATCTATGCAGCTAAAGACGGTGTCGTGATAGATTCTGGACCTGCTCAAGGTTTTGGAAACTGGATTAGAATTCAACACGATGATGGAACTATCACCACCTATGGTCATATGTCCACTCTTTCGGCACAAGTTGGTGACGAAGTTCAAGCAGGAGATTACATAGCTGGAATGGGGTCTGAGGGACAATCAACAGGATCTCACCTCCACTTTGAAGTAACCGACCCAAGTGGAAACAAGGTCGATCCCCTTCCGTGGTTGCATGCACACGGGATTACTGATTGGGGTTAATTCTTTAGAAGAAGTACTTGAATACATGTATTTTCCTGTACTGATTGGGCTAAAATAAAGGGAAAATATTTTATAGCTCTCAAAAGAAAGAAACATGCCATGAGTAAAACACCAGGAGACAAGATTATTGAGGAAGTCAGCATGCCGCTGGCTAAGACCATTTTCCAAACAGATTTTGAGTCTGAAACTGGGGAAGCGCTTAGGGCTAAAACTCTAGAGCTTCTTCTTGCTCTCGATATTGTTGCATCAGCATCACATGATATTAAGCAGATTTCTGATCGTTCCCTAGAGTTCAAACAACAGTTTGAAGACAAGTTTCAGACAAACTACATGAAACAAACCGCATACGACGAGTTCCAAACCTACAGAACCCTAGAACCCCAAGCTTCCGAGTGGAGAGCACTACAACCACGCATATCCGGCGTATCCCGCGTAGAAAACGGGACCATCACAGAAGTAACCACAGTCAGCCCAGACGGCCGATCATCAAACCCCACACAAGCACCATTCCTCCCCGACAGCCACGCCGCAGAAATGGAAAAACAAACAACCTTCAGGAACGACAGCCTAAAAACCATACAAAACGACATCCACAACCCCCTCAACCAAATCACCACAATCAAACGAATCGGAAACAAAAACGAAAACCCCGACACGTCCCTGTCAAAATCTTTCATAACAGACTCATCCTTTAAAGGAGTACTCAACGACACTGACAGGGAAACAATCAGTAACTTTGTAAATAAGAACAAAATCACAGTACAAACATCTGAAAAATCAGACTCCGACTACCTGAAAACGCTCACAGAAAAAAGCAACAAAAACGAAAACTCACGCAACCTCTCCGAAGAAAAACATTCGGGTGATATAGAAACCGAAACATCAAAAGAAACATCCCCTGCACAGGCTGCCACCCCTTCCGCCCCAGCAGTTATGGTCACAGGCGGTGATGGCGGAGGTGGCGGTGCCTCATTCGGCGGAGGTGCCTTCGGAAGATCAGGCGGAGGACGACAAAATGCATCATTTGGAAGAAACAAAAAGAGTAGCGACGACATAAAATCAACTCTAGAAAATTCAAAAGTTGATGACGAAATAAACATCGACAAGCTCTTGTCCGACATGCTCAACGAGAACAAAGAAAACGAAGAAAAAACACTAGATAGCACCACTTCAAAACTTCCTGAAGGAAGCTACACAGTAGTAGATGGTCCCGATGGCGAACCACTCGGCTACAAGGTAAGCAAAGAGCTTGGCGGAGGAGTGTTCCTCTTCGACTCGGACACAGGAAAATCCACAGCACTTACAATGACAACAAAAGATAATGTATTCTTAGACCCTGAAACGGGGCAATACTACCAAATGGATTTCCCCGACAGTGACAATGTCACTGACGAGAATACAGGAGCCACCGAGAACGATTCTGCTGAAACAGGCTCCGCAACACTATCGCCTATAGAGTCAGATGCTGAACCCATTAAAAAAGAAATAGATTTTTCTAACCTGAACCAAGACATGCTTGATTCGCAAGGGCTTTCCCGAATCAACATCGATGGGGAATACTATTACGCTTCCTTTGATGAAAACGGAAATATAGACACCCTTGTAGACACCAATGGAAAACTAGTTGACAATGTGCTACAAGAAGACGGAGTGGAAGTCTTTCCTGAAAAAGCGGAAACAGAACTAGAGAACGCCACGTCCCGGGTAGAAATACCCCCGTCACTGAGTGAAATTTTCAACTCCTAGCCGGTAACAACCTCGAACCTGTACATATCCTGCACATCCTCACTAAGCACCTGTGCAGAAGCAACACCTTCAAGGTCCGTTGGGACTCCCACGAAAACACCGACCGCCACAAGTTCACCCTTTTTAGTCTGAGCAAACACAGGACCGCCAGAATCACCAGGATAACTGTGTGCTGTAAATGTTGCTCGTTGCAAAGTGGAGTGTTCAGTTTCTGAATCTCCGCACGTGGTGCCTGTCATTTGTCCTGTTTTGCACAGGTCTGGAAGCACTCGCTGGTACTCAAGATCATCCATAACACGAGCTGGTGTCTTTACGGTTCCTGAAACTTGTGGGCTCATAGGTGTGTCAGGGTTGATAGATACAAATGCTAGGTCAATGCTGTGCATAGTGTTACTGTTCGTTGTATATGTGGACCATTCGATAGTTCCTGCAGGGATTTCGTTGCCTGGCTCGGTTTGAATAACAACATCGTCTCCTGCTTTTCCACAGTGTCCTGCGGTGAGGAAGCCTTCTTTCCCTGTATCGAGGTCTTTCGCCGCCCAGGAGAAGCTGCAGGTGATGTTTTCGTTGTAGTTAAGGAACTCTACGCCTGGTGCTGCGATTTGGCTGTATTTGAGGCTGTCTGCTTCTTCTTTTACTGGTAGCGGTAGTTCTGGTGCGTCGGCGGCCATTGCTGCGGGGATGAGGGCGAAGGCGGCTAGTAGTACTGCGCTGGTTGTTTTAGCTTGTTTGATCATGTGGTACTCCTTAGTGCCACTAAGTATAACCACTATATTCTTGTTTTGTCAATCTATGTGGGGCGAAACTTGCCCCACAAAAAATGACCACCTTCCCTAGTTCCTTTTAGAAAGCGGCCATCCAGTGGACCGTGTGGGAATCGAACCCACGACCTCCTGCTTGCAAAGCAGGTGCTCTACCAATTGAGCTAACAGCCCAAGCACAATAACAACCTACCACCCCCGCACACACCTACGCAAACACCCAGCTCACACAACAAACTCCCACAACAAATAACCAGCATCCCACACACGATTCACACCCTCGGAAAAAGGATCCTCGCAAAAACTCTTATCACACCGCAAATCATTCCGAAGCAACACCTTAAAATCAGGCTCAACCAAACCTCCATACGAAAACCCCGCCTGCTCAAACTCACAACCATCCGAATAACAATTATCAGACTTCGCAACAATCTTATCCCCACAAGAAAACCCAAGAAAGCAAATATTATCCACAAACGCACTAATAGATCCCCGATACCCAGGCCTGAAACAATAATCCACAACCTCAAACCCAGCATTCGACTCGTTTAAAGAAACAACAGACACCAGCATCTCCCCATCAAAAACACCAATACGCAAACTAGAAACCATATCAGGATGCAAAGAAAACGCTCCCAAAAACCTATCCACATCATCCGTATCATCCACTCTGCGTGCTGACAAAGAACCAGAGGACTCTACACCTCCTAACAAAAAATCCTCCACCAAACACTCCACAGCAGACCTTCTAAAATTCCAATCATCCTCCCACACCTGTAACAATCCAATCCCCTTCGACTGACACCGCATAAGTTTCGACAAATGTGCATTCTTATTTGAATTTCTTTCCTCAGAATGCCAATACACCCCGTTAAACTCTATCGCCTTTTTATGATCCTCGATATGAATATCAAGTTCGTAGGGGCTTATTGTATCCTTATCGTTGTTTCGAGTCGCAAATCCAAGCTGAGAAACGAAGTCGCAAATTTCTCTTTCTTCTGCAGAGCTGGAACAGTAAGGACACCCAGGTTTTCTATCTTTTCTGTAAAAATGACGCTCTAGTGATGTCTCCCATTCACGGAAACACTCTTTACATTTCCACGTAACTCTGCCCGAATAAGCTAAGGTAATTGAGGACGGATCGGGCGAAACCAAATAAGACGCAGCTCTAGGATGTGTTGTTTGAAAGTCGTTCACGCCTACAACTAGCTCTAACCCAGAGCAAACTACACAGAAGGATGTTCTTTTCAAAGTATCCTTGATCGAAGACCTAAAAACATGACCCTCTTCACAGATCCACTGGATCTTTTTATTGCTTTTGATTCGATACTCTCCTGCTATTTCAGGGGACACGCATCTTTCTAGGATTTCAGGATAGGCTTCTCTTAATTTCGGCTGTGGAGGAGGACTATTTCTCTGTACTTCTCCTCCTGGATAGGGATCGATGTTCTTCTTTCTCCTAGACACCAAGTGCTTTTTGGAGAGATGGTTTCTTTCTACTTTCCCCTCATCTATATATCTTTTAACCCTTTCTCTGACCCTTTCTTTAACTCCGTCGCTCCACACCGCTAGAAAATTAGAGTCAGGCAGAATGTCTTCTGGTCGTATTGCATTAGAGTCGTGAAATTCACCAGCTATGCTAGGATACCTAAAGGCTAAGTAGTCCTCGTCTCGAAAAATATCGGATCGTTGTATGCAAGAGATACAGCCTGAATGACGAATAAACTCTAATGCGATTTTTTGCGCTGTATGTCCACGGTCGCATAGCGTCCAGTACAATTTTTCTGTGCTTTTATATTCCTTTATGTGAAAAGGGGTTTCATTTAGTTCTGAGTAGTAAGATTCAAGGTGCGGGAATTTTTCTTTCAATAGCATGAAAAGCAGTGTACAAGAACAGTTAAAATAGTACAAATACCACTTTATGAAGTTTAACATATTTTTGTCCAGATGACAAGATTCGAACTTGCGGACCTCCCGCTCCCAAAGCGGGCGCTCTACCAAACTGAGCTACATCTGGTTATCGAAACAGTTTCCCATTTTCAACACACACCACATTACACAATAGTTCGAAAATGCACAAATCACCTGGCTATGTCACTATTTCTAGGCCGTTTCTGATCTTCCCGCCCCCACCGGGAATACACCTAGTGGCTCCCCTTCAACACCCCAGCAAGAGCCCTCGCATTAATATCCATTTCGTGAGCAAGTTGATGTAGACCATGTTCTTTCGCAGTTTCGGAAAGGGTTTCACACCGATCCCGGATCAACTCAATCCCGTCACATAGCCTCACCACCTCCTGAGCAAGAACAGGAGCAAGGACCATCAACTCAAAATTAGCCCAAGCCCTGGCATATTCATCACTACCACGGATCTCCTGGCGTTCCGCAATCATATTCAAACCCTTATCAACCACCAAAAGCCGAGTAGTTTGTGGCACACTCCCATAATAACCATGTTCATAATCAACGTCCCATGGAATAGGGGAAGATTTTTCTAGGCATTCCTGCAAGTGTTCATAATCAATGTCCATTCTGATCTTCTTTCTTTCTTTTCTCTTGTTCGAGAGCATTAATAAGCCACAGCTCCATGTCGCGTCTAACTTGCTCTTCTTCCGTTAGTCGTGGCTCGAACTGCCTCATAATGAAGTCGAAGTCTAGCACGGTACCTCCTCAATTTCATCGTTGCTATTGATACGCCAGCAGTCTTCGCACAAATCACGACCTGCAACATGCGCCCACTGGTTAAGAAAACCATACCAGAGAACCTCTCGACTCACTGCGAAGCACCCGTTGCCGTAGTCTGTTGCGTGAAACCGTAGAAACTTATGTTAACAAAACCTCATAAATACTATGAGAATTTGTAACGTTTCGTGTTGCTTTTTCAGAGTCCTGAAAACCCGTAT
>ERZ1029878.23-NODE-23-length-75576-cov-144.075462_pt1 | contig 75576 bp, 91 predicted proteins | sample MGYA00519234_ERZ1029878 | MGnify/ENA primary metagenome ERZ1029878 (study PRJEB33666, sample SAMEA4610928) | skin metagenome | biome: Human-associated habitat; feature: Malodor aspect; material: skin | place: Philippines | collected 2015-08 ... | reverse complement strand
AGAAAAACAACAACCTGTTGTAGAAAAACAACAACCTGTTGTAGAAAAACAACAACCTGTTGTAGAAAAACAACAAAAACATGTTGACGCTACTCCACATGCTGTTGTAACACATGATGATACTAACAATGCTGTGACAGTTGAACATGTTGCACCTCGTCAAAATATCACATTAAGTGAACAACCTGACGGTAGTATGGTAGTTAAAGTTGTTAAACCAGCAACACAATCTACTAAACAAGTAGAACAAGTTGTTACAAATACAACAAATGACGAAAAAGAATTACCTCAAACTGGTGGTGAAGATAACAGTAAACAAGCTGGTATCTTAGCATCTGTTTTAGGTGCAGTTGGTTTAGGATTCTTAGTTCGTCGTAGAAAAGAAACTGATAAATAAGATTCTTTTTAAATAAGGTTATCGCTCAAGCGATAGCCTTATTTTTTTATCCTTTTCTATTCAAAAATAGAACTGAATAGGATATACTAAGATTATTCTTACTAAAGGGTGGTTAGGTTATTGAAATTAATTGAATTAATTGATTGGTTAGAAGAAAGTAACTTTTTTGATGCTAAAAATAACGTTTTATATATCATTGATGAGGGTGAGGACGGTGATATTATTCGTTATATCACTCATTATGATATTAACAATGTGGAAAAAAATGTACGTTTTGCTAGTACATCCACATTTGACCATTTAGAAAACAGTAAGGATAGTATTAAACGTCTAAAAAAACAAATACAAGACGGACTTGATGAGTTTAATGACCAACAAAATATCAATAACTTTGTTATTGAAGTGGACGGATGCAATATCAATACTGACCATATTGAAGATAATCGTTATTTCGTCCGCAAAAAGTAGAGGTACAACCTCTATTTTTTTATTCTATTATATTGACATACAAAAATAATAATTATATACTTAAATTGTATAAATAATTAAAATTAATAAAATCATTTTAAGCATGTTTTTAGAGGTTTTATTGTAAACAGGTATAATTTACTTAAATGATTTGAAACGCTCGAAATATAAGCTGATATAAACAAATTAAGATATATGAGGAGGCTTTTTATGGATGTTTTAGAATTTAGAGAATGGTTATCTATTTATGGATTCAATCAACATAGTTTAATACGTATTATTGGTTTACCATCTATTCACAAAGATAATGATGAATATGTTATAACATCCTTTGATATTGATAATGAAAATAAACGTATTCATATGAATGTATCTAAAAATTACAAAGATGATGATAGTCATTATGTGATAACTAAATTAAATGAACATTTTTATGATAATTACACAATATATATCAATGGATATCCTATTGAACGTGGATATGTAGATACATTATCCAATGTATATATCTTAAATATGACATTTAGCGAGGTAGCTTATGATTTACGAAGAAATAAAACATGTACTTGACCATCAACCTATAAAAATAACATTTTATAATGGATTTATACATCATTCATTTGATGAACAAGAGGTTGATTTAAGCAATTCTATTGTTCGAGAATTAAACGGTTTAATGACATCAATAGATTTATCAGATTTAGTCATTCGACCACAGTCATTTATGTTTGATAGGGATAAAATATATAAAAATAATAACATTATTTCTCAAGATATTTTAAATCATTTAACATCTTGGCAAGATAAACCATTTAATGTCACTGACTTTATAGATGGTCGTTTGCTTTATGTAGGGTTATATCATCACAATATTATTATGACAACTGAACATGATATTAATGAACAAGTGATAGGTTATTATTTAACTAAATTAAAATTAGATTTAATACATCATGACCAACTTGAGTTATTTAAAGAAAAAATTAAAGGAAAAACACTTATTTTTAGAGCCATTGATAGTGATGACGTACACACCATTGATTATCAAGATGACGATGTGTTTGTATTAGTGGGTATGATTGAAAATAATACAGGTTATGATTATCATTTTGATTTAGAATTAAAACGTATGAGAAATTTATTTAATTTTGAAAGTCCTTATGTTTATAAATATATGACAGATAAAGATAAAGTTGACCGTTTGATGAACACACTTAACGAGAAAGACTTAAAAGGTATCATTATTCACTTTCAAATGAAAGACGGTAGTGTACTTAGATTTAAGCAATATACAAATTATTATAAAAAGAAAAGAGGTTTATCGTAATGAAAAAAGTAGATATATATGTAGGTGTTGTAGGAAGTGGTAAAACGACTTATGCAAAAGAGCAAAATGCGGATGAAGTATTTAGTGCGTTAGAATCACCAGTATTTGTTAATAATAATGATAATAATATTAATGCTACTATTATATTTAATGACACAAAACGTAAAGAAAAACAATTATATGATGATAAATTAGAAACACGTTTATTAAATTATGTTAAAGAACATGATGATTGTCATGTTATTTATGATGCAACAAATTTAAATCGTCGTAAACGTCGAGCATTATACATCAAATTAAAAGAACTAAATGCTGATGTAAATACAGTTGTATTTTTAACACCATTATTTGTATTACTTGAACGTAACAAAACATATACTGATTTTTATATCAAACAACAATTTAAATCATTAGAAATTCCATTTATGAATGTTGATACAGATACAGTTGAAGTTGCAAGAACACACTATTGTAATTGGTTTAAACCAATTAACTTTGATAAAGCACGTCGTATTGATGATATTATTTTGCGTTTACGTTATAGTGAAATGGAAAATCAATTAGATAACGTATTACATGATGAACATTACTCAAAACATCATTTAGAACGTATTGATGAACATATCGAATTGGTTGCTAAAGAAACACGCGTATTTTTCGAGGGTACAGATGATTATAGAGCCATGCTCATGAGTGCTTGGCTACATGATTTAGGTAAAGCAGAAAGTTATGAATGGATTACAGCAGGTGATGAAAAAACACGTCGTTATATCAATCACGAAAACGTTAGTAGCCAATATGCACTTAATTATATATATTTCCAATTGCCAAGAGAAAAATATGATACATTAGGTGAACGTGTTTTAAAAATCGTTGCTTATCATATGTTAATGTTTAATAAAGATGTAATGAGTAAAAAAACAAAACAACGTCTAGGTATCACTGAAGATGTATTTGCTGATTTGATGTTTTTCAATCAAATGGATACAAACGGAACTATAAAAACAGATATCGAATTACGTGGTATGCGTAGGCGTTTATAAAAATAAGTTTTTTATCATAACATTATTTTATACTTAAAATATACGTGCCAATTTTATAACTTTTTTTATAGTGACTATATAATCATCATTTTTTCACAAACAAACATTTAGTACCTATTTGATTCATTAATCGAATAGGTACTTTTTTATTTGTTTTTAAATTGTCACATTTTAGACACATTTATTTTAAACGTTGATATATCAATGATTAAAGCGGTTTCTCAGTTCTTTTCATTTCAAAGATAGGAGTAAAAATTTAAAAAATAATTTTAAAAACATTGCTGTGACGGGGATTACATCAGTTTTTATATTATTTTTAAATTTAATAAAAATAATATAATATAATAATTACATTTTTTAAAATCCTCGTCATTAAGCTATTTTCATTATATTTCATTGGAAATATAATATTACGATAAATGCATAATCTTACATGTCTATGTAATTACGCATTTTACAGATATTCTTTAATTTAATAGTATGTTTTTTAGAAAAAAATTTAAAAAGAGGAGTGAATATCGCAATGAAACAGTCAATCTCTATTTCCAAAAAAAGATGGAATGAATTAAAAAATATGCGAAATGAAATAATAAATAATGTAGATACAGATGGTTCAATAATTAAAGTAAGTGGAGTATTCAATCCACAATCCAAACTATATGAACGTTCAAGTATTCGTGGTTTTGCAGATAGAAATGATGCGAAATTAATGATATATCCTACTCAACAAAAAGTTGTTGTGTGTCATTTAATACCGTTTAAATATATAGGAACTGAAAATGATAGTCGATATGTTATCGGTGCCACAAAGCAACTTAATCAAGATATGCGAGAGGCAGAACGTCAATTAGATGACTATATTGAAAAAGGATATAATGTTTATTATTCAATCAATGCAAGCATCAATAATAAACATCAATTAGAAATGGTAATAGATGTAATTCCATTTACAGATGATACGTTAGGTCATACTTTTCAATACTCATATGTTTCAAACGATATTTATATATTTGATGAAAACATGGAGTATTCTAAAGAAACTTTAAATCAACGCTTAAATGATTTACGACAAGCAACAATAACTCACATAACAGATGCATTTTCATATCAATGGAATGAGTATAAAACAACAATTCAAACAATGGATGGGCGTCATATTGAGGGTGTACAAGTTACTTCCAATACATTTGTAGATATTGATATGAACAAATATTATCACGAACAAGATTCAACAATTTTAGACCAAGTAACTGGTAAGAATTGGATATATAGTCGTTTTATTCAAAGTATTTTAAATGCAACTAAAGATTTTGTAGCATATGTTGACAATCATGAAGATAAAATGATATTGCATATTATTGAGGATAAAAATAATATCATTTTAACTTTAGATAATAAATTGAATCAATATCTATCAACATTTGATTTATCAGATATAATTAAAGTTAATGATTATATGTATGAACTTTATCGTAAAAGTCATTCTCGATTATTTGAGAAAACTTGGGAATTACAGCCAAATGAATTTGTACCTCTTGATGAAACAACAATGACAATTTATCCTGCCGAGCAAGAAAATGGTGAAAAACAGGGAATTGAATTTAAAAATAAAGCAGGTATGTTGGTTACAGGACAAACAGGGTCAGGTAAAACAGAATCAGTTAAAACAATGTTGATGTCTTTTATTAAATCACCTTACGTGGATATAGGTATTATTGATATGAAAGCATCATACGATTGGGAACCATTCAAAGATTATATTGATATTTTAATCAACGGGGGTAATGTGGGACGTAAAGGGACATATTATCTAAATATTCTATTACAAGAAATTAGACAACGTAATAAGAAATTAAAAAATATAAATGAAAATAATTTTTGGAATATTAAAAATCCAAAAGACAGACCATTTAATTTTAAAGTAATCATTATAGACGAACTGCATAAACTAATGAAATATGGTTATCTATCTCATATAAGAGATTCTGAATATATTCGTTCATCTTATCAATCTCAAGAAATTATAAATTATATTTTAAGAGAAGCACGAAACGTAGGTATTTTCATCATAGGTATAACACAAATAGGTTCATATGATTCTTTAGGGGTAAGAAATAGAGAGTTATTCAATATAAATATTCATTTCCGAAATAAGACAATTTATGGTAATACGTCATCAGATTATATTAACAAAATCAATTCAATTCCTATGGATTCTTCAGGTACAGGTGTCGGTTTAATTGAAAATCAAAAATCAAGTAACTTTGTCCGTTTTGGCTATTATCCGTCTGATAATTTTCAAAAGTCTTTATTAAATATAAAAAATACAAGACATCAATACGATATCATAGATGTTACAGATGATAGTAATGATAATATGAATATTAACTTTGAAGAGGTTAAAAATTATTTTGATGATTTAAAATATGTAAAAAAACCTAAGACACATACATTTAGTGGTGCTGATATTCAAAAATTACGAGAAAAACGTAAAAAAAGAGAATCTCAATCTTCTGAAAATGTTTCTAAATCTGAAAAACTTCCACAAACACATAAAAATCGTGAAAAACATAAAAACCGTATGATTTCGCGACAAAAATCTCAAAGAGTACGTAATATTATAAAAATAGATAATAATATTTGGCATCTTATAGGGGATATACGAAGAAAAAATGAAACCATTCAGAATCATTATAATAATTTAATTAAAGATGACAATTACTATGACTTAACACGACCATCTCAATACTATAAAACAGATGATATAAAAGAAAACACTGATTTTGATATTAATATTGAACATCAAAATTTATTAAGTAGTTTAAAAGGAATAAATTGGAATGATAGTATATCTGATTTTACTAAAAGACATAACGTTGAAATTGCAATTGCAGTAATAGTGAAACCAAATATTTTAAGTGAATTAAATAATAATAGAAATTTTAAAAAGATAGCACGTCAGCTTAAAACTGTTTCTAAAAAATTTAAAACATTTAATAATCTTAAATTTCCTGAAACACATCGTGACTATTTAGAAAAATATATCTTATCTGAAACAAATGAAGAATTTTATTTATTGACAGATATTCATTCTATTTCTACTGTTCCTAAAAACAGACAAGATAAGTTTCTTTTAGGTATTCGTATTATTGTAGATAATGAATATATTTTAACATTAGAAGATTTATTCTTATTAGATTATGATGTGGCTAAAGGTAATTTAACATTTGATAATATAAATGAATATTATCAAAAAATAAATACTATATTTAATCCTAAAAATAAAAAATAAATCACTTTATAAAAGACACCTATTTGATTCATTAATCAAATAGGTACTTTTTTTATTTATAAAACTATGGATTGCTACAATTATACATGATATACTAATATTGACAAGTAAATTATTAAAATGAGGTTTTTTTATGCGTACGACACGACAATTAAATGATGAAATGACTAAACATATCATGTCTTTAAAAAAAGGACTACATACACCTGTTACTGACAAAGATACACTAACCGCTTCAATGATTGTTACAAAAACAAGTGAAACGTTTATTAGGGATGCTAAATTGGGCTTTTATGAACGAAGTTCAACACCACTCATGGTTTATCCAGCACAATCAGATATGGTTGTTTGTCACATATTGCCATTTTTATATACAGGTATTGAAAATGATAGTTATTTAATGTTTGGGTCAACACATGACATTAATCAAGCCATGCGTTATCCTGAACGAGAACTCGCACAATTATTAAATAAATACACATCTGTTTATTATAAAGTTGATGTATCCGTCACACCTAATCATCATTTAAAAGTACATATTTCAATTGTACCTATAACAGAACATACACCACTAGAATGTATTGATTATACATTCCAATCGCAACTATTTTATATCTTTGATACAACACTAAATTACACACGAGATGAATTAGCAACTATGTTTAATCAATCTGATATGGTTACAGATAATACAGCTTTATTAGACCAATGGTATAAATATGAAACGACGCTCACGTTAAGTGATAATCGTGTTGTAAAAGGGATTCAAGTTACACCTGACACCTTTATTGATAGAAACATGAACGCGTATTATAACAAAAGTAATACAACAATTTTAGATGACCTTAAATCATATAATTTTATTTATAGTGAATATCTCACACATGTTTTAGATATAGAGGGAATCGTTGGATATATTGATTCTATGGATAATAAAATAGTATGGCATATCATAGAAGATAAAGAAAACATTCGTTTTTCACTATATCCTAAGTTGTTTTCTTATATGAATACATTCTATTTATCAGAAATTATTAAAGATGATGATTATACTTACACATTATATCGTGCTGACACATCACGTATTTTTAAACAAACATGGCAACTAAAAAAAGGGGAATGTGTTGATTTAGATGAACAATCTATGACTGTTTTTCCTGCTGAACACGAAGATGGTCGTAAACGTCCAATTTGTTTTAAAAATAGTGCAGGATTACTTATTACAGGTCAAACTGGTTCAGGAAAAACAGAATCCGTTAAAACAATGGTTATGCCATTCATTCAATCAAATTATGCTGATGTGTCAATTATAGATATGAAACAATCATTTGATTGGGTTATATTTGAACCTTATATTGATTTATTACTAAATAATCGACAGGTTGAAATGACTGCAGTTTATTATTTAATTGAGTTATATCAAGAAATACGTGTAAGAAATCAAATGCTAAAAACAAAGAAAATGAGTAACTTTTGGGACATTCCTAAAGAACAACGACCATTTAACTTCAAATTAGTCATTATTGATGAAATACATGAACTCATGAATTTTAGTTTCAACATTACAAAACGCAATAAAGAATATAGTGACTTTTTATTCCCTTCTTATACATTGCATTATATTTTACGCACTGCATGTAATGTGGGTATTTTTATTTTAGGTATTACACAAACCTCAACAAGAGATTCATTAGGGTCAACACATAATAATTTAAGTATGTTCAACCATCGTATTCATTTTCGTAATAAAAATGAGGCTACAACTTATCATTTATCTGAAGAATTACGTGAACGTTTAAATGCTATTCCTAATGATGATAAGGGAGTTGGTGTAGCACTTATTGAAGGACAAAATAATCAAAATAATGATACAAGTTACATCCGTTTTGGTTATTATCCTGATAATACATTGATTGAAACTTTAAAAACATTTAAACAAAACAATGAGCCTATATCGGTGGAAAATAACAGTGAGAATGAGGAATATATATCTGAAAACATACAAAAAGCAAAAGATTATTTATCAGATATTACTATGCGCAATCCTCGTTTAAAACAATTAAAAAAGAAACAATTTTTAGACTAAAGTGGTGCTATTATGGAATTATCTATTTATGATTTATTAAAAACTGTTAATAATCCAATCAATCGTGAAATCTATAAAAATCATACATTTCAAATAGATGATGATACATGTATTCATATAGATGGTAATAATCATGTTACATTAAACGTAAATGATAAAACCATAGCTTTAACAGATATTAATATTGCAAGTGTTGAATTAAAAAATGATAATATTGAAAGTAAAAAAAAGCGACGTATCAAACGTCAAAAAGATTTAAAACATTTTTTACAAAGAGCGCGTCCCTCAACTTACGGGCATTTAAAAGATTTAGTAGATGATTTAAATAAAACATATAAAACAGATTATACCGTTACAGAAATTAGAAATGATTTTAAAGGACGCTTAAATCATTTAAAACCTGACTTTAAAAAGAATGTACGTATTGCTTTTATGAATCGTTTAAACTATTTAATAGAAACGTATCATCCAAATGATGTGCAACAATTATCAAATATTTACAAAAACGTTTATGGTGATACCGATATATTTAATCGACGCATTACACGTTATACGATTAAAAATAGTATCATTTTTGATAAATCAAAACAGGGTGATGGTGTTTTAGCATACGATATAAACTTTTAAATTGTAGTTTTAAAGAAATTATGCTATATTTAATTTACGTTTTGACATGCTTCTAATAATTAATATGATTTTATCGGTAAGATAACTTCGCAAAAACGCTACACGCACGTTGTAGCGTTTTTTTATTGTCCCTTGAGTAGTAATAATAACTTTCGTATAATATTTTTATATCAAAATAGTGGAGGACTTATATGGAACAAAAATTTTTAGGCGCAACATCTCTTTCAGGAACATCCCCTACACGTAAACGCGTAGAAAATGATTACTACGCTACTAATCCTGAAAGTGTTCATTTATTACTTGAACATGAAACATTTAACGGAACAATACTTGAACCATGTTGTGGAGAGGGTCATATATCTAAAATTCTTAAAGACGCAGGATACATAGTTCAATCTAATGATTTAATTAATCGTGGATATGGTGATACATTTAAAAATTTTCTAACAGATGATTTTGAAAAAGTTGATAATATTGTAACGAATCCTCCTTACAAATATGCTAAAGAATTTATTGAGCGAGCATTAGAACTCACAAATAAGAAAGTAGCCATGTTTTGTAAGATACAATTACTTGAGGGTCAAGCACGATATGAAATGTTTCAAAATGCACCACTTCGTACAGTATATGTTTTTGTTAGACGACAAACACCACTACCTAATGGTTCACTGTATAATGAAAAAGGGAAAAAGTGGGCATCAACAATGTGTTTTGCATGGTTTATTTTTGAACATGGTTATAAAGGTAAACCAACAATTGAATGGTTAATCTAACAATAAAAAAATAACCTCAAAGATAAAACTTTGAGGTTATTTTTCATCAAATTTTAAAATAATATCTTGTGATTGTTTAACAATGATATCACGTCGCTCAATCTCTTTATCACGTTGAATTAAACGTGATTTTAAATACTCATTTTCTTCTTGTAATCGTTTAATTAATGGTTGTGTATCATTTTCAAAATAACGATTAACAACACCACGTGTTGATTTTTGTCGTGCCATTGATTTTAAAATCGCATTTTCTAATTCATGGTTAATCATACATACACCATCAACATAAATGAAATCCATATCATGTGGTTTATGATTACGCACTGTTTGTTTAACAACGCCTAATTCATCAGCAAGTTGTTTAATTGATTTAACTACACCTGTATCAGATGTTTTACCATAACTTGATACATAAACTGTTTGATTATTAGTGTCATCATCTGTTTTATTTTCAAAATCATTGTTAATCGTTTGATTATTAGATGTCGATGTTTCTGTTATATCTACCGATGATTCTTTTGTTTCTACCGATGGTTTTATCATTGTTTCAATCATATCATCAGTAATACGGTCATCATATTCAAAAATAAGGTGGTTGGTTTCAATAGATTGAATAACTCGTTTTACACCATCCATGAATGATTGAATTGTTCCCACTCGTACACGCGAATCTTTTGCATCCTCACGTCTAAATTTATGTAACGTTGTTTCAGATAATCCAATTGCATTTGCTAAATCTTTCATTGAGTAATCACAAAATGCTTTTAGACTATCAATCATTTCACGAATATTATCATAAGCTATGGTAAATGTTTTAGAGCCTGATATTGTATCAGTTTGTTCTAAATCATCTTCAATATCTTGATAAAGTTCATGTAACATAAGGGCTTGTAATGTTTTTGTTACTGACATATTTTTAACGTCCTTTATAAATATTTCGTATATTTACGATACATTTATTATACGCTTATATTTACAAAAAAACATATAAAAAGTGGCTAATAGGTAGCCATTTTTTACTAATTAATTTGATTAATAATTGCACTTCTTACAAAATCGTTTAAATTTTGAGCCGAACTCAATTCAACTTTAGACGCATCTTTTCTCATTTTACCATCACGATTATATCCACCTTTAACAATACCTACAACTTCGTTATTTTTATTTAAAATAGGGCTACCTGACGCACCACGACGTACTTTCATTTTCATATAATATTGATGATTAAAAATCGTTTTCGGATTTAAATAATAACCATTGATTTTGACTAACGCATTATTATCTATTGTATTATCTAATGTTTTATAATCAGGATAGCCATAACTATGCAACGTTTCACCTTTATTTAAATGTTTAATTGTACTAGATTTTGCAATTTTTAAAGGTTTTACAGATGATTCAATAGGCGTTTTTGTATGTAATATTGCAACATCTTCTAAAAATAAAGGTTTAATAGATTTAATTTTATAATCTTTGCCATTTAATTTAAACAACATGTCTTTAGTTTGTACTAATTTTGAATCATCTAATTTATCTCTTACAACATGATGATTTGTAATAATTGTATGACGTCCTACAACAAATGCAGTACCGTGTCGTTTTCCATTATCGTCATGGACTTTTAATAAACCAATTGCCTTTGTAATATCATTATTTTTTGTAACTTGCGTTGTTGATATTTTACTATTATCAATCTCTTTTGCATTTTTTAACGCTTTAAAATAATTCTCTTTTGATTTATTATCAATATGTTTATCTTCAGTCGTTTTAATTTCTTCTCTTTCATTATCATTTGCTAATGCACTGGGCATTTGTACGGTACTAGCCATAACACCTGTTGCTAGTAAAACACTTGCTAATTTTGACATTTTTTTCATTTTTTTATCATCCTTCACTTTTTTGTTTGATTTATTGTAACGTTATATATTGAAAAGTACAATAGTTTAATGTTGACGTACAAAAATATTAATGATATACTTATTATAACGTAAAATGATTTAACTGTAAAGGGGTTTTTAAAAAAATGACTGATTTTGAAACAATGCTATTTGACCGTTATCGTTCACAAGCGAGTATAGACAATTTAAGTGATAATGATGTTTTATCTCAAGTTGAAACAATAAAAGATTTAATGAAACGCTTATTACATGAAAAACAATATTATATACATATCGCATGGTATCAGATATTAAAAAACTTTAGAACCTATGACGTTACTGATATGAGCCACTATTTACCTGTGGACTTAAACATTGCTAAAGGCTCTTTAGAAAAAATGGAAATTTATTTAAATTCAGACCATTTCAATCGTCAACAAGCTGTTGGTTTTTTTGAACTTACAACACCTAAAAATATTGAAATTTCAAATGATAAAATTGTTATACAACGTTTAACAAGTCGTTTGTATTCTGATGCACCATCTGTTATTCAACATGAATTAGATGATTTATCATTTGCAATGTCTACATTTTCAATTCATGATTTTACAAATTTTGCATCTGATATGGAAATGATAGATAACGCTTTACGAAAGAGTTCTCGCATTGCAAAAACACATCAAGATATGGATTTAAAAACACATACTAAAAATGAAGTTAAAAATAGTGTAAATTTAATACATGGCGTGATGAAACGGTTTATTTTAATCATTGAAAATATTTTAAGGGATATTGATGATACTCAAAGTATGGTGTTTGAACAAATAGATGATATTTTATTAAAAGATGAAAACGGGGGACTCATTGATAATGAATAATACTTTAAAAAAAAGGAATGATAAAATGCCAAAATCATTAATAGATGTTTATAATGATGTAACCATTTCTTTTATGAAAGTAAAAGATGGCTACCAATATTTAGTTTCTTTTGTAGAAAATGGTTCACTACATGAAATCAGTATTCAAAATGAACATGTAGACGCCTTTTATATTTTACCTGAAAGTGATGCACATACTTATATTTCAGATATTCCAACTTATAATATATTAGGCTTTATGGATGTGTATAAAAATAATGCTAAACCATTACGTGTTACAACAATTGAACTAAATAAAGACGTTTTATCGGCTGATACACCATTAGCATATTATTTAGATGAACATTCAGAAGTTACAACGTCTATTCAACTTAACACTCCTGATAAGTCATACTATCTCATGGTAGCAACACCATTGAAAATCAAACATAATATAACAATCACTTATACAGTTGATAAACAAATTACTTTAAAAGAAGTTGTAAATAAATAATAGCAATGATATACTAAACATGTACTAAATAACAGTACAAAAAATATAATAAAAATGTTATTAACCATTACATTTTTTTCACTATTAATGGCACTTTGCGTATGTAAAGTGTCTTTTTTTTTATGTACATTGTAATTGTGAAATAGGCATATTGTATTCATAATAAAATTAACAAAACAAATAAGGAAGTGTATATATGGATAAAGCATTACGTGAACAACTTGTAAAAACATTAGATGATATGCAACATGATACTAATACATTAAAAGAGGAATATAATGACCTTATTATTCAATTAGTTTATGATATTGCTCAAGAGGAAGGGTATAATATTTATTTCTTTAAAGATGTACCAAAACGTCTTGATTATACAGTTAATTTCAAACCCCAAGACGCTGAAATTGTTGCTGATGATTTTATTAATTCTAATAATTTAGATGATTTATCAATAGAAGAACAACGTTTAGCCATTCAAGACCATGACAAATTATATGACCAAATTGATAAAGAAATTTCAAATGCAACATTGCTTATTGAAATCACGCTTAACACTGATTTAGATGACCATTTACAGCATTATCCAACGCGTGAATACTTTGATGAACGTGCTGATATGATGTTAGATAATCGTGATGAAATCATAGAACGATTACTTGAAAGTAATGATTTAAACGACGCATTACGTGAAAGAATTTTAGAATTAGGATTTGACCCTGAATTATCTAAATATATTGAGAAAAGTGATTTTAAGATTACAGATATTGTTTTAACAAATCGTAATCGTGCAAAAATTGAAGGTTTCAATAAAGTAACAGACACCGAAGAACTTACGGTTGATGGTTTCATTGTTAATGATTTATTAGATATTGCTTGTAAAAATGCTGAGTTTGAAATTGATATTGATAGTGCAACACTTGAACAAGTTGAGGCTGAAATAGGTGATAGTTCACTCGAAACAGACCCAACTTATAGTTTCATTGAAGGTCGAATTGAACGATTAGTTAGTGATGAGGATTTCATTAAACAACTTGAAAAAGACCCTTATATGATTTCTGAAGACATTGATGATGCAATTAGTGATGACCCTGATATTCCTGATGATGTAAATTATGACCAAGTAGATTTTGAAATTGATACGGTTGATACGCGTAGTGGTCGTGAAATATTGGCTTCTATGTGCGAAACCTCTTTTGAAAATGGATATAACGGTACTGTTACAGAATGGATTAATGAGAATTGGTATAATGTTTTCTTAAACGAATTAGGAGTAACTGTATTTGTTAATATTCTTATTACATCAAACCCTGAGGATTTTGAGGAGGAATAATACTATGAATTTACGAAAATTAAAAGGTATGGTAGAAGATGAATTTAAATCAATTTTTAAATATCATCAAGATGATTTATTAAACCGTTATGGTAATGACGTTGAATCTAGTGTGCTACAATACGCAAAATCAGAAGGATATTGTGTAGAAACAACAGACGATTTAGTTAATTTAAATTATGCTGTTTTATTCACTGAACCTAGTGATTTAGATATTTTAGTCGAAGCTTATATCAACTATCATGACATAGAACATAAAAATGATGAAACATTAGAACGCTTACTCAATGACGTTGAAACATATTATCAAGTTTTAGATAACCAAACGGAACATATTGCATTAGGTGTACTTATTCATGATGATGTGAATGATTATAATAATCATCATCTTACAACACACTATATTAAACAAAAAATGGAAGAAACGTTTGATGAATTTGAATTAATACAATATATCGAATCTCATAGTCCAACATTTAATGAACAATACTATGAATCTCTTGCTATTCAATCTGATTCAGATGGTTTAGACGATATAGATGCCATATATCAAATTATAAATATCCGTTTAATAAAAACATTTGATGATATGGCTGATGAAAAACGACCTTTATTTAATCAATCTTATACATTAGATGATTATTTAAAACGTGACTTCCACAAAGAGTTAGCCAGTCGTGATGATATGATTCATTATGATATTGAAATTATAAATTTTAATTAAAGGAGTATTAATTATGATAACTGTAAAAGAAATTGAACAACGTATGACAGATGAATTTACAACGTTAGAGGCATTTAATTATGCAAAAACAAATCAACCTGATGCTATTGTTGAAGAATTAACAGATAGATTAGATGACGAGGGAATTGATTATGATTTAGTTAATTTAGAGGAACTTCAATTTGACCTTAAACCTATTGATACTATTCCTTTAAGTGATTTTGCGGAATCCGAAGAAGAATTTATTAATCAATTAGGTTCATTAGATATGTATATGAATGAATATTTCTATGACCGTTTAGGTGATTCATATAATTTAATGCCTCATGTGACAATTACAAATATTGATGATATTAAAACTGATTTAGGTGACTTATCCTTTGCCAATCGTTTAGCAAATGCTTACAGTGAGCAAGAAATGATTGAATACCTAAAACAAAATGATAAAGAAGGTATTGAGGACATGTTACGTATCATTTTGGAAGAAGAAGGTGTTGATACAACAAACATAGATGTTTTAAATGACTGTCGTTATACAATAGAAAATGTAACAATTCCTGATTTTTCAGAACTTGCTTTAAAAGAAGATGATGAAATTTTATCTTATGATACAGTCAATGAATATATTAACACAGCTTTTTATGACCGTCTTAACTTGTACTATGTTTCTTATAATGTACATTTAGAAAATATTGATGATTTTTTATATGAGGAGGAGTAAATAATGTTCACAGTTAAACAAATCAAACAACGTATGATAGATGAATTTGACGATAGAAAAGCATTTCAATACCTAATAGAAGAAAATCCTGAGGAAGTATATGAATTACTTGGTGAATTAGTTGAGGATGAAGGATACAAACGTAACGATATAGATATAAGAAATGTGAGTTATTCATTTGATGGGATGCAATCTATCAACTTTGAAGATTACGCTGACTTAAAACAAGACACTATCAATGAATTAGGTTCTCTTGATAAATACATGGAAAATAATTTTTATGCTGACTTAGTTAGTGATTTAATGTTAGCACCTGAATTAGAGATTATAGGAATTGAGGATGCTGTAATAGACATCAATGTAACTTACACCCAAGATGAAATTCATAGTCGCTTGAATGAACCTGAACTTAAACAAGCAATTTTAGGATATAATCCTGAAGAAGTACGTACATCTTTAATGAATCAGTTAATGGATGAAAATGTAAATATTAATGATGTGGATTTAAATAAAGTTGATTTTGAAATTACTCAAAGTCATCTACTCACACCTATTTATGAAGTAGCTGAAAGTGAACAAGACTTTATTGAATCTATTGGTGATTATACTACGTATTTCAACCGATATTTCTATGAAAGACTTGTAACAAAATATAGTGTTACTGTGGATATAGAAATCAAAAATTTAGACGATTTACTATATGGGGAGGAATAACATGACTACAAAAGAAGCGGTTTTATCTCGACTTGAATTAGAATTTATAACTTATTTTTCAGCACAAAACTCAATTGTTAAGGCATATAAAGAAACTCATAATGACGATATTTTACTCATGAGTCGTCATGTTCTTTCAGAAGAAGGTATTCAAGATATTACAGATAATGACATTAAAAGTTTGAATCCTATTATCACTATAAAAAGTCTAGTAAGCGAATCAGAGTGGGCTGAACAATTCTATATAGCTTATGAACAACAAATTGAAAATGAATTAGAAGTTAAAGAATTAAGCACTGAAAATAAAGTTTTAAGTTATGGCACACTTGATGTGATGGAACAAAACATAATGAAATTTATTATGGATAACGAAATGTTCTTTAGTATCAAAATTGATTTTGAACCTGCTGATATAACAGCCTTACGTCAATCTAATTTAAATGCTGAATTTATCAGCAATGCAATGTATAGATATTACGACGAGAATGACCTGATTGAATACATTGAGCAAAACCAAATTGATGATATTGTAGCAGAAGTCTATGAAATTTTATCTGAAGAAGATGTTGATAGTGATATAACATTCGAAGATGCTGAATATGAAATTGATGAAATCGTATTACCTATTAATTTTTACGATTTTGCTGAACAGGAACAAACACTGATTAATAGTACATCTTTACGTCATTATTTACAATCTGATTTTTACCATCGCTTATACACAAGTGGTAATGTAAAAATGAGTATTGATGTTATTAATATTGAAGATTTATTAGAGGAGGAATATTAATGAAAATTACTGATTATAAAGAAACGTTTATAAACAGACTTGAGTACAGAATACATGAATTGTTCATATCTGATGACGGTGGTTTAGAAAATACTTATATTAATGAATATCCTAAGGAATATGCAGAAATGGTACGTCAAATGGTATCTGATTTAGGATATGACCCTAATTTACTTGATTTAAATACACTACCTGTCGAATTTATCATTGATGGCAATAGTCATCCATTGGCTAATCAAATTTATAATGAATATGAATCAAAAATCGATTCATATATGGAAAACGAAGATTATGAGTCAGAACAAGAATTTGCTGCGACATCAAGTGCTGAGCATGTTTTATATATGATGGGTAATCCCTCTATGATTGATGAGGTTTTAAAACATTCTAATGAGTTATCATTTTCTATGGAAATTGAACCTTCTGACTTAGAAGAAAATTTAGCAATTAATAATCCTGAATCAAGTATTAAAACCATCGCATATCATTTAGACGTAGCATTTGATAGTAATGATTTTAAAGATTGGTTATATGAAGAAAATCCTGATGGCTATTTAGACAATCTATTACACGAACACATGCGTGAAGAACAAATAGATAGTGAAACGATTAGACAAGCACGCTATTTTGATGATGGTATTGAATGTAACATCACGAACATTCATTTAATTGTTGATTTAGAAGAATTTGCAGAAAATCATTTAGATGTTATTCAAAATAGCGGTTCTTTATCTAATTATATTAATCAATTCTTTAGAGATTTATTTTATCAAGACGGTGTTGATTTTGATGTTGAATTTACACTTGATGAAGATTATTTTATAGTTGAAGAATAAAAAAAAGACACTCAATTAAGAGTGTCTTTTTTTTATTATATGGATTTCCACCACATAATAGATAACTATATGGAAGTAACAAAACATTGTATTATATCACGGGCGTTGTGAATAAATACCATAATCTATACCAGTAAGTACAAACTTAATATAGCACCTTATACTAATAAATGCAAGTCTTAAAATGACAATAGGCATCAGTTATAAAGTATGTTAAAATATAGGCATACTAATAACGAGAACATAAAAAAAGTCCAATTCCCACACAGTCGCCAAACTAACAGGAATTGGAACCACACATTTAGGCTCTTAATTGAATAATTGATATGTGAATTATAACATCAATTATGAGAAAAGTTAAGCACTTCTCATATTTCTTGTTAAATTTAGTGTATCAAAATAAAATCAATCGTGCAATTACTATTATGCACTCAAACTGTTATCTGTCGTGGGATATTGGACTTCTTTTTATTATGAAAAGGAGTCTTTTTTATGACCGAATCTAAACATGATGAATTTCTTGAGAAATTTGGTTATCTGCTATCTGAATCAAATGGATTAAAGCAGTTTGAGAAGCAATTTAAACAACCTATTACAATTACAAGTCAGGAACTTGAAAATCCAAATGCGATTATTCCTTTTTTAAATACAATTCAAGATAAATTAGGGATTTACTTAGCTAAAGGGGATAGTCCTGATTTCTTTTTACCAGCTAAAAATGTAGAAAGTTCATTTGAACAACGCTTAAAGCAAGCCTTTGATAAGAGTGATAGAACGCGTATTACAGCACGTATTTATATCTATCTCACACTGTTATCTCGTAAAACGATGGTATATCACTTTACTGATTTAGGTTCTGACTATGCGTTTGATTTGAGGGATATTTACCATACAGGTGGTATTACACCTCATGTATTTACATCCGTTGAATCATTACCTAATAACATTGTAAAACGTCTTAAAATAGGGAATGAACGATATCTTGATAAAGCACGCCAATTTGAGCGTCAATTTATCAAACTAGAACGTCAGATTGAAAGTAAAGAATATAAATTACAAGATACAGCATCATCAACTGAATTATCAAAAGCTGATAAAGAAAGCAAAACACGTGCATTACGTCATGAAATACATTCTCTTGTTTTAAAATTAGATGATTTAAGTTTTAAAATTAAAGATGAATTTAGTGTTACACCAAGACACGATGCTCCAACAAAAGAAGATGTAGCTTTATTTATCGTTCATTTTATCCGTTTTGGTATTAATGTGGAAAAAGAAACGATAGATAGTTTGAGTGATTTTCTTATTAAAGATGACAATTACACATATATAGATACACATAATTTAATGTTTCATTTAACAAAACATAATGTTTATTTTCCAAACACACAATATTATGAGTGGGAAAATATTAATGATGCATTACAATCTATTGTTTATACCATTGCACCTACACTCAATATTAATACACGTTTATTAGAATCAGTTAAAGCAAGTGTTATCGAAAAAGTAAGTACCTTAACACAAGTACCTGTTTTTGCATTTAAAGAAAATTGTTTATTTTTCAGCAATGGTATTATGCCATTATCTTTTAAAGACGGTCATATACAAGCTGAATTTAAATCATTTAGTGATTTAACACTCAATGAATTAATGTTTGGATATCCGACGAATTTCCGTCTTGATTTAAGCTATAATGCTGATGCACCACGAATTTTTAATAACAACCCAAATCAAATTGACGTCACGCCTAAATACATTTTTAATGCGTTAGGTGAACGTGGTTATATTCCTGATGAAAAAATGAAAGATAAAAAAGAACTGGAAAACTTTAAAACAGAACGTATAGGTCGTACCAATATACTCATGCAATACTTTTTAAAATGTTTATTACCTTTTAATGATATTGGAACCGTTGAACATAAAATGTTATTACTTTATGACGGTGCGAGAGCTGGTAAAAGTACTTATATTGGTTTAATAGATAATATTATTAATAAAGGTTTGAGTGTTGATAGCGTAAGTTTACAACCTAAAGATTTCAGTGAAAAATCAGAGTTTGGTGCTATCAATGTATTAGGGAAACGTCTTATTAAAATTGATGAGGGAACTAATGGAAATACAATTTTACCTATGGCGTATTTAAAAAAGGCAATCATGCACGATACTGTAACAGATAACGTTAAAAATGGTTCGTTTATGACCCATCGTATTTTAGGTGATATTATTTTTGCAAGTAACGGTATTCCAATGTTTGATGATGAAACAGAGGGAACACATCGTCGTATTTTGCCTATGCGTCTGTTTGGTGGTTATGCATCAGCATCAGATAATGTGAATAAAGGGGATAAAGAAGAACTTACATTTATTCAAGACCAATTAATTAAAAATCCTGATTTTCAAAGTGCATGTATCAGACATGCTATTGAAGAAAGTGACGTGTTATTACCTGCTCCAGATTCAATATTAAATGACGCGTTAAAACTCTTACAACGTGAGGATGATGTAACGTCATTTATCAATGATGAATTGCGTGAAGTATTAGATGAACCACTTATTATTTCACGTCAACACTTATATAAACTATATGTAACACATAATGTACGTAATGGACGTTCACCAATGAAAACACGTAATATTCAAAACTTTGAAAAAGCCTTATTTAAACATCAAAAGTATGTTCGTGAGTTAAAACGTGTACCTATTGCTAAACTAGACATTCTTAATCAATTAGTTGCTGTACAAGGTCGATTATTTTACACATTTAACCAAAATAATAATAATAGTCGATTTTCAGATTATATTAGCAATCACTTTATCGAAATTATGCGAGAACGTGAACGAGAAATTACAAATGTATATGATACTATCGAAACCATGGTTAATGTTGATAATCAATTTAAAGGTTATGATGTATCACTAGCCAAACCAACGGTGTACGTAATACTACCTAACAATGAAATTTATAATAGTGCATTTCATGATAATGATACATTAAAATCAGTATGTAAATCTCAAAAACAACGATTTAACAAAAGATTATTAACCAAAGAAAACATACGTTATATTTTAAATCATCAATACGATAAACTACCACTTCCTTTAAGTAAGGACGTATCGTATAGCTTTAATAGTTATCGCGAAAAAGAAAGTGATGTGTTTGATACACATACCTTTAGTGAATTTATTTATTATACAAAGTAGTGAGAATTTCTCACTACTCTTTTTTTTGTTTTCTTTTTATTTTTATACATTAAATCATTTTATTTTATACATATTATGTATATTTATGAAATATCATTTCTATTCTAAATCCATTTATTTTATCCCAAACAATCGTAAAAACTTAAAAATATTCACGGTACAACTACGGTACAACTACGGTACAAATTGTACCGTGATTTAGTTGACCCTTATCAACTAATTTGTTAAAAGTTACTTTTTACTCGTTTTCTGATAATTAAAATGTCAACTTATCTGTTTTTACCACAATAACGGTACAAATTGTACCGTTATTTGTACCGTTATTTGATGATTTGTACCGTTTTTGACCCTCTTTGTACCGTTTTTGACCCTTTTTGTACCGTTATTAGCACTTTTTGTACCGCGAATAAAATTCATAATTCTGTCACAATTAGGCTTAAAGTACTGATATTAAAGCATTTTAAAAATATTAAATTTTAAACTACGGTACAAAATGGCTTTTTAAATTTCACTTAACATAACGCGCGTATAACTCTCTTTGGAAAACATAAAAATAATATTCATCCTGTGTAACTGGAATAAAAAATCGCGATTTGTACCGCGATTAAGGTCTATCCTTACTGGCACAACAGGTTTCAGAGTTGACCCCTTGTACCGTTCGGTGCCACTAATTTGTGAACGTTATCAGAATATTCTAAATAATGGTTCTTAAAGTACTATGGTTGAGGGATTTTAAAATTTCAATTTTTGGCTAATTTTGGTGAAACTACGGTACTGAGGGTGTACCGTAGTTTGTACCGTCATTTTTAGGTTATTTTTGTGGTAATTGAAATAAAAAATCGAGTATTTTGAGTGTGAAAAATGAAAGATAAAAGAATGTATAAAAATAAATATTTGGTTGATATTGAATATCTTTTTTGTTTTTTGTAATATGAAATGAGTAATAAAAAGAAAAGAGGTTTTTTATATGAATATCGCAATACCTGTTTTAGCTGTTTTCTTGTGTTTATTTTTTATGGTTATGGCAACAATCAATTTTAAACGAAGTACAGAAATACGAAAACGTAAAAAAGTATTAGCGGATTATATTAACATACATGAAATGACTATTGATGATATAAATTCAGGTGAGGCACTGAAATTAAAAGAAAGTTATAAAAAATCATTTTTAAAATATCAATATATAAGTAACTTATCAGAAATTGGAATTTATTTTATATTTATCTTAAACATTTTAAGTGCTATGAAAGTCCACATGTTAGTTTTAGTGGTACTTACATTATTGATTTTAATATTGTTATTTATATATCTAACAAAAATAGATGTTTATAAGAAATATCCGTTTATAGATATAGAATCGAACGATAAAAATAAAAAAGCTAGAACAATTCTTACTAAAATTGCATTATTTGAATTTATTTTTAACTTTATCGCTCTTGCATTTATGCTTGTTATATTAGTGATTATCACTCATTCATAATGAGTGATTTTTTAGTTTATAATATTGACACATGAAAACATTAATGATATACTAATTGTGTAAAATAAATTAAAAAAAAAAAGAAAGAGGTTTTTTTATAATGAAAGATAACAAGATAGTCAATAAAGGTTCGTTTATTTTAACGATAGTTATGATTGGTATTTTATCTTTAACGGTAGCTGTTTTCTTAATTCATGGTGTGGTTCAAGCTAAAACAGTTGATACAGCATTAGAAAAAACAATGCAAGCAAGACATCATGCTAAAAAAGAACACGGTGTTATTAAAGAAATTAATTTAAATGATGATAAATCATTAATCACTTTAACAAATGGTAAAACGTTAAGAATTGCAAATTTTAATAATACACCTATTACATTTTTAGAGGAACCTTCTAATATTCAAGTGAAAGATTTAGAAAAAGGACAAACAATTGATTATCGTACATTTACAGCCTATGCACCTAGTAAAGAAAAACATTCTAAAGTATTAGGGGATATCCTTAATGTAAAAGACAATGGATACGTAACAGAAATTATTGAGGTTACAAAATAATAAAAGGATTGATGATTATGAAAGTATTAAAGAATATTGGTATTACTATATTAAGTTTTTCAATTATTGTCACAATTTGTTTAGGACTTAATTTTTTTATGGTACATTCAAATAAAGCACAAGCTGAAACAAAATCGTTTGATAAAAGTCATGAAACTTTGAGTTCTAAAAAAACAGGAACTATAAAAAATGTTAATCAATCACTTCGTGAACAAGAAGTTACATTAACCAACGGGACAATATTTAAAGTACGTGATGGGAAAACATTATATAAAGGTGATAAAATTAAGTATCGCACATATACGCTATATGAAACAAAGCGTCAAGATGACAACTTTTTAACTTACATCCGTGGAAAACACGACGTTGTAAATAAAGGGTTACATGGTCAAATCATTAAAATAAATTAATAAAATAAGAGGTGTTGAAATGAATGTAACTTTAAAAAATAAAATGAAAGAATATTTAACAATGTTATATCGGATAATGATTGTTTTAATTATTACAACAATGGTATTGGTAATGTTTCACTTTTTTCAAACAACAGCAGGTAGATATTTAGCGATAGGTGATGCTGAATATAAAACAAAAGCGTCCATGAGTGAAATGAAAACAGGACATGTTGCACATAAATATCAAACAAAACAAGGTACTGAAATCATGCTCACAAATGGACAGACATATATTGTAAAAAATAATGAAAATGATAAAAGAAAAAATGTGATATCTGATATTGAAAAAGATATAAAACCAAACGACACAATTAAATATCAAACATATATTGATTACGCTCCGTCTAAGACATGGACAGTAAATGATAAAGATAAATCGTATCTTATCAATAACGGGGTACACATGAAGATAAAAGACATTGAGTAGAGAAACGTAAATATGCGTTTCTCTTTTTTTATGCAAAAATAGGCGTAGGCAAGGAGATGTCTTTCTGCTAAAATGATATTAAAAATAATGAATATTAGAAGGTGTTATCAACTTGGAATTAGACAAGATATACAACATAGATTGTTTAATTGGAATGAAACAAATCGAAAGTGAAAGTGTAGATTTAATTTTAAGTGATTTACCTTATGGTACAACCGCACAATGTTGGGATAAACATATTGATATGACACTACTTTGGCAAGAATATGAACGTATTATTAAACCAAACGGAAACATTGTTTTAACAGCAAGCCAACCTTTTACAACGATGCTTATTCATTCTAATCTACAACTATTTAAATATACGTGGGTGTGGGAGAAACATAGTCCAACAGGGTTTATGAGTGCCAATCATAGACCGTTGAAACGACATGAAGATATTGTTGTGTTTTCAAAAGGGGCTACGTCGGCTGGTAATAATAATGTAAAAGCAATATATCATCCACAAGGGTTAAAAAAAGTAGGAATTTTAAAGCGAAATGGTAAAAATAGAGGTAAATACATACACGAAGGTAAAATCGGAAAAAACGGGCGTTTAAATAGTAATACAACATATGTTCAAAAATATACAAATTATCCACAAAGTATATTGCGATTTAAACGAGATATGAACACGTTTCATCCAACACAAAAACCTGTTGCTTTATTTGAGTATTTAGTCAAAACATATTCAAATGAGGGTGGACTCGTTGTTGATAGTTGTATAGGTAGTGGGACAACTGCGATTGCGTGTATTAATGCTCATAGACATTTTATAGGATTTGAATTAAATGATATTTATTTCAAACAAGCAAATGAAAGGATAACACAACATGTTAAATCAAATACATAATATAGATTGTTTAATTGGAATGAACGATATTCCTGATAAATCCATAGATATGATTTTATGTGATTTACCTTATGGAACAACTAAAAACAAGTGGGATAGTTTAATAGATTTAGACTTATTATGGAAACAATATATGCGAATTATTAAAGATAATGGTGCCATCGTTCTTACTGCTCAAACACCTTTTGATAAGGTGTTAGGAATGAGTAATTTTAAATATTTACGGTATGAGTGGATTTGGGAAAAAGATAATGCCACAGGATTTTTAAATGCGAATCGTATGCCTCTTAAAAGTCATGAAAATATTCTTGTCTTTTATAAAAAACTACCAACATATCATCCTCAAAAAACAAAAGGTAAACCTTACAAAGCAATGAGAGGTCGTAAGAGTGATAATTATGGTGTATATCGTGCGACATTAACTGATAATAAGGGTGACCGTTATCCACGAAGTGTTGTGCGATTTGATAAAGCAAAACATACACTACATCCGACACAAAAACCTGTATCTCTATTTGAATATTTAATTAAAACTTATACAAATGAGGGAGAAACAGTGCTTGATAATTGTATCGGTAGTGGAACAACAGCAATTGCTTGTATGAATACCAATAGACAATTTATAGGGTTTGAGTTGAATAAAGAATATTATGATATAGCAAAAGAACGAATTAAAGCACGTCGAAAGGAATTAGAACATGATAAATCAAATTTTTAATGAAGATTGTTTAGTAGGAATGACACGTATTCCTGATAAATCAGTAGACATGATTTTATGTGATTTACCTTACGGGACAACAGCAAGTAAGTGGGACAAAACACTTGATGTAAATATTTTATGGCGTGAATACGAACGTATTATTAAAGATAATGGAGCAATTGTTCTTACAGCAAGCGGACAATTTACACATAAGATTATTCAATCTAATACAAAGTTATATCGTTATAAATGGATTTGGGTTAAATCATCAAAAGGTAACTTTGTAAATGCAAATAACAGACCATTGACACAATTTGAGGAAATTCTTGTATTTTCTAAAGGACATACAGCCAATGGTAGTAAAAATAAAATGGAATATCATCCACAAGGTATTATAAAAATTGATAAAAAGGTAAAGAGAAATAAAAGTAAGTTTGGTGGAATGGCTGGAAATAGACCTTCACATAAAAAAGAATATATTCAAAAATATACAAATTATCCTAGTGATGTATTGCTTGATTTTAATAAAAAACCACATCCTTTATACCATCCTACACAAAAACCAATTGGTTTATTTGAATATTTAATTAAGACCTATACAAATGAAAATGATGTCGTTCTTGATAATTGTATAGGTGTTGGAACAACAGCACTTGCATGTATTAATTCAAATAGACGATACATAGGATTTGAATTAGATGAAGGGTATTACACAATTGCAAAAGAACGGATTGAAAAACATCTCACAGAAGGTAGTGAAGATAGATGATTAAAAACACAATGTATCATGCTGACTGTTTAGATGAATCATTAGGAATGTCACGACTACCTGATAAATCGGTAGATATGATTTTGTGCGACTTACCTTATGGAACAACGAGGAACAAGTGGGATGTTATTATTGATTTTGATAAATTATGGTATGAATATAAACGCGTGATTAAAGAACGAGGTATTATCATTTTAACCGCTTCTGAACCTTTTACATCTCAACTTATTATGAGTAATAAAAAGTGGTTCAAGTATGATTTAATTTGGAAAAAAACACATCCGAAAGGACATTTAAATGCTAAGCGTATGCCTTTACGCGCACATGAAAGTATTCTTATTTTTTATGATAAACCTCCAAAATATTATCCTGTCATGAGAAAAGGGAAATTGCGTCAAAAAGGGAATAAAGGGTCAAGTGAAATACGCTGTTATGGTAAAACAAAGGAATATAGTGTGCTGAACGATTTATATTATCCAACATCTGTGATTGAAATTGGTAATGCTAATCAACGTGGGAAAATACATCCTACTCAAAAGCCAGTTGAATTATTTGAATATCTGATTAAAACTTATTCACAAGAAGGAGATATTGTATTAGATAATTGTATTGGTAGTGGTACAACCGCCATCGCATGTTTGAATTTAAATCGTTACTATATTGGATTTGAAAAAGATGATACGTATTACGAAAGTGCTATGAACAGAATTGAGGAGTGGTATCAAAATGAATAAAGATGCGATTTATTGTATAGATGCGATGGATGGACTACGACAACTTGAAGATGAAAGTATTGATTTAATTGTTACAGACCCACCTTATAAAACAACATCACGAGGTAATGCTGGAGGGCTAGGTGGTTACTTTAAAAACAAAGATACCTTAAAAGGAACGATGTTTAAAGATAATAAAATAGAGATATCAGAATGGCTACCTGAAATTTATCGCGTATTAAAAGAATCAGGACATTGTTATATCATGACAAATAATAAAAATATTGTTCATTATTTAAACGTCATTGATAAATCTCAATTTCATTTTATTAAAAATCTAATTTGGGTAAAGCAAAATAAAATTGTTGGTAATGCCTATATGTCACAATATGAATATGTCATTATGTTACGAAAAGGGCGACATAAATTTATTAATCATTGTGGGACATCAGATGTGTTACAAGTTCCGTTACAAAAATTAAAAGATACTGATAATAAACCTTTACATGTAACGGAAAAACCTGTTGAATTAACTAATATTTTGATTCGTAATTCAAGTAATGAGGGCGATACGATACTTGACCCGTTTGCTGGAATAGGTGGTTTATGTGTATCAGCAAAATTATTAAAACGACATTATATAGGATTTGAAATTAACGAACATTATCAAAAAATTGCAATGAAACGAGTGATTGATTGTGAATGAAATTTATAATATTGATTATTTAAAAGGTATAGAACAAATTCCTGATAATTCTATTGATTTACTGATTACAGACCCACCATACTTACATGTTAAAGGTGGAATGAAAAGTAAACGTTATAATCGAGGCTCTTGGGCAAGTGAGTCGCAAATGGTAACAACATTATCAGATTTTAATGAAACAGCCATTTATACATTTTTAAACGCAGTATTACCAAAAATGAAAAAAGCAAATTGCTATATTTTTTGTAGTAAATTGCAGTTAGTATCATATTTTAAATATTTAAGTGAACATAAAAAATTAAAATATGATTTACTTGTGTGGGATAAATGTCATCCTAAAATGAAAAGTACAAAATTTTTCACAAGTGATTTAGAATATATCATTCGTATTTATGAGGCTGGTGTATCATTACATAAAGTTTATACAGAAGATGGGACTAAATCTGATGTAAGATATTACACAAAACGACAAGCCTTTAAACAGCCTTACGGAAAACATAACACAATGAAACCTGTTGAACTTATTGAACGATTAATCAAAGTATCAAGTCTTGAAAATGATGTAGTTTTAGATACATTTTTAGGTACTGGAACGACAGCTATTGCATGTCAAAATACAAATAGACAATATATTGGCTACGAGATAGACCCTATCTTTTTTGACGAGGCTAAACAAAGAATAGAAGAAAATAAGTCTATATCATAATATAGGCTTATTTTTCATTTTAAGGTACATTTTAGCAACTTTAGAATATAGGTATATAAAAATACAATATTACTATTAATGTTTTAAAAATAAGAGCTGAATAACGATAAAATAGGCATTATGTGAAATATAAGTTAATGATGTATTTTTTTTAATACTTATATTGACATATAAAAATAATAATGATATACTAAGTATGAATTAAAAATAATAAAAAAAAGAGGTTATAGTAATGATTGAAAATGTAAAACATGTAAGACAAATGATGCCAGGCTTGAAAATTTCATATGCACGTGCAATTATTCATGATATTGTAAGTGAAATATTTAAACATCCTAATGATTTTATTTGTAAATTTGATGATTTATTTAGTGATGAAAATATGAATAATATATTAACAAACCATCATTTAAAACCACTAACAAATAATGAATTAAGAGAAATTAAACGAACGGTTAATAATGTATTATATTATATGGATTATTATGTTAGCGAAATCCAACATGATGAGAAAACAATAGTTTATATTGGACATGATTCAATGCTTTGTGAATATTTAACACATGATATCCCAAAAGGATTTGAAAATGATATGAAGGCATTAGAACAAAATGTTGCAAAAGGACTACTTGATATGGAATATTTTAAACAATTTAATAAAGAAAAAGAACGCGATAATTATATATCAAGTGTTGAAACAAGCATTATGAAACTTATTAAAAATACTGCATATGAAAATAAAGATGAGTGTGTATATCATTTTAATAAACAAAGAATTAAACCTGATTTATCTGTCATTGAGCAAATTGTAAATAAGCTAGAAGATAACGGATATAATGTTGATTTAAACGAAGATGATATGACGATATGTGTTAAATGGTAAGTATATTGATTTTGAAATTAAAAAGAAGGTGTAGATAATGATTAATGCGAAAGAGATGAGAGAAAAAGCGAATACTGTGGAATATAAATACACTGCACAAGTGTTAAATAAAATTTTTACAGAATTATATAAAAGTAGCACACGAGGGAGACCTTATGTTGATGCAACAAATATCACAAATAAAGAAAATATGAAACGTTTATTAAATGAAAATGGCGTAATTGATGCAAATGATAGTTTTATTAAACATATTGTTCAAAACGCATATGATGTATTAGAGGCATTATATTTCTATAAAGAAACATATGGTGATACAAAAGAACAATACAGTGTGACAATTAGAGCAGACCATGTGTTTACTCAATTGAATAAATCTATTACTATTAGAAATGAATTAGAGAGTTTAGTGAAAGATTATAAAAAGAAAAACGCACTTTTTTATTATAAAGAGGCATCTAAAAACAGTGAACACACTTATATTCAATTTCTAATACAAGATATTGAATTTTCAATTGAACAAAAAGCAAAACAAGGTCAATATGAATTAGAATATAATTGTGATGAAATAACATCAGCAAATATGAAAACAGTTATTAATGATATTTATGTCACATTACAAAAACATGGATATGAGGTTGGCGTTGTATCTAAATCTGAAAAAGATGGTATAACAAAAAAAACATTAAAAATCACATGGTAGGTATGAAAATATCAATAATGGATTTTTTTAATCAAAATGTTGACGTATAAAAATATTAATGATATACTAAATTCAAATTAAAAATAATAAAAGAAAGTAGGTTTATTAATGTTAGAAGAAATTAAAAAGAAAATTGTAAAAGAGTTGCTAACTAATGTTTTTGACCGAATAGATAGCGAATCAAAAAAAGGATATGTTAAAGAAGATATTACAGATATTTTAGACATTAAATCTGTTAAAAAGGTGGGAAAACAGTTTAATTATCCAGTATCTAATATGACTGCAACACTACTCGCTAAAGACGTTATGAGAGGATTAAATTATCGAGGGTTTGACGCAATTATACGTGAACCAATGTATCCTGAATTTGATGATACGCTAGAAACAGATTATGAGGTAAGTTTTGTTAATGCTATCTTGTATTTTTATAGTCGCTATCATGATGAAAGTATTCCTAAATGGCTTAAAGATATAGTTAATCAATTCCCTCATGCACGTGATTATTATGAAATAAGTTGTATTAATAGTGGAAATAGAGAACGCTTTTTAAGATATGATATTTCATCACAAATTGATAAAGCAAAAGATAATAATTTAGATAAACTTACGTATCGTTTTGAGCAACATGATAACGATAATCCTTATCTTATGAATCATTTAAAAAAATATTTAAAACAACATTATTCAGATGTAAACGTAACAAGTGATAACAATATTGTTTATATAAATATAAACATAAAAAAAGAGGTGTTATAAATGAAAGTCGTACCTGTTGAACATGAACATGTAAATTTATTTTTTAATCCACGTATGATTATATTTTATATTATCGCTATTATAATTATTGGAATAGCGATATGGATAAGAATAGAATCAAAAGATGATTTTGCTATTCCAATAAGTATCGTTATCCTTTTAATTTTATCTATACCTTTTATTCAATTTAATAGATACGACGCTCATAAAAATAATGACGAGGTTGTAAATATTTATGGGCGTGGTAAAGTAATAAAAATTGATAAAGATGATAGAGTCCTCAGTCCACTTGGGATGGAGCAAAGAAACAATCCTGTGGCTGTTATTCGTGATAAAAAAACACGTCATCGTATTGAAATAGGTCGAAATGCAGATATTGAAAAAGGGGATGAAATTGAAATACATTCAAAATCACCTCTTATAAAAGGTAAAGATACTAATGCTTATGGTATTCTTGATGATAATGACTATAAAATTATAAAAATGGCAAAATAAAAGAAACATGCACCTTTTAAGTGCATGTTTCTTTATTTTAATATATTTTGGCATTTAGTTCTTTTCTTAAATCATTAATAAACATAAATCCTACTTTCATATTGGCTTTAGCACCAACCTCATCTGAGGCACTACCATAAAACAAACCGATAATACGATTATTTTGATTTTTTATAGCCGAACCTGAACCACCTACATTAGCATATGATTTAAAGTACATGACAGGATGGACGTTATGACCTCTCATTAAGAAATATCCATTGGATGTATAAGGTTTGAAAGGGTAGTAGTCATTTTTTACTTTAGATGGTGCGTTGTTATCCACTGTCATATTAGAATAATGATTCATTGAAATTGGCATATTGTATTTCATTTGTTTAATAGCTTTTTCAGATTCAAGTTTTTGTACGTTTGTATATTGTGATAAATCTTCTTTTGTATGGATAAGTGCGACCTCACCGTATTTTAATGATTCAACGTCTTTTGCTGTGATTGATTTTTTTAAAATATCGCCATTACGACTAATATCTATTTTAATATTTTTAGGAAGTGCAACATTATAAGCAGTGTCAGACTCCATTTTATCAACAACGTGTTGACTTGTAGCAATCGTATGTTTACCTATTACAACACCTGAGCCTTGTCTATATGCATCATATAAAGGTTCAATATTACGAATTAATACACCATCAGGTTTATCAGTTTGTCCAATAGATAAACGCTTGTTTGTCATTAAACGGGCTAGATAATTGGATGCATCATATCCTGATGTTTTTGTAGCTTGTCCATAATCGTAAAAATAACCGTCCAGTCCTGTATCCATATTGAATTGTTTAAATTGCATTGGTTTATTGTAATAATTTGGAACATATTCAGTTAATGGTGTGGAATAACTATGTGTTTCAATTGTTTTAGTTGGTTTTGTAACTACCTCATCATTAACAGGTAGGGCAGTTTGTTTGTGTTTTTTATCCTGTATGACTGCTTTTTTATCAATACCTGTTTCATCAGCAAGTGTTGATGTTGATTTTCCATATGTTGTTCCACTTACACCTGTTAATAGTAAAAAAGACGTAAGCGACATGGTTAATAGTTTTTTCATAAGTAAACTCCTCTTTAGATAAGTAATAAAAATAGTGTAGCAAAAATATTTTTGGAAAACTAGGTTTTTTTGTGAATGGTACTTTTTAGTAATTAAAAGTCATCCTATAATCAATGTATATTTACTTAAAAAACTGACTAAATATAAATAATAATGTTAGTCAAAATTCAATTTAAAGGAGTTCATGAAAAATGAAAAAAATAGTTGCAAGTCTATCGACAGTTGCAGTTTTAGTGACAGGTGTGAGTGTTGCAATACCTCAAAAAGCACAAGCGGAAACATTATATGATTATAGAAATGACGACAGAACATACGGTTCTAACTATTCAAATGCGTTAAAATATGCAGAGGCAATTAGTAATAGTCAAATCTATATTAAGCAACAAAAAGGTGATATTGGACAGGTTGTAACATATAATAATCCTGACCACCCATTGTGGGCTAGTACGGGAACAACAACAGCTATTGGAAAACACACATTAATTACAGCAGCACATGTAGTTGATAAAGATAATGCGACAGCACCTCATTCACCAGTTGATGCATCAAAAGTAAAAATCCGTATTAAACGTGATGGGGCTGTAAGCACATCTGTTAAAACAATTGATGTATCAAGTATTAAATCGGTTAAAGGTGGAGATGTTGCAATTCTTCACACTAAAGAAGATGTATCTAAATATATGAAAGTATATCCAATTGCATCAGAAAGTACGATTAAAAATTTAAGAAAAGGCGAACCTTTAAAAATGTATCATTATCCCAACATTAAAGAAGGTCAATATGCAAACACATTAGGTAAACAATACTTATCAATTAGTAGATATTTAATTCAAGAACATACACCAAAACATCCTCAATTTTACTTTAAAGGATATGCGTATCATGGTACATCAGGTGCGTCAGTATTAAATGCTCGTAATCAAATTGTAGGTATTCATACGTATAGTTTAATTGGTGATAGACCTGAAAAAGCACATTTACAAGGGAATTATTCATTATTAGAAGATACGCGTAAAGAAGTATTAAATGATATTTATTAAAATGTTAAAAAAAGGACTTACTATTTGTTTAGTAAGTCTTTTTTTTATGTTTCTTTTAAGAATTAATTACGAATATAAAGAAATAATTTCTTGATTTTCTCGAAATAATAATTTATTATATTGAATGAGGTGATAAATATGATACATACAAGTGATTTAAATAAAGCGTATTATAAAACAGGCGAGGTTGCTGAAATGGTAGGTGTTAGTCCAAGAACGATTCAAAATTATTGTATGCAGGGCTTAATTAAAGACACAATTTCAGAGAAGAACAGACGTCATATTGCTAGAGAAGATTTAATTGAATTTTTAAAGAAGAGTGATGTATTGATTGAAGATGATATGCGTTGTGATGCTATTTATTTACGTGTTGCTCATTATGGAAATAATATACAACAGGACTTAGAAAAGCAACGTAATGAAGTTTTAGAAAAAGCGATTGACTACAATCCTTTACGACTTAAATACTACGAGGATTTTGGAAGTGAATTAAGTAATATAAGACGAGGATTAAAAAAACTCATTAAAGATATTATAAATAAAAACATACGTTATTTATTTGTATATCATACAAATCGTTTAACAGAACTTGCTTATAGTTATTTACAATATATATGTGATTTGAATGGTACAACTATTGTTTCTTTATTTGAACATGATTTTGGGGATGTAAAAAAAGAAACTGATTTAGTTTTAAATGAACTAGACCAAAAATATAAAAGAAATATAGAAAATCATCAATCACATCAATTGCCTTTATTAGAAGTGGTAGATAGATATATGATTTTAGAATCATCTGAACAAGAACAACGAAATAGATTAAATAATTCAATAAAAGGTGACAAACGTGCATATCATATTGTATTAGATAATACAAAAATAGATAATGCTGATAGAATAGATATGTCACAAACAACGATTAATCCACTACAAATATTAAAAACTTTTAATATAAAAACTAATGAAGATGTGGTTGAATTATATAATCATCATCTTGAAAAAATTATTTATTTCATAAACTTATTCACATCTAGTGAAATGACAGTGAATCAAAAACGTTTGTTAAAGCAAAAAATTCATGAGTATTATTTGGCACATCTATATGTAACGAATGATATGATTAATGATTCGTCAACCATGATGTTACCAAATATCAAACGACATCATTACGAAAAATTAAATCAATTTATCTCTTATGTGATTATCCATATAAATCAAGATATAGATAGCGTTAAATCTGAAAAAGATAGAAATGATTTAGAATATTTACGATATACGTTAAACAAAATGACTGATAATTTAAAAGATAAACGATTACAATTTGATGGTATAACTTCTTTAAGCCAAGACCCTGTATTTACAAGTCATGACGTGATTTATGATTTAAGTAATGTTCAACAACCACATTTAAATTTCTTAACAACGTTAAATTATGTTTTATCTATCGCTGATGAAAATAGTCTAATTATGATACATGGTGCTGATTCCATAGATATTGATTTATATAAACATTTGAAAAAAGATATCCACAATTATCATGAAAGAGGTGGACGTATCGTTTACGATATGAATATGATTGATAATAAAAAACATCGTCATATAAATAAAAATGATATTATAAGAACACTTTATAATGACTGTGATAATGTTGAAAATGAGATTTTATATAAAAATATGATTACGTTTTAATACATAGCTTGACAGCTATGTATTTTTTTATTTTTAATATTGACATATAAAAATATTAATGATATACTTAATTTAAATTAAAAATAATAAATGAAAGAGGTTGTTAAGATGAAAGTAAAAGAAATTATTTTAGGAGATAAAGCATTAAGATTACGTACGATTTTAGATAGTTACACATATGAGTTTGTAAGAAGTGCAATTACGCGTTATATAGATTATGAACTTACACATTATGAAGTTGAAATTTTACAAATTCCAATTAGAACGTCAATCGGATTAACTGAAAGTGTTATTAAACAATATATCAGTAAAACTTTTGATATTCCTTATGAATTAGAAGTGAAAAAATCGACATTCCCGCCATATGAAGGATTAGTTGAGGTTAAAATTAAAGAACAAGATATGATGGATTTACTAGATGAAACGGATATTGAAAGATGATAAAGGTGATAAGTATGACAACATTTACAGAATTAATTAAAAATGAAAAACAGGATAATGCTCGATTTATTGTAAAAGTTAGAGTTGAAAAAGCAATAGCTGATATTCTTAGTGAGTATTATAATGGTTATTTAAAACGATATGGTAGTGAAGTTTTTGCATTTAATATTCAAGAAGATTTAGGAATTACAGAAGAATTAATTAAAGACATAATCAACGAGTATATTGACGTACCACAAAAAGAAATAAGAGTAGAAGAAATTCCATTTTCACCTGATTATAGAGTAGTATTAGAAATAAATAGTCAATATTTATTTGATATATTAAATCAATAGAATAAATAATAAAAAAGCATTTACGTTTTATAACGTGGATGCTTTTTTTAGTCACGGTTCTTTTAAATATAAAATAAAGATTATACGATTAGACCAATAATAATTAATTAAATTTCATTTGAAAGGAACAGAAATATATGAAAAAATCAATTATTACTTTAACACTCGCGTCAGCGCTTTTATTTACAGCAACACCTCAAGCTAATGCAGGTGGCTTTTATAATTATGGTACAGAATCAGAAACATCAGGATATAATGACGCTTTACAATTATTAACGAAAACATCAAATCATGACCTTTATGTTAAACGACATTTAGGTGAATCAGGTGTTGTTGCAAATTATAATTATGATAAGCCAAATATATATTCAGTAGGAACAACATCAGCAATTGGCAAACATACATTAATTACAGCATCACATGTTGTACAAAAACAAAATCCAACAAAAGACCACGATTCTCAAACACCTGATAAATTAAGAATACAAATCAAACGTAATGGTGATTCAAGTACAATTAAACATACTGTAAAAGTAAAAGACGTTGTACCTATTAAGAATACAGATATGGCAATCATACATACGTATGAGGATGTATCACAATATATGCGTATTCAAAAAATTGCTAGTGAATCGCGTATAAAAAATATGAAATTTAAAGAACCAATTTACTATCATCATTATTCAAATATGAAAATTGACCCTTATAAAAATGACCCGATGGGTACTTCTTATTTAAGTATAGGACGATTTATTAAAAACGGTAATGACATAGAACATCCATATATGTATTACACTGGATATTCTTCAGGTGGTTCATCAGGTGGAGCAATTATGAACAATCGCCATGAACTTGTTGGTATTAATGTTAAAAGTTACTCACTTAATACAATGGCAAAAGAAAAAAATATGAAATTAGGCTATACATTACTTGGACAACCTCGTAAAGATATATTAAAAGAAATTTATTAATAAAAAAAATGAGTGCATGTTAAATATGTACTCATTTTTTTATACTTTATGCAAAGTTTACTATTTACTTTATATAAAGTTTGTGTTATACTTTATGCAAAGTTAAAATTAAACATTCTACAAAGTATGAATTTAACTTTATATAATGTTTAAAATAAAAAAATTAAAGGAGTCGTTAATATGACTGAAATTGTTGCGTTTAGAATACAAGATAGAAAATATTTAACAGAAGCGGACGAAATGGGACGTACACGTATTGGTTACGAACCAGGCATGACAGAAGAAGAAATTTATAATGCAGGTCGTGGCATTTGGAAAATTAGTCCAACACGATTATTTAAAGCGAGATGTATTTTAATTACAAATAAACAAGGCGAAGTACTACAAGAATTTGAATTAACAGGGGTGCAACGTGTTGAGAATGGCAAATATGTTTTAACAGGGGACATTAATCACGATTCAGAACATGTCGGTCATACAATTAACATTAATCAATCTCGAAATAGTATTAATTATATCTCGATTACAAACTTTAAATATTTAGATTAAATAAAAGAAGGTAAAATAATAATGAGTAAAAACAATGTAAAACAATTATTAGATACAATTTATCATTTGATACACACACAAGGCGTAAATAATCCTTTACGCCTTGTCAATGTATCAACAATTAATGCGTTTGAAGATGTTGAGAATACAAAAGATGAATTTGCTTTATCAGATGATTTTGATATAGATACTTATAAGACAGCATGTAATGTATTAATGTATAGTATATCAGAAGTTGCATCAGGTTTAACATTTGATAAACGAAAATCATTTTTTAAACTTTTAGATGACATTCAAAATAATAAAATTAAACGAGTTGTTATTACACATAAGGATAGATTGAGTCGTGTCAGTTTCAACTTGTTTGAAAACATTTTTAAACATCATGGCACAGAAATTGTAGTTATATCTGATATTGAGAATGAAAAGACAGACAACGAAGAGATATTTGAAGAAATCATTTCATTATTACAGTGTTTTAATATGAGAATGTATTCAAAACGCCGAAAAGAAATAAAAAAAGTGCTAGATGAAACAGGTGCCAATACTAAAACAGATACTTTAAAACAACGTCAAACAAAGTAAGGAGGTGTGATATGGAACATCGAATTGAGCGACATGTGGTTAAAAGAAAAAGTCAATATTATGATGTGTTAAATCATTTTTCTCATTTAACTAATAATTTATATAATCATGCGAATTTCATTGTTCGACAGAACTTTTTCAATAATTTAAATAAAAAAGGACAATCAAAATACTTATCTTTTTATCAAATGGATAAGGTTATACGTCGTATGGATGAGGAAAATTATCAAAAATTGCCAAAAAAATCCGCACAACAGACATTAAAAGTATTACATCAAAATTGGCAGTCATTCTTTCAAAGTATTAAAGATTATAAAACGAATCCATCTAAATATAAAGGTCGTCCTAAACCACCTAAATATCGTAAATCAGGTGGCAAAGCATCCATTATTTTAACGAATCAACAATGTAAGATTAAAAATGGGTATATTCATTTCCCAAAAGTATTTGAGGGACTCACACTACCTGTTTATAAAGCAAAACAATTAACAGAAGTTAAAATTATACCGAATACATTAGGTGATTTTGATATATTTGTGGGTTATAAAATCGAAATTGACAATGATAAACCATTAAATGATAACGTATTAAGTATTGATTTAGGATTAGATAACTTCGTAACCATGACAACGAATATCGGTTTAACACCAATTCTTGTGAATGGTAAAGGTCTAAAAGCTAAAAACCAATACTTTAATAATCAATTATTAAAATGCAAATTAGATTTAGAACGTTGTCAAAATGGAATTGATTATTCAAAAGAAAAACAAATCGAACGTTTAAAGAAACGAGGTATGATGAGAAACTTATATCAATCTGATATAGAACAATTTAATCAATTGCTATCCTCTAATAAAACAAATCAAAATAAACAACATATGTCTAAGCGAATGTACCATTTATATCATAAACGACATAATCAAATCATGGATTATTTTCATAAAGTGTCTAAGTTTATTGTTGATTATTGTTTAAAACATGATATATCACAAGTAATAATTGGACATAATCGAGGTCAAAAACAAAAGAGTAAATTGCAACACTTTGTTCAAATTCCAGTTTTTAAATTTATTGATATTTTAAATTATAAATTACGAGAACATGGAATATTATTACATCAAATTGATGAAAGTTATACGTCAGGAACTTCTTTTTTAGACAATGAATATCCTAATAAAACACATTATGATAAATCAAGACGTGTGAAACGAGGTTTATTTAAAAGTGGAAAAGGTTTAATAAATAGTGATGTGAATGGTGCATTACAAATTATGAAAAAATTTGATAAAAACATTGAAGTTAAATTTAATTCAAATTATTTCAATCCTATCAAAACAAGTAACATACAATGCTTTAAAGCCAGTATGTAATGGCTATGTGTTTTAGCCTATATAATATTTTTACATTATATGAATAAAATCTTTGTTAAAAGTAATGATTTTATAATCATGAATAAGATTTTAATAACATAACGGATTTAATGCACATTTAGCATGTACACATTATGGTTCAATTATCACAATTACATCTAATGAACCTACAATGTACTTATATCCAACTCAGCATGAAACACTCGAACATGAACTTGCCAAAGAATTTAAAACTATGTAAAAGGAATGATGATAATGCTTACTGTAACGTATCAAGACGAAAATAAAAAAATGCGCACTTACAACATTGATGGTTTAGATGTTCAAACTATTTTAGCGAAACATCAATCATATGATGACGAAGTTATTTCAATCTTGCATCGTGATAAAAATGATGAATTTCATATCATCTATCAACAAAATTACGAATGACTATTGACATATAAAAACATTAATGATATACTTAATGTGTAATAAAAAATAAGAACTTTAAAAAAGGTAGGTCATTAAAAATGGAATTAAAATTAAAACAAGTATTGAATGAAAGACAATTAAAAGCACTTGTCAATATATTGCAAGAGGTAGAATATGAAAGTACATTAGACGGGGATTGGGCTGAATTACAAGATACATTTGTAGCCAAACGTTTCTTAGAAATGACAGAAAGTGAACAACGTGTATATGCGTTAATGCACGCTGAACATTATACAAGAGATATGGTGGAAAACTGGACATACAGTGAATATAAACGTATGTATGGTAGCGATTATGATGAATTATTATCTAAATTTAAGTAAAAGATTAGGACGTTTATAAAAGAATATGAACGTCCTACTAATTAAAATATAGTTTTTATTCTTTTTACATTAAAGGATAGATACATATTATTTAAAAACAAAAGACGAAAGGAATATTAAATATGAATACTGCACAAATCATTAGAGATAGAATGACACAATCAACACATATTAAAGTAACAACATTAGATGAAACATTAAAACAAATGCTATCAATTATCTATGCTGATAGTAAACAAAATATTTCATCTCATTTATTTACAAATACCGATTTCAATATAGATAGTGTTGAAAAAGCAATTAATGACCCAAGTCACGTGTTATATCACGTTTTTGGACGTTTGTATCAATTAGGATATAATGTGGCTGTTAAAACACACAAAACAGATACTAATAAAGATGGTTTATTAGTCAATTGGTTCATTCCAAAAGAATATTTAGATATTCGGAATATGATGAATGAGAAAAGTGCTGAATTTATGAAAAATTCAATGCCAATTGTTTATGAAAAAAATGTGATTGACCATGTAAATAGAATTTATCAACACATAGATAATCGTGCGAGAAATGGAAAACATCATTATCGTTTTGAAACATTTATTCAAAAACAAATGCTTTATGAAATTGATACAACATTACGTGTGATAGACTATTTAAAAGATGAAGGTTTTGATGTGACGTATAAAAAAGATGATAGTAGCAATAATGCCATAGAATTTATAATTGACATTAAATGGTAACGATTTTATAACAATCTGTAATTAAAATAAGAGGTACAATCTATATGAAGATTGTATCTCTTATTTTATGTAACTTATTAAAATTATTAAATATAACTCAAAGATGAGTATTGATAAATAAAAATGAAGGTGTCGTAATGAATGTCTATATTATTGAATTAATATTATTTTTTGTAGGTATCTTAATTAGTTCTTATTCTGCGTTAAATGTTATGGCATATAATCCAAAAAATCATTGGTTTAATAAAATTTGGTTAATTCCTGTTCTATTTTCATTTGGTGTGAGTGCAGGTTGTATTTATGGTACATGCAATGTAATACGTTCACTTATAGGATAAAAAAAATGCGATTAGGTTTTAAACCTAATCGCATTTTTATTGATTGTATTGCATGTTGTATATAATCAACTACCATTTATTAAAGCAAATGATTTGTCGTAAAAATACTTGTTGTTCAAACGTCTAACGACTTCAACATCTTTACAACATCTGAGGGTGGTTGACTGGCACCCTGTAAATAGACAGTCTTATAGACGTCTATTATCAATATTTTAATGTATAAATGAATTATATGAAAAACAATCAATAAGTTATTTTGGTTATGTATATATTATAACAATGATTTACTAAAATCGCAAAATGAATGATATACTTATTTTATAGTGAGGTGAGAATAATGAAAACATTTTTAACTGTTATTACAATATTTGTACTTATTATTATATTTAGTTTAGCTTTTTTATTTAGACAATTGTATCTTAAAAGGGATAAAGAAATTTATAAGCGTGTATCATCCACATTGTTCGTATCAACAGGATGTGGCGTTGTTTTATTATTAGCTATATTATTTACTTAAATAAAAAAACCACCGTATCTGCCTGACGCAGTGTCGATGGTTAAAATAAAAAAAGAGGTTATTAATTAAAATGTCTTTCAAATTAAAAAGATTTTTACCTTTTACAAACAACTAATGAAAGTATAGCATATTTATTTTAAAAATCAATAATAAAGTTTACAAATTTAGTAAAAGATGTTATGATGTGTGCATCAGTAGTTACCTAACGCCTCTAAATTATGCGAAACACAGGTAGCCTTTTTTTATACCTTAATGTTTACTTATAAAAACACTAAATATATACTAAATATGTACTAAAAATAATAAATTTTAAAGGCAGGTTAAACAAAATGAAAAGAGAAACTATATTAGAGCAAGTGACAAATATAATTAAAGAATTATCTAACGAAACATTTAAAATTAATGAATCTGAATATCAGATTTCAGATTTAAAAGTAATTGAAAAGGACAATAATGATAAAACAGTACGTGTCATTTATGAGAATAAAAAAGGTATTTTTATTACATGTTTATCTATTAGTGTGACTAACCATTTTGGTGCAGGTACAGATAGTCCATATGCACTTAGCCTTAATAGTTTTCATTCTAATGTGCATAGTATTGAATTATTGAATAAGGATACTGATATAAAACAAATTTTTAATAATTTTATCGTACAAGATATTGCATACATTGATGAACATGATTTAATGTATAATGTGAAATCACGATTCAAAAAGTTATTCCTTATAAAAAGAACGAGTCGCATTTTTATATGAGTGTATTGACATATAAAAACATTAATGATACACTTAATTCAAGTTAAAAATAATAAATTTTAAAGGTAGGTTAAAAAATGGAAAAAGAAACTGTATTAGAACAATTAACAAATACAATTAAAGAATTATCTAACGAAACATTTAAAATCAATCAATCTAAATATCAAATTTCAGATTTAAAAGTGATTGCAAAAGAAAATAATGGTAAAACAATACGTGTCGTTTATAAAAATGAAAAAGGTATTTGTATTACATTTTTATCTATTAGCGTAACCAAACATTTTGGTGCAGGTACAGATAGTCCATATGCACTTAAATTGTTTAGTTTCCCGTCTAATGTGCATAGTATTAAATTATTAAATAAAGATACTGATATGAAACAAATTTTCATGAATCTTATCGAACAAGATATTGCATACATTGATGAACATGATTTAATGTATGATGGGAAATAATTATTCATAAAGTCGTCCCTTATAAAAAAAAAGGGTGACTTTTTTTATATAAATGTATTGACGCATAAAAACATTAATGATATACTAAATATGTAATAAAAAATAATAAACAGATAAAAGGTAGGTTTTTTAAAATGATGACACAAGAAAAGGTATTAAATAAATTTAGAAATATTATAGAAAAGTTAAAAGGTAAATCTTATGTAACACACGGAACTCAATTTGAAATTACAAACATTAGATTTAATAAAGATGATAATGATTTACCAGTAGAAACAGTTAATATTTATGTTACGGTCAATGGTGTTGAAAAAGGAATTTATTTAGATTTAACACTTTCTAAAAAACAACAAGAGCATCATCAAGCATCAGATGACGTATTTGGTTACAGATTGACAAGTTTACCATCTAATATTTCATCATCATGTATTACATGGTCTGAGAGTGAAATGGAACATCATACGTATTCTATTATTACTCGTGAGTTTGAATATTTATATAAAGAAACAATTAAAGATAGAAAATTTGATATTTTAGAACAATACGGATTTCATTAAGAGGTGTTATAAATGGAATATATTAGAGGCGATTTTTATGAACGCTTTAAACAAGCAATCGCACCTTATGGTAGGTTAGTTCAAAACCATAAGGGTGTGTTTGTTTTATTCTCATCTAAACGTTATGAGAATTTATTAGATGAACCACTGGATTTTGAACTTTTAAATCATACTCATTTTAATGATGAACATAACCAATTTGAATTACCAGTAGGTTATAATTTCACAACATCAACGATGTATAAATCAAAATATCAAAGTCATGATTTAGAAACATTACGTGATATATTGACAAACCAATTACCATTAAAAACATTGGTTGATGATACAGTATGTAGTGCTGAACGGGTTATTAACGCAACTCAAATTTTAATTCAAGATTTAAAAGAAGATAACTCAATCAAAGCACTTAGTTGTGAACTAGATACCTTTTATGACCTCAATCGTCTTATTGAAGAAACATATAAATCAGAAATTGAAAAATTAGATGTACAAACCATAACTGAAGAAAGTTGTTATGCTTTACTAACTGATATATTTATCGACGCTTTTTTCAGATATAATCAAATGACTTTAAATTATGAAACAAATGATGCAATAACAACATTTACTTTAAACGATGGTGGTTATCTTACATTAAATGTTAAAGATTTTACAATTACACTTGGACGTACAACATATACGTTTGATGAGATACTGGTAAATAAAGATAATGATTATTATATTAAACAATGTGTTGATAGCATATATAAAGTAGATGAATTAATTGAAATACATGAGAATCGAGGTTTTTAAGAATGGATTTAGAACAATATATTACGTCATGTGATAAACTGATTAACGATTTAAAAGAAGATAAAGAAAAAGCAATGTCACAAGACGAAATTGATAAACGAGATGATAGAAAAACGGTAAAACCTATATCTAAAGAAAAAATTCAATATAATATAACGAAATTAGAAAATCGACGTAAATTGTTAGAAATGTTAAACTTTTCAGATATGCTTGAGTGTCTTATTGATGAAAAAGCATTTGCTCAAATTTTTCATCAACATGATAAAGAAAAGATAGATATATTATACGATACTTATAAAAAGTACCATGAACCGTTTTATGATGAAAATAGACATGGTTATGATATGTTAAGTTTACCTTTTGAAGCATTTCACCATGGATTAAAAGTTGGATATATCACAGATATTAGAAAAGAATTAAGAAGATGGTCTGATATTACGCAAAATCCATTAGAATTATTTGATAGTAAAAAATATAAAGAATTATATCTTGGGACAATTGCTAAAAATCCACAAGATACTGCTGAATTTATGAAACAAACATTTAATTATTTAAATGCTTTAGCTGAATTTAAGCCATATTCTATGTTTTATGGTTCATAAAAAAAAATAAAATGTATATTAAATAAATAAAAGACTGATGATATTAAAGTCATCAGTCTTTTATTATATTTATAATTGACGCGTAAAAACATTAATGATATACTAAATATGAATTAAAAATAATAAATGAAAGTGGGTTAATTATGATATTACCAACAAGTAAAGATATCGTAGTACGTATGCCAAGTCGTCGTACTGATGAATTAAAAACAATTTTAACAAACATTTACAAAAAAATAGACAAAGCGATTGTAAATAATAAAACATCAATCACTTATAATGAATTTCCATTTCATAAAGATAGAGATTTTTTAGAAAAAGAACGTCCTATTGCAAAGGATATGGTCAATATACTTGAATATAACGGTTTTATTGTAACACATAGAAGAGATTGCTATGTTATTGAATTTGATACTAATTTAGAAAAACAACCAACACATATTAATGATGAATTAAAGAAAATAGCATCATTGTTTAAAACATCATTGTATTTATTTGCAAGAACTAATCAATACATTAATCGAGTAACAGAAAATATTTTAAATGAATGGTTTTATGTTATGCGAGATTGTGCTGATAAAGATGAAGGTTGTGCTTTTTTAGGTGCCAATATTTTAAATGATGAGGATAATGCTGATGAAAACAATTTAAAAGGTATTGTTGAAAACATTGAATATGTCCTTAAAAAACAAGGATTTGAAGTTATTGAATACAAATACGTTCCTGTGGATGTTTTAACAGAAGATTTGAAAGAAATGTTACAGGCGCAATTGATTAATTTAGATTTAGAAACGGTCAATTATTTTGAAGTAATTTGGACATAAAGTGAGGGTAAATAAAATGATTAAACTAAAAGGTACACGTACACGTTCTGATTTTAGTAAATTAACCAAAATAGTAAATTATGTGCAATATAAAATTGAAAACAAACTTACACATTTTGAAACAGATAGTGTGTTCATATTTTTTGATGAATTAGGATTAGATGACGTATCAGACGACATGCGTCTTGCACTCATTCGGGATATGTATATTTTATTACATTTCAAAGGTTATGAAACATTTGAAACACCTGAGGCTATTGGTATTACACTTGCACATCCTATTACTACGAATGTAACAGTAAATGATTATATTTATCCTGTTACAGATTTATTAGAACATGCTGATGATGTGCGTTTACGTTTAAAAAGTAAAGAAGATGACTATGTTGAACATTTCATGATATCTATTGAAACACAAATCAAAGATGATATGCGTTCAGGATATGATAGAACATTTATTACACATTTTGGGTTTGATAAAGGGTTTAAATATCATGCTGACACACATCCTATTATGACGAAAATTATGGATATATTAGAAAATGAAGGATATTCAATTCAATTGCATAAAGATGAAGGATTAGAAATTAAATTTTAAAAAGAAATGAGGAAAATATATGCTAAGTGCTAAAGAATCAAAAGAAATGACATCTAAAGAATCAATTATTGTTATTTTAAAGAATATAAAAGACTTAATGATACATCAAGCCAAACTTGGACAACGTACAATGTTTATTGATATTCAAGATGATTTCCAAAAAGAAATTATAGAATTAATTCTTATATATCGAGGATATGATGTTAGTAGTAGTAGTAGTGATAATCGACTTTTAAACCTTTTGATTGAATGGAATGAATTACAAATAAACGATTCAAGGCTTGAATCTAGAATTAAACTTGAAAATATATACGGTACTGATTTTACAAAAGAAATTTTACAACACATACCTACAAAAAACCATGTCCGATATTATATGCCTAAATATCATACTTCTATAATTAATGACATATTGAATCAAATAGATGAAAAAATTAAACAACAATGTATTAAAGGTGAAAATCATTTAAATACTGAAATAACTTTAAATGATTATCATTTAAATGAACGCCAAAATAATATAACATCTAATAAAAGGAAACCGATTACTAAATTAAAAAAACGTTTTGAAGCACTATTTAATCCAATAATGCCTATAAAAATAGACTATTTTTATTTAAATGATTATCAAGACATAGGTGATTATATAAGTGAAAAAGTTAGTAATGAGTTAAAAGAACTTGGATACAATGTTGAATACAAAAATGTAATAATAGGTGGCATAAGAACTAAAAATAATAAATTACCTTATGTATTAAGCATATCTTTATCATGGTAGGTTGTGTTAATTTATGAGTACTTTAACAAAACGTGTGTTTGATATTATTAAAATAATCGAAAATAAGCATTTTATTTATGCCGATGTTGATATAGAATCAGTTACATTTTTTGAACAATTAGATACCATGTGTGTAGAGATTGAAACAACAAAAGGTATCGCTATCATTCCAATATATGAAATGAATGAAAATAAAATCAAAGTAACAGGTTCAAAGGGACTTTCTATTACTGTTACTAATGATTATGATGATATATCATTAAAAAATGAAATCATGCGTCTTGTATCACAAACGTTATTTTTCCAATCTCATATACCACATGATACACTGTTTACTTATGGATTTATTGATAAGTGAGGTGGTATGAGTGAACAAACATGAAAATACACCAAAATCAATACTAATTCTTGATAATTGGTATGTATTTGTAACAAATAATCATCATAAAGATATGATAAAAGCCTTACAACATTAAAGTTGTAAGGCACTTTTTTTAATATTGTGTTGACATATAAAAACATTAATGATATACTTAATTTATATTAAAAATAACAAATGAAAGAGGTAATATTATGTTTAATGCACAAACAATGAGAGAACAAGCTGATAAAAAACAAATTAGTCAAATTAATCAATTATTCAAAGAGGTTACTAATGAAGATAAAGTAACAGAAGTCATTAGTGTGATGATGGAACATATTGAAGATAAAGCAAGAGAAGATGTTGATTATGCGGATTTTGATTTAACAGAAGATGTGCTTAATGATTATAAAGAATACGTTACTGAGATTTTATATATCTTTAAATCAAGAGGTTATAGTGCATTTATTTCAAATACAACATTAACAATTGCTTATGGTATGTTATCAAAAAAAGATGATTCGTCCCATATTAGTGAGTTACACCAATCCATTGTTCCTCAAATGGAAACTATTTATAACTTAATGCCTGATACATTCTACGACCAAGCACTTGAAATTATAGAAGAGTTAAAAGTTCCTATTTCAAAAGTTGCTAATGAGGGTGGTTATGAATACAGAACAAAGGATTTTGGTTTCTATGATTACATTGATGAAACACCAAGTGTACAAAATGAAATTAAAGAGAAATTAGAAGATTTAGGATTTTTGGTAGAGATTGAATTTATTAGTTCAGATAAAGGTCATGAATTAGTTATACGTTGGTAAACATGACAGATAGCACAAAATGTGCTATCTTTTTTTATGTTATAAACCAAAAGAGGTGTTAGAAATTAAAGCAACTGATATGTTAAGCATTACTCAAAACAGACAATTAAAGTATTATTTACAATATTATATTGATACATCTATCTTACAAGATACTTTACTGTTTTTAACGAGTGAAATGGAAAAATATGCAAAACAAAATATAAATGAATTACATATTAATTTATTTGAACTAAATGATGGTATGTTTGAACAAGCACTTAATGATGTCATTATTATTTTAAAATCAAAAGGATATGATGCATATATTAGTCATCACAAATTAGTAATCAACTATGAAATTATTGATATAGACCGCTTCAACATTGATGATACATATATCGAGGGTGAAAACATACCAACAGCATTAGATATGTATTATCTCATGCCAAAAACATTTAGTATTCAAATAGAGCGCATATTGAACGATTTAAGAGCAAAAATATTTAATCATGCTAAATTAGGTGATTATTATATAACATCGTCAAAACATGGTTTAAATCAATCTATGGACGCATTAAAACAACATGCTGTTTTAAAACATGTTATTTCTCAATTAGAAATCGAAGGGTTTATTCTATCTAGTGTACCAACAAGCGATACAACACATGAATTAAAAATCATGTGGGATAAATAAAAAAGCATAGTTCAAATAAACTATGTTTTTTTTATTTTAAATATAGTATTTACATATAAAAATAATAATGATATACTGATATTGATATAAAATAAAAAAAGAGGTGTCTTACAATGAATTTAATCACTTATGATGAATTTAAAGAAAAATGTAATAAAAAACCAATTACAATTAAATATGAGGGTTACGATTTTCATGATATTAGTCGTGTAAATATGATTGAAATTTTAGAAGAAATTGTAAAGGAAATTATTAAAAAAGCAGAATTGGGTTATGCAGATAATTTTCATTATTTTGTTGGTGATTTAGATGATAAATTTGTTTTAATTTTGCAAGCCTTATTTTTAAATAAAGATTATCATACAGAATTAAAAGGGAATACACTTGTTATTAATTGGGATGAATCAGCCACTCAATATGCTTATTTCTTTTTAGAAAATGATGATAATGTTAAAGACTTTTTAGACATTATTCCATATCGAGATGAAATTGTACGTTATGTGACACCACAAGGACGACTTAATATTAAAAATGAAATGGAACATTCAATTAACGAACATCTGTTAAAAGTTATAAAACATGAAAAAGATGATTCCCTTAAATACACATCTTTTAGATATACAATTAATCGTTTAAATGAGCGTATTGTATATATCTTACAAATCATTGCTAATAAAGTTGTTAAAAACTATCAATCTTTAGGATTTAATATAAGTTATATTTATGATACTGAATCCAGTTGGGCGTCTTATCAACATATATTTAGATTCCATTTTGATTTAACGTCAAAATATGTAGATAAGGATGAGCCAAATGATTAATGCAAATGATATTAATATATTCTCAACTCAACAAAAATTTTTACAATTACTTGATGAATACCATTTAAATAGTAATAATGATGAAATTATTACGTTTATTGTAGAACAACTTTATAAACAAGCTGAACAAGGCATTGGATACATTGAATTTATACTTAATAATGACACATTAAATGTTTATAAAAACACGATTAATAAAATAAGTAACATGTTTATAAAATGTGGCTATATCATAACAACGAATGAACAAAATAATACGATTGTATTTGATTTTTCAAATCCTATTCATTATAAAAAAAGTGCAAAAAAATATAAATCTATTCCGTTATCAAGAACATTGTTGCGTACATTGAAAAAACATCCTATATCTCAAAAAGATATTATTTTATATCGTATTAGAAATGGTATTTTGACAAATGCTAGAAAAGGATGTTATCAGTATAAAACTTATAATTTTGGTTTCCATGAACCATTAGATGATACAACTGTTGTTCAAAATGAAGTTATCCAAACGTTATTAAACCATGGCTATCAAGTTGAACATCAGCAGGAACAAACAGATAGTATTTATACTTTAATAGTTACATGGTAAAATCTTATTAAATTTTATTAGAAACAATAGTTTATTCATTCTATTGTTTCTTTTTTTATTACTTAGTATTTACACATAAAACTATTAATGATATACTAAATATAAATTAAAAAAAAATGATAAATAAAAGGTAGGGTTTGATATGTTATCAACAGAAAAAATTGAGGAAAAAGCACAAAATTATAAGAAATCATTAATGGCTCAATTTTATGAAGAAATCAAAGATGTAATGACTGATATGTTTGAGGAAATGAAAAAACAAGCTGAATTAGAAAAAGAAACCTATACGTTTAATACAAGTGATTTAACAGTTGACGTTATTCATATTATTAGTCATATATTATCCGATTTAGGTTATTCAACTAAATATGTTAAAAACGATAATAATGATATTGTTCAAATGGTCATTGATTGGGAAAACTCAATTTGTGATATTTTTAACTTGAATGAATATGAACAAGATATCAAATCATACTTTCCACCTGTATGGTTATTTAGAACGTATGAACCATCTGTATTTAAATATGAGGTTGAGGGTTATATTTGTGAAATATCACATAACATCAATAATTTAAAAAAACTTAATAAAAATACGTGTATCAGACGTTTTGGGTTAGGTTTAATTACAAAACATACACGTTATAAAGACCTTTTAGATGAAGTTGTAGAAACACTTAAAAATAAAGGGTATGACACACGATACGAACTCGATTATAAACCTAAAAACGTTGAGGTTATATTCTATGTCACACAGAATAAAAAAAGTGAGGTTAATTAAATGCTAAATCAAAATGAAATGAATCAAATAACTAGACAACATCGTTCATCTCAAATTTTAGAAGTTTTAGATGATTTTCATCAATCAGTTAAAAACAGATTAGATGATATATTTAATCAAATGTTGAATACTTCGTTAAAAGGTGATGTATCTTGTGTTATTGATACAACAGCGCTTAACAATCAAGCACTTAATGTCATTGAAAATGTTTTAGGAAGATTGGGTTATTTAGTATCACAAGAAATATTTAGTGATAAAAAAGAACGTTTAGTTGTGTCTTGGGATAAATCACCTGTTCTTAACTTAAAAGATGATGAAGAACACTTAATTGTATCTTGGGATAAACCACATATTCTTAACTCAAAAGATAATAAACAAGACCATTTAGTTTTATCTTGGGATAATCCTCATGTAATCACTTTAAAAGACAATAAACAAGCACTTACATTATCTATGTTATATCCAACTCAATATGAGATGAAAGATAATGTAACAAATGTATATAAAGCAAGAATTAGAGAGTATATTGATGATATTTCACGAAAGATAACAGATGATGCTAAAAATGGACAATATTCTTGTCAAATGACATTTCAATTAGGACGTAATGTACCTTTTACTAACTATGATAGTTTCGGTAACGATTTGATTACAATTATCAAAGCACATGGTTATAGAGTAACTGAAACATTTGAATATGATAGTAACATTATCTTACATCTAAAAATTTCTTGGTAATTACTTACAAGTACAGTTAAATCATATATTTAACTGTACTTTTTTTATATTGATATTGACATATAAAAATATAAATGATATACTAAATATAAGTTAAAAATAATAAATAAAGGTAGGTTATAAAGAATGATTAATGTCAATGAAATACGATTAGTTTCAGATGATAATAGAGATGAAAGAAAAGCAAAGGAAAATAATTCGTTAGAATTTCATGCACATGAATTGATGAAAAATATGATTAATCAAATTAAACAAAATAAAAAAGAATATCGTTTTGATACTGAAAAACATAATGTATCAAAACAAGATGTTACATCTTTACAACGTGTATTGACATATCTTGGATTCAACGTATCTGAAAAAGATAATACGCTCGTTATAAATTGGAAAGGGTTTGAGGGAATATCCGAACCATTGACAGTCAATGAACGTAATGTGTACCAACAACTTATTGATTTACAAGAATTTTTACATTATGACCGTTCAAGATATACACATTTTGTAAATGGATATATTTTCAATATTGAAAATAATATTTTAGCTTATGCACGTCAAGGTTTTTCAAATTTTAAATTACAAAGAGATATAGGTAGTAATTCACGATACAATATTGAGAAAACAATGTATCAAGATGTATTAAAAGAGTTTTCAAAACGAGGCTATACGGTTTTAACAAATTGGACTGTTAAAAAGGGTCGCATCATACTTAATGCCACTATTGATTGGAATTAATTTAATTATGCAAGTAACATACAAATAAAGAAACGTTGATATATTAGGTTTTAAACGAACTATATCAATAATATGCAAGTAACGTGCAAGTAACATGCAAATAAAAAAAATAATAAAAGAAGAGGGTTTTATCAATGACTTCATTAAAAGAAATAAAACAAATAACAAATAATTTTAGAAATAAAGAAAACTATGACATTAATGAAACAAAAATATTTGATTTAGTTCAACGTATTTTGGGAAAAATGGTTGAAAAAGCTGAAAATAATGAAATGTCTTATGAATATAATGCCGATGCCATGTTTGAAACATTCAAAGACCTAGAAAGAGTGGTTTCAATTTTCCGTGATTTAAACTTTAATGTTCAACATAATGGCACTTCAATTAACATAAGTTGGGATATTCCAAATGATACTTCATATAAATTAACAGATAGTGAAAAACAATTTTGTGATGAATTACCAAATAGAGAAAATTTCATATACTATATACCACAGGCTAGTGAGCGATATAAAGATAGATTGATTCAAAGAATTGAAAGTGAAATTTTAAAAAAAGCTAAAGAAGGTCAATATCAACATACATTACAAGTTGATATTGAAAATAGTTATCCATTTCAACCAAAAAGAATGTTATGTTATGAAGTGGTAAATCAATTCCAAGATAATGGTTTTTATGTTAAAAGCTATACTGGACAAAATGTAATAAACATTCTAAATATTACGATTGTTTGGGGATAAACAGATTGCATTATGCAATCTGTTTTTTTTATTTTAATGTTGACATATAAAAATATAAATGATATACTAAATTTAAATTAAAAATAACACATTAAAGGTAGGTTTTAAAAATGGAAAATATATTTGACGTTTTAATAGAACATTTAAAATACAACTACGCATCTGATAAAGAAAATAGCTTAATTGATACTATAAATCAAACCTTAAATGGACTGGCGGTTCTTAAATATGAATACATTAAATTAAATGAAGATGTCGTATTAGAACAATTAAGTAGTCGTTTAGATAAAGAAGTATTTGATGCACACTTTTCAGATAATGAAATGACGGAATTTGATTTTAATTTAAAATATAATATCTTTGAAGAAGAATTTGTTGATAATGATATTGAAAAATTATCTCTTATTTTAGACAGAACAATACCAATTAAATCTATAAAAAATGATATTTTGGCATCAGCAGAACGTATCGAAAATGTGTTAAATACAACTATCGCACCAATTTTAGAAAAATGTAAAAATGAATTAAAACAATATATAGATATTCAGCGAGATATTATTACACTTCCTGATGTGCATAGTGATGAATTTAAAGCACTCATTCGTAAATATTTAAGTGATTCTTTTGAAAGAATTATAGGATTTACTATTAAAGAAACATTACCCGTAGAAAGAGGGGTTGTTTATAGTGGATATAAAAATGGTGTTTACTCATTAGCCAATCAAGTTGGCGAACAAGCTAACGTATTTTATATTAATATTAATGAGCATACTGTTGAATATAAACATTTTAATGGTTTTATTTGTGATAATGTGAGTAATAAAGTTACATTTTCTGATATTTTAAATCATAATCAAACAGTAAATGGTTACGACTTATCAGACACTATTAAAACATTCAATCAAATAAATAATTACTTTAATAATGTAAAAAAGACTGCGTAGTGCAGTCTTTTTTTATAAATAATATTGACATATGAAAATATAAATGATATACTAAATTTAAATTAAAAATAATAAATAAAAGAGGTTGTGAAAAAAATGGAATATAGTAATTCATTCAACAGATTTTTTCTTATAGCAAGAGAAACATTTAGTCATTTAAAAGGACGCACGTTTTTAGATACTAAAGAAACAATTAAAGATTGCTATTGGGGATTTGACAGTCCGGATGGTGAATATGCGTGTATTATCGTGGAAATTGAGGATAGAAAACTTAAATTTAGTTTTAAACAAGAGTCAAGTGAATATGCGCGTATGCTTAATTCTGATACCCCACTTAAATCCATTAAATTAGATATGAATGATGATTACGCGTCACTTCAAGAGAAAATTGTTTATTATGTTGCAACAGTATTGAATATAGACGCACCAAGAAACAATGACCTTTTTGCTCGTTATGGTTTTGTAGAATAATAAGGATAATAAATATGAAAAGAGGTATTAATATGAACAAACCAGTAGATGTTTTTACAAATGTATTATATACAAATTCACCGAAATTACTAAAAGCACTTAATGAAGAACGTAAATATATTGTATTAGATAAAGTAAGAAATGTATTAGATAGCAATGACATGAAAGATGTCAGACCTATCAATGTAGATTTTGAATTAAATGTAAGTTTAATTGAATCAGTTTATGAAATTGCTAATTTATATTATGAAAACAATGAAGATACACCATCAGAAAAAGATGTGATTGATTTTATATTAAATCATATTGAATTATTAGATATTCAAGTAGATGTTAAGTTTTTAAGAAATATTGATATAACAGTCGAATGTAAACAACACATTGATGATATCGTATCAAACTTTTTAATGGATACAGATATTCTAAAACGTGATTATTTAAGTATGTTCATTCAGAATGTCTATAACGCATTTGATGAAAATGATGTACCACGTTCACAAGTCTATGTCGATAATACATTTGACATTAGAACCAACATATCAAAAACAAAAATATTAGATGATTTTCTTGAGAAATTTGATAGTAGATTTGTTGATTCAGACGATAATATTGTTGAGGATAGAATTAAAGAAGAAATCGCACATCAAATTCGTTTGTTTAAAAACTATGACGTGCTTATTCATAAAAACAATGTGTTTTATAAAGATGAAAAAGCATTGCTTAACAAAGTCGAAACATTTAAAAATGACTTTGAACTTAATCTTCTTTCTAATGATATTACAGTGAATGATGTATGGGATGGCATACAATTAGATTATTTTGAAGATATTGTTGAAAAACGAAAAGAACTGTTAATTCGTCATTATCCTGAGTTATCAACATATGAAATTGAGGATTTAACATATTCAAGCTATCCTGACCAATTTGATGAAGAATTTCTACCACCAAAGGATTTAACCAAAATTAATCAACTTGCACAACAATTGATTGAAGAAAATGGTATTTATAATCAAGAACAAGCAAATGAAATTTTATATAACCAGCGTAAACTTTATTTTGCCATTATTGAAAACGCCATTACAATTGGTGAATTAAATCCAACAGATTATTCATTTACTACAAAAATTAATAAAGATGAAATAAATGATTATATGGAAAACTATGATGAGGATTAATCAAACACCACCGATTAAGGTGGTGTTATTCATAGTCATTGATAAATTTATTTATTTGATAAATACTTAATTTATTATTATTAAGAAATGAGGGATATGTATGGTAAAACCAACAGAACCGTTTGAAAATGTATTTGAAAATTCATCTGATTTAATAAAAGGTTTAGAAACTGAACGTGAGGACATTATTAGTTTATTAGTTACTGATATTTTAGAAAGTGAGGGACTATCGCACGTTCGTTATCAAGATGTTGATTTTGGTATTCATGTTGATTCAAAAAAATCTATTGAAACTATTGCTGATAATTATTATGAACGTAACGATACATCAAAGATACCTAATGAAAATGAGGTCATTGATTTTCTTTTGAGTTATCCTGAACTACTAAATATTCATATTGTTATTTATGATTTAGATGAAACAAATTATTTAAATGAGGATAATATAACACTCATTGAAAATGTCGTTTCTGAAATCATAGAAGATACAAGTATCTTAAAAAACGAATACCGTTCTCTTTTTATGGATACAATTATGGATACAATGAGTGAACATTCTATTCCACGTTCATTTGCAACAGATACTACGATTTATGATATAGAAATAACGACATCTGAATCTGAAATAATTGATATTATGGTTAGTCATTATAATGATATGTATGATAAACCTAATCAATATATTGAAAGTATAAATACTAACATCATTAGAAATGACGTTGTTGAGGTTATAGCAGATGGTCATTATGCAGTTGTTATACATGAAGATAAAGTTATTTTTGAAAATGACGAGGATTTAATAGAACGAGTTAATGACTTTAAAGAGGACTTTGAGGTTGATTTATCATATATTAGTGAAATTGGTTTGTGCAAAGACGCTAAAGCGTTGGATAATAATGAATTTATTAATAGTTATACCAATACATTATTAGAACATTTTAATGAATTAACTACAAACGACGCTAGAGAAATTGCATCTAATAATGAAAACTCATTTATTCCACAAATACATTTCCCATCAAATATGTCTAAAATTAATCAACTGGCACAACAATTGATTGAGGAAAATGGTATTTATACTGAAGAACAAGCAGAGTATATTTTATATGCTTATGGTTATTTACATTCAGCGATACTACATCACGCTGTATCAATAGGCGAAATAGTATCTACTGATTATTCAATCTTATTTGATATTAACGCTGAAGATGTTCGACAAGAAGTCGAAGAAGTATTGAATGAACAATAATTATGTCCAAAATAGCTATTTTGTCGATAATACTATCAAATGTTTATTATCTAAATGGACAAAACAGTCATTTTGTCGATAATACTATCGAATATTTAACACCTAAATGTCCAAAATAGCCATTTTGTCCATTTAGCATCACAAATTTAAACAATTTAATGATAAAAATAGCCAATTTTATCATTAAAGATACTAAAAATGACATGTATTGTTTAAGTTTTAGCCAAATATGTAACAAATACCCTCATATTTTTAAATATGAGGGTATTTTAGCGTCTTTTTAAATAAATATGAATAATTAATCGTATTTACTTAAATAACGCTTAAATAAGCGCTGTGCGTCTTATACACGTATGATTACAAGATTGTCTGAGTAATGGAATCGTGCTAAAATAAGTACATACAAAAAAAGAAACAACTTGTTGGCGCAAGTTGTTTCGGAAAGTCTTTTGACAAAAGTTGATTATGTTTTTGTATTTTATTTACACATAGATTATAGCACACGCTATATATAAAGCGCAAACAGATAATCGTGTATTTATAATAAGTATATGTTAAATATTTTTATACGTCAATATAAATATGTGTTAAATAAATAATCGTCAAAAGGCTTTCCTTTTTGTAAATTAACTACAAAAGGAGGGCATTTTTTATGCCTAAAGATAATAAAAAAATAATGGCACTATTGAAAGAAACACAGCCACAATTATCACTTATTAATAAGAAAACTGTTTTACATCAATCATGTGAAAATGATTTAAACACGCGCCTAGCAAAAGGGACTGACGCTAGACAATGGTTAGATGAAATTCAATACATTTTCAATCATTTTGAAACCATAGATGATGCATCATTTATTCCAAATGTTGAGTTTGGGTTAAACACACATCGTCCTGATATAAAATCTACTCATTTCATGGACGCACTTGCATATCAAATGATTGAAATTGAAAAACAATATTCAGCTAAATCTGTATTTGTTGATGCGTATTATAATGTTGGTGTTAATGATGATTCCAATAACGATAAAGAACCAACACTTACTGTGTTAGACAGTCACTTTAAAATCAATGATGAGGCATTAGGTATTTATTTATACAATCACTTGTATAAACATACGGTTGTAAAATCAAAATCTCATTCTGAAACTAATAATCCATATTACCAATATAATCGCTTAGAGCATCGTTGGGAGCAACGTATTGGTAAATCAAAAATTCATGACAGTATTATTGAAAATGCAAATACGATTGTACGTGCTTTGGGTTATGATACGCGTCGTCGTGAATACAGTGAACAACGTATCATTCGTGAGGTTGTAAAAAAATTACGTATGGAAAATGACACTTCTCGTGATATGTTAGAAACCTTTTCGCAAAACTTTCCACATTGGGTGCAGTTTGGTGATTTAATTTATGATTTAAAACATCATAAGGTTGCAAAAGCACAACCATTTTTCAAACTCAAACATTATCACAATTATCGTATTCCTACTGGATTAACAGATGATGAAATTAATGATTTGCCTATTGATAATACACTTGACCATATCGGATTTGATGAAGGGTTACATAAAGATATTTTAAACAGTACCTTAGAACGTGATAAAATGTTGCAATCAAAAATAGAGGCGCTATTTGTTGATTGTAAAGTAAGTCGAGAACAAATGTATCAATCATCTGAAATCATCATTAATCGTTTAAAAGAAAACTTTCACGAAGATGATATAGAATTTATTTTAACAACAGTAGGTAACTTGTTTTACCATACCAATGATTTTGTTATGACATTATTTATACAAGGCGAGGCAGGTATTGGTAAATCTCAATTCTTTAATTTTGTTTCAGATGAACTTATTGGTGAACAAAATGCGTCAGCCTTAAAACAAAAACAATTCGATAGTGATAGTCGTTTTACTGAAACAGGACTTTATGGTAAAGAATTTAATCTTATCGGGGAATTAAGAGGTAAGGTGTTATCTACACCACTTGTAGAGGTTATTAAATCCACATTAAGTGATGGAACTGAATTAGAGATTAAAGGTGGCGAAATGAAAAAAGAAAAATTTTATTCTAAAATCGTCGCAATCGGTAATAAAGGACAATTACCATCTATTCCAACAGACATATCATCAGATAAAGGGTTACGTCGTCGTCTTGTTTTAATGGAATGTTTACCTGATACAAAATCAAATAATTTAGCTGACACATATCCAATGCACAAATTAAATGCAGTCAAACAAGTTTTTGCTTTACTATGTATGATGACATTTAATTATCATTTACAAAACGGTGATATCAATACATTTGCACGTAACTTTGGTTGTACTGTAAAGTCAATTGACGGATTTACAAGTGAACGTTTAGTAAACACAACACAAAATTATTTTCAATCACATGATAGATACCGTAAGTTCTTCTGTTCATTACCTGATACATTCCGTGAACAACAAATGAATGAATTTATAAAAAATGACGAAATACAATTTAAGCGTTGGTTATATGATTTAACGGTTGCTAAAGTAAAACAATATTTTATTGAGTGGTATAACGAAGAATATCCACGTACAAATATAACGAAAGAAAAGTTTGAAAACCATTTAAAAAATAGTTACGATATTGAACCATTAGGTAATTATCGTTGTATAACTACAAAAAAGAAAATACGAGGATATGGTTTACCTTTTGTTAATCTTGTAACAGAAATTTGTAAAACGGATGAACCAAATAATTATTTTGATAATAAAGATGAAGATAATTCATTTTTATATTAAAAACTGAATAAATTTGAATAAAAATGCAATCTCGAAAGAGGTTGCATTTTTTTAGTGGCACAATATTGACCAAAAATGGCACAATATTAGGATGTCAAAATTGTGCCACCTCAAAACATAGAGCCACAAGAGATACAGCAATTTTTAATGTTTACTGGCACAATGGCGTTGTGCCAAGTTGAAACCTACTGCCACAAGAGGTTGAGGGTTACTGGCACAATATTGAACAATTTTATATTTCTCGCTCGTATATATTTCATAAAACCTTGTTAAATATATACTATTTTCTAAATTACAGAGAAGCTAGTTCCATAGAAAAGTCCAATATTGTGCCAGTAGTAGTGAAACCATTGGGAGAGTAAGGATAGAGGTGGCACAATGCTATTTTCCAATATTGTGCCAGTCCACTTTAGTATGATAAAGAACCTTTGGGAGAGTAAGATTACGAGATTTTTGATTGGCACAATATTGACCTTTCAATATTGTGCCAATTTTGGTCAATATTGTGCCACACCCCTAAAATCGCTATTTTTGGTGTAATATTACAAATTTTGAATCGCTATTTTTCATCAAAAGGAAAATTATATTTTTACTAAAAAATACGTTGATTTTTAAAATGACAAAAATTAATAGTGGTATGAACAAAATTATTTTTTATACATTTTCTATGAATATTATTTTGATGATTAAGTATCTGAAATTAAAGATTAAAAATAATTTATGTAGTGATGTCTGTTACATACAAAATTTTGTATGTAACACAATAAAATATAAATAATTATTTTTACTTAAAATTAATTATTGATTTTTATATAAAATAGTAATATTATACAATTAAATGAATACAGGGAGAGATTAAATATGGCATATATAGAACAATTAAATAAAGAATTAAAAAACATGTTAGATATTAAAGTAACCGAATATGAATTAAAAAGAATGATTTACCGTTCGGTGAGTCAAAACTTATTTCCGAATTTTGGTCATTTACGTTATAAAGTATTTCTAAATGATGAATTATTTATTTCATTGAATGATATAATTTTTGAAGAAATAATAAAAATGTTTAATGATAACACTTTCAACAAAAAGAAAAGAGAAAAATATAGTATATTTGTTTTTCCGAATTTTGATATTATTTTAAATAATTCAGTATCAAAACGTTTAGAAAAATCAAGTTATTCAAGAAGTTTAAATTACTCAAGAAAAACAAAACGTTCAAAAATTTTAGAGAACAAAAATACTGTAAGAAATTCTCAAAATAATAATGAAAAATTATTTAATCCACAAAAAATAAATGAAAAAACACTTTTTAGAATATGTGAAAATATAAAAAGAAAATTGTATCAAAAATATGCAAATGATAATGAAACATTAATAGTCATTTCGTATGGACAGTTATATCGTTTATTATTTTCATTTTTAGAAGATTATCCGAATATTTTAGAAAATGAAGTAAAAGATTTTAAAAAGTATATTTCACATTTAGATAAAGAATCACAAGGGGAAGGTCTTAGAAATACTACATTTGATATAAATAGAGTTAAAACTAATTTTAGAATCAATAGTATTTTTGATTTAATGAATATTATTCAAAATGAAAGTTTAAAAACCAATAATGTGGAGGGTACAAAGTATGTCGTTGATAAAAAAGTTAAAATTCCACCGATTGTATTTAGAAAAGATATTATTAAATACTTAGTAGAAAACCAACCGTACTTATTAAATGATGGTAAATACTATGTCGAAGTTACACAAAAAGAAATGGAATATGCTTTAAGTAAATATTTAGATATAAAAATCATAAAAAGTGACTTAGCAAACCATTTATGCAAATCTTTTAGAACAAATGAAAATAATAAGACACATTCAGAAGATTTAACTATAATTGACGAAATATATTATGTATTTTTACATAAATTATACGAATATATAAATGAAATAAAACAAAATATTCCAAAAAATGAAGATACAATAAAAAATATTCTCATTCCAATATCTTTAGAACTAAAAGAAATATATGATAAGAAAAAGGCTTAACAACTAATTGTCTTGTTTGTTTTCTTATATACAATTTTATGTAATCAAAATTGTACAAAAACGCTATTTTTCCAAAAGTTGAATAGTTATACAGTTATATTCCTAGTAATTGAGAATTGTTTAAAGGTTAGAGATAATAAGATTAATAAAACTAAAGGAGTGATTGTTTTGGGCGATAAAGGTAAAATATATGAAATCGCTGGTATGCTTCATAAAAAAATGAATGATGATGATTTAATTGCACGTGTCGTTGAAGAAGATTTTCCTGAAATTGAAATTGAATTTAAACGACAAGCTGTAAAGAAAACATTCAAAGGTAATGACAAAAATGAATTAAACGATACATTAAGTGATGATGACATTCGTCAAATGGCTGGTCGATTACGTTCTAAAAAGTATGGTCGATTAAATGAATTAGGGAACATGTTTTATGATGAATACCAAGACGAAATTGAAGATGAAATACGAGGACGTGATTTAAAAACAGTTAATGACCTAAAAAGTGTAGGTATGTTAGACGCTGTATCAAGACATGCACGTGAGTTTTTATTAAATCACATTGAATTATTTAATTTTAGAGTAGATGTTGATAAAGAAGATGCTATAACATACTTAACCGAAAACACAGATTATATGTCTGCACAACAACTCGCAACTGAAATGGAAAAAGTGTTTGATAAAAATTTATTATTACACTATGCACATAGATTCGGTGACCAAGGTAGTTACATTACCGACCCACTTAAAGAAGCATTATTAGATGAAAAAGATTTGTTGGAAGAAGAAGGACTTGAACTATATGAAATAGATTTACCATATGGTGTTGATTTTACAATCGAGGATATAGATACATCAGTTATTAATTTTGATGAATTAGCTGAACAACAACGTGATTATATTATTGATGTAGGAAAAAAGCGTATTTAAAATCAAGTGATTTATACCATGATATTATGTGGAAATATTTACCAAAAATTAAGAAAATCAAAATTAATGCCATTCGTCCTTAAATAATAATAATAAATTTCTTATTTTCGGTATGATATTACAAATTCTGAATCGCAATTATTGTCGATTAAGAATTTTAACCTATGTTGTATATATTAGATAATTACTAAACAAAATAAGATTAATTAGCATAAAGGAGTGATTGTTTTGGACAATAAAGGTAAAATACATGAAATTGCTAGTATGCTTTACAAAGAAATGAAAGATGCTGATTTAATTGCACGTATTGTTGAAGAAGATTTTCCTGAAATTGAAATTCAATTTAAACGAGAAGCTGTTATACAAACATTTAGAGGAGATGACAAAAATGAATTAAATGATAAATTAAGAGATATTGATATACGTCAAATGACTGGTCGATTACGTACTGAAGAGTATGGTCAATTAAATGAATTAGGATATATGTTCTATGATGAATACCAAGATGAAATCGAAGATGAAATACGTGAACGTGAGTTAAATACAGTGCAAGAATTAAAAGCAGTCGGTCAACTTAATGTAATATCAAATCATGCACGTGAGTTTTTCTTAAATCACATTGAACTATTTAATTTTAGAGTAAATGTTGATAAAGAAGATGCATCATCATACTTAACAGAAAATACAGATTATGCATCTGTACAAGAACTTGCAACTGAAATGGAAAAAACGTTTGATGAAAAAATATTTTTAGAATATGTTAATTCAAATGCTAATTTTGGAGATTATATCATTGACCCACTTAAAGATGCATTATTAGATGAGAAAGATTGGCTAGAAGAAGAAGGATTGCCTATTGATGAGATAGAATTGCCATACGGTGTCAAATATACAATCGAGGAAATAGATACCTCAGGTATCAATTTTGATGAGTTGGCTGAAGAAAGACGTGCTTATATTATTGAGATGGGGAAAAAAACATATTTTAAAGCAAATCATTTTTATCATGATGTTATGTGGGAATATTTACCAGAAATTAAGAAAATCAAAATTAATGGTTTCCGTCCTTAAATAAAAATATTAAATTCCTTTTAATGACGCATTAAAAGGAATTTTTTATACATAAGTGTTGACACGTAAAAATATTAATGATATACTATATATATGTAATAAAAAATGAAACAAAAAAGGTAGGTAATAAGAAATGAAACAATCAGAAATCATTAGTAGTATCGTGGATTTAATCAGTATCAAAATGAAACCAAATTTTATCGAAAATATTGTTACTAGAGTTCGACCTGATTACATGAGAAATTTATATCGTGAGGCACTTAACCGTGATTTAATGGACGATAATGTTAGTCGTTTTGTAAGTGATAAAGATATTGAAACGTTAAGTATGTATATGACAGCAAGCCTAACAGGTTTTCATGGTTCTATGTTAAAAAATGCTGAATTATTCTATAACGATTACAAAGATGAATTTGATAAAGAAACAACAGAAAAAGGGTATGTAAAGACAACTGATATCGTAAACTTTGATACTATGACGTACAATATGTTAGATACGTTTGACAGACATTTTGACGAGTTTATTAAAAATCATACAGATATTTTAGATATGTTTGTTGAAATTAATAACCGTGAAAAAATAACACAATATCTTATGGAATATACTGATTATATGGCAATTCCAGTTATTGTTGACTGGTTAAAAGACTATTACAGTAAAGAACGTTTAATTGAGGTATATAATGAGTATTATACGGACGATAGTAGTGTGTTAAATGAAATTCGTCGAGAATTAACACGTAAAGACGTAACAAATCTTTTAGATATTGATATTGAAAATGATATTGATTTTGAAATTATTAATGTAAATGAGGAATTTACATTTGAACAGTTGGCTTATTTATTAAGACATGATTTAATTGCATATCGTAAAGACGATTATTTCCATAACCCAACAGTTACAATTTATAATTTAATTTTAGAATATTTCAAACCAAACGTAACGGTAATCATTAAAAATTTAAAAGATTTTCTATAAGTAATAGCATAACAACAGGCTTAATATAAGTCTGTTGTTATGTATTTAAATAAAAAAAGGTGGCATGACTATGATACAAGCAAGTAAAGTTCGTAAGATAAATGATATTCAACAAAATTATGACATTGATACAGGTATTCCAAAAGAAAATGATAAATTTTATAAAAATACATTAACTGATATATTTAACACTATGTTTGAGCGTATAAAAGAAGGTGCTGTTTCATTTTTATACGATTTAACGTATAAAGCACAATATGAACAATCAATATTAAGAGTATTACTTGCATTAGGGTATGATGCAATACTTAAACATCATACGTTATACATTAATATCGAAAACTTGTGCGTACCTCAACCAAGAATAAGTAAAATCGAAGAAAATATTGCACTTGATTATCCAATGGCGATTGAATTTAGATTAAATCATAAACGATACATGAACGACCATATCGACATGCTTATGCGTTATTTTGAAAAACATATCATTATACATGCAAGATTAGGTGATACAGCAACAAAAATAGATATAGACATGGATAAGAAAACACCGTACAGTACAGCGAAACAGCAAGTTGATTTAATTACTGAACAACTAGAACAAGCTGGATATAAAGTTTTAGGGTATCAAACATTTATGAATAAAGACGGGAATTTCACTAATCAATATAGAGGTGTGTTTACGATTGGTTGGTAAAATTAAAGTCTATATAGTTAGGTATGGACTTTAATATATTGACGTACAAAAACAATAATGATATACTGAACTTATAATATAAATAATATATTAGAAAGTAGGTAATGTGTTTGATAAAAAATGAATTTTATATTGAGTTATTAAACAAATTAGATGATTTAAAAGGGTATATTCATTGCCAAACTAATACGTTATTGACAAATGTAGCAACTCATAAAGATGTTGCTGAAATAACTACTATTGTTCATACAGATAATGATATGCAAAAAGTTATGACGCTTTCAATTAAAGATGAGTCATCATATGTGATGGTTAATGTTGAAAGTTTTTTAAAACTATTTAATCCGATACGTAGTATTGATGATGTAGAAAATGTATATAATTATATTGTAAAACGAATGAGTGATGTATTAGATGAAACAGAGCATGTTGAAAAAGGGATTGATAAATTATTTAGAAAACAAACGAGAAAAGAGGATAAATAAATGCATCAATTAAAGAAAGCTAAAGTAATGAAAGATATTGCAAATGAATATGATGAATTTAATAAACAACTTGATAATGTATTAGAAAAAATACCAAGTGATTTTAAAGATACAATGGATAAAATTTTTAATGAAATGGTGTATTTCTTTGAAAATCATTATGTTATACCCACTATTAAGGTAGATATAAAAGACGAATACGTGGAACCAATTAAACGAATTATGGCGTCGCTAGGATATGACGTATCTATTGAAAATCAGCAATTTAGTGTCAATATTGGCAATCAGGATAAAGCTAGACCAAAATTGGTAAAAGCTGAAAAGAAACTAGCTGAATTATATCCACCCGCAGATGAAATGCGTTTACATCATGGTATTTATTTAGAAAAACATGTTGATTATATTTTAAAAGATATGCAAAAAATTATTAGACATCATGCTCAAAAAGGGGAACATACGATTAATACTAGATGTGAATTAGGCATGTCTACACCATTTAATACAGCTAAAAAACAAGTAACAAAAATTAAAGACAGTTTTGAAAAAGCAGGTTATCAGATTGATGTTAAAATCGAAGAACATAATGTGCGTAGATATCCACAATTAAAAGGATATTTTAATATTTCATGGTAAAGATACAGAACTAACTGTATCTTTTTTTTTATATAAAAAAGGCTCATATTCAGAGAATATGAGCAAAAGTAACCAAAAAATATATCTATTGTGTCACGCAAGGTTTTACGTTCCCAATTAACTACTCTTACGCACAAATCACCGATTCAGCTAGGGAGCTACGAGCCACAGTCACAAATGAACCACAACAGATAGTTGTCTATTAACGATATACTTATTATAACAAATAGCTGGTAATTAGTCACGTGAAAAGATTTTTTTAAAAGTGTTGACATATAAAAATACTAATTATATGCTAAATATATGATAAAAAAATAAAAAAAAGAGGTTATGAAAATGAATATTAATAATGAATTGTTTAGAATGGTTATAGAAGAATTAAATGCTTTAATGGGTTGTGAACATATACCTACACATACAATTGTTAAAGGAATGAATATTGTAGAACATAATAAAAAAGCGACAGTTACATTATTTACAAATCACGGTTCATTTGAAATAAATTTAATTGATGAATTAACTAAAATACGTATAGAACAACTATATTTAAATATTGATTCATCTTATTCAAAAGCAGAATCGTTTGAGGATGTTATGGATGGTGTATTAACAGATATAAGTGCTGTGTTTAAAAGCAAAAATAGATTAAACAATACTTATAAAAAACACGGTTTTTTCAAAAAGTAAGGTGAAAGAATGAACAAAACAGCAAAATTTACGCAAATTATTAAAGAACTAAACAGTTTAAAAGGTACAACGCATGTTGCAACTGGAAAAAGAATTGAGGATATAAGAGTATTAAGACGAGATACGCGTGGATTATTAGGGATAAAAATAAAAGATAAAAACGAAATAAAAATAATTTTTGCAATCATTTTAGATGACCCTTTTGATATTGTTATGCGTTATTATCTTGATGAACATGTGACACGAAAGTATCGTAAATCACTTTCAACATTGGAAGTATTTCTTGATATGTTACAAGATTTAGATACATTACTATGCCATCGTTTTAATGTAAATAAAGAAATAAAAAATAGTGCATTATTATTTAGTAATTAAAAAGAGAATGAAAGGACTTGAAAAAAATGAAAGATTATAAAAAAGAATCGTTACAAGCATTGAAATCCATGAATGATGATGACAAAGATGAATTACTTAATTGGTGTGAAAATTCATTTACCAAATTAAAGTATATTAATTATAGTACATCTACATCTTATGGATTAAAACATTTATACGAAGAAGATGAATTAACGAGTTCATCTTATGTGTCAAACGAGGAATTTCGTGGTGCTATGATTTATTTAGGTTTTAAACATAATAATGCTATGAATATGAATTTTAATATTAGTAGGAGAGATGTAAATAAATTGCAACGCAGAATACGTAATAAAATTATTTAACATATAACTTAAAGATATAAAGTAGTCAAAAGGCTACTTTTTTTTATGTAAACGTAGCGGTACATGAATTACTAATGATATACTATAAATATAATAAAAAAAACGAAAGGATAATTTACTTATGCGACATCTTATTAATTATAAATACGAATCAGTCAAAGCCTTTCAGGATATGGATATGAACCGTCAAACTGATTTATTAGAATGGTGTAAACAATCATTTAAAAAGAGAAATTATATTAACTATGACACCATGCCATCTGATGAATTGAAAAAGTTATATGAAAAAGATAACACAACACTGTATTCATCTATAACAAATGAAGAATTTAAAGGAGCAATGCTATATTTAGGTTATAAATATACAAATGAGGAAAATATGCGTTTTAATATAAGTATTGAATCTGAAACAAAATTACGTCAGCGTATTAACGATATTGATAATTAACATGAGAATAACTCATGTTTTTATATGGTAAATGTTGACTTATAAAAATACTAATGATATACTAAATTTAATTTAAAAAATAATAAAAAAAGGACTGATTCAATGTTTAAGTATGCAGGTTCAGGTATATCTGAAACAAGTATCATTTTTATAATTACTTCCGCTGTCATTCTTATGGCATTTATGATTTTGGGTACAGGTGTGAATCTTTTGGCGTGGAAGAGAAGTTTTAAAAAAGGAAAATCTCAAATATTAAAAAACATATTAATCGTATTAATAGGATGCATAAGTGCTGGCATACTCATGGCATTAGGATTTGGTTTAATGGGAAAAGAAGATGTTTATGTGGCAAAACCTACAATTAATAAAATTGTATATCCCCCTGTAAATGATGATGATGCTAAAGTAAAAGTAGGTGAACGTAATCATACGCATATCGTATCTGTGAAAGGTAATCCAAAAGTTGGCGATAAAGTCGAAATTAAAGTTCGACTTTCATCTATGAAATTATTCACAATATATGGAAATGATAAACAAAAAGTAATACCTAAATTAGGAAAGCATCATTACGGTGTTGATGAATTAATAATTAACGAAATTGATACAAAATTAATTAAAAATTAAAAGAAAATTAATTCAATCTTATCTAATAGTAGCCTCAAAGCTACTATTATTTTTTTTGTATTAATATTGACATGCAAAAATAGTAATGATATACTAAAGTTAAATTAAAATAATAAACGAAAGAGGGTTAAAAAATGGAAAAAAATTATATACCTACTGTTGTGCAATCATTACATGAATTAAAAGGATATACACATGAAAAGACAATGACTGTAATTGAACACGTTAATGAAAAATATATAACTCATAATGACGAGTATCGTGCAGAAGTAGAGATTTTCACATCAACAGGTCATATTTTAATGACACTAATTGAAATACCGAACGGTATTCGTATTGAAAGTGATAAACAAATTGGTGTTAATGTACGAGATGTTGAATTACTAGCACCAACAAATAAACAATTAATTAAGCGTGTATTAGAAATGCTTAATGAAACAATTACTCAACGTGTTGAAAATGAGTATGGTATTTTTGAAGAATGTGGTTTTAAATTTTTTGAATAATGTAAAATTATGTTAATAAAAAGGTGGTTATTAAAATGGAAAATATTGAAGAATTTGAAAAATTAAAAGAACAAACAATCGAACAACTAAAAGAAATTGAAGGACGTATTCATTTAGAATCAAAAACATGTTTTAAAGCAATTAAAATGATGGAAGAAGAGTTGTTATTTAAACCGATTGTCACAACGCTTATTTGTGAAATTATTAAAGGAAATGAATGTGAAATTCGAGCATTTACCTTACTTAAACGTTATGACAAAATCGAAATCTATTTTGGTGAGAAAAAATTAACAACCGTTAATTCAATAGATAGTTATAAAACAAATAAAATTCATATTTTAAAAGCACTTGATAAAGTATTAAGTTCTGAAATTGAAGAAAAAGATGATGATTTAGATACAGATGATTATGAACAATATGGTTTTTTTAAAACTATTCATAATAAATCATTATCAAACAATGAATCTGATGATAAAACAATAAAAAAACCAAATGAAATTATTGAAGATATTTTTAATTTATTAAAAAATAAATTTATTTCTATACATCATGATAAAGCTAAAGTTATACAAATAGATAGCATTAAAAATGAAAATCTTTTAACCGTCCTCTTTGGTTCATTTACAGCATGTTATTATGTAAATGCAAAAATGGATAACGGTGTTGTCTATTTTGTTTTTCATTATGCACCAGCAAGAGATAAAGGATATAGTGATGTATCTATTGTTACTGCAAAAGATATTTTAAATTTATTTGATGAAAAAGACGTTGAACCCTATAAAAATCTTTTAAATGATTTAAAAACAGCGTTAAGTAACGAAATTTATACTAAAACGATATCTAATACACATGATGACATTACATCAAAGGATAGTCACAACAATCAAAAATTAGATATTTTAGATAAACAACGATTACTTTATACCATTACAAATGAACTTATAGGAAAAGAAATTATCTTTGATGGTAAAGTACATACTGTTTTATCAACTTATCTTGAAAATGATGATGTTATCATTATCACTAAATCAGATAATGAAAAAAGCAAAAAATATAATTTTTATTTGTCATACAACAACGATAAAAAGAATGATAGTATCCAACTTTATTTTTCAATAGGGAAAAATGAACTAAATCGTGGTGTTATTACACACATGCCGATTATTGGACGTATTTTAGATGTTAATTCAGTTTTAAAAGAAATGATTAGATATAATGCTCTTTAACAGTAGCCTTAGGGCTACTTTTTTTTATACAAATGTTGACTTGTGAAAATGACAATGATATACTAAAAATATGTTGAAAACAATAAAAAAGGTGAGTTTTATATATGAACAAAGAACAATTAAAAAAGAAATTATTATATCAAGCTAAACGAAACAAAACATTTTTAAAAATCAATTCTGAATTAAGTGAAGACTTATTAGAAATGTTAGAAGGAAAAGGATACAATGTTAAACAAGTTTCAACTGAAACTGTCATTAGATGGGGAGAACCGCATAGAAAAAATATATTACCTGAAGATGATTTCCCAACAAAAGATGAATTACATAGAATGATGCCAAAGATATTTAAAAAGAAAGCTGACGATAAGATTAAACGTATTGATATAGCACTCAAAAAAGCGAAACAACAAGATAAAGATGTATTACGTTCAAATATCAAAGTGGGTATGAATGATATGTCTAAAAGTGCATACGAATTAGGTCAATATATTATAGACCATTACAGTTATTGCTTAATTAAATCAGATTATGATGAAGATAGTAGCGTTACATTAGAACTCACAATTGATGTGACAAAATGGATACATTAAAAGGTGGTTTATTTATGAGGAAATATGATGAAAAAGGACGTATTCTCAATGAATCATTATGTGATTATACAAAAACCTATGATTATGCTTTAAACCAATTGAATTTAGCAAAACAAACAGATGATTTAAAACAATTAATGGTAGCAATAAATACAATGTTGTTTTACCAAGCACGACGTGATGAAATCTATTATGAGTTAGAAATTAATAGTAAACACATTAAAGCGATTGAAACAGTACTTATCGAATTAGGTTATGCTATAAAAAGAACTAAATTAGGTTTATTAATTTATTATGGTATGCCTAATGTTGCTTTAAAATTTGCTAATCCAAACTATAAAGAATATAAAAATTATTTATATAATGAAAATGAATTGTATCACATAATGCCAAGTACATATCATGATGAAATTGTATTTACAATTATCAAAATTGAAGAATTAATAGAGAATACTAAAGGAACTTCTATTTCACTAAAACCTTATGGTATATCAAAAGATAATTCTTTTGTGCATGGTGATTTATACAATCATTATGTGAAAAACAAAATTGTGAATGAATTAATAAATAAAGGGTTTAAGATTGATACAAATAAAGGTGTATTATCGTGGAATTAAAAAAAAGAGGTGGTTTATATGAAAATTCATAATTTAACATTTGACGAATTACTTATTTATACAGACAAAATACCATTATATATATTAATGGGATTATTATTATTATTATTTCTCATTTGTTTAATTGTATGTATATACATAAAATTAACAAAACCTAATAGCAACAATGTGATACCTTTAATTTTTTTATTAAGTGTATTCATTATTGCTATTGGTAGTGCAACATATGTGTCAATAAACAGTAATTATAAAGATGCACAAAATAATAGGTATGCGTTTTTAAATATGGATAGTGACATAAAAGTACAAGCGATTAATAGTGATGATAATGCTATTATTAATATTAAAAACACATCGTATGTTTTAACATTACCTAAAGACATTCATGCTAAAAAAGACGATATTTTACACATTAAAGTACACAATAAATCATTATTATTAGACCGTAAGGATAAAGTTATAGATTTGCGTCTACAAGATGAAAATAAAAATATTATAAAAATAAAAGAAACGTAGGTGTTTATGCTTACGTTTCTTTTATCATAAATATAAAAAAACACACACTTTAAATTTATAAAGCGTGTGTTTTAATATGCACCCTGTTGGATTTGAACCAACATCTCTCGATTTAACGAGGCTTTGACCAAAATCATTGATTTAACACTATCCGTTTCAAGTACCGTACTAGATAATCATTATTAAGCTAAGAATGTATTTAAACCATACATTCTGTTGGATTTGAACCAACAACTCTCGAACTAACGAGGCTTTGACCAAAATGATTAATCTAATACTATCCGTTTTAGGTACTGTATTAAATAATGATTATTAAGCTAAGGGTATTTAACCTATATAGGTTGACGACTCATACGGGACTCGAACCCGTACTCTTCGCCGTGACAGGGCGATGTGTTGACCAATTACACCAATGAGCCATTATATAATATGGGAACGCTATCCGAACAGTAGGAGGAATCGAACCCCCGTATGCGTTCTTACTATGCACACTACCATAACTTGATACTTATATCGCTCATGACTTCGATATAACATATCTCGCGTATCGTTCGCGATAACGTGTTCGTTAAGATGAGCGAATCGTTACGCATATTCGCTACTTTATAACGTCCGTAACTGACGTGTCTTAACTTGATAAATACAGTATATCATTATTGTTTTTATAAGTCAACACTTTTTTAATTTTTTTTATTTTTTTATGATGTTTACAATTAAAAATATAAATGATATACTAAAATGAAATAAATAAAAAAAGAAAAAGAGGTACATGATGATGAATATTGAAAAAATGTCTATCATTAAAAAAATGGTTCAACCTGATAACTTTTTATCAAATTTTGTCGTATTTGGAACACTTATGTTTCTTGTGATGCTAATATTAGGATTACTTAATTTGACAAGTAACGTAAAAAAAACAAATTAAAATTCCAGTTCATATACTATTAATTACAATAGGTGTATCTGTTGTAGGACTGATGTCGTTTAGTATGATTGCAGTTGCTAAAAGTCAAGATATAGGATATTTAAGTATAGATAAAAATTTTGAATTACAAGATATTAAATACGATGATAGAAATAAAATAGATTTTGGAATAATCAATTTAAAAAGTGAGGCATATGAGGTAGAATTACCGAGAAATATTCATGCTAAAAAAGGTGATACGCTAAATATAAATACAAATGGCAATAGTTTAATTATAGATAATGATAGAAATAAAATTTATATGAAACATTATTATGATGCTGATAAAGTTATGAAATTAAAATTTAAATAATAAAAAAAATAAGAAAAGAGTGTTTAAATGTTGAGTGTTAAAATAATTGTATTATCCACAATAATTGCTATATTTTCTCTATTATTTTTAATGGTATGGACAAAGTTCTTTTTTGAAACAACTATAAAGAATGGATTGTTTTTATGTCTATGTCTACTTATAGTTACTGGAATAAGTATTTTTGGTTATATTAATTTGAGCCAACAACATATGTCAGACTATGCTGTAATGGAACTAAATAAAAATAGTATAGAGTCAAGATGATTTTAAAGTCATCTTGATTTTTTTCATTCTCACTATTTACACATAAAAACACTAATGATATACTAAGAGTGTAATAAAAAATAAGATAAAGGTAGGTAAAAAGAAAATGAATAAAGAAATAGTAAGAGAAGAAATAAGACGAGTGATAGAAGAAATGAAAGAGTATGCAAAAGAGGATAGAATGAGAATGAGAATAAAGCGAGGTGATATAGGAACAGATGAGCGAAATGAGGTATTATTGATATTAAGATATTTAGGATATGTGATAAGAGAAAAAGATAATGACTATATCATTTATTTAGATAGACAAGCAGATACGTCTGTGAGTTTGAGATTAGAGCAGATTGCAATATCAAATGATTTTCTAAAGGCGGAAGATATTAGAAGTTTATCTAAAGCATATGTAAAAGAGTGTATAGATGAAAAAATAGCCATGATTGAAACAGACATTTATCTACAAAGATTGAGTGGAGATAAAAAAGATTATGCTGTTAAAAAAGTGCCTAATGACACAGAAGTAAATGAGATTTTAATAAAAGAACTTGAAGAATTAGGATATAAGGTACAAGAAACATTAGCACAAATCTTAATTAATACATGTGAGTAACAACCAACCAGCCTAGTTTGGCTGGTATTTTTATGATGTAAAAGATGCTCAATTGGGAAATAGAGATGGGAAACAAAGAGTAACAAAGAGTAACAAAGAGTAACAAAGAGTAACAAAGAGTAACAAAGAGTAACAA
>ERZ1029878.17-NODE-17-length-95814-cov-168.932612_pt1 | contig 95814 bp, 132 predicted proteins | sample MGYA00519234_ERZ1029878 | MGnify/ENA primary metagenome ERZ1029878 (study PRJEB33666, sample SAMEA4610928) | skin metagenome | biome: Human-associated habitat; feature: Malodor aspect; material: skin | place: Philippines | collected 2015-08 ... | reverse complement strand
TTTAGTTCACAAGAAGTCCGTTTATCAGGGGATAACCTGTGGATAACTCTTAAACCCTTACTCTCCCAATGGTTACAGAAATCTTGATTTTCGGGCGTGCAGTAAATTGTCAGAATTGTGTCCGTTTTTTGTAATATTACACTTTTTTAAGACCTTAAAAAACCTTAAATTTTAGGTCATTTTTAGCATAAAATAGCGGAAATTTTGAGTGGTTTTTAAATGTCAAAAATCAAGGTGAAAGTTTGACCAATTAAGAAATAAAATGTCATGGAAATGTAATGAGTGATGTGATTGTAATGTTACATAATATTGATTAAAATAAAGGGACTTATACTAAAAGGGGGTAGGATGATGGAACACGTATTAAACGAATTAGACGAACAAACTAAACAAAACCTTATAGACCTTTTACAACATATTCAATCAGTCACTTTTAAAGAAACCCCTGACATAGACAAACAACTAATGACTGTTGAATTTATTGATAAGGATGCACTTGAATGGTTAATTACTATGGATGATATGGCGGATTTAATTCCATGTTTCAAAGAGGGAAATGTTGATATTAAACAAATTAGGGATTTTAACTTTTATTAAACATTTGGTAGAAAGTTATATCAACCAATAATTGAAAACACCTACATATCATGCTAAAATGAGCGATAGATAATGAAACAATAGGTGATGATAATGGATACAATTTCGGTTAATCGAAAATTACAAATAGAACTCAATCCACTATTTAATCATATTGCATTGATATTGCTATGTGTGGGTGTCGTATTATTTGTTATTTTCATGTTTTTCCTTATTAGATATCGTGTAAAACATTGGTTATTCACGGATTTTCCTAACTATATGATTTGGGGAATTGCAATATTATTAGTAATAATTATTATTGCAAATGGTTTAAGTCAGATTAAAGACTATGAAACGATACGTGAACGTTTTACATATACAGGTGAGGTTAAGCGAGTAACAAGTAACGCAGTAGAATTAAAAGAAAAAGATGGTAAAAAAATATTTATTAGTGATTCAAAAAATAATCATTTTGATAAAACATTAAAAAAAGGTGACATTGCTATTATTAAAGCAATAGAAGATTATAATAATTATAATGAGGTGTCATCAAGAGGTATGTTTTCTGCAGATAATTTATATTATCATATGACAGTTGAAAAGAAGGAATGATGATTAATGAAACGTAAATTAGTTATATTATGTATTTTAAGTTTCATTATTTATAAAATACGTCAACAACAATTACGTGTTCACTATATTTATGTTAAAGATGTTGAAAGTGAAATATTAAAAAAACGAGGACGCACCTTATTTAAAGTCACGTTTACTGATAATGATGGTAATTATTATAAAGGTGTGTCACGCATACGTATTTCAAAAGATGATAAAGTGTTATGCACTTTTAAAAAACATGGTTATGTCAATATTGAAAATGTATCTAAAAGTTTTGTACGTTAAAGTGCAAAACTTTTTTTATGTAGACTTTTAAAAATATAAATGATATACTAAAAACGAATATTTTTAAAATAAAAGAAGAGGTGATTACGATTGAAGCATCCTGAAGAAATTCAAGTATTTTTAAATGGATTAAGACCATTCGAAATAGACAAAATTAATGTACCTGAATCATTATTACTTGAAATGAAAAAGTCAAAACGTGTATTACTTGATACTCCATTTAAAACTGTATTAATTATTAATAAGTATATTGAAATGTATGAAAAACATCTTAATAAATATAATCGTACAAGAAAACCTACATTGATGTATGTAGGTGTGGATATTGGAAAACAACATGTTGTTACAGCCACAGATGAATTAATGTTTGCTACATATACAAATGATAAAGATGACGAACTAGAAACATGGATAAATACTTATCATAATGCTTATAAATCTTATTATAAGGCAGTTAAAAATGAAACAGTGAATGATATAGTTAAAAGTGATTTTCAAAAAATAAAAAGTAAATTTTATTCTATTTTACAAAAAAAGATGGGACAAATTGTTGATGAGTTATTAGCATTTTATCCAAATGGGACTACCTTCTGCGTAGGGGATTGCAATACATTAAATGAAAATGAAGTGAAAACAGATGTACATAATGAATCGACACATATTGTTTTAAAAAAAGTATTTATTCAAACATTGAAAGGTAAAATTAAACAGTTGGGATTTGATGATAGTATTTATGAGGTGGGTGAATGGAGTACGTCAATACGATGTCCACGTTGTCATAGTGAATCATCAAAAAATCGCAATATTGAACTGAATACATTTCATTGTACTAAGTGTGGATATGAACATCCATGTGATGATATAGTAGCAGGTTTGAATATGATTCGTTCTTTTAGATATAATAGAGAAACAATCAATTATGTTACTATATTAGAAAGATAAAAAAAATAGTAAATATGTATTGACACGCGAAAATATAAATGATATACTAAATATGTAATAAAAATTAAAGGAGTGGTTTGATGACAAACTTACAAAAATTAGTAGATAAAAAACAAGAGGAAATCGTAAAGAATTTAGGTGTTAGAGAAACACATTTTGACAAGGATTTAAAAGGTAAAGTATTTGGGTTATATAATGTTAAACGTGATAGAGTGAATTTAATTAAAGTTGATGTATTTAATCCAGTCACAGGTGATGTGTTCTATACATTTAAACAAAATAAACAATTAGTGTCAGGTCATTTAAATATTAATGGCTTGAGAGAAGGACAACTTTTAACGGTTGATGAAATCAAAGAAAAATTAAAGAAAAACTTAACAATTAATGGTTTAAGTAAGTTTAATGAAGATGAAAATGTATTTAATATTAATGGATTTAAAGTATCAAAACGTAATTCTTATGTTCAAGCATTAAAAGGTACTTTGACATTCCATAAAGACCATGTTGTTTATAATTTTGAAAAAGTTAGACCTTCTAGCGATTTCAATAAAACGATTAAATATCGTCAAACTTTAAAAACATCATTCATTCAATTAAACGATTATGTATCTACTGAATTTAAAGAAGATGTAACAGAATATATTAATCGTCATGATGAAGAGGATGTTCAAACTGATTCACATTACATTGATTATGTAACATATGTTAGTGATGATGAACATGTCGATAAAGCCATTGATAGAATTATTACTGATTTGGCAAGTTCAGTAGAATAAAATTAAAAATAAGGGAATGGCTTAGGTCATTCCCTTATTTTTTTATACACAAAAAGGGGGTTATAAAGTGAATAAACAAACAATGAAATTAATGAAAAAGAAACAACAAATTATTAAAGAAAATATGGAAAATGCAATTAAGTATGTTGTAAGTGAAAATATCATTTTTAAAATAAATGGATATGAAACGATTAATGGCTCTACAATTCAAATTGAAAAGTTAGAAGATGATAACTATTCACTTATGTTACTTAATCGTGAAGGGTCATACACGTTTAATTTCATATTAAAATCAGTATATTATTTAACGTCTAATATGTTTGTATATACAGGTTGTCAATTTTTAATTAAAGATTGTGATGATAATTTACGTGTTTTATATCTTGATATTCAAAACACATTAGATGCAAAAATAGATTATGTAGGTGTACCTAATCATTTTTCAAGTGAGCAATCGGTACAAATTAAACGTTTTATAGTGCCTACGGAAACTGAATGTGTAAAAAAAGTACTATATAATGTGTTAGAAATGATAGAGGCACTTGACCAACTTATTTTTCGATTTAAAGATAATATTTAATTTTTTTATCAATTAAACATTCATAAACAAAATTCTAATGATACAATATGAGTATTAAATAATAAAAAAAAGGTGGCTATACAACCATGAAAAAAGTGAGTACGATTTTAGCGTCAACATCTCTATTAGCGTTGCTTGTTGCACCTAATGTTCATGCTGATACTAAATATCCTAATACAAAGTGGGATGGTAAAAATGAAACATTAATTAATATGAATTATAATGTTAAGAAATATCCTGAAAATGTTGTGACGTTAAATGATAATAAAACTAAATTGTCAAAACAAGATAAGAAAAAATTAGCGTCTAAAGGGTCAAAAAAATATTGGGCTGAATATAAAAAGTTAGATAAGTTAGGTCGTGGACAAAGTGTTCAAGGGTTAGTTACATATCAATCTTTAACAAAATCACGCGCTCAAAAACGACCATCGTTTTCATCAAGCACTCATGTTGCGGGTGAATTTACAAATGCTCGATTTGATAGAAATAAACAAACTTGGATTCCTACAAAAACATCAAATCGAAATAACGCTGAAATCACTTCTAATGGATATCATGGTTGGTTATATAATAAATCACATTCACTTGCATATAGTTTAGGGGGAGATATGAAAACACATAACTTAACACTTGGTACACGTGCGCAGAATGTAGGTACAAATAAAGCATCTGATGGTGGAGGTATGGGTTATGCTGAAACAAAAATTCGTAAAACACTCGATAAACACCATAACGCTAAAATATTATATAAAGTAGAACCTTTATATAAAGGTAAAGAGTTATTACCTCGTGGGTCACATGTAACAGCATATTCTGTTAATGATAACGGTAAAACAATTAATTTAAATACGTATGTATTTAATGCTCAGGATAATATTAAATTGAATTATAAAAATGGTGCTTGGACATATAAAGATGAATCAAAAGCACGACAAGATGATGTAAAAAGTAGTGATGAAGTTAAAAAAAAAGATAGTCAAATAGCACATGAGAAAAATGATAATATTCAAGATAATGACATAAATAATTCAGATAAAACGTCTTATGATAAAGAATCGCATAATAATAAAACAAATCATCAGTCATTTTGGAAAAAAGTTAAGTCATTTTTAAATAGTTTGCTTCATTAGGGGTGTAAAGGATGTTAAACAAACGGGATAAATTAAATAAAGAAAAAGCGCAGGTTAGAATCATTGATTATGTATCTTGCGTATTGACTGTTTTAAGCATTGTTATATTTATTTCTTTAATGATAACACCTGTATTTTGGTATGCGTTTGGGTTTGTTATATATATGATTACACTTATTGTTAATTGTATAGGTATTTTTAAAGGACGTGCTGTTTTAAATATTGTATTATTCATTATGACATTATTATGTTTTATTTTCTTTACTGCACCATTATTACTTACACCATAGATGTTGGTAAAACAGCTATTTTTTTATGTGTATTTTGACAGTTAAAAAGTTGTCAATTATAATAATTATGTAATATTGACGAATAGAAAGAGGGCATTGTATATGAGAGGGCGTACAACTGAATTAAGACTAGATGAAAAATCATTAAATGATTTAAAACAATTAAATGATGAATCACAACCATTGCCTAAAGTAATTGAATTGTTGATGTATAATGCAATTGAATCAGATAATTATGATGATATTCCACAACAATCAAATAGGACATCTGTTTATATTAATCAGCGAATATATAAAAATTTTCAAAGAAAAGCAAAAGAACAAGGATTTAAAACAGGATTAGACTATTTACGGGCAATATTAAGTTATGAGGTATCACATGAATAATAATCCATTGATATATAATGAGATTTCTAAATCTAGTAAAAACTTCTTTAATATGTTTGTATTCGCTGTACAATATAATTTTTTAGTAAAATGTATTTTAATTGTGGCAATAATCATGTTATTAATAGGACTTATTATTAATTTAAGTAAAAACAATAAACTTTCACATATTATTTTAAGTATTGGTATTGTAGTTATACTGATAGGATTTAGTATTCCAACTACAACGGTGTTAAAAGCAATAGAAAAAGATAGTGCATTACAATATGGTAATTATAGAGGGTCGATGTTGGTTGTTGACATGGAAAATGCAGACGATTCTATGTATGATGTTTCATTAATTGATAGTCGTGTAGCAACACAATTAACTGATGATTATAAGCATGAAACTGATGAAGAACAGTTTGATGGAAACGTTCTAATTAAAGTTTTAGCATCACCTGTAACACTATCGGATAAATTTGTTGATAAATATAATATTAGGGTAGGACATCGTTATTTCATTGAAACGCCTAAAGCTATCACAATAAAAAATGAAACATATGATAGTGTGGGTATAGATGAATTAGATAAAATAGATACACATATTATGAAGATGACGGATTTAAAGGAGTGATAAGATGATTTTAATTAATGGATTTGTATTACCTTTACTATTAAGTGTATTAGTATATCGATGGTATAAACAATTTAAAAAAGAAGAATTGACAGAAGACGCATTTTTTAAACGTACTGCAATAGGAATTATTGCAATGGTTGTATGTGTTGTAGTATTAAATTTATTATTTTGATATATAAATGTTTAACAAATGTTAATTTACTTTTAAATGATAGGGTGGTATGATGAGATTTGTAGCAACTGCTACACATACCATCTTTTTAATTTTCGGATTATTGAGTCCAAAATTCATCTAATCCTAATCGTTTCGTTTCGTTATCGGATGACACCGTACCTTTTAGGTATGGTGTTTTTTTTATAGGTGTGATATTTTTAAAACATATTATTTTGAAAGAAGGCTTCATAATGAAATCACAAACGGAACTAGCATCACAATTACTTATGCGAATACATAAAAAAGAACATGACCCAGCACTTATAACATCATCAACTTATGATTGTCCATGTAAGCATGGTTTTGTACGTGTTGAAGTTGATAACACACCATTATTTAATACTGCAGATGTGATTTGTGAATGTTTAGAATGTGCTAAAAAATTTGATTTTAAATATCATTCAACGAGTGGCTATACATATTTTAAATGATAGTTTATTGACAATTTTAGTATATCATGTTATATTAAATGTATAAGTGATGATACTATTTATTAAAGGTATGGAAACCTAAATAGTATTTAACTTAAATAAAATAATTACTTATGTTTTTAGAATGTTTTTTAAAAACCATAGTGAACATGACATGACAAGACGAAAAGATACGTGTTAAACGTATCTTTTTTTATGCGATTTTTTAATCAACATTTAGTTTACACAGAAGTCAACAATTTGTATAATAAGTGCATATATTATGAATAAAGGAGGTGTCATGTTTGAAAGAATATATGACAGTTAAAGAGGCATCGGATGTATTAAATGTAAGTAAACAACGATTGTATAGAATGGTATCTTCTCATCAATTAAAAGGTGTGATTGTGAATAAAATGAAACACTTTCGTACGACATCGGTATATAGAGAATGGTATCAAAGAACGTTACATAATCATCATGTGAGAATACCAATTGAACTTATAGAATGTTGGTATATGGCAAAACATTCTGATGATAAAAAAACGCGTTTTAATGCAATTCAAAAACTTTATATTAATCATCATCATGTACCTAAATTACCTATGATATATGTATTAGAATTATTGTATGTTTATACGTTAATTTTGAACAAAATAGATAAATATAAAGGATTTCATTCTGATGATTTATCAATATATCATAAGCAATTAAAAAAAGATTTTAAAGGTCAAGATGTGCTTATTGATTTATTAATCACAAGTCTTGAAAAACAACAATATGAGCAAGTTATTTTTTTACAAGAACAAGAGTCATATCAACATGTTTTTGCAAGTAATTCAAAATTGTATGATACGTTTATGCTATTAAATAAATTTTTAGCAAATAAAATCATACGTCAATTTAGTGAACAACCTTATACAACCGTTGTTGATGATGAAATGAAAAAATTAGAAACATTAATAGATAAAGTAGGAGTTGTTATGTTTAATGCGAAATGACGAAACACTACTAACACAATATTTTAAACAGTCATTTCACGCTGTTGGATTTTTTATTTCAATTTTTTTTATTATTATCCTAGATGGTCTTGAGCAAGTATCATTAAAACAGTGTATGGTAGATATTGTGATGGTTAGTATTTTTATTTTATGGTTAGATGTGTTGTTATTTATAATGCGAAAGGATGAAAAAGATGAATGAAAAACAAGTTGTAAATCGTATTAGTAAAATCTTTACTAAGAATAATCGTCAATACTTTAATATCAAAGGAGATGCTTTTGGAAATAAAGCGGGAACGCCTGATTTTTTAACAATGGATATAAACGGACGTTTTGTAGGTCTTGAAATCAAAGCGCCATCAGGGAAACCTTATCCTAATCAATTAAGACGGGGACGTGAGATATTGGAAAGTGGAGGACGTTATGTTGTGGCATATCCTGATTTTTCAATAGAGGATTTAGATAATGAAACGATTCCAAAAGTAACTTTTGTTGATGAAGAGATGACGATATCTAAAACGACAACTGAAATAATTTTATAAGCAGGTGACAGTGTTGGCAAACAACAAAAAACAAAATAATGCAAAGTACAAGTCGTATGCACGATGGTCTAAGATATTATATCCGTTAATGAAATGGACACTTATTTTATCGGCAATTTATTTATTCTGTCGAATGTTCATATCACCAATTATTTCTAAACTCATTCATGCGTCTTTTGACCATAATAAATTAAGACACGGATATGCAGATTTTGCAAAAAAGGCTGAAGAATATTTCGATATAGGTTCAGCAATACCTCCATCATCTATGCCACATACAGCAACGTGGGGACAAAGTTATGATAAGTGGTTCATGATGGATATAAATAAATTCATCATGTTAGCTGGAACAGTATTCTTCAGTTTATTAGCATTATACTTTTTAACAATGCTTATGCGTAAACGCTCAGGTGAATATGCACCGTATCAAAGTGATAAAGAATCACGTGTGCTTAAAAAACGTATTATACAAAGTATTGGTGCAAAACGTCGTATATTAACTGATGAACCAGGCAAAAGTGTTAAAACAGATGAGGCAACTGCGCGTTTCCGTTTACGTCACATGAAAGTATCTATACATGTTGTTGCAAAACGTAATGTACCTGAACCTACAAAAATCGTTGAGGTATTAATTAAACGATTACAACAAAATGATGCGATTAATACTAAAATGGTTAAGAAATTAGATAATATGCCTGATATTTTAAGTTCACAAACAGGTATCTCGTTCGGTAACATGGAAACGATTGAAGATGGACGAATGTATCGTTTTATGGCATCTAAAATGTTATCAAGTGTTCCTGAATCATGGTTTGTTCGACGTAGACGTAAGAAAGCTGATGAGAATGGTGAAAATTTGGCTGGTATGGAATATGCGTTTCCGTTAGATTTATTTACCGATAATTCAGCAAAAATTGAAGAAAAAACAGAAATGGCTCAAAATTATTCAGATGAGGTAGAGAAAGCTGTTCGTAACTATCTTGCATCACAAAAAGTGCAAGTAGATACAGGTAAAATATTTACAGGTAATACATCTGTTCAAATTGAATACAAATTGCCACCATATATTTCAAGTTTGCCTCAAACTGACCAAATTGAATCAGGGCTTGATACAACGTTAAACGTTACAGGTGTATCAGCACAACTTAAAGGTAGCGGTATTTTAATTACAGTACCATTACCTGATGATTATAATATTCCAATTGACGTATCAACAATGATTAAACAAGAGTTTACTAAGAAAAGTGCTGACCCTACACGTTCTATCATGGGTATTCAACCTGATAGTAGTAACGTTATGAATCCAATTTCAAAAGCACCTCACTTCTTAGTTGCAGGTACGACTGGTTCGGGTAAATCAGTATTTATTAACAGTTTACTGATTACAATGATGTCACAAGCAACACCTGATGAATTAAAACTTGCTATTATTGACCCTAAAACCGTTGAGTTTACAGCTTACAAAGACTTACCATATATGTTAGTCAATCCTGTAACAGATATGTCAAAAGCGAACAACTTAGTAATTTATTTAACAAATGTCATGGATAAACGTTATCGTGATTTAGCAGACAAAGGTGTTAAAAATTTAGAGGAATATAATGAAAAAGCTGAAAAAGAAGGATTCCCTAAATTACCATTTATTGTTTTAGTTATTGATGAGTTTGCCGATTTAATTTCACAATTTAAAGAGGTTGATAAACCTGTTGCGCGTATCGGTCAAAAGGCTCGTGCTGCTGGAATCCATATGATTATCGCAACACAATCTCCACGTCGTGAGGTTATCACAGGTTTAATCAAAGCCAACGTTCCAAGTCGTGTATCATTAATGGTTGCCAACTCAACAGAAAGTCAAATCGTGCTTGATGAAACAGGTGGTGAAAAATTAAAACCACGTGGTGATTTCTGGCTTAAAATGAATGGTGGTAATAAAGTACGTGGACAAGCACCTTATGTATCAAATGATGAAATTGATGAAATTTTCAAATATATCCGTGAAAATTATGATAAACCTGAATTAGTTGATTTTGAGGCAGAACTTGAAAAAGACAATGAAGGTAATGATACTGCAAGTCAATCTGCTAGAGGATTCCATGGTACTGATAGAACACGTTCAGGATTAGGTGGACGTGGCTTAAATCGAGATAGAATGAAATCTAAAGCCGATAGAGAACGTGATAATAAAATTTATGATAACGCATTAGATGATGATAAAGAGAAGAAAAAACCTAAGACGCATACATTTAGTGGTGCTGATATTCAGAAATTACGTGATAGTCGTAAAAAACGTGAGGAAAAACGTGAATCTGAAGGTAAGGAAAAACCTAACAGTACAGGTAAAGTAGGCATGGTTAATAGTAAACAATCTAATGATAAACAAGAAACGAAAACGTTAGAAAAACCTGATACAACGACATCAAAAGATAAACCTGAATCAGGACAAAATAAACGAGTGTCTGAAAGAAATGACAGTGTTAAACGTGTTGAAGATAATAAAGAACCAAAACATCAAACATCTCAAGAGATAGTGAAAAAACGAGATGAAATGGTTACAGAACATCAACAGCATGGTTCATCAACAGTTGCTAAAAAGCGTAAAGAGGCTCAACAAAAAGCTGAAATGCGTCGTAAACAGGCACGTAAGCGAGGTCAAACTCGTGCAACACGTCCTAACACTCGTGCATCAAGAAGATAGATAAGGTGGTATGGTATGAAACGTCTTAAAGATACGTGGGAAGGCTTTTTAAATATATTAGAGGCGATAAGTTTTTTCTTATCGCCTCATAAATTTAGACATGACCCTACAAAAACAATGCCTTGGGAACAACCATCACGTAAAGAACGTCGTAAGCAAAAGCAAATAGAAAAGCAAAAAGAACGAGCGTTGAAAAAACAAAATAATAAAAACAAAAAGAAAAAAGATAAAAAAATTAATGATAAGACATCTAAGAAAATTCCTGATAAGGTTAAACAAACGCCAACCGTTAAAGAAAAGAAAGTATCGCCACTTGAGGCTTTAATGCAAAGTAATGCAACACCAACACAAGAGAAAAAATTAGGTGTTGAGGTTATGGATATTTCAGAACCTTTAACAAATGATAAAGCAAAAGCAATGTTACAAACATCTGAATCGAATCTGGCATACCACTATCATGACGGACGTTATCATCAAATTGCAGTACGCTTTAAGCCTAAATCTCTAAAAGACGAGTATAGAGCAAGAGATGATGTGGCTCGTAAGAACTTAAAGCCTCGATTATTTCCGAATCCTGATAAAATGAGTGCTGAATACTTTGATAGAACACATGTTATTCCAATTGGTTATCATGGTTCGGAAGATGATAATAGATTATTAGTTGGATTTAATAGTGACATTAATCGTAAAGATTTGCGTGATTTTGAAATTATGGTAGGTAATTTTAATAAAACACAAACGATTATGTGGTTTGTAAGTATTGAAAAGCAAGATGATGAATCAGCTAAATGGTATGCAACGGTTTGGAATAAAAACGGTAAAGTTTTAGTTAAAGATGTATTTCATGATAAAGATGAGTTTGTATGGTTGCCTTAATATTAAACTACTCACTTATTATAGAGTGAGTAGTTTTTTTTATTTAATTATTTACTAATGAAAATATAAATGATATACTAATTTTAAATAATGATAAAAGGTGTGATTAAATGCAACCCACGTTTCCTATTACAGATTTAAATACCTATTCTAGTAAAGATGTTGAAAATGGAGAATATGCAAAAGTATGGTCGGATGCTGTTGTGAAAAGGGCAAAAGAAGAATTTAATGAGATAGGTTGTAAGTTATACTTAATTGAGCAGTATATTAATTATGAAACAACTGATTTTATTTTTGGTTATACAACACATGATAATGAGCCATTAGATGAAAATGATGTATTTCATATTTTTAATGACATCGCGTCAGGTAGTAAACGTATGTGTTTTGCGATTGCAGATAATAAGATTACATTAAATGTTGTACGTGATGATGAAGGACAGTTTCCAATTAATCATCAGACTTTATTTGAACATGCGTATCAACGTGACGATAAACCTTTACAAGCAATTATAGGATTAGATAATAAACAAGAACCTATATATCTTGATTTGACGAATCATTTATTCATTGACCAAGATATTGCATCCACAATTGTTTTTGATGGTATCTTGGCGTCATTAATATATCAATATCGAAGTGATGAACTTAATTTTTTAGTAATAACACCTAATTCATTTGAATTTATTCCTTATGATAGGTTGAGTTATTTATCAAAATCCGTGAGTGATTCATTTAATTGTATAAGTACGTTAGTAGAATTAGAAAAAATTATTGAAGAACGAGAATTTAAAAATGAAATTGAGGTTAATCCTAAGCATCAACCACTTATTGTTATGATGCATGATTACAATGAGTTAGAACGAACTAATCCTGAACTTAATTATGTGGTTAAGCGGTTGATTAAGCGTTGTGTCAATATAGGTATCATATTTGTCATACAACAAAAAGCAAATACATTTGTTAATGCGTTATTTGATGAATCAATAAAACAGATTGTTTCATTATCAAATTTCAAGTTATTTAGCACTGAAAGTGATGATGAAAAATTAGGAGATTATGAATTTATTTATCAACAAAATAACAATTTGAAAAGAGGAACGATGTGTGAAAAAAGAGGAACGATGTATGAATTAACAACAGGTGAACTTGATAGAATCGTAAACCGATTTGAAAAATAAAATGTGTTATACTTTTTATGTAAGTATAATTTGAAAGGGGACTTTTTAATGAATTTATATAAAGATATTAAACGTAAAGTTGAACAAGACGGGGCTGAAAAAACTGCACGTCTTTATTCACCACTTAACACAATTACTTATGGTGAGGCATTAGATGTTATTTCTGAACATGAACGTCATAGTAGTTTAGATATGAAAGCACATGATTTAAAACGTAAGTTTGAACGTGAAAAAGAGAATCGTCGCTTACGTGAACGTGAACAAGTTGATTTAGCGAAATTGTTTGAATAAATGCCTTAATGACGCTATTTAGAGCGTCATTACTTTTTAAATTTATTTGTCAATTTCAGTATATCATGTTATAATTAAGTAGATATAAAATATAGAAAAAAAAGAGGAGATTTGGTAATGGTTATTAAACATGAACTTACAGATGATAATTACTACTCAAAAGAGATGGGACTTAAATATTTATCAGTCCATGCACTTATGACATATATGAAAGACCCTGTTATTTTTTGGTTAAAAGCACATGATTATTTAAAAGATTCTAGTAGTCCAAGTGCAAATGCAGGACGATTATTTCATGCGTTTATGAATGATGAAAAAGATTTTTTAAAAGAATTAAAAGCGTTAGGTACTATTCCTTTTTCAATTAAAAAACAACATTTAGATGAGGCAGGTATTGATAAAAAGTTAAAAGATATTACAACAGAAGATGTTATTGAAATGGTATATGATGACCCTCACTTATTAGAGCCTAAAGCTGATTTTGAATCAGTATGGCAATATATTGCAAATCATTGGCATAAACGACATGAACAATGGACAACGCCTCCTAATAGTTACAAAGAATTAATTTTAACTGGTGATATTGGTGGTGCTAAGTTTAAAGGTCGTTTAGATATGCTTACAATCGACGGGGAAGATGCATATATTTATGATTATAAAACATTAGCACTCAAAGATAATTATGGATTTTGGTATGAGGATGGGGAACGCTTTAGTAAAGACTTTATTCATGAATATAATTACGATTTACAAATGATGGCATATTCACAACTTGTTAAGCAAAATTTTCCACAAGTTAAAAATGTGTTTATCCAATTTGGATGTTTGATTAAATCAGGAAAAGTCGAGTTTTCAAAATTCCCATCAGGTTATGTTGAAACAGAACGTGTTAATATTTTAGATTTAGCCAATAATAACCGTTTTAACGGACGTTCGCCATTACTGGTACTTTTAGACAATTCAAAAAATGCTTATGATACGTTACAATTAAACAGTGATGAAATGGTTAAACGTTATGGTAGTGAAAATGTATTTTTAGAGTTATTTCTTAATAAAGGAACACAATTATCATTCGATGCATTTCGTAAAGTTTAATTAGATGAGGTATTCGATAAGATGAAAGAAAAATCATTAGTACACATGATAGCACAACGTGTACGTTATATTTTTGAAGAAAGTAAACATTTTCCAATATCTGTTATAGATAATTCAGATATAAAAGAAAAAATAGAACAAGCATTAAAAACGCGTTATGGTTTAGTAACTATAACGCGTAACCATTTATATAAAGTTGAAATCATATCAACGATTTCATATCGTGCTTGGGCAAACTTAATTATTAAAGATTTTAGGTTAAGTAAACGACAGATTGCGTCAATTATAGAATTAGATACAATCATATCTGAACAAACGATTATTGATTATATTATGATACATATTGAACATATTAGGTTAGGTGATATCATGCTTTATACAAAAGAGGACGTATTTCCAACAAAACATCATTTTAAAGATAGATTAAGTGCTTATTTAAATGAGTACGGGGTAATAGAATATGCGAACGTTCATCCGTATGATATAGTTGATGAATTATTTGAAACAAGTCATTCATTATATGGTGTGACTGAACTTAATTTAGATGATATTGAGTATCAAGTTTTAAGTTGTTATTTTAAACCTATTGACCTAATTGTTGATACTTTATATCCAAAAGTACAATATAAAAATGATGTGGTTTATTTAGAGTCTGATACGTTTATTAAAGATTTAATTAAATATCGTTTAGTTGAATTGAATATAGATGTTGAGATGATAAATACACCTGAAGGGGAATTAGTATGACTAAAGAGTTTGTAGATGAATCAACATTTCATGTAAATAGAGAAGATATACCTTATTTTTCATTAGGACATCGTTTAAATAGCGATGTTCCTTTTAGATTATCTTTTGAAGATTTAAGAACAGGTATTGTTGTAGGTGTAAGTAATCATAATCAATCTGAAAAGTTTATTAAAACGCTTTTAAGAGGACTAACAACATTTCATAATAATAATTATATTGAAACACATATGACAACATTACATGATGATACTAAAGAACTAACTAAAACATTTACATTAGATGTGCATAAACAATATGATAGTGACGGAAGTATCATTAGTTTGATTAAACAATTGAATTATGAAATTAAATTACGTGAATCATTATTTAATTCATATGATGTTGGTAATTTAAGAGCCTATCATCAACTTACAAATGAACAAGCACCACAAGTTGAATATAAACTTGTCATTATAGATGATATAGACTCGTTAATTGATACTGATTCTTTATTAAAAGATATTATGCGTATTATTCATAAAGGTGCTGATTTAGGTATCATTATTATTGGAATGACACGTTTTTCAGATTTAGATATATTACAACATTTACTTACTGTGGTTAAACAACGTATTGTATTTGAAACACAAAATGAATCAGATAGTGAGTGTATGATTCGATATGGTGATGCTATGCAACTAAAAAATTATGAATTTATTTACTATAATAAAGAACGTATTCAAACAATGACTGTATTCGGTCAATTATAATTTAAATATATCTACTTACATCGTCATTTTCTTTTTTTAAAAAGTACGTGATAATGTAAGTAGATTTTTTATTATTTGTGAGGTGTCATATATGCAAAAAACAGATAAAGTTATTGAGTATGTTGCAAGTGACATTCATGATGTTGCTTTAGATGAAACAATGCTAGGCGATTATGTTAGTGAAAATAGTAAAGATTTAATTAAATCATATGTCATTGATGAGGCTGATGCTAATGGTTATAACAATCATGGTAATGATGATTTAATTGAAAATTTACTTTATGATGTTGAGGCTACATTATCGGGTGATTTCAATGAACTTGCAGAAGAGTATATTGATGAAAATATTGATTTAGATGAACTTGAATCAGTAGAAGAACTTGATTCATATTTAGCTGAAAATCAAATTCTTCAATTTATCATTGATAATTATGAAAATTCTCTTAATATCGAAATTATCATTCAAACAGAGGTTGAAGAATGGAATGATACTCGTTTTGATGTTGATGATATCGAAAGAGGACTTGATGATTATTTTGATAAAGATGAGATGGTTCGTTTATTAGAAACAGATAGAGAATATGTTCAAGATGAATATGATGATGCTGTTTATGACCAATTACATGGTTATCCACCTAAGAATAATACAGATTATAGCGTCATTAATTTTGAATTAGACAATTTATCTGATATTGCAAATTATCTTTATACACATGCAGGTATTTATAGTCTATCTCAATATTTAAACGGTGGTGGATTTTATGAAGATATTGCTAAAAGTGAATTATTCAGTTGTGAGGTAACATTTAATCAAAATGGTATGAATGATGACACGTTAGCTTTACTTAACGCGTATGTTGAAAATGAATTTGAAGATTACATCGAAAATGACCATATGGCAAACTTTAGTGAACACGCTTATGAAAAATATGGCTATGATGTTGTAGAAGTATTTGAAAAATACGCGTTAGAAGAAGTTAAGCGTTTAGGTTATACAGAGGCTACATTAGAAGATATGCAAAGTGTTAGTATTGATTATCAATTTGAAAGCAATATTTCACCATCAGATTGGGCATCAATGTTTATTGAGAATCAAGATTTAAATATTAAAAGTGGTATGACAGAAGATGACATCGACGAACAAGTTGTTGTCAATGCACCTGAATTTATGGCAGGTTATATAGAAAATATTAGTGTGTGTCCTGATATTCAAATGTCAAAAGAAGAACTAGATGAATTGTTTGGTGAATTAGATATTGAACGTCATCCTAGTGTGAGTGTTGTTGCAGACCGATTATCACAAGCTGTGGATACACAAGAATACATTCAATATATTATGACAGAACAACAAGACCAACTCATTGATTATCTTATTCCCGTATTGCTTGAAGAAGGTTTTGAATCATATTATAGTACTGATGATATCAATGATGCTGGAATTAAATGGCGTGCTGTATCAGACGGTTTTGATTTTGAGGCAATCGCTGATGAAATCATGAATTTGAAAGAGCCACTTAAACAATATGACACATTGAGTGATTACTTAAATGATAAAAACACATTGTATTTTGATGTGTTTGAAACAGGCTATGCTTACATCCATATGGAAGTATTATCTAGTCCTGATGAATTAGAGGAGGAATAAATTTATGGCAAATGAACAACAATTAAAACAATTAGAACAAGATTTTGAAACAGTGATGCACGATAACAACGGGTTATATGAATTTGTAAAACAAGAGGCTGATGAAAGTAAATTAAAAGAAATGATTCGTGGCGCTTATGGTGAGGAACATTTTTATATTCCTGATAGAATGGATGAATTTAAAGATTTAAATTTTGAAATGGTATTTTCATTTAGACAAGCACCTGAAACATATGCAGAGCAGTATTTAAGTCTTTTAAAGGATAATGAACAAGATAAAAATATTTCATATACTGATGATGATTTAAGACATTTCTTAATCATTGGTATGCCTCTTGATATGAGTATGCAAATTGTTATTCATGATGATTTACAAGAGTTTATGAATGAACATTATGATTTATCTCAATTTAGAGAACGTGTTGAAAGTGAATTTAATGTAAGTGAAGTTAAACAAGAGTTACAAGAATCTACAACACATCGTTCTGACTATGAGGGTGTAACACAAACCATTATTGAAAAAATGCACGAAGAGGGATTCCCTGATACAGTTGATTTAGATGAAATTGAAGTATCTATTGAAAATATTAAACCAAAGTCATTTGACTTAATTGCATCTACATTGTTTGTAGAGGCGGGTTCAACATTAGACCATTATTTCAGTAAGTTTTATATTCGTGATTTAGTACAATATGATTTAGTAGAATATGACGTTAATATCTTAACGGATGTGAACGATGTTAAAGACGGTATAGAGGATTATATTGAAAACTTTGATTTTACAAACATTAAAAGTGACGTTGTAGATGGTTTTGAATATGAAATGATTGAAATGGTAGAGGAACGATATCCTGAGGAAATTAAAGAAATTCAACGTGAGTTTATTAAAGAATATGTATCAAACAATCATAGTGGTGTAGATGAAAATGAAATCATGGATGCAGTATTAAGAGATGCAGAATCATTCTTTAATTACAAAATTCAAGCACCATCTAATTACAGTAATTTTACTGAATTTATGAAAGGACTTGCATTTGATGTAGGTGCAACAAGTGATGATGACTTATTAAATAAAATTGATACAACAGGTGTATTAACAGAATTTGTATATGATGGATTAATTGTTCCTAGTAAACAAGCTGAAAGTGATAAATATGCAGTTGTAATCGAATTTAAAGATGATGCTGTAACTGAAATGATGTATGAGTTTGAATAATTTTAAATATAACTAGAGATATACACCTATTCATTTAGAATAGGTGTATTTTTCAATTTTAAGCATGTTTTAGCGTACCTATATTAAATCAAATAGTTTAACATACCTAAATAGTGTTGCTGTAAAAAGGTATCTCAAAAGCGTTTATAAAGTATTATAAAATTTTAGGAAAAACTTTATAATTTTAGTTGACGAAATTAGTATATCATGTTATATTTTTATTGTACTAATGAAGTACGCCACACGCTAAGTGGTAAAAAAATGCTTAAAGTTTCAAATGCGTTTAGATACGCGAAAGTTTTACATGCGTTTAGATACGCGAAAGTTTTATACGCGTTTAGATACGCGAAAGTTTCAAATGCGTTTAGATACGCGAAAATTTTAAATGCGTTTAGATACGCGAGATGAAAGGGGCTATTTTTATAATGGCAGAAGAAAAATTTAATAAAGTATTTGGTAAAGTTGCAGGAGTAACAGAGAAAGAAGCGACAGAAAATGCACCTGCTCGTTTGTATTTATTATTGAAAGAGAATAATATTTTCTCATTTCATGAAGAAGAAATTACTGTAAAACTTACAGAAACTAATGACAATGGTGAATACAAACGTGATGCTTTAGAAAAGGCTTTTGACACACTTAAAGAACGTGTTGAAGGTGATGTGGATTTCAACTTACCTAAAGAAATTAAGGTATCAACAGTTGAAACACAAATCAAGAAAATTGAAGGACAAGTTGTTGAAGTGTATGTAGGTACTAACACATTCAAACGTGATGATGGTACAGAAGTGGAAACATCTTATCATTCATTATATGAACCTGTAAGTAACTTTGAATACGCTCAAGCAAATGCTAAAGTATCAGAATTAGTAGACGCTAATCCTGAAAAATACAAAGAAAATGCTGTATTCAAACTTTATCCGACAGCTTTCCAATACGAAATTAACACTCGTCGTTACGACAAAGCGAGCAATTCATCTGAACCTGTAAACATGGTTGAGGAAACTGCAACTCGTTTAGGTCTTTATAAGTATCTTGGTGGAATGTTGAAACAAGGTACTGAAAAAGGTGAAAAAGAGGCTACAAAACGTCTTAAAAACATGCAAAATCTCATTACTGCAGATGGTAAAGATATTAATGCTACAACAGGTGAGATTTTAAGTAATGTGGGTACGTTTAGTGAAGAAGGTAAATATGCTGGGGATTTCTCTCAACTCATTTTATCTCAATTAACTAGCTTACTTTCTCGAACAAGTCGTAGTGGTCGTGCTTATACAGGTACGGTTCGTATTTTAGGTAATATTGAGGGTGAAAGTGAAGAAGATGTGTACCGTACATCTCCATTACGTGAACTTTTATATCCTAATGCAAAAAACCGTTACCGTGTAATTTTTAATCCACAAGACACTAACTTTACAGAATGGAAACATATTTTGGAACCACTGTATTATTTAGGTGTCGTGACTGATAGTCATGTGGCTGAATTAAAAGAAATGACAACATATCGTGAAATCGGCGAGAAAATCATGCAAATCATTTTGGAAAATCGTTTAGTTGCGAAAGTAACACTTGCTAAAAATGGTAATAACTCATTCTTCCAATTAGTTGGATTTGAATTACCACAAGGTGATGACGCAAATCGTCCATTATCTAAAGCAGTTCAAAACGATAACATTGATAAAAGTGAACTTGCATCAGATGAGCCATTAAAAGAAGGCGTACAAGAAGAAAAAGAACAAGCAACACAAGACGCGTCAGAAAATAGTGTTGAAACTCAATCTGAGCCTGAAACAGAAACTCAATCAGACAACAACTCAGATAATCCATTTAGCACAAGCAATGGTAAACCAATTGATATCAGTGATGATGATTTACCATTCTAATTAAAGTCTAAGGTATTACTTTTATAGTAATACCTTTCACTTATAAGGTAATAGAACTTTTTTCTATTACCAATCAACTATTTAATACGTATTGAATGGTTGATTGATAATAGAAAACAATCATCGCAATTTGAAAATGAATCCAAAATCAAAATATAAATAAGTGAGGTAAAATGCGATGGTCGAATCATCAAAACTTAACAAAGTTTATAATTATTTAACGAAGAACAATCGACGAAATTTAAAACGTTTTGCGAAAAACGAAATCAATCCAATAGATGTAGCTGAGAAATGTGATGTTTCTAAGCAACTGGTGTCACATGAAGTTATTAAAATTGATGAGAATATTTTTAAAGAACGTAAAGAAGATAATCGTGAGCGTTTAGAACATATTCATAATCAATTATTAGAGGGTATTCCTTTAGATGTGATTTTAAAACAACCTTATGCGAAATTATTTACAACTGAGGCTACAAAGAAAAATATCCACCGTGGTAAAGATGTAATTGTATCACGTATGGTTACACACGGTGTTATTGAAAAACGTAGTGACATGAATAAACATATTTTTGTTACAGATAAACTTAAAAATTTCATCAATATTTCTCAAATTGAAGATGAAATTAAATATAGTGATGAAAATGATTTACGTAATAAAGCTAAAATCGGACGTGATTTTGAATCATCATATACAAAAGTATTAAATATCCGTAATCAAATGCAATCTCATGGACGTGCATTACCACAATTACCTGATAATCAATATAATGTATTAAAACGAAATATCGCTATTGCGAAATTATCACTTGAGGGTGAATCTAATGAATCAATTCAAGAGAAATATCCTGATGTGAAAGATATTGATTTAATCATTGAATCATACGAACCATATATTACACTTATTCCTGAGGATGAATAATGAGTGTTTTAAAGAAAATATGGCATAAATTTGATATTGTGACGTGGGTGTTATTAATCGTCAATTCATTAAGTTATTTATATAACATTAAAGTGAATGGTATGCGTGCAATAACAGGACTTACTACAAATCAAGAACTTGTTCATATAGGAGCAACGTCACATCAACATAATCTTTTAACGATGTTTATAGCTATATTCTCACATGCATCATTGTTACATTTTGCCATCAACATGATATCATTACTACTTTTGAGTGAATTAATTACACATTATTTCTCAAAAAGTTGGTATATTTTTACATATTTAGGCTCAGGTATAATTGGAAATATATTTTCACGAATTATTAATCCTGATTTACTTACACTAGGTGCGTCAGGTTCAATATTTGGACTGGTTGGTATGTTAGTCGCTGGCGTAATACTACGCAATATACTGACTGAATTTAAATCTATGACATCTAGTATATTATTACTCGCAGGTGGGTACATTGTATTTACATTTATAGATAGTAATGTAAATATTGTGGCTCATTTAACAGGACTTCTTGTTGGAATGGCAGTTACATTTATTTTTGTATATGTGTTTAAAGATAGAGTTAGGTGATAACGTGCTTACGTTTATTGCAATTTTATATCTTATTCTTATTTGTTTTTGTGCGGTATGTATTCTGTTTGGAATAGCACACCTAATTTATATATTATGTTTTAAATCGAGTAAAGCTACTCGGATACGTCGATATTATTATGAATTAAGACGTACAAAAAAAGGATTACAAGAACGAATTTATTATCCATCAAAATATCGTAAGCATAAAAAAACAAATAAAGATGATACTAAGTCAGATATGTAAAAATTATCTGACTTTTTTATATATTTCACTTGACAAAATTAGTATATCATGTTACATTCAGGATGATAAAATTATGAAAGGAGGATGTGACATGTTATTTACACTTATTGCATTTATTTTAGCAATTGTGTTTTTTGTTAAATGGATTCATACAGATATGAAAGATTCAAAATCAAAACGTTTATTATTGTTTGGATTCATGACATTCTTCATGTTCACAGTATATACAGGCATCTTCCTTACTTTAAATAGCGTATTATAGGAGGGTGTACCAATGGAACATGTCAAAGTGTTTTTAAAAGAAAATGGACTCCTAATCGCTGGATTGGGAGTTTTTTTAATTCTCTTTTATTTTATAATTGAGGGGTTAGTGAGTTATATTAATATAAATATACATATGAAATCTGATAATACGCCAGTTGTTAATCAACAAGTTAAAAAAGAAAAAAATATGAGTGTGTTATTAATTGGAACTGATAATCCTGAAAACAATCATGTTAGAACAGATGCTTTAATATTTGCTACATATAATCATAAAAAAAATGAAATCACAACAGTGAGATTGCCACGTGATATCTATGTTGAATATCTTGATTACAAAGGTAAAATCAACGGTGTATATGATATGTATGGCATGGATGGATTAACAAATGTTGTTGAGGAATATGCAGGTGTTCCAATTACGAATTATGCACAAGTTGACTTTAAAGGACTAGAGGATATTGTGGATAGTATTGATGGTATCAATTTAGAATCAAATGTTACTATCAACGAAACAAATAATGCAGAAGTTGGACAAGATGTATTTATTAATCAAGGTCAAGTTCATTTGAATGGTAAAGAGGCATTAGCTTATGCAAGAATACGTCATACTGATAATGACATTGAAAGAGGTAAGCGTGAACAACAAGTATTAAAAGCGATTATGAATAAAGTGATGTCACCATCAGAACTTCCGTATTTAACAAAAAATGTTAATACGATAAGCACGTATGTAAAAACTGATGTGAATGTAAATGAAGTATTACCTAAAGCTATTTCAAAACCAAGTATGAAGCGAATTGATTTTGATTGGACAAGTTTTGATTACGAGGGTAGTAGTTTTGTTTATTTAGTACCTGAGGAACGAAAACGTATTAGTGAAACATTAAGACAATCTATTGGATTAGATAAAGAACCATTGAGTGATATGGTGTTATATCCAAAATATTGATATAATAATAAAAGGAACAGCCATGAGAAGCTGACTTAAATTTTTAAGAGGACTCATGTGCGGTCAACACGTAGTAGTTTATACGTGTTGATTTTTTATGTACGGAGATTGACAATTTACGTATATCATGGTACTTTTAAATTAATTTTATATGTATAAAAGAGGTGTTAAGATGAACGAAAAGTTACATCAAGCGACACATTTTTTAGAACAGTTATTTACAACGCCACAGGGTGCGATTGCTGTTGCTGTTATTGTACTGGGTATTCTATATTTCTTTACAAATAGATTAGGTCAATAAATTTAAACGAAAGGACAAGTGAAATGAAAACATTAGATGAATTAAAACCATTAATGGACGGGTCTTATGAAGATAAAAGAGAGGCGTTAAGTTATGGTTACGACGAAATTACTAAATTAGGACAACAAGATGATAGTACCGAAATTAAAAAGTGGGCTAATTTTGTACATACAAATCAAGGTTTAGTGCCAGCTAAAGTAGAACCTGAATATCAACGTGCAAAAGATGAACGAGATAAAAGTAAAAAACGTTCTGTTTTAGCATTAGTATTCAGCAGTGTTATGGCACTTGTATATATAGCAGGATGTGTTGTACCTGCACTTACAGGTATGATATTACTTGCTATCATTTTATTTGTTATTGGACTTATTGGTGCATGTGTAGGATTATATTATTGGTCTAAAATTGCTATTAATTACGAAGATGAATGTAATCAATATTATCAACAAGTTAAAGACATACGCAACAAATCAAAAGATTTCCAAAAATATGTTGCTGATACATCATTTAATTTATAAAGACAGCTTTTGTTGTCTTTATTTTTTATATTTAAGTTTACATATAAAAATATTAATGATATACTAATTATGGTATATAAAAAGAAGAGGTGTCTTTATGAAAGAAGTATTAAAATTAACATATGAAGGGTATGTATTAAAAATAAATCATGCTACTGAACTTAATTATTATTTTGGTGAAGTGACACATGTAGATGATGAGAAAACATGTATTGTGGCAGAAGATGTTATTGTATATATACCAAGTGAAAAACAAATTTTACTTGAATTAGAAACTAAAAAATATTTTCCTTACACACATTTAGAAGATTTAGAAACATATATTGGAGAACTTTCCAATTTACGAAGAGCATTAAGTTATTTTAAATATACACTTGAACAATTAGGGTATGATACTGACCCGTTTAGGTAAAAGTTGAATATACATGATAATGTATGAATATTCATTATTATGTTTTAATAAATTTGGTATTATTTGTCATTCCAATATATTGTATGATATATAATAACAAGTGTACGTAGTAGGGAGTAAGGCTTATGTTAAAGATTGTTATTCCTGTCATATCAGGGACTATTGGTGTCATTATGGTTATTTATACAATTTTTTGTATGTAGAGTTTGACAATTTTAGTAAATGATGTTACATTTAATTCAATGTTATTGATTGTTTTCTATTATCAAACTTTACTAATCATGACATTAGTTGCTTACGCTTAGCGTGAGCAATTTTTTTATGTTTAAATTGACACATAAAAACATTAATGATATACTAAATGTTATAAAAAAAGTAATAAAAAAGGAGGTACTATGTGTGAGTGATACAATAAGTGCTAAAGATAGATTGATGATTGAGGACATGAATCATTTATTTGAAAATGATGAAACTCTTAAACATCATGATGTTGTAAAAAAAGATAATAAAAAGCCTTATGAAAAAGGTATTCTTATAAAAAAAGATGTGATTGATAAAATTATGCAAAATGATGATATGGACATGCATAATGAAACAAGTGATGAATACAATAAAAAATTAATTGCTTATCAAAAGCGTCGATTAAAACGAGAAAAAGGATTGATTTATACTGGAACAGGCTTAGCTGATTCACTTATTGGAATTGGGGCTATGCTGAGTATTAATTATTTTGATAATTTATATGCAACTTTATTTACTGGTGCTGTATCAGTTTCAAGTTTTATAGCCAGTTTACTTATATCAAAAAATTTTTCAGATGGTGTTAATATTCAATATGAAAAATATGATGCGCAAGAAAATGGAACATTACCATATGAAAATTTAGCTACTTCGTATGCCGAAGAATACATTGGTGATAGTTCATTAAATTATCTTAATGAAATTATATTTTTTGAGGCTAATCCTAAAAAAATGTATCGACGTTATATGTTTATAGATGCAGGGGAAACAAATAAATCAATACTTACTTTAAAATATCCTGATACAGAAATTGAATCGATTGATGTATCTCATCCTAAAGATGTTAGACAATCAGAATTAATTAATATTTGCGATATTCCACTTTACACAAAATCTGATGTTTTATTAAGACATATTACAATATTAGAAGGAATTAAAGCCTTACAAGACACAGCAAATGAGAAACTACGATATGAAATTCAAGAAGAATATCGCGAAAATTATTATTATAATGAAAAAGCATATAACGATACAACATATTATCAGTCTATTTTATCTCAAAGAGAACGTATTGACAGTGAGATTAAACGTTTAAAAGTAAATGATAAAAAGCGTATGAAAGATAGTGAAGAACGTCGTAAAAATTATGAAAAACGTGTATTAAACCAATAATAAAAGGGAGTGTTTTGATGATTCAATTAGACAAAATACCTTTTAAAAAGTATTCTTTTCACCATGAATATTTAGGTTACTTTCAATTTGATTCTTTTGATATAATAGAAAAATTCATGAATATTGATTTAAATAAAGATGATACGCTTTGGATTAATAAAAAAGATAGTGGTTTAGTTAAATTCGTAAATATTGAGTATGTTAATCACAATTCAGCTAATTATAAAACGTATCATTTTAAAGTATCTGAAACAAAATCAGCATTTACATCACATATAAGGTTATATGATAATGATGTTTATTATGATTTTATTATTCATACAGATGAATCAGATGATTTAGTTTCTGTAATGATAAAAAAGATTGAAGATGATAATGATAACGTAGATGCAATAAGTTATACATTCCCTAAAATTAATAATAGCGTTGATGAACGTATCATTAATGTTAATGAACGTGTGTTATATAAGAAAAAAGAATATTTAGAGGAATCCGAGCGAGTTCATAAGATGGATGATGCTTATAAGAAAAAAGAAAAGAAATTAGAACGATTTTCTTATATATTTTCACTAAGTATGGTGTTAATAGGTGTAATAATGATGGATACCTCTTTAGATTTTTTAACAACACCGTTTACATTAATCGCAACGATTACACAACTTATTGTAATCTCAATTACAATGTTTTATAATAAGACGTTCGTTAAAGAATATGGAAAATTAATACAAATGGAATCAGATGCAAATGAAGATGATTATATTAGTGATGAGGAACTATCTTATCTTAATGAAATTGTGACAAAATCTGATGATTCAACGACATTATATCGTCGTTATTTATTCTTGGATGCAACAAAATCTACTGGTTCAAAATTAGCTTTAATAGGGACGAGTGATTTAACAACAGCTATTACAAAAAATACTGAATTAGCTTATAAAGAAACGATTTTAGAACATTGCGATATTGAACCTTTATCAAAAACTGATTTAATCAAGCAACACGTTAATATTATACAAGCTAAAGATGAAATGGAACGTATAGATTTAGAACGAAAAAAAGAAAAAATAAGTTCTAAATATCGTCATAATCTTGATAGTCGAAAAATAATTGAACATTCACTGTATCATCAATCATTAAAAAAATTGAATGAAAAAGTAATGGATGAAACAGAAAAGAATAAAATTAAAATAAATGAGTTAAAAGAAAATGAATCACATTTATTAAAATTACATTTAGAACAGTATATAAAAAATAAATAAAATCATTTTAAAAAGCACAATGTTTACTGGCGTTGTGCTTTTTAATATTGATTTATAAAAATATAAATGATATACTGAAATTAATATTTAAATTAAAAGAGGTTATATTATGATTGGATATGATGAGCAACGATTAAAAGAAATGATACTGTATCATGAAAATACAGGTTTTTTCACATTGAATCAAAAAAAGTCTGTTATAAATTTAATAAAAGATGTCGATTTTTTTAGTAAAAAAGTTATATACCATATTGATAAACAAGGAAAATTAGTTGAATTTGGTTACTTAAATAGAGAAGTAATACACCTTAATAGAGATGGATTTGCTGTTAAATTTTGTTTATATATAAATATATCTGAGGATTCTAATAAGAAAAAATATGAAAAGATAACTATTTATACGCATACATCTGATGATGATATTACTATTGAGGGTTATAGTACACCTGATGAAAAAGGACGTATCCATGAAATTAAGTTTAATCCTGTTACAAATAAATCAATAACGCATGATTTTATGATAAATCAGGATATGGTAAATATAGGTGTTCGTCTTGATAATGATGAGTTTGATACGTATGAAAATTTTTATAATACAATAAGAGATTATAGTAATGATAAAGCGAAAAAAGTTAAACAACATATTTTATTAAGACCTATTGTTGAAATATCTGTAAATACTATATCATCAATACTAATCATATTATTTAGTGGATTATTTCTTTTTAAAGGAAATTTATCTTTATTATTTATGACTCTTATAATTATTGTTCTAATGTTGTCTTTTGGATATTACCAAGATATATTAGAAAAAAGACAAAGTTTATCAAGAGATGTTAATTCTTTAGATGATTTTGATATATACCACGATTTTGTTGATGATAAAGTTGTGAATTATTTAAATGAAATCATTGCTTTTAAAGATAATCCTGAAAAGTTATATCGACGTTATTTGTTTTTAGACATGACGCAATCAGATAAGACATCATTTAAAGTAATTTATCCAAACGAACCTATTAAAATTATTAATGAAAATAAAGATATGTCAGCGAATGACAAAGCACGAGTAAGTATGTGTCAGGTTCCTTTTATTGAAAGTGATGAGTTATTTTTAAAATATATGGCAGTGATGAGAAATCGACACCAAGAGGAAGAATATCAACAACATAAAGAATTTATTGAAACACAACAAAATGTGGCTAAGCAACAATTAACACATAAAGAAATGATGCAAACACCTTTTTATCTATCAATGAATGGTGAGTTAGAATATGTTAAAGAACAACATCATTTAGAACATCTTGATTATAAAAAGAACGTTGAATTAAATAAGCAACTACAATATGATTATGAAAATAAATAAAAAGAACGTGGTTAAGTAGTTATGTTAATTACTTAACCACGTTCTTTTAATTAATTAAGTGTAAAAGTACCATGACCTGCAACAATTCCGTGTTCGGGTTTGACTTCAATAGTGTCATACTTTAAAAAATGACGCTCATTTTCATCTACTGAAAATAAGGAAATGAAATATATTCCACCGTCCCCACCTTTTGATTTGATGATATGTTTACTGTTTTTTTCTAAAGATACATCACCAACTACTTTCCAGTCTGCTTTTTTAGGAACAATGTTTGTTACTGATACTTCAATCAAATTAGTTGTATGTTCACAAATGTAATCATTAATTTCTTTTGGATAATTTTTATTAACGTTTTTAAGAATTAAACCTTCCCTAGTAATCATTTGTAACACCTCTTTTTTATATTATTATTTATTCTATTTACCTGTACCAATATGTTTAATACCATGTTCTACTGGGATGTTTACTTTATGCAGATACATAAATTCACGACCACTATTAGTAAGCAAAAATGTCGAAATGAAATATACACAACCGTCGTTTCCTTTATTTTTAATGATAAAACTTTCACCTTCAGGTAAATCATCACTGTAAATTGGTTTGCAGATTGCTTTTTCAATATCAATATTAGTTACACATACCTCAATATCATCCTGTGTGCCATTAATAATAAAGTCATTCACTTCATCAGGGTAATCAGGACTTGTATTTTTGTTAATTAAAATATCTTTATTAATCATTTAAAAAGCCTCTTTCTTTTTTTATTATTTTTAATACATATTTAGTATATCATTAGTATTTTTATATGTCAATACTCGCGATAAAAAAATATCACGTTTAAAACGTGATATAAATATGGAGTCGGCGGGAGTCGAACCCGCGTCCGAGGATAGTTTTTCATAATTGTAATACAACCGTTTGCTTATTTTATTCTTTTTACATCATCAGAAACGCTAAAATAAGCAAAATACAGACATCAGATGGCTGTTCGATACTTATACACCTAACAGCTTGAGTGTACAGTGTCTACCACGATAGGTTGATACAACACAATTAATTAGGTAGTGTTTTAAAAGTGTTGCATGTAGCTTATGCTACTTGTAATTCTTGTTTGTCAGTTATATTTAACTGTGTAAGTTTTATAACGTTACAGGTTAAGTTGTGAATTATGCGACCCGACCCCCGTCGAATCCAAAAACGACCCCTTAATATTAATTTATATAATTAGTATATCATTATTGTTTTTACAATGCAATCTTTTTTTCATCATTGTTCTTGTATTTCATCATCCTGTTTATGATAATAAACTTATATTTATATATATAGGAGTGATAGGTATGGCATTTAGTGTAGGGGACGCATCTCGTCTAAATGATGTAATTAGTGATGTATTAAGAAAAAAATCAGTATTAAGTGCTGAATTTACAAGACAATATCCTGAGATTGAACGTGATATTGTTAAAGAGGCTTTAAGTGAAAATGGTTTTCCAAAAGAGGCTGATACTGATAATACAAACGTTAGAGTTATTCCAATTTCAAAACATAATTCTAATGATTGGTTGTTTAGTATATTTTATCATGATGACGTGATTAATGAAGAAAATCATGCATCTTTTGATACTGATAAAATACGAAATATTATGTTAGACCGTTATCTTGACCATTTTGATTTTGAGGTCGATATTTTAGATAATTTAGTATCTTGGCGTGATAATAATTTTGATATAGATTATCTTACTAATCGTGCAAATGATACATTGACAGATATGGATGATATTGAATATCATAATATGATAGCTGAACGTGATTTTGAATCACATATTAGAGAAGAATTAGAAAACTTTGCTAGAGAACATGATATTTTAGATTCTTTTTCATCAGCAGACAACCTCACATCTAGTATCAAATATGATATTGTCATGACGCAAAGCGGAAGTGTAAGTGATTATATTGGTAATCATTATGATGAAATTAAAGAAAACTATGATAGTGTTACTGATTATATAAGACATGGTTTTTTATCAAATTATATTATTAAAGATGACCAAACAACTTATACTGTAAATATTACATCTGACCCTGAAGATTTTATAAATGAATAACTTACAACAATACACACTATAACGTATAGTGTGTATTGTTTTATAAAAATACTTATGATATACTAATTTTGTAAAATTGAGAAAAGAGGGTTATTATGGCAAACATTGATTTAATGAGGGCATTAGTTGAAATGTCTAAAGATACACAACAATTATTTTTAAATTGGATGAATACGTTATCTGAAAAAGACCAAGACAATTTATCTGTTAGAGATTATTATAGTAATCAAACAAAAGGTTTAGAAATTTATTCTGATGCTGGACATTTGTTTAAAATCGAAAATGGTAAATGTATTGACCAAAGCGATAATGCGACTGATTTTGAAGTAATAAATGTGAGTTTTACTGAAGTAGAACAATATAATACAAAGGTGCGCTATCTAATCAAACATCAATCAGGAATGGTTATATTGAAGTCAGGAAAACAAGTTAATGTACATGATTTCATTCATCAGTTTAAAGATGACGATTATGATAACATGTACGATACATTTGATGAGTATATAAAAACACATCTTAATTATCATAGTTATATCAGAAAACCTGATGGTACAATGCGCTTTAATGATATTAAAGATTTAGTGATTAAAAGTGTAGAACAAAATAATTTTGTATAGTGTGTATAAAATAGGTATTTTAAAGAAAGTAGGTGATTAGTATGATGTATTATGATATTGGTATGAAAAGCAATAATAAATCTCACAAAATACACTTAAATTCTCATTCTCATTTATACATTAGTGGTGTAAATGAGAATAAAACGAAACTATTACAATCAATAGTTCATCAAGTCATGTTAAATGAGTTACCACAAAATGTGAAATTCATTCTTATTGACGCATTAGATATAACATTTAAATCTATTCAACTTGGAAATTATGAATGTTTACCACATTTAGAAAATAAGAATAAAGTTTTTCACATTATTGATTTTATTCATTCTGAATATAAACGACGTCATAATCTTATACAGCTATATGGTTATCATACATTTGATGATTATAATAACTTTGCACAGACCAATCAGTTGGAAGTATTACCACGTATAATATTAATCATTGATAATTATGATTCATTAACGCAAAATAATTTGACAGATTATATGTTGGCTAATACTGTTAATACATCATTTGATGTAGGCATACACATTATTTTATCAACAAATCGTATTAATGAACGTGTGTTTAATTTAAGAATACAAGACGCATTTAAGAATCGTCTTGCCTTTAAAATGGAAAATAATTTTGAATCACGTGTGTTTGCACGTACAAATGATATTGAGTATTTAAATGAGGATAGTGCTATACTAACGACATCTCATTATAATACGATATTAGATATTAAAAATATTTAAAAAATATAAGTAAGGATGATGAATAATGGCTTATAAACAACGATATAGTGTGTGGCAAAGTGTGATTTTTGATTTAAGTACAAAACAACCTATTATTATTAGTGATAGTTATGACCATGCTCATAAACTAGCTTTTAATGAAAAAGATATTAATTTTTGTCATATTGCAATTCCACAACAAATTAAATATGAGGATAATGAAAAAGTTGATGTTTATTATACAGTGACACCTAATGGTTTGATTGAATTAAATGCTATTCGTCCTGTAAATGAAACATTTTCACTTGAGGGTATTGAAAATACCCAAATAAACGAAAAAATGGAAAAGAAAACATTAAGTTTTAAAGCCTAAGATACATAAATTTATGTATCTTTTTTTTAATTTCTGAGTATTGACATATAAAAATACTTATAATATACTAAGAATATAAATAAATATATATATGATTGAAGGTGTTTTTATATGAAATATAAAGGATTAGACGTTACAGACAAACAGTACTATTACTATAAAGACCGTGATGAAAACGTAGGTGTCATACCTAGTATTGCTGTGGATGGTATTATATTGTCAGTACATAATGATGAATTATATATACTTATGCAAGATGATTTACTACACGGAATATCACTTATTGGCTCATTTATGAAAATCAACCACACATTTAAATATAGTTTGATTAAAATTGTAAAGGAAAAAACAGGACTTGATGTGTCAAAATCAAAAATGATTCAAAGTAAAGTGTATGATAGTCCATATCGAGATGATAGAGGACATATTTTAACAGCTTGTTATATCATATTCACAGATTTTGTAGAGATTGAAAATCATCACTGGTTTAAAGTTAATTTAAACAAACGAGAACAGTCAGTTCAATTATCGGCTCATATAAAAAGATATTCATCATTAGCATATCGTGATTATATAATCACTATCCGAGATGATGGTGTTGAAATGAATGGCATTGATTTAAGGTATGCAGGTTATCAAGGACATGGCACAATGATTTATGATGCTATGACATATCTTAGTAATGATTTAAGTCAGACAGGTTCACTTTTAAATGTATTTTCTAATGGTTTTACATACGATAATGTTTATTACTTATTAAAAAATACATATCAAAGTATGTTTTCAAAACCACAAATTGAACAACTTATTAATCATGTCGCACGTTTTTATAAAAATGAGAAAACATCTAATCAAAAATATGAGTTAAAATCATTTATTACACAATCAATATTATAAGCAATATTGACGTTTAAAAATGACAATGATATACTTATTTTATATATTTAAAATCAGAAAAGAGGATAGTTATGAATGAACAACATCCTTATACATGGCAAGATGTATTTACACAATTTGATAAATATACTATTGCAATTATATCTATATTTCTTATTTTGTTTGCATTAAGTATGGTGCTTTCTTATTTTTTTTGTTATAAAGCAACTGAGGCACCAGCACATATTATTTCATTTACACTTACGCCTATTATTGTTTTAGGTGTTAGTTTTTGGTTATTTGTTCATTTGATGTCAAATTATAATATTACACGTTATCATATTAATATAGACGGTGATATATCAAAGATAGAAACGATTAAACATGATAATGATGAGTATAATAAAGTATATGTGAATACGTATGATGGGGAAATTATTTATCAAATGGATAAACAACTTATGTATGATAAAGAAATTTATAAAAATTCAAGTGTGCATATTACAACAAGTGGTTTAAAATTAAAAAATGAACCTATTGATTTGAAACCAAACGAAATTAGACCGATAAATAAATAAAATAACGTATTTTTATTATTTATTAAAAACATGTCTTGTTATAAAAGGCATGTTTTTATTTACTTATAAAAATGTAAATGATATACTAAAAATTATAATAAAATATAAAAAGAGGTATCAAAAATGAATAATATTGTGACGCATGATGTATCTAAAGAAGTCATAAAACAATACTTAGGATTAGGTAGTGGTTATTTTTCAGTATATTGGAAATTGTATGTTGTTTTATGTTTCTTTTTACTTATTTCTATCATGTTAGGATTTATATTAAGAGTTGATAAATTTTTTAAAATTGTTATACCAGTATTTTTATTATTCCTTCTTGTTATTAATACAGTTTATATACTTTATGAATATCAATCATTAGTCAATAAAGATGAATTACAGGTTAAATCACAAGACATTAATATTGAATCAAAAGTAGATGATATAAATAATGGTAGTGACAAAGCTAACCAAGAATTACGATTTAATAGTAATGGTTATAATTATTACATTACAATTGATAAAAATATTGCTGTTAGAGTTGGGGATAATATAAAAATCAAAGGCAATAATTTAATTAACACTAACAAAGATAGACATTCACATGATTTAAGTCGTAGTTTAAATTCAAAAAAACTTAATGTGACAATCACACATGATAATCAAAATCTTAAAACAAAATCTATATCTAAAGATAGTATCATTGATTAGTAAATAAACCACGTTATTACAAAATAATGTGGTTTATTTTAATTTAAGTGTTGACACACAAAAATACTAATGATATACTATAAATGTAATAAAGATAATAAACAAAAACAAAAAGGTAGGTACTAATTATGACATATACATTAGAAGATTATAAAAAATTTGCAAATGAGTTTTCTCTTAAACATTTTAATAAACCATTCGATATTGATATCAAAATCAATAATCGCTTACGTAATAGTGCAGGTTCACTTGCATTATGGTTTGGGGATATGCCTAGAATGAAAAAAGATGATAAAGAAAAATGTAATGAACGTAGAGAAAAACGTCAACCTTTAGAAATGTATATTCAATTTAATCAAAAGAAATACAGCCATGATACGATTTTAAAAGTATTACAACATGAAATTTGTCATTGGTATTGTTTTACAGAAGGTTTAGATTATGAAGATGGGTCAGTTGATTTTGAACGTACATTACAAGAAACTGGGTCAATCTCAACATATTATGGTTTTAATGACAATGAAACATCAAATATTATTCAAACACTTACTATTCATGGTGTTATGAGTGAAAATAGCGTTAATGCTAAATTCAAGAAAGTTAAAAATCCAATTGAACGTATTTTTGAAAATGTTGATAATTTACCTCAATATCAATCAAAACGTAAATTTCAACAGTATGGAAATAGAATTAAATGTTACGAAGTATATGTGAAAGGGCAATATATTGGTTTAGTTTACCAAGACTATTTATATAAATGGTGTGCGATTAATCGTCATAATCGTTATGAAATGTTTTCATCAGAAAGTAGAAAAATGCGTGCAACATTATTATTTTTAGACGCTATTGAAAGTGGAGAATTAAATATTAAAGATTTTTTGGAAGATAAATTAGTAGCTTAATAAAAAAAAGACTTGATTAAGTTCAATAAGTAGGGACTTAATCAAGTTCTAGTAATATTACTATATAGGTATCACTTTTGTATGTTAAATTTATTTTTAATTTAATATTGACGCACAAAAATATTAATGATATACTTCAAATATATTAAAAATAACAAACAAAAAGGTAGGTTATAACAATGTTTAATAACGGTCAAGCATTATTATATTCAGAAAATACATTAATAAAATCGGGTTTAAATAAAGAAGAGTTGAAATTCATGATGAGTTTGATTTTAGGTATTAAAGAAAATTATGAAGGTTTGACAAATGATGAGATTTTTCAAAAAGAAATGTATAAATTAAATGTAATACAAAGCGCTCAAGATAAAATATATTCATATAGCATGAAACAGCATAAAAAAGAAATGAAAAAAAGAAAACGCGATGAGAAATTAAAAAACTTTTTTGATAGTATGAAATCTGATTTTACTTTTAAAAAAGAAAAATTTGATTCAAAACCAAAAAATATGGAAGAACGAATGGAATTGCTTTACGCAATTCATGATGAAATTTATAAAATGTAATCATTATAAAAAATGTTGAATATAATTTTTAACAAACGTCTTATTTTAAAAAAATAGGGCGTTTATTTTTTAATTGAGTATTGACACACAAAAACATTAATGATATACTATAATTGTAATAAAGAAAACAAACAAAAGGTAGGTACTAATTATGAATTACACAGTAGATGATTATAAAAAATTTGCAAATGAATTTTCTCTTAAACATTTTGGTAAACCATGTGATATTAATATTAGAATTAATAATCGTTTACGTAGAGTGATGGGTTCATTTGTACGTATGTATGGTATTGCATATTTTAAAGAAGATTATGAAAAAAGAAAACGTGAACGTCGTCCAATCACTATGTATATCGAACTTAAAACAAATGGTGAAACACATGAAAGTATCATTGATACATTGAAACATGAACTATGCCATTGGTATTGTTATACAGAAGGTTTAGAATTTGAAGATGGTACAGTTGATTTTGAACGTACATTGCAAAAAATAGGTGCGTCATCTACATTTACAAATGGTGAATTAGATGCATCACATTTCATTCAAACTCTTACACAAGAAGGTATGATGGTTCGTGGTGGTATTACTCAAGCAACATATCAATTTGCACCATTTTTTATTGATGATATTGAAAAGCTAAGTTGCATACCTTATGGTTTATTAGAAACTATTAAATATAATCGTCCTGATTTTAAAGCCTACAAAGTATATGTAAACAATGTTTATTTAGGATATGTATTTTCTGCTAAACGTGGACAATGGTTTATGGCAAGTGATGATTTAAAAACTGATATCATTCCATGGCGTACACGTAAAGAGTGTGTTGGGTCATTACTTGTAAATCAATTAGTTAAGGGACAAATTACATTAGATGAATTGTTTGTCGATTTTAGTAAATCATGTTAGAATATATCTAACATGATTTAATTATTGAGAAAAGAGGTATTTACACATGAAAGTTAATCCAAGACAAGCTGAATATTACGCGTTTAGATTTGACGGGCAAACTCGTAAATTAAAGTATGAAATGGAGCAAGCCTTTATTAATGAATTAGATTTAAATTATGATTCTAACGTTATTGATGAGGCAGATGCTCAAATTGATAAATATTTAGAATCCGAAAAATTAGTTAAAGGAAATTACGTTGTATTAAACAGAACGGGTATTAAAGATATTTATACACCAAGTGAGTTTGAACGTGAATTTGTGCCTGCGAAAGCACAAAGAACTTTTAATTCAAATGATGATGACAATGATAATAACAATCCTCAAAATCCAAAAGATGTCCTTACGGGATTCGGACAACAATTATTCGGGGAATTATTTAATAACCGAACTCGTTCAACTAGACACGCAAACGATTCAGGAAAAAATATAAATTTAACTGACATTGCAAAAGAGTTAGAACGTACGTTTAATAACAACACAAATAATCGTCGTTAATAGTATAAGTGACTATCGCCCTATAACAAAATGTGATACGATTAATCTATATTTTGTTATAGGGGGTTTTTTTATGTATTTTAATAATGTCAATTCATTAAATGAACATGTAGATACGATACATAATCACTTTTTCTTATTAGATAGTGATAAACCATTTTACATATTTATGGATATGTTAAAACGTTATATGATTGAACATCAAACTGATATTACATTGTTTATCGTATCAGATAATTCCAATTATGAGGCGTGGGTATCTTATATTGATTATGTTTGTGAGGATATAGATTATTCTATTTATATTGCTAACATCGTTTCTATGTATGAAATCACACACTTTAATAATAAAAATTATTCAAATTATGCAGACCATATTAAAGAAATGATGATGGGTTTAACTGAACATCATCACTTTATGCTTGTCGATAATTTTGATACAAATACGATTTCATTAGACCGAAACGTGCAACTTAAATTTTTATATCATCTTGTAGATGTTATGACTGCATCCTTTGGTTTTGTAACATATCATGACAATTACAAAACACACGCAGTGTTAAAAACATTGATTTTAAACCAAGCATTAAGAAGTCGAATGGCATATGTATCAGAATATTTTAAGCCATATAATGATTTTGAAAAACGTACTAAACGTGGTAGTAGCAATCACGATAAAAAACTGTTTAATCAACTTTTTGAACATGCTATTTTGCCTGATTATAGTGTCAATGATGAATCAATTAATGATGTTGAGTTATTTAAAACATTAATAGATAGATATTGCTTTATTGAGGATAGTGTATATGAACTATCCTAAAATTAATTACTATGGCAATAAAACAAAATTAGCTGATTGGATTATCGACCATTTACCTATAAACGGAGGCACTATTTTAGATGGTTTCTCAGGTGGTGGTTCTATGAGTTATGCGTTTAAAACACATGGTTTTCAAGTGATTAGTAATGATTCATTATACGCCTCTTTTTGTATTGCTAAAGGTTTGATTGAAAATGATACTGACACGCTACCACTTGATTTAACAAAACAAGTTATGTTACAAGACGTGACTGATAAATATGCACTGTATCGCTTTTTAGATAATCGTTATTATTATCCACAAGAAACAGAAGAATTAGTTCATTATTTGGAATATGCCGACCATTTAAAAGGATATGATAAATATTTAATGTTAGCACTCATAAGACGTGCTATGATACGAAAATTACCACGTTCTCGTATGGACTTAGATTGGAATACAATACAGTTATTACGTGATGAGGACTATTCTTATGAAAAATATAAGCGTCGTCGTGCTTATCATAATTGGACGTTTACACGTCACATTGAAGAAAATTTAGAAAGTTACAATAATGCTATTTTTTCTAATGGACTTAAACATACTGCTTATCATAGTGATATTTTTGATAGGTTAGAACATATTGATAAAGTTGATTTAATTTATCTTGACCCACCTTATCCTAATACACTTAACCAATATGATGCGTTTTATGGATTATTTGATGATTTATTTGATAAACGTATTGCTCATTATGATTTAACAAAATCAAAGACATTCCTTACATATTTAAATGATTTATTACAACTTGCCAAAACAAAGACAAATTATGTTGTTATGAGTATGAGTACAAAATCCAAACCACATTTTTCAGAAATGGAGAAATGTATGAGCCAATTCGGACATGTACAAATGATTTTTAAACAACATGACTATCATTTTGGTAAACGAAGTCAAAAAAACAAAGAAATTTTAATAATTTTATCATTTAATAATTGACTTATAAAAATATGTAGAATATACTAATAATATTCTACATTGAAAACAGCATCCCTAGTGACAGAATAACTAGGTAACGCTAGTAATGTGGTTATTTATCGCAAGGGATTGAACCTATCTGCTGACGGTAGGCAATTGCTTTTGAGATACGTTGGTATCGAGAGATAAATTGCTCATTTGTATTGAGTTTTAATCGCACACAAGCTGTTGGTTTCGATATGTTCAATAGGTTTCTTGGTAGGCAACCTGTTGAACTACTACCATAAAGAAATGTTGTAGTTGAAACGTGGAAACGCGTGTATAACAAACGCTTGTGGTACAAGTAGCCTAAATCTACAACCAAAAAAATATAAAACAATATAATCAATCTTCCATGTTAGGTGAACGTTAAAGGTAATCAGTCCTTTCTGACTCGTCCATTACGGTATTATCGTGGAATATGAGGTCGCAACTCATATAAGAGCGATAGTAAGCAGTGGCAGAACATAAAAAATCTTTACAAATGTTGAATGTGGAGTCATTCCTAGGGTTGTTGTTTTGAATGTAAAATTGAGGTGATATGTATGCCAGTATATGATGATAGACATACATTAAATAAAAACATCATTAGAAAACAGCAAAAACAAAATGAAAAGAAACGCAATACTAAAAACCAATCTTCAAAATAAGATTGGTTTTTTTATATTTTGTATATTGACACACAAAAATATAAAGGTTATACTAAAAATGTATTAAAAATAAGAATCAAGAAAGTGAGGTTTTTTTAATGTTTCCTATCATTAGACATTTGAGTGTGCAACATGAAGCAAAGTTAATAAAACAGGAAATTGAAAAGTCCAAACATTCAACACTTACATTTCGATTAGAAAACAATAAAAAATTTGTACAGGCTTTGAAACAACAACTTGAAAAAGATAAATATAAGGTTGAATTGAATGAACAAAGAGATGACGCGTCTAATAAAATAAAATGGTATGAACTTACCGTAACAGAAGTTATTCAGGTTGACGCATAAAAACAATAATGATATACTTATAATATCAACTATGAATTTTTACTTTTTATTTAATAAAGAGAGGTTGAGTATCACTTGAGCATTGCCCAAATAGGTGGTTATAAATATAAATTAAGTGCTGATGAATGTGCTGAATTATTTTCAAAAGGCATATCACGTCAGACATACATTAATCGTATCGCGTGTTGTGGGTGGCAAAAAGAAAAAGCCATTAAAACAAAGAAACAACATCAACGTACATTTACAGATAAACAACGCGAATTAATGAAAAAGAACGGTTTATCATCAACCGTTGTAAGTCAACGATACCGACGTGGTTGGGAAGAATCTAAAATTTTTACAACGCCAACACGTACATATTTTAAAAAGGAATAGAACGACTGTTATGAATTGTACATTTAGAAGGGGGTTAAACGCATTTAAATGTACAAACCAAAGCAATGATAGAAGATAGAGAAAGTGTTTTAAAAAAAACAGACGATATCGTGATTGTATCGTGCGAAATTAGGAAAGGAAAAGTTACTAAAAGGAATCACACAGTTTAAATATAAACGAATACGGTGGGCTACATCGGAATTAACGCTCTGGGAGTGGTTTTTAGACCTTATCATTAAGAAATGATAAACCACAGTGAAAAGAGAAACTTTCTAAACATGTTTAAATATGTTTTTAGTAGCAGAGAAAATAGATATGACTGAAAACTTAAATAAAAATGAACAAACTAATGAGGTGACTGATATGGAAAATAAAAATAATGAAGAAGTACAAGAGGCAAAAGTAATTAAGCGTGATGATAATGATAGTGTAACACTTGATAATTTATCTGAAGATGAAATTCAAGCATTAAAAGATGAAAATGTCAATATTGATGTATTACGTGCAAAATCACAACAAATTCAAGCGTATCATCATGACGATTACAACACTAAAACAGGTGGTATTCAACCCGTTAATCATACACAAGAGCAATTAGATGAATATAAACGTTTATTAGACGTTACAGACGTTAAAAGTGTCACATATTATGGTGCTGATGAACAAAAAGAAATGTCTATGGTATCAAAAGATATTTTAGATGAAACTGAAAATTATGATAGAAACGCCAAACCAATTATTAAAAATATTGATAATATTTTGCAACGTATTGAAGATGTAGATATTGATAAACTTAATCCTGAAAATCAAAATTTCATTCAACGTATTTTCTCAAACTCAAAAGAAAAAATGCGTAAGATGAAACATAAGGCAATTAATGCCAATTCTGAAATTACAAAATTATCAGTTCAACTTGAAAATAACAGTCAAGACCTTATGAACGATGTAATTAAACTTGACAATTTATTCAATGCCACAGCTGAGTATTATAATAATTTAACAGGATTGATTAAAGCAGGAGAGCAACGTATTCAAGAATTACGTGAATATGACTTAAAAGAGGCTCAAGAACAAGCCCGTAATTCAAATGACCCTGTTTATAAACAACGTGTTGATGATATTGAACAATATATTACACGTTTAGATAAACAAATCATGAACTTACGTACATCTCAAATGTTAGCATTACAAACTGCACCACAAATTCGTATGATTCAAAATGTCAATGTCGCACTTGCCGATAAAGTTCAAAACTCAGTGGTTACAGCAGTGCCTTTATTCCAAAACCAATTGGCTATTGCATTTAGTTTGCAACGACAATCAGATTTACTACAAATTCAAGATAAATTAGAAACTACAATTAACGGTATGATTGTTGAAAATGCTGAAAAAACAAGTAAACAAGCTGTTAAAGTTGCTGAACAAAATGAACGCCCACTTGTTCAATATCAAGCACTTAAAAAACGTCAAGATTTATTAAATAAAGGTCGTCAAGACGTGGCTCGTGTTACACAACAAGGTTTACGTGAACGTGAAATGAATAAAAAAGAAATCATGAAACTTGAAAAAGAGTTATTACAAAATAACCAAGACTTATTAGATGAAGAAAAATCTCGACAATCATATAAACGAAATCCACGTGAATTACCTGAAGGTCAAAAAACTAATGTAGAACTTGAAAAATTAAAGCAACATCAACGTGAACCTGAATATGTAACTACAAAAAATGTAGATGAACAACCACAAGATGCTTATAAACAATCACGTGAGGATGAATAATTATGAACATTGAAAACATTATAAATCGTGACGTACATCATTATGACACTAAAATGTCATACTTACATGCACTAATGACGTTTCCTTTTTTAAAGGTATTCGTCATTTTGCTTGTTTTAACTTTAATTGGGACATATATTGCATTTAAAATTGGTTCTAAATCTAAAAATGAAATTGGTGGTACAAGTATTGTTATCTTTATGGTTGCATCCATTGTTATTGTAATATGCTCATTCATTTTTGCATTTTTCAAAATGAATGAAGGTGCTGAAGAATACGCTGTATATAAAGGTACGGTTCGCATTACCGATATAGAAACAATGCACATGAAAAAAGATGGTTATGCCAAAGTGTATTACTATGATGATACAAATGAACGTACTGTAATGTTAAAAATTGATAAAGACAGTATGGATGATGTTAAAAAAGGCATGATTTTAAAAATGGATAGTGAGCCTCGTAAAGAAACATCAAGTGATAGACAAGACCGTACTGTATTTAAAGCCAATGATTTTAACACATATACCGATAAAGAATATAAAGCTGAATTTTCTGATTCAGATAATGAGCAATATTCCGATGCTGATGATGAAGATGATAATAGTGCAGATATGTTAATGATGATGCCAAAATAAGGATGGTGTACTAATGAAACAATCAAATGAATATAATTCAAATGAACTTACAAAAAATATAAAAGTCGATACTGAGATACTTGCAACTTACGAAAAGCGAAAAGATGATTTTAACAATTCATCTTATTTTCAACGTATATTTAAAGCTAATTCTGAATGGCTATTAATTATTAGTCTTATTTTAATTACATTCACATTCATTAACCATTGGTGGATGTGGATTATTACAGGACTCATATCTTTAATATTAATGATGATTACAGCAACTCGTTTTGATATTTTTAATCCAAAACGACGTCATTATTTTGAAAGAGAACGTCGTGATATATTAAAACAATTAAATAGAATTGTGTTATCTGAAGAAAATGGTAAAATGTCAGTATCGTTATTACATGACCATATTGATGACGATAAATCAAAAGCAAGTGAATTTGTCGCTACGGTTCCTCACGATGCTAAAATAGTTCAAGATTTATCACGCTATCGTAATGATTTTAAAGATGATTCTTATATGTTAGGTCAAATTAAACGTATTGAAGAGGTCGCTAAAACATTAAGACCTATGACTGAGAATACACTTAATAATCGTATTGCTTATCTTTACACTAAAAAAGAAAAGGATAGAGAATATGATTTTGATAATGGTTATGCTAATGCAACAGAAAATATTATTACAATGGATGATAATATTGTAAATCAATCATCTTATAAGTCTTTAACAGAACAATTAGACTATCATACAAAAGAACGTGATAGAGTAAAAAAACATATTGATGCTATTCGTCAAGATAGTAATGATTTAGCAACAAATATGACAATGTTGACTGTTTTAAATCAAATAGATGAAATGCACGAACAGGAACAAGAACAAGAGCATCAAAACCCTTATTATGACAATCATGATACTCATAATGATTACAGTCATGATAACCACAATCATCATGATTATGATAGCAGTAGTTATGATAGTGGCAGTTATGATAGTGGTAGTAGTGACAGTAGTAGTAGTGACAGTAGTAGCTTTTAATGAAAGGACGATTAAATGTTTTACATTGTAGCCATTGTAGACAGAAATTTATCACAAGATGAACTCTATGAATTAGAGGCTGACGGTGTTGAGGTATCAAGTGATATGCAAAAACGTGTCGCGCATGTTTTTGGAAGTGAAAATGAATTTGATAATTATTTTGAAAACAGTGATGACGTTATTGTATTAGGTGCCGAATTAGTCGCACGACATATCATTAATGAGGACGGATTTATTGTAAGTAACAATTCAGTATTAGAATAGAAATAAGCAACGTTTAAAGCGTTGCTTATTTTTTTGTAATAATATGACTCCAAACTAAAACATCTATGTAACCTACGTTCATTTATTTTTTTGTAAACTATCAATGTTGAAAAAATAAAAAATTAAATGAAAGGTACGATGACATAATGAAAAAAATTATTTCTGCAGGTTTAATCGCAACAGCACTATTAGGTGGTATTGCAACGCCACATAGTCAAGCAGATGCAAGTGAACTAAATTATAATAAATTATCACAAATGGCTCAGACAAACGATAAATCATTAAGTACAAAAGCACTTCAAAAAGGACAATATGATTTTAAATTTATTAAAGATAATTATGAATATCATTTTTATTCAAATGGACGTAATTTTGGATATGATTACCATTATACAAATAAAAAAGATACATCTGTAAATACACAATCAAAAACAAAACATATCACACCTAACACCAATATTAAAAAAGTATCTAATACTTCTTATAATGCTACAAACACAAAAGTAAATAAACAACCTGTTAGTGTAAAAACTAACAATTCATATACACCAACCAAACGTGTTGCAGGTGGTTCTGTAAAAGCTCGTTTTTTAAATAGTGGAGGAACTGAGAGAATGTGGAATAGCATTGTTTTACCTGAATCAAGTGGTAATCCAAATGCAGTAAGTCCAAACGGTTATCATGGTTTAGGACAAACTAAAGAACATTGGGGATATGGTTCAGTTGAAAACCAAACAAAAGGTATGATTAATTACGCTGTATCTCGTTATGGCTCAGTTGATAATGCTGTCAATTTCCGTTTAAATAACGGTTGGTGGTAAGTTGACTTTTAGAAATAACAATGATATACTAACAATATAAGTTAAATCTTATAAATATTATAAATAATAACGTACGTTATTAACTTTACAATTTTTAATCCGTTTTTCGTCTATGACGGTGTAAAATGTGGCTTACAACTATCTTCTAATTTGCGGAAACAAATTAGAAGATTTTTTACATATGAGTGTTGACACACAAAAATAATTATGTTATACTTAACGTAATAAAAATAATAAATTACGTATTTCTATACGTTTAAAGTGAAAGGATAGATAAAAAATGACAAAAAATAATGAATTATCACCACAAGCAAAGGCTTTAATTACACACGGAGGTTCAAAAACTCGATTATATAAAATATGGCAACGTATGAAAATGGCTTGCTATACAAAATCATTCTATTTGCATAAAGATATTGGTGCAAAAGGTATCAAAGTTTATGATGAATGGTTAGATTTTGAGAAATTTAGAGAATATGCACTTGAACATGGTTATAAAGAAGAATTAACTATCAATCGTATTGACGACGATAAGGATTATGAACCTGGCAACATCGAATTTATTGAAATTGACAAAAAACGTCACAATATGACAAAACATAATCGTATGATTACGTATAAAGGTGTAACAAAATCAGTAAGTGAGTGGGCTGAGGAAATTGGTATCACTAGACAAGCCTTAACAGGACGTCTTGACAGACACGGATATAATAATTTAGATGTTGTTTTAAGTAAAAAACCTTTGTTACGTTCAACAAGACGTAGAAAGACAAATAAATAATTATGTTAGTGTTTTTAATAGGGATTGTCATTCTTATTATAGAAGGACTGATTTCACGGTTTTTCAAAAAACGAATGACGAACATTTTAAAGAAAATAAAAACAATTAATAGTGATACTCAAGAAGTAAAATTAAAATTTCGATTTGCTAGATTGAGTTATTTAAGAAGAATATTCACATCTTTTGAATCACCTATATTTTTATTTTTAATTTTATGGCTTGACGAAAATATATCATTTTCTGTATCAAATATCATTCTTCTAATTATATCAATTCTTATTTATGTTACTTATGTTTTTATTGAATGTTTAGAAATGACTAAAACAGAAAAATTAGGTGACATCTATCAATTTATTAGAATAACTGAATTTGATAAAACAGAGGATGTATATTCACTTAAAGAAAAGAATAAAAGATTACAAGCGATAGGTATGGAAGAAGTTAAAACTGCATCAATTATGAGCATTACGCAACTTGTCATCGCACTTGTCGTACTATTATCTTAGTGAGGTGTATTATGTCAAAACGATATACGTATCCGATTAATTTAGAACATAATCTAAAAACATTTAAACGATTTTACAAAATAAATGATATTGCTAGTAAAACAATCGTTACATCTGTTTTATTACTTTTTATTAGCAGTATTGGTGTATTTTTTGGTGAACATAAAGTATTATTTTCATTCATTACTGTGTTTTTAATATTAATAGCTTTAATTTCATTATTAATTGCTTGTTTGAATAGTGATAAAGCAACAACCATTCCTCTTGAAACGACGGATGACCTAAATCAAATTATTGGTTTTGAGGATGGTAATTACATTCCAAAATATCAATTTATTGATGTTGATAATACCACACCTGAACAAATCGTTGTTGATGTGAATTATCCACATAAACCTGTTGAAATTATTGATAACAAACATTTACCACTTAGACGTCCATCAGACGCAATTCACAATGCTCATGTGGATGCATCAAGAAAATATTTTAAAAAACATACAAATGAATCAATAACATCTTATGTTTACGAGCGATTAGATATTAGACATGCTATTAATGATAAATCATATGAGGACGCTTATAGTAAACGTCGATTATCTAATGCTAAGAAAAACGCAACAATTCCTTTAGAAATGAGGGACGATAATTGAAAGAACTCACATTACCGATAGACTTAACGAAACTAAAAAAAGCAACAAATATTGATAGGAATAAGCGATTACGAAGAATAACATATCCAATTGCTGTTGTTACTATGAGTTTAACCATATTATCAACATTCTTATTAATACTTTGTATTTTATTTAAAACATTTGAACCTTATACGTCAATCTCATTTATCATGTTATGTATTTTTGCAATATTAACATTACTTTCATCATATAGTTATGCAAAACTCAAAGGTGGTTCACAACAAGTTTCAGAAGAAACGACTGATAAATTAAATCGAATTATCCGATTTAAAAACGGTCACTTGATACCACAATATCATTTCATTGATTTTGAAACTTCCACACGAAGTGATTTGAAACTTAAAATTGATTATGATAGTGAAATTGAAAAAATCTTTGCTAATGAATATGGTAGTGACCCTGAACGTAATGCTGATATTGATGATTGTAGAAAACAATTTTCTTATTTATCACAATCTGAAATGACGGATTATTTAAATTCAAATTTACCGTCTTTTGCAGAAAATAAAGCAGAATTACTAAAAATATATGATGATACTTTAGATGAAACATTAGAATTAATGCAATATGTCAATACGAAAACAGTTGATACTAAATTACTTACTATTCACGAGGGTATTGCATTAGAAAATGAACTTACATCGAATGAATTAAATAAATTGCATGATAAACAAGAGGCGTTAATAAAAGATATAAGATAACCACGTTATACGTGGTTTTCTTTAACAAAAATAGTTTTATTATTAGTAAATGGTTTATATATTATATTATAATAAAGAGGTGGTTGTTAATGGAACATGAACAGTACGAATTAGAGGTTAATATACCTAAACGAAAAAATAGAGATTATTTCAAACATCATATGAGTCATGATACTATCGGACTTCTTACTGGTAGTGTAACAGGTGGAACATTATTAGGAATAAGCCTATTACCATTAGGTTCAATATCTGAAATTTTAGGGTTACTTACATTAATTCCATTTGGTTATGTACAGATAAAATTATTAAAAATAGGAACTCAATTACTATCAGGTTATTCTAATCGTCTTGATGCTAAAGTATCTGAAATAAGTCCTTTAAATAAAAAGACAAACAACGAACTTAATCAAATTATCGTGTTTAGTAATGGTGCAATGTATCCACTATACACATTTATTGATTATACAAAATCAACTAGAAAATTTTTAGTTATGCCATTAATTTATCCATACGAACGTGTGAATGTAATTGAAAACTATATTATCGAACATCCTGAAACAGAAGAAGATATGATACATAATGCCGACGTGACAACAGTTAGAAACACATATCCTTTTAAAACACCAACTAAAATGTATCATTATTTAGATGAAAAATTTTCTGATTATGACACATTAAAAGAACAAGATTTAGAAATGGCTTATGCTAAACGTTTAAATGAAAACGCTGAGAAAAACGTCATTGAAACAGACGGTTTTGACCCTGAGGCAGAACAGTTAAAACGTTTAAAAAAAACCATTGATAATCGCAACCATGTATTTGCAGAAGATATTAATGAATTAGAAGAAGAACAAAAAGTATTAAAAGAAAAATGGACAAACAATACTAAATAAGGAGAGATGTTTTTATGGTAAATGTATTAAATCAAGTTAATGCTTATGATGAAGAATATATGGATGAATGGGGGAAATTAAATAACCTCATGTACGAAAACGGTATGACTTGGGGAACCGTTTTAGAAGAAACACAAGAAAGTAATTATGAAAAAGAAGAATGGTGTCAATACGTTGTTTTATCATTACTTGAAATGAAACAATCACACTATAATCGTATTCAAACTTTAACACAAGATTTATTCAGCGTTATTCAAGAAAGTGTTGATTATTTCCATTCATTAACACCAAAAGAAAAAGAACAATTACTTAATGAATTATCATTTAGTAAATATCAACAACGTTTAATTTTAAATGGTAAAAGAATGAATAAATTCTCATATTTATGTCGCTTTGATTTAGTGTATGATGAAACATTTGATGCGTTTAAATGTATTGAGTTTAATTCAGCGACACCGATGGGATTATCTGAATCGGCAATTAGTAATACAGTTATTAACGATTACTATAAACGCCAATCACCTAACCGATTAGAAAAAGGTTTAGTTGATATGTGGGATAATATTAGAGAAGAATTAAACATTGGTACTGATACGATTTATTTCAGTAGCTTGCGTAATCATGAGGAAGATAGATTAAATGTTGAATTTCAAATGAACCATGCAGGTCATAAAGGTGATGTTCAATTTATTGGCTTAGAAGATATTCACGTTACAGATGATGGTTTGTATGACGAGAATGGCAATAAAATTAATTATTGGTATAAATTATTCCCTATGGAATATTGGGAACTTGAACCATCAGATATTAGCCATCGTCTTGAGAAATTAGTAACTGAACAAAATGTTGATATGATTAATCCAGTTGATGCATTTTTAGTACAAAACAAATCATTCTATGCTTGGATGTGGCGTTTAGCACATCAAGAGGATAGTCCATTATCTAAAGAAAGTGTTGCTATTATCAAAGACTATTTATTACCTACGTATCTATCAACGGATGAAAAAAAAGAAAAATTACATGATTATGTAGTCAAACCAATTTTTGGGCGTGAAGGTAATTGCGTTGATATTTATAACAACGATACTTTAACGTTTAAAGATGAGGCACATGATGAAACAAAATATTATGACGACCAAACAAAAGTTTACCAACAATATGTTGAAATGCCTGATGTGACTGTTGAAACTTGGGATGGTGCCTATACTGGTAAATGGTTGATTGGAACATATAGTTTAAATGGTGTACCTAGTGGTTTATATAACCGAGTTGGACATCTTGTCACAGGTAGTCAATCATTATTTGTACCATTTACATTAAAGGAAGATAAATAATATGAAAAAACAAGCCTATCTTTTATTAAGTGTTATCACACTATCATCAACATTACTTGCCTCATGTAGTGAGGGAGATGATAAACCTAAATCTGAACCTGTTGTTGAAAATCAAACAACACGTGATTTAGACTATTCATCTCAAAAAGAGTTAGAAAAAGATAAAGAAAAAACAAATGATAAATTAAAACTATCAAAAAGCCAAGCTGAAGAATATGAAAACTTGAAATCAGATTTACCAAAATCGGTACAATCTTATGTAGACGACAATATATTTGCAAGTATTAATAAATATTATTTTGTCAAAAACTATCAAAAATCAATAGACACATCTAGTAATTACATTGTATTTGTAAAAGACACAGATAAATTCAATAATTTATATAAATCGGCTTTGAAAAACTTTATGAAACAACATGATAAAGACACTATGACGATTTATCACGAAAACGGTCAATCTGTTAATCTAGGACTAAAAAATGTTGCAGAATTACCTCAATCAAAAGCTGAAAGTGAATTTAGTCAAAATGATTTTATTGTAGATGAACAACCGTCATTATTTGTTGTTAAAGATAAAAAAATCGAAGGTAATTTTGTCGGATATTATGATGCTGACAACTTAAATACTTTAACTAAAAAACTAAGCGAGGTTGATAAGAATGACAAATAATATTCCTAAGAAATCGAAATCAGAAATGCAACAAGTTATGTATAAATTATTAGCATCAGGTGTTGTAGGTACTATGATGTTTGCTGGTATCACTCACACAACTTATGGTGCTGAAATTAAAACAAATGAATCGTCTTACATTGAAAAAGATGCAACGTCAACTGACCCTAGTCTACGTCATTCATCTATCATGGATATTAAACAATTGCCTAGTTATATTGGTTCATCTTTTGTTGATAAATTTAATGATTTAGATAGTAAAAAACAAGATAACGATAAAGATAAACCATTAATGGATGAAAGCAATAAAGATAAATCATATCTTAAACTTAATCATAATGATTACTTGCATTATGTAAGTGCAAACGGGGATAATGTTATTGTGCATTATGTCGATAGTGACGGTAATCCACTAGGCTTTAGTAAATCAGCAGATGATAATGATGATAACGATAATGACAATAGTAGTCATAGTCCATCAGGTTTCTTTATGTTCCCGTTCATGCTAGGTGGTAACAGTTATCACAGTAGTGGTAGTGGTGTTATGCACAGTGATATGAAAGGCACAACGGGTAAAAATGCGTATGGTTCATCAAATACTAAATCATTTGGTAGTAACACATCACGTGTATCTAAAAATGTAAGTAATTCAAGTACAGCAAAAAGTAGTGTGTCAAGTTCATCACGAGGCATGGGTTCAAGTATGTCAAATGGTGGACGTGGTTCATCATCAGGAGGCGGTTCTTAATGGTTAGTGTGACACAACGTATTAAGCAAGTAAAACAACCTAGAGGAGGATTCCTTAAACCAAAAGAGTTTGAGGAAATCCATTTACCTCTTATACAAGATTTTGATTATAAAGAAAACTTAGCACCTTATACCATAGGAATGGCTGTTGATTACTTAACGCGTTTTATGGTATCGGATGATGAGTTTGAAGGACAGTTGTTTAAACGTTATCAATCTGTTGAAACACGAGCAGAAAATGCGTTTAAAGTATCTTTAATCGGTGCAAGTTCAACAAATGATGATACACATATTGAAAATGCGAGAAATATGGTAAGTCAAATTAAAGGTTTAGATGACACAAGTATCATTAATGCTTGTAAACTTGTTAATTATGATAGTGTATATCGTGCTGGATTTATGCCAACAGAATTTAGAGAACCTGATAGTCAAACGATTGAAAGTGTACGTATGCTTGTTAATCGTGGCATAGATTTCTTTAAACAATATGGCGCACCCACAGTTGACGGATTTACATTTAAAGGTGCTTATACACCGTTAATTAATGCTGGTGATGGGGATTTCTTAACACAAGACACATTGTGGGACTTTAAGGTATCAAAATATAAACCAAACAAAGACCATACCTTACAATTACTCATATATTATTTGATGGGACTTGAAAGTAAACAAGCAGAATTTAGACGTCTTAAATATATTGCAATTTATAATCCACGATTGCATACTGTATTTCGATACCCTGTCAAAGATTTAAGTGATGACCTCATTCATGAAATTAGAACTTCAGTCATTGGATATAATAATTAATATAATAGAAAAGGATGATACAATAATGCCTGTATTAGAAACAGTAAAACAATTTGAAGAAAAATATCGTGTTTATTTTAGTGAACAACAAGCAAAATTAGATGAATTTATTAGAAATAAACAAAATATTGATAAAGAAGAATGGCAAGAGGATATTAAATATCAATGGATGCATGATTTAGCACTTAAAAATGAAGTTGCTGAATTTATCAATGAATGTAGAGATATTTGGAAATATTGGAAACAAAAACCTGTGGATAAAGAAACATTACTTGATGAATTTGTTGATATTGTTCATTTTACATTCCTTATTCGTAATAAATATGTATCTGATTATGATACACCGATGCATGAATTACTAAATGTTGTTTCAAGTTTAGATGAGGAAAAAGAAGATAGACAAGAACCTAATGATGTATTCCATTTACGAGTTTTATCATATCTTGACTTATCTCAAGACTATGAACACATTTTAGGTCATGCGTTATATATCTTATTTGATAGATATTTCATCACTATTGATGAAATTAAAGAGGCGTATGATAAGAAAAATAAAGAAAATCATGAACGTCAAAAAAATAATTATTAAATTCTTGACGAAATAAGTAAAAGGTGTTACATTATATGTAACGTACTGATAGGTACGGATTCTAATGTGATGACAACTTGATTAAGCGCAGGAACCTCTAATTCCTGCGTTTATTTTTTTCATATAAGTGTTGACACATGAAAATATTAATGATATGCTCAATATGTAAATAAAAATAATAAATTTTTTAGAGGTGCTGAAAAAATGTTAAATCCAAACAAAAAACTAAATGATAAAAAATATGTTATTAGAAGAAATGATGGTTTATTCCAAACACATGATGAATTTTCAACAAACAGTAGTGAGGCTATTCGATATAATTACACAAAAGCAAAACGTGAATTATCAAGATTAACTAATTATCATAGTGTGAAACAGATACCATATTATTTTGAAATGGTATTAGCAAAGTAGGAGGGGTTATATGCTACAAGCAGTTATTGAAAAACTAGAAAACATTCATTATTTTGAAAATGTAGAACCGTTACGTGTTCATGATTTATCAACTAAAGATGATGTACTAAGTATCACAAGTTATTTAATCAATCATAAATTAGAAAGTGTTTATCTTATTACATTACCTATTGAATTAGATAAACAAGATGACGTATCACATTTAGTTATGACTGATTTAAAAACACTTGTTGATAACAATAGTGAAGTTAAAGATTATGATATTTATACAGTTTTCACTAATAAACAGACAAATAGTAGTGAGGAAACAGGTAATGCACAAATGCCTGAATATAACAAAAAATATGGTCATCATTATACAATTAATGCGTAAGTGAGGTATAAAAAAATATGTTTCAAGAAAATAAGTATTATTCAATTCCTGAAATCACAAAAGAAACAGGTCAATCATCTAAAAATTGTCGTTTTATATTAAAAAATATAAAACCTGTTAAAAAAATAGGCTTTTTTGATATGTATGCAGGGTCAGATTGTAATGCTGTATTTCAACTTAATAAAACAGGTAAACGTAAAAAGAAAACACAGCATATTTCAAAATATAAAGTGGCTACCATACCAGTTAAAAAAGAACTATTTCAAATTGAAGGGCGACCTGATTCAGAATTATCCAAACAAGAAATTGCTGATTTATTAGATTTAACATCTTATCAATTTGAATATAATTATGTTATTCGTCATAATTTAAAAAGTTATGCGTTACGACAACGACAAGTTATGTATTTACTTGAGGACGTTAATCGTGTTTCACGACAAATTATGACACAACGTCATGTACGTGTATTAAATCCAAACATTTTATATAGTGTGAACGATTTAATGTTCACATTCAATATGCCAAAGCGTGAACTTAATCGTCTTTATTTGCATAAAGTCAAACCTGATAAGATTAAGAAACGAGATTTACAAAAAAGTTATTATTATGGTCATACAATTAATAAAGTTACAAAATTATTTTTATAAAAAGGATGAGGAAAATGAAAAAATTACTAACAACTTTAACACTATCAAGTTTATTACTTACACCAGTTGCACAAGCTGAAACAAATACAGATGATACTAACGCCAATGAATCAAAAGACACCACTCAATCAGACGAACAATCACAAAAACTACCTTCTGAATTAAAAGAAAAATTATTTGGTGAGGGTGCTGATTTAACAGCACAACAAAAAGAGGAAACACGTGATTTATTAGATGTTTCTAATGGTTATAAAACATATGACATTACAGTTGATGATGTCTACAAGCAAACAGGCATTGAATATGACACTATTCAATCGAGTGTTGCGATTACACCTAAAAAATTAAAACACGGTATTGATGTTGATATTGTTACACCTGAAAATATTGAACGTACAAAATCACAATATGAAAATGCATCTATCACAGCAGGTTTACAAGATGTTGATATCAAAGTCGGTTCAGTTGATAAAGTAACAGGTGATGGTGCTTTAACAGGTATTTACTATATGTTAGAACAAGAGGGTTATCACATTAATTCACAAGACGTTCAAAATGCTAATGATGAAATGAACAGTCTTGCTAAAATTAGCAATGAAAATCAAAATGATAAGGGTTACAGTGATGATGCTCTAAACGGTTCAGTTGCAGAAATGAAATCTAAAGTAGCTGAAGAAAAACAAAAAGATGGTGATGTTACTGATGAGGATGTTGATAAAATTACAGATGAAACTTTAAAAGAACATGGACTAGATGAATCTTTATCAGATGAACAAATTAATGAAATTAAAGAGATTATGCGAAATACTGCAGAATCACAAGCGATTAACAACAATCCTGAAAATTACCAAAAACAAGCAGATAGCTTAAAATCTCATTTAAGTGGTGCGATTGATAAAGCACAAGATGAATTAAAAGGGGATGTATCATTAGGCAGTAAAATTAAACAAAACTGGGAAAAATTTAAATCTTGGGTAGGCTCATTATTCTAAATAAAGAAAAGAGGCTTAAATATGTCTATAATTAAAGGATTGGTGGCTACTATTGTAAGTATTGGTTTTATAGGTACTGTTACGTATAATGCTGTCCATTTAGTAGAAAAAGAAAAGAATGATGCTTTTCAAGAATTTAAACAAATGCCAACCTTTACGGGTAAAGTTGTTGATACACATGATGCTCATTCTAGTGCGAAGAATAATAAAATTACGTTAGAAAATACAACAACACATGAAAAACAATCATTTTATGCATCAGATGTTACACTTTTACGAAATCCAAAAGGAAATATGGCAAAATTTAAATACAATCATGATACTAATTTGGTAGAATATGATTATAACCATCAGGACTTCCCTAAAAATGCTGATGAATACAAAGAATTAATTAATTAATTAAAGAAAGTGAGTTTATATGTCAAAAATTGAACACATCAACATATTTTCATATTACGCATCACATTGGATGACAGCTTTAATAATTATTGGCGCTTGCCTACTTTTAGGCGTATTTGTCTATTTCACAAGTATTGATTTTGGTAAAAGTGATAAAAAAGAAAAACCTGTGATTAAACGTAACGCATTAATCACAGGTGGTATTTTTACAGCATTACTACTATTTTTATTTTTAGGACATTTTTATAATCCAACACAACTTAAAATGGACGATAATGTAACTGTTACAAAAATGGAAATCGCTGAGGATAATGAATATCCGACATTTTTCCATTTTAAAGTTGACGATAAAGATATTCGAGTACAAAAACGTTCTTTAGATAAGATTGAAAAAGGACAAACAATTCACGTTAAAACTAAACATAATGTAGACATTAACAAGTTCACAAACACTGTTAATCGTAACGCATTAGAGATTAATGAAAAATAAGCTAGATGATAGCTTATTTTTTTTATGCTAAAATAATGTATTATACGAACGAGAAATGAGGATGGTTTATGGATTTAAGACGTTTTGATTTAATCACACTTGGTTTGTTGATTATTAATACATTATTTGCTTTATACAATATTCATTTAAATGGTTTGGATAATTTCATAAATGGAACAATTGGTTATGAAGGTATGATGCAAGCAGGTGCCATGGATTCAAACAGTTCTACATTAAGTTGGTGGACTGCAATGTTCACACATTTTAGTCTTAGTCATTATGCAATGAATATGTTTTCTTTAGTATCTATTGGGATATTGACGCGTAACTTTTATGGACATATATTATACTTAATTGGGTATTTAGGTTCAGGGATGATTACATCTATTTGTACACATATACTAAGTGATGATTTGACTGTATCTGCTGGTGCAAGTGGAGCCATTATGGGTATTTTAGGTATGTGTTTAGTTGCTAGTTTACTTACACGCGATGTAAATATGACAGGTTTTTTTGGTAGTATATTATTTGTGGTTATGTTCCAAGTGTTTATGACATTTGTAACACCTGATGTAAGTATTATCGGTCATATTTCAGGACTGATTGGTGGCGTTGCAATTGGATTGATATTAATGTTATTTAAAAATAGTATATTAAAAATAAAGGAACGTTATTATGACTGATATAAATAATGGTTATGATGTTTTCGCATTTACATCATGTTTAATTGTTAGTGCGATTGTACTACCACTTTTTATTGTTTTCCTTTATACTTACATTAAATCCAAAAGTATCACACATATGTTACATTTAGGCTATATGAATACAGGCGCTTGTATTGTTTTAATAATCACAATTAAAATTATTCCATTACTTACAGGCGTCACATTAAATGAAAATTATGATATTGTGATGTACGTTTGTATCACACTCACAGTCGCCAACTGGATGCAAACAGGATTCTTTTTATTAGAACGCAATCAGAAATGATAAGCGTTCTTTTTTTTATACTTTCATGTTGACACACAAAAATACTAATGATATACTATTAATATAATAATAAAGGAAGTAGGTGACAAAAAATGTTTGATTATATTATTTATCACATACATGAAGCTGTTCAAGATGTCATAGATGATGTGAAAATGATATTTTTAATACCTTATATCATGTATGTTTGCAAAAAACATGGAACGTATCATAATCCTAAGTTATACCACGCGCATTGCAGAAAACGAATGGATAACTTTTTAAAAAGTTTAAATTATGATATTTATGCAAAACATATACGCAAAGAAATGTATGATGATGGTCAAAACTTTTATCCTATAAAACAAGAACAATATATTTATTCAATTTCTAAAGGAAAATGATATTATGGAACCAAAAAATTTAAAACCCATCTTACAAAAGATGTCTGAAAATGAAATATATAATATGATAAATGACGATGTTTCGTCATTTTATCATTTAGCACATGTGTTTGATATTGAAACGAGTGATTTACTTAATCATATAGAACGTTATTTAGGACGTTGGTTAGATTTAGAATATCAATATCAAGTCCTTATTTATGCGTTTTATTATGAATATATATTAAATGAAAAACATCGTTTTTATATGAACTTAGATATTCCTATAAAACCAATGATTATGTTATCACTTATAGGAATAGAGGATAATTTATATTTATTTACACATTCTGATAAGAGAGATGTGTTATTGTCTATTAAATCTATTGTGTATGTTGGTAGTGATAATGAACCTATCATGCGTCAAGCAGAACATTTTTTTAAACACTATAATAAACCAATACAGACTATTGATTTAAACAAACGCTCACTTACTTATAGAGAACGTTTATTGTTAGAACGTCATGAATTACTAGATAATTTTTATAATGAAAAGAGGTAAAAAAAAATGAATGAACCGTATAATTTATCTAAAATTTTAAAACATACATCACAACACGATTTATTAACTATGATTTCAAATAATATTAATACATTTTATATTTTAGCAGAACGTATGGATGTTAAAACAGAAGGATTATTAGATAAATATAAACAAACAGATAATTGGTTATTATTAGAATATAATTATCAATCCCTTATATGTGCGCTTTATATTTCTTTAAAACAACCTAGTTATATCATTGTTGGTAAAAATAGAAATTATTTAAATGTAGATGACATTTTAAATGAAATGACGCTATATAACACATTTAAAGATAAATTTATTTTATTTAAACACAATAATAAACGTGATACACTTGTATCGTCTAACGATATTATTTATGTAGCGTCTACCAAAGATGATGATATCCTAGATATTTCAAAACATTTTGCCAAAAAATATCATGCATCCATTGAAGTTATTAATTTAAACACAGATGTTTTAACAGAAGATGTGGAAAATCTGTTAAATTATTATAGTGATTTAAAACATTATTATGAAATTTAAAAATAAGTGTTGACTTATAAAAATAATAATGATATACTTAATATATAAGTTAATCAAACATGATTTTTTCATGTCAGTAATTTAAACACAGATGATTTAGTAGAAGATGTAGAAACACTACTAAATTAACATAGTAATGTAAAACATTATTATAAAATTTAAAAAAAGTGTTGACTTATAGAAATAACAATGATATACTTAATATGTAAGTTAATCAGACATGATTTTTTCATGTCACATGCCTGTTTAGCTCAATTGGTAGAGCAACTGACTTGTAATCAGTAGGTTGTGCGTTCGAGTCGTACAACAGGCATTTATATATGGATAGGTAGCGAAGTCAGGTCAAACGCGGTAGACTGTAAATCTATTCTCATTACGAGTTCGATGGTTCAAATCCATCCCTATCCACCATTATTATTATGAATGAGTTGCGGAGTCAGGTTTAACGTAATGAAGTCACTGTATAGACTATTGATAATCAATAGCAAGGGTTCAAATCCCTTCGCATTTTAACCAAAATGTGTAGCGAAGTCAGGCTTAACGCCTATACATACTACTCATTCCTTATATTATAAGGCGAGGGTTCAAATCCCTCCTCATTCGTTATTATTATTATTAATGCCCTTTAGTTCAGTGGTAGAACACTCGACTGTTAATCGAGATGTCGCAAGTTCGAGTCTTGCAAGGGCAGTTTTTACTTTTAATTCAATATTCGTGGTATAAGACAATTGTCTTTTTATTATATCTATACATGTCACTTGATATGATAAAAATGAAAAGTGTTGAAGTAGGGTAGCGCCTTATGAGAAAGTACGCTAAACATAGGAGTTTAGAGGTCATTTTGAGAATAAATGGTATTGAATTAAGAATAAAATTTATTAAAGCAATGACTTATTAAGTTATTGCTTTTTTTAATACATAAAAGGCGGTTTTTCTATGATAAAAGTTTTAAAATTAAAAATCGTATGTCCTGTCAATATGAATTGGAATGTTTTAGATGAGCAATTAAAAAACACAAACAAAACACTTTATCTTATAAAAAATAAAACAATCACTATGTATCACACATTAAAAAATAAAGAACTTCGATGGAATAATGAACATCCAACAGATAGAGTGAATAAACACAAATTAGAAAAATGGTATGGATTTAAAACATATGATTCCATCATTGCTAAAAATTTAATTCCTGAATTTAACAAAAGTGGAATTTACAATCGTATATTAAGAGATGCTATTAAGGAATCTATCAAAGAATATGATAAGATTTTCAAAGAAATTCTAAAAGGAAATAAGGATATTCCATCTTTTAAGCAAAACCAACCCATCCCTGTTTCAAATCAACGTATTAAATTGATTGATGCACGTCATATCAGCTTTCCAATTTTTTCAAAAGATAAAATGAAATCTTTAGGCTTAAACGTTAATAAAGGACAACCTATTGTTAAATTTAAAACAAATAATAAATATACTAAGCACGTCATTAAATCTATTTTAAATGGTCAATATATTATTCGAGATAGTCATATTCAAATTGATAAAAAATCTATTTATATCAATTTAGTTTATAAAGACACTCAAGTTAAACAAGTAGCTGTTGATAAAAATAAAATCTTAGGACTTGATTTAGGTATTTCTAAAGCTGTTACAATGCAGGTAGATGATACTAAAAAACATGATTATATCGATGGTGGTGAGATTGAGGCTTTTAGACAACGTATCAATAAGCAACGTCGTCAAAAACAGAATCAATTAAAATATTGTTCTGATAATCGTCATGGACATGGTAGAAAAACGTTGCTTAAACCACTCAAAAATTTAGAACACAAAATCGAGAATTTTAAAAATTTAACTAACCACCGTTACAGTAAATATATTGTAGATTATGCAATCAAAAATGGTTGTGGCACAATACAAATGGAAGATTTAACAGGTATTTCATCACATGATTCATTCTTAAAAACATGGTCATATTATGATTTACAAGAAAAAATTAAATATAAAGCACAAGAATACGGTATTGATGTGGTTATGATTAATCCTAAACATACATCACAACGATGTCATCATTGTGGTTATATTTCTAAGGATAATCGTAAAACACAAGAACAATTTAAATGTGTAAATTGCGGACATACGACTAACGCTGACCTTAATGCATCACGTAATATTGCTATGAAAGATATTGAAAAAATCATTGAAACTCAACTCGAATCTCAAAAGAAATCAATCGAAAAACAACACGCGTAATTATAAAAAATAGAACTACTCTTTAGCAGTAGTTCTATTTTTTATAGTATTTAATCACTTATTAAAACTAATAAATGCGTCTTTTTATTGACATGTAAAAATATAAATGATATACTAAATATGTAATAAAATATTGATAAAGTAGGTGTAGTTAATGAGTGATAGACGTTTAAAAAAGACAATTTTAGAAAGTAATCAATCCATTTTTCACATTACGACTGACGATTATACAACACAATCACATTTAGTTGGTGTATTAATGGAACAGTTATCCATTGAACCTGATACGGATATTCATATCCTACATGGTACAAAAAGTAAAACTGAAACAAATCCACTTAAATTTTTGTACACTATTACCAAAAGTATGTTTATGCGTGCTAAAGCAAACTATCAGTATATGATAGTTGTTGAAAGTGATAACTTACTTGAAAGTGATGATAAAAAACAAGACTTAATGAAAGTCTTGCGTGTGTTGACAAAGGATAGAGGACGTATTATTTTTATTAGCAATCAACATAATAAAACGTTTGACCTATCACTTGATATGTTTGATAATGTAAAATGTATCAATTATGAACATGCGCAATTAATTAATTGATTTGAAAGGATGATTAATATGGGTAAACGCTATACAGAAGATGATTTAAAAGACAAAAATGGTGATTATTTAGAACCTTATGAAAACATGACAGATGATGATAGAGAACGTGAAGTTGACCTTATGAATGAGGCTGGCGACGATTATATCAATCCTATGCGTTTTCAATAAAAATTAAAGCGAGTTTAATACTCGCTTTTTCTTTCATAAAACATGTTGACGCATAAAAATATATAGTTTATACTAAAGGTGCAATAATTATTTTTTATAAAAAAGAAAGAGGTATCATTATGACTGAAAAACAATTTGAAAGTAAACTAAATATTGAAGTTGATGCTCGTACAAAACGTGCAACTATCCAATTAAGTGGGGATGATGAATTTATTGAAAAAATGTTACCAAATGTAAAAGAGTATTTAGATTTAGTAACAAATTCAAATGAAAACAATCTTCAAGCGTTTAACGAAAAAGATGGGTATTATAGTAAAACATTAAATCGTAAAAAACCAACACATTTTGATAAATCATCAAAACAAAAACCAACTTCATTTAAACCAAAAGTCGAAGATGGTATTAAAGTAGGCGAGGAAGATGGTGTTAAACGCTATCGTTGTCACTACAAATGTCCTAAATGTAAATCAGAAGGTAATCGCTACATTACAAGTGAATTTGATACACCAAAAGTAGATTGTCACCAATGTGGTCATAAAATGGATGTATTTCCTGTAACTGACAAGAATGATAATTACAAAAACATTAAAGATGATTTTGATAATTGGTATGTTGCAGGTGACATGCGACCATGTATTAATGGAATCCGTCAATAATGATAGGTAATGTTTTAATTACTGTTTCTCTTTTAACATTGGCAATATTAGAAACAGTGACATTTTTAAGAGGTTTGGGAATTATATCCAAACCTTTTAAAATAAATTTAGTTAATTCACTTTTAATGTTTTTATTTAGTGTCACTTGTATTGTTGTCGCTAGTTTATTTCCTATTAATACTACGTACGCTTGGACAATAATTATAATTTATATCATATATTATATTGTTTTAAATATTTTTTATACTTTTAAAAAAAGAAAGGATGATAATAAATGATTGAACCACGTAAGGTTAAAAATGAGGGGGAAATATCAGCATTTCCTCATGATAAAGAATATATTGCGTTTAAAAAAGATGAAAACGGTAAAAAAGGGTCAACACCTTATAGAGTTGTTCGTCTAGCAACACCTTTTATTCAGATTACACCAAACGCTACAATTGGTGCTGTTGCTGAAAAAGGGATGTATGTAGCACAACTTGAAGAAATTGATGAAACAACACAACAAGTGGGTGCTATTTATATTTTCAATAACTATCGTGATTTACAAAAAGATTTTTATATTCCACGAGGAAATAGTGTTGATGTCACACCTGATTTTGATAGTTTCGACACTGATTCTATTGACGTTGCTAAAAAATATATTAAACGTTTCAAACAAGAAATTAAACGTGTTAAAGATGAACAAACACCGTTTAAACCTATTGAGGTTGACGCGTCCGATTTAGAACGATTAGGACTAAATCCTGATGAACTTTCAAATTGATAATAACAGCTTTATCATTTTAGCTTTAATTTTTTTCATTGAGTGGCACGATAAGTGTACTTTTGTGGTATAACGGGAGAACTCACAAACTATTATTAACATTAACAATTATCGTATCAGTCGCTATTATTATGATACTTATATTTGATAAATTTAGAACATATCTATGATAGATATGTTCTTTTTTAGTATTAGTGTTGACATACAAAAATATAAATGATATACTAAAATTACAATATTAGAGAAAGTAGGATTAACTAATGACACTTAAAGAATTAATGTTAAAAAGAGTTCAATTTACAAGACAGGGTATTAAATATACACGTAACAAAATAGCTGAAAATACAGCCGAAATGAATAAAAATGAACGTGCATTTTATGTAAGTGTTGACGGGGAATATGTCGGTAGCGTTTGGCTTTGGAATGACCAAACGATTACATTTTTTGATAAAATAAGAGAAGAAGATATTCCTGTAAAAACGACAGCACATGTTAAACGTTGTGTTGATAATGTGCTAAAGGAGGGTTAGGTTAAATTGGTTATCATCTCACTTATAAAAGAAAGTTATTATTCTTTTATAAATATTATTCAACAATTTACATCACTTGAATTTATGCCTTATTTACTTATAGGCATTGCTATTATTTATATATTAAGTAGTGAATTAAGACGCTTTACAATATTTCGATATATTTCTATTGCTTTAGGTTTTATACCGACATTATTCCATGAATTAGGTCATGCTATCATGACAACATTGACAGGGGGTTATGTTCAAAATATACACATCGTTTTAACAGGATATGGACAAAAGAAAACAGAAAGTAAAGGTTTTGCACAAGTCCATCCTAAAGGACGTTTGAGTGGGATATTAGTTAGTTTTTCAGGATATATTATGCCACCACTCATTTTATATTTAGGACTGACTTTTATTCATAAACACCTAGAGCTTATATTTATTTTACTTTTAGGTTTAATGATGTTGTACTACTTGATTAAATCATCACAAAAATGGATTCCGATTGTTATATTACTGTTTTTAATTAGTTCAGGAATAGAAATATCTATTCCACATATCAGTATTACACCATTATTATTATCAGTAATTTATAATATCGTTTTAGGTTTATGTTTAGGTGAAACGATTCAAGCAATTATTGAACGAACTCGCCTCTATAAAGATAATACAACTGCGTGGGACGGTAGTGATTTAAAACAAGCATCAAAACTACCAATCATTATCTTTTATATACTTTGGTTATTCATTGATTTAGGTGCATTAAAAACATTATTTGAAATTTTATTTTAACAATACATGAAAATGTATTGTTTTTTTATAAATATGTGTTGACACACAAAAATATAAATGATATTCTTAATATGTATTAAAAATCAAATAAAAAAGAGAGGTTTAACAATATGTTTTCACTTATTACAGGTTTTGTTGGCACTTTAATGGTAGCTATTCCACAACATCTAGGATTTTCAAAACGCTACCAATTTGCAGGTGGTATCATCACAATATCTACATTAATCGGTTTACTTTCTTAGAAAGTGAGTGATAATATGCTTTTACTATTAATGAGTTTACTTATGTCTATTTGTTTTGTAGGCATAGGTTTTGGATTTACAAGACAAACAAAATTTATACTAATTTTATCTAATGTATTATTAATAGTGACATGTATTTATACATTTCACTTTATGCCAATCACTAAGCAAGAACAAGAATTAGGGCTATATGGTCTTATCATTATTTCGGTTGGTTGTTTAATAGCAATATATATTTTTAATAAAAAGGATGAGAGCAATGAATAGTATATATGAATTAATGAGAACAACGGTTAATTTTTTACGTCATAATTATCGTTGTAATAGAGAAGTAGAACTTGAATCAAAATATAATGTTGGAATACAAGGACGTGTCTTTTCAGTTAAAAAAGAAGGAACTGATAAAGAATTAGGACTTTTAATTTTAGACAGTAAACGTTCTATTGAGTTTTTAGATAATCAATCAAATGAACGATTTCCTGTTGAACGTATCAATGATTTAGATAGTATTTTAAATAAGGAGAAATCATAATGACGTTGTTCCAATACTTTATCTATTATATTCTAGCTGTTTTTGTAACCAGTTTTTTATTTGGTTATTCATTCCAACTAACTAAATCAAACGATACCCTAGAACGTATGGTAAATATTATTGTATGTATTATAACACTTAATATTTTAATGTTTATTCATATTTTCTTTATATATATTTTAATGACATCATAATAAAATGATGTCATTTTTTATTGTAATTACTATTGACACACAAAAATACCATTGATAGACTATATATGTAAAAAAAAAAAACGAAACGAATTGAGGGATACGCTTGGCACATAAAAGAAAACCAGCCTCCAACCAAAATGACACTAAACAAAGACTTAAAAATCTCGGTTTAGCTTTCATATTACTTACTGTTATGGTTGTTCTTATGGCTATGAATAACGGTTTAAGTAAACGTGATGTAGACGATATGTCACAAGCTGAATTATCTACATACATATATGACACCAGTACAGATGATAACAATGAAAGTAAAGGGGAAAAACTATTTAATGATAATAAACCCGTTTACAAATATTTATTCACACAATACTTTAAAAAAGATTATGATGATGTAACTATTCCAACCAATAAAGAAATTAGTAAAATGACTGAAAACGATGATACCTTAAATGATGCAGAGTTAAAAAAATTGGAAATGGAAAATGAAAAAGGTTATCAAAATTACATAGATAATACTAGAACCCAAACAACGATAACAAATGACGTAAAGGATGAAGAATTAAAAAGTGACAAAAATAGATTAAAAGAGGATATTGATAATCAATTAGATATTACAACATCAAGCATAGATGATTACGATTATACAAATAATGATTTAGGTGTACACGTCACAGTTACATTAAAAGGTATTGCTCAAAGTAGTGATGATGAAACAAAAGAAAGTTCACAACTTGCTATTGCACAAGTAGTAAATGCTGTTAAGCATAGCGATATATTAGTTGATGATTTAACTGTTGCAATCGAATATCCACTTACCGAGGATGAATATGTTACTGAACATGCTTTAAAATCGCATTGGCTTATCAATGGTAATAGTGATTTAGAAAATATAGATACTAAAACATTAAGTAAGCATTTAGAACAATATGCTGAAAACTATACTGAAAGTCCTAACTTACGTGCATTAATAAATTAATTATTTTTACGCTTATTTTTTATAAATAAGCGTATTTTTTTTAATTTAATGTTGACACACAAAAATACTAATGATATACTATTTATGTAATAAAAATTAAACAACTTAAAGGTAGGTTATAATAATGCAAAAACAAATTACACTTGATATTAATAGTGACATGCTCACAAAAGATTTAAAGCACTTTGGTGAAACGAACCATGACACGAAAGTAGTTGACGATATTAATAATCTTACGCAATTAACGTCAGATGTTTTACTTAAATTACGTTTCTTTGATTATGAACTACAAGATATTAACACATTATCTTCACAAGATATGCGACAAGCTATCAGTACAGGATTTAAAGAAATTCAATCAGTGATTGATAACTATAAAGAAGTAGGTGCTGATTATAACGATATTGAATACCCACTTATTGTTGCACTTGAACAAATAGGGGATGAAAAATTCAAAACATCTACATGGCATGATATTACAGTTGAACAGGTGTTTGACAATGTAGAAAAAGAAAATACTATTTTAATGACAGCTATTATTGGAAATTCAAGTAAAGTCGTTTATCAAAAATAAGAAAGGTATACTCATGACACTAATAATTATCACAATCGCTTATATCACTCGAAAATTTAAAAATCGCAAACAGAAAAATCTTATAAACACAAATAGCGAAAAATCAATATAAAAGTGGCTAACAACTAGCAATTTATTACCAAATTGATTGCTAGTTGTTTTATTTTATCGTATAATAAAGGTGTTAAATAATTTTAACGAAACTTAACGAGAAAATGAGGAAATTAAAGATGGGTTATTTAGCAATGTTTTTAGCGTTATGTTTATGTGTATTTGCAATCTACATGAACCGAAACATTAGAAAAATTAAAAATGCGTCAAACATTACAGGTGATGATTTAAAACTTGCACATACATTTTCACTTGTTACAGCAATTGTAAGTTTTTCTATTATTGTTGTCGTATTCTTTGGCATGAATATTTTTTAAATAACGAAACTTTAAAATAAGTCCTATATTTAATAGGACTTATTTTTTATTTTAAAGGTCATTTTAGCGTAATGATTCTATTTAAGGATAAATAATACTAATCACTAGATAATGCTTTAAAAATACTTGATTTTTCATCAATATAAATGTATTTATTCGTTTATATTATAAGCGAATAAATACGGTTTAATATTGACGCACAAAAATATCAATGATATACTGAATAAGAATTAAAAATAACAAACAAAAAAAAGAGGGTTTATTATGTTGAATTGGTTTAATGATATACTTTTATCACATACGGTTTTAACGTTTTTAGGAACATTTTTAGTATTAATGTTTTTTCAGTTAAAAGGGATTAAGTTATTTTTCTTTTTAAAGAATAAAGATAGTAAAAAGGATAAACAAAATAAGAAACAAACGTATAAAGAAATGAAAGGATGATAAATATGTGCTATACAAAATCAGATTTCTTTTTTGATGAAGATATGATGCTAGAGGCGGTGTGTCACAATTGTGGCAACATCATGGATATGCCTGATGAAAACATAGATGAATGTAATGAATGTCATAGTAAAAATATTCATCTTGAAACCAGTCATGAGGGACTGCATTGTATTAATTGTAGTGTGACATTTGAACCATTCACTGACGGTTATCTTTTAGATGAATCAAATGATAATATTTTAATTTGCGAAGATTGTTATGATAATCTTCCGAACGAATAGATTAAACCTATTCGTTTTATTTTTTATCATTAATGTTGACGTACAAAATATTAACGATATGCTTAATATGTAATAAAAAATCAAACAAACAAAAGGCAGGTAATTAAAATGTTAGAACTTATAAAAAAAGAAGATAGAGAAACACTTAATTTAATTGAGGAAACACAAGAATTGTTTAATACTGTTGAATCATCTTTACAACAACGTATTGATAACGCAATCAAACATTCACCAATCAATCCAACTATTACAAATTGGAAAGATTATCTATTTCATACTTTAGATATTAACGAAGATATTTTTGATATTTTATATGATGATGAGTTAAAAGAATTTATTGCAAAACCTGAAGATTACACAATGTATAATGATTTACCATTTGAAAAAGAAGATTGGATTCATACTTATGAAAAACTTAAATCATTCAAAAATAAACGTAATTATTAAATAAAATATCAGTATTTTTATCATTTAGTATTGACACATAAAAATATTAATGATATACTCAATATGTAATAAAAATTAAACAAACAAAAGGTAGGTAATTAAAATGTTAGAACTTATTAAAAATGAAAATAGAGAAACACTTAATTTAATTGAGGAAACACAAGAATTGTTCAACACTGTTGAGGCACTTGTTCAAAGAACTATTGAAAAATCACCTGTCAACCAAACCATTCGTAATTGGAAACACTTTCTATTTAATCTTTTAGATATTAACGAAGATATTTTTGATATCTTGTATGATGATGAATTGAGAGAATTTATTGCAAAACCTGAAGATTACACGATTTATAATGATTTACCATTTGAAAAAGAAGATTGGATAAATACTTATGAGCAACTAAAATCTTTCAAAAATAATCACAATTTTAGATAAGGCATCATGCCTTATCTATCATTTTAAAAAAAAAGGAGACTTATTATGAATAATGAAATTTTAACACGCTATGCTGACCAATTAGCTAAAAAATTAGATAACAGAAAAATCACATGTCACATTCCTATGGTTCAACAAAATTCTTTTGTAACAGAAACACTAGCTGTTTATGAAAATAATGAACATATTATAGGCATCACACTAAATAATAATGAATTAGATATTCCAAAATATGAAATTTTATTAAAAATTCAATTGCTTGATGACAATAGTGTAAGTATTCAATACACATTACTTAAAGACTATATGATTTTTGATGAATTAGACGATATTGTTGAAATTGTAAATGCTGATTTAAATGAAATAACACCACATTTAATGCGTTATTACACATATGGTGTATATCAATGCCTATCAGATATTCAATTAAATCACTATTCAACTAAACTTTATAATATTTTAATCAAACATATATAAAAATTTTATAAATCAAAGAAAAGAGGACTAACAATGCTGAAAATGAATGATTTTTTAAATGTTTACTTAGAGGTAATTAATGATTTAAATAACAAATTAATTACGATTGATAATAATGATTATAATGTAAATACAGATTTATTTATACCTGATAAAAATATCGCCTGTGTTTTACTTTCAAAAGAAAGAAATCTACTTAGTTCCTTTAATGTCAAAATAGACGATTGTGAAATGAAAGAAAATAATGAGGGTTACGTTGAATCATTTAAATTTTCCCTATTCATTAATAGTGGTGTTTATAAATATAATGTAAAATCACTTGATAAATTATACGAAAGTGTTCTCACTTGCTTAGTAAATTACATTAAACACATTGATTTTGAAAAATTAACCATCAATAAAACACGTCTATTTAAACAATTAGGACTTAAACGATTTTAATAAAAAGCCACCTTCTTATGCTGAATTAGAAGGTGGCTTTTCATTTAGCGTTGATTGTCTGAGTATTAAAATCATGCTAAAATAAAGGCATACAAAAAAAAGAAACAATTTGCGACCAACAAATTGTTTCAGGATGCTTTTTTTAAATGACCATTAAAAAAGTAACTTTATTATTTATGATGTTGTTATTATAGCATATTGACGAACTTTTCCGCAAATGCGGTTGTCTTTGCTATTTACAAATTTAGTATAGGGTATAGACCTATACCTGTCAATTAAAAATAAAGCGATAATTGGTTATAAGCATCCACTTTGTAAATACATCGAGGAGGCTTATTTTTTATGGCACAACACACATTCTCAGAAAATGAAATCAACCAATTAAGACCTGTTGCATCATTAATTAATCAACAAACAATTTTAAAATATGTTTCTGATAAATCAGGTGATTTAAATATTGCTTGTGGTAAAGATGGCGATGCTAGACCAATATTAAACGAAATCAACCACATTTTTGATTCATTTGAAACAATTGATATCACAACATTTGATACTGATTTTGATTTAGGTATATCTAAAGATTTACAAAACAATCGAAATTTTATCAATGCCATGGCTTATAAAATGTTAAAAATTGCTGAAACGTATGGACGCAAGTCAGTTTTTATCAATTTAAGTTATCGTTTAACACTAGGTGACAAATCAGATGATGGTAAATACGATGTAACCATTGAGGATGCATCTTTTCAAGTAGATGATATTGCACTTGCTAACTATTTATACAATCATTTATATAAAAATAAATTACTTATTTCTGAAAGTGAAAGTGAAACTAATACACCGTTTTATGAGTATTACTCACGTGAACAACGATGGAAACGCCATATTGGTAAATCAAAAATTTATAATGAAATAAAGCGTAATGCCAATACATTAGTTCGTGCATTAGGTTATGACACTCGTTCTAAACAATATAATCAACAACGTATTGTTGATGAGATTATTACAAAACTTGAATATGTAACAGATAACGATATGGATATGTTAGAAGAATTTTCACAAAACTTTCCACAATGGGTACAATTTAAAGATTTAGTTTATAATCTTGAAACACATCAAGTAGCTAAAGCACAACCGTTTTTCAAACTCAAACATTATCATAATTATCGTATTCCTACTGGTTTAACAGATGAGGAACTTGATAATTTGCCAATCAACAATGAACTTACTCAAATTATGTATTATGAATCATTAAGTAAAGATACATTACGTGAACAATCAGCACTTAGTAAATCTATTAAAGATTTATTTGTTGATTGTAAAATCACAAAAGATAAGGCTCGTAGAGAAGCGGATATTATTATACGTCGAATGAAAGAAAATTTTGAAGAACACGATATAGAGTTTTTATTATCTATATTTGGTAATTTATTTTTCCATTCAAATGATTGGGCTGTTACATTGTTCATTAGAGGTGAGGCTGGAATTGGTAAATCACAAATATTTAATTTCATGGCTGATGAACTGATACAAAGTAATAGTGCATCCTTAAAACAAAAACAATTCGATAGTGATAGTCGATTTACAGAAACAGGTATTTACGGTAAGGAATTTAACCTCATTGGTGAATTAAAAGGGAAAACTTTATCCACTCCAATGATTGAGGTTATTAAATCAACCCTTAGTGATGCCACACCTATGGAACAAAAAGGTGGTAATTTTAAAGATGTTAAATTCTATTCTAAAATCATTGCTTTAGGTAATAGAGGACAACTACCATCTATTCCAACTGATGATGCATCCGATGCAGGTTTAAGACGACGACTTGTTTTAATTGATTGTTTACCAACACCTAAAAATGATTTACGTACCATGTATCCGATGTACCAATTAAGTGAAAAGAAATCATATTTTGCATTATTATCTATGATGACTTTAACTGAACATTTCAATAATGGTGATATTGCAACATTTCAAAAATATGGTGGTTGCACACTTAGAGTAATTAACGGATTTACAACTAAAGGTATGGTTAAAACAACACAAGATTATTTCCAATCACATGATAGATACCGTAAATTCTTTTGTGAATTACTTAATTTATACCGTGAGCAAAGTTATTCAGCTATTGCTAATGATGGTGATATGTTTAGACAATGGCTTTATAATTTAAGTGCCAAACAAGTGAAACAATATTTCATTGAATGGTATGGTTCTGAATATCCACGCACAAACATGACAAAAGAAAAATTAGAAAATCATTTACGAAATGCACATAATATCGAAATGAAATCATATAAAACAAAAACCATTGAACCTAGTGCAAAATCTAAAACAATTAGAGGTTATGGTCAAAAGTTTGTTGAATTAGTAGAAAGCGTCATTATTGAAGATGACCCTGAAAGTTTATTAATGGGATTTGAGGCAGAAAGTTAAATCTGCCTCTTTTTTTTATGCTTTTTTTCCATTGGTTACATTTTAGGTTACATTTGGTTACATGCCATGTAACCGCATTGTACACAATTTAAAATTTTCAACCTTACTCTCCCAACGGTTTCAGAATGTTGTACACAATACGGTTACATACCCTTTTTAGCATGTAACCAGCTTGAGCCTTACTCTCCCAACGGTTTAACTAATATAAGTTACAAAATCACTCTTTATATTACAGATAAAATTTTAAAAAATAAAAAATAATAAATAAGGGGAGAATACAGAGAGGCGTGGGCTATCGGAAGTCCAATTTTGTAACTTTATCGGCTCAATCCGTTGGGGCTGTTGAAGTTTCGTGGTTACATGATTTGTAACCTTATGTAACCGTAATGATTACGAATTGTCAGAGCCTTACTCTCCCAACGGGTTTCACGGTTACAAAAAGTTACATGGATTTGTAACCAAATGTAACCTGATGTAACCTAAAAATAAGACAAAAATAGTGAAAAACATTATCATATCAATGGTTTTACCGATTTTTAGCATATTTTTAACTTTTCTAGCAAGAATAAACATGATATACTAAAAATGAATAATTTATAGAAAGTAGGTCTAAAAATGGCTTTTGAATTTAAAGATAATATATTTTTGGTTGGGACAACAGAAAGTAACGAACATGTTCAAAAGAATATGACATCACGTTTGAAACCATTAATTAAAAAACGACAACTTAAAATAAAAGAAAATGCTTATTTTGTTGCAAATAGTGATATGTCACTTTATGAACATCTCATTGAACAACTACCTGATGAACCGTTCTATGAACAATTTGATGCGATATTTGAATTACTGGATGATTTAAAACAAATAGAACAATCACGTGTGGTAATTGTGGATAAAGACAGTCCAATTTCAGTTGAAAATTTAAATGCGCTTTATTTTAACGAAAAAGGATATCCTGTTATGCATCAAATGGAATTAAAAGAAATGACAGATAAAACATTTTTTAATCAATATTTATCAGATGATACTGCGTTATTAGTAGGTGCAGAATTAAGAGATGAACAAGCACATACGAATTATTCAAGATTAATAAAACATTTTGAAAAGTGGAATAGTGATGGAACGTATCAATCACTTAACGAGGCATTGACATCGCGAGATACTAAAGAAACAGAACCTCATGAAAAAGGTCGTATTAAAAAGATATATGATGAGGCTGAACAAGTTCATGAAGGGTTATATGATATCATTAATACATATAGTCAATCATTAGGACAAGCGCGTGTGTATCAAGCAACGACATCACTCGAATGTTTAGCAAACATGGTATGTGATTTATGTCAGGTGTCATTAAGTGACGATAAAGTGATGATTAAAGAAGATGATGTAATCGTTGAATTAGATGTTGAAAAATTCTTAAAAGAATTGAACATTTATACACGTATAGATGATGATAGAGTAGTGGCTTTTAAGAATTATGTAAAACAAAAACTTAGTCACTTAGATGAACAAACGGAAACAACTGTTGATGAACAAGCAGATGGTCAAACAGCCTTTCAACTTTAATAGTTGAAAAGAGATAAGAGTTGTAATTTCAACACGTATTATGTTTAATTGAATATGTGATATTTAAGACAATATCTTGTTTATAAAAAATTTAATGAAATGAGGAATTTTATTATGAAAATAAAAGATTTAGTCAAAATTGGTGCGACAACGAGTTTAATCGGCGTGGCATCATATGTATTGGTTAAAGAACGATTAGCATATTTAAAAGAATTAGAAAATGAATCAAAAAATAATAATGCCAATCATAAATTAGATATGATAGTAGGCGTAGGAGAAAATGGAAAAGTTATTAAAGCTAATCTAAAAAAGATGAAAAATTTAATTTTGTCAGGTGTAACAGGTAGTGGAAAATCAATCGGCTTAAATAATTTAGTAGTATCGTTACTTAAACAAAATACACCAAATGAATTGAAGTTCTTAATTGTTGATACAAAAAGAGTTGAATTTGATGTATTTAAACCATCACCTCATCTATATGCACCTGTTGTGACAGATTCAAGTGAAGTGGGTGAATGGCTTGAGCATTTAAATAATGAAATTAACCGTCGTTATGAATTATTAACGTTACATCATTTAAAAGATATTGACGAATACCATAAATTAAGCAATGATAATCCATTGTTAGAAAAAATGCCACGTATTGTCGTCGTTATAGATGAATTTGCAAATATTATATACGAACATAGAGATATAGATAGAGTCATATCACGTATCGCGCAAATAGGATATCCTGTGGGAGTACATTTGATTATCTCAACACAAACACCACGTAGAGAAGTGATTACAGGGCTTATGAAAGCGAATATTCCAAGTCGATTGACATTTATGTTAGCTACTTCAACAGAAAGTCAAATTGTAATTGATGAACCAGGTGCTGAAAAATTATTACCACGAGGTCACTTTATTTTAAGACAAAATGATTGGGAAAAGGAATATGGACAAGCACCCTTCATTTCAAATGAAGAACTCAATGAAATCATTAAACAAGATGTATTGAAATATGATGAAGGAAAAGAAGTGAATGAATCACCGTTTAAAGATATTACAAGTATCATCAAAAAACAACGAAATAAAGCAAATGCTGAATTAAATGAGTTAAAAGATTTAATTGACGGTTATTTTAAAAGACAACAATTGGATGCGACGTTAATAGAAAAACATGTACATCATCGTTTCGGTTATTTTAAATATGCGTTATCTGAAGATACGAGTGTAATAAAAGACATAAAAAAATTAGAAGAAGAATTAAAAACAGTTCTCAATACAAATTATTGTCATATATTACTGAATGATAATGACTTTGAAATAGTAATTGGACTTAAATCATCATATCAAGTAGCAATCAATACAAAAGCGTTATTTGAAAAATAATGAAAAAAAAGTAACTACTTTTGAGTAGTTACTTTTTTCACATCAGTTAATTTAAAAGAAACGAGGGATAAATGATGAACCAACGACGTATTATTAAATTAATAAGCGCTTTAAACTTAGCAACAGGCATTGCATACATAATGTTAAAAAATAAAGTAAATAAACAATTACAAAATGAATTACAAAATGGAAATGATACGCAACATAATGAGTTGGATATGATAATAGGTGAGGACGCAAAAGGCAACGTTGTGAAAGCAAATTTAAAATCGTTAGAACATTTACTAATCACTGGAATGAATGGTAGCGGAAAGTCAATTGCAATTGATAGTTTAATAGTTTCATTATTACAACATTCAACACCTGATGATTTAAAGATAATGTTTATTGATTCTAAAATGGTTGAATTTAAAAACTTTGAAACATCACCTTATTTATGGATGCCTGTGATAACCGATATAGATAAAGTGATAGAAAAAATAGACATTTTAAATAATGAAATAGAAAAACGAATTGAATTATTAAAACGATTAAATATTAAAAACATTGATAAATACCAAAAGGCTAGAAAATACGATAAAACATTGGATAACATGCCAAACATTGTCTTAATTATTGATGATTTAAATGATGTTGGATTATATAATACAAAAAGCATTAATGATATTGTCGAAAAAATCAGTCAAAAAGGGATGTCGATAGGTGTTCATATGATTTTAATGACACAAACAATACCGAATAATCAAATTGGGGAAACAATAAAAGAATCTATTCCAAGTCAATTAGCATTTAAAATGATAAATGAGGATGAAAGTTTAAAAGTAATAGGTGATAAAGGTGCTGAACAATTGTTACCACATGGTCATTTTATTTTAAAAGAAAAAAATAAAAACCAACGTTTTGGACAATCGTCACTTATTACGATAAATGATTTTGAGATGGTATCATCTGAACAAAGTGAGCAGTATGTCTTAAAAAAATATAGACAATCATCATGTAAAACAATAATGTTACGACGCCAAAAGAAAAAAGCGATAATGGAATTGAATAAGTTAGATAAATTAATTCAACAATATTTACTTTATCAACATATTAATGTATGTATAAAAGAGAAAAGTGTGAATAATCGTTTTGCATATTTTAAATATGAATTACCTAAAAATGATGCACGCATTAATGTTAGACAATTAGAAAAAGAACTAAAATTATATCTGCGTAAGTCATTTGTGAATATTGTTCATGACAAAACATGTTTTGAAATTACAACTGAATTAAAACATTATAATCAAATACCAATTGATAAAAAACAATTGTTTTAAAACAAAGAACCTAATCATTTTAAATAATGATAGGGTTCTTTTTATTCTAAAATATTGACATACAAAAATAATAATGATATGCTTATTTTAAATTAAAATAAGATTTAAATTAATAGAGGTGTTTTTAAAATGGAATACGAAATGAATGATTTATTAATTATCCAGTTATTACTTAACAAAACATTTAATAAAATAGCTGAAACAATACAATTAACTGATAATAAAAAAACAAAAATATCACATTATCCTTTTAATGTAGAAAGTATTGAATGGATGCATGAATATGAACCATTATCTAAAGATGTTTGTCAGATTTTACAATATTTAGGTTATCATATTGAACGACCAAGTGGTGTGGATGATTATTTTGTTGTAAGTTGGAATGATACTAAAGAAATGCGTATTGATTTGCATGATGATTTAAAATATTTAGCATCATTTTATCCAACCGCAAGTGAATTAAATGAAAAAGTATATATTTCTTAGAAAAATATCACGCTATGTTTTTTTAGACATCGCGTGATATTCTTTTTTATAAAAAAAGTTGCGTTATAAAAATATTAATGATATACTATAAACGTATTAAAAAATAACAGAAAAGAGGTTTTATTATGAATTTTATTAGAGAAAAAGAAGAAGAGAAATCGTGGGAAAACGAACCTTTATTAACAACGTTTTTTTCTAATTATCAAGATGTAGAACAAGAGTATAGGAAATATATTCCACTAAAAGTTGGAAAAAGGGCTAATAAACGAAAATCATTAAATACAGTATCTATTGTCTTAATGGGAATACTATTAGGTGTTAGTATCATGTCAATATTTTATTTAGGGTATTTAGTACTTCAAGAAAATATAATAGCACTATTATTACTTATGCTTAATAGCATTGTTACAGTTTATATATATAATGGACTACATAAAGTCAAAAATTTACGAGAAAGTTATGATATTAGGTTTAATACTAAAAGACATGTGAAATTTTTAAATGATATTATTGAATTTGAAGATGGTAGATTAGAAAGACGATATCATCATATTGATTCTGATAAAACAACAGATGATTTTATTGAGTTTAAAGTAAATCGAGATGCTAAACCAGTGAAAGTGGTAGAACGCACGTATCATACACATAATGATATGGAAAGTGTTTCTGAAAATGTAAAATTAAAAATGATAGAAAACAATGCAAAATTAGATGTTATGGCTAAAATTGAACCTAAAAAAACGGAAAAGGAACTTGCATTTATGCTATACCACATCATCTATACAAATCATGAAGAACAACGAAAAGAACAACGTGCTAAAAATGATAAATATTATAATCAAGTATATTCAGATTTTTTTAATAAGAATACAAAACAAGATTAATAAAATAATTAGAAACGTTACTATAATTATAGTAGCGTTTTTTTATTATTAAGATGGCTTTATAAAAATACAAATGATATACTAATAATGTATAATTAAAAAGAAAAGAGGTTAGGAAACATGATATTTGGATAGGGGGATATGCTGAAAAGAATGTCAAAATAACAAAATTAAAACGAAATATAAATATTGTTATAACATCATTGTTTTTTATAGGATTAATAATGATGCCCGTAAATGATGAAACACCATCATTTTGGAAATTTATGTCAATTTTTATTGGAATAATTGTATTTTTAGTAATAAGTGCATTTTATTCTATGAGAGTAATTGAACATGAAGTTATCATTGATGATAAAACAATGAGATTTTTAAATACGATTTTGGAATTTAGTGATGGTGCTTTAATTCCAAGATATATGTTTATCGACCCGAATGAAACGACACTTAATGAAGTGGTTATTAATCCTAATCGTGATGCACATGTTATTAATAAAATTGAACTTGAAAAAATTGTTGATATATCAGATGAAAAATTAAAATTAAAAGCCAAAATTGATAACTGTCTTATTAATTACGGTATTAAGAACAGAGATGAATTAGGTCGTATGGTATATGAAAAAGGCAAAATCAATCAAGCAATTATTGATAATGAATCTGAACGTGCATATGAATTATATTTTAAAGAGATTCATCAGCAACAACAACAAGTGTTAAAAAATGAACCTCAATCGTACAACGAGTTAGATTTAAATAAGGTTAAGCGCAAATTAGATAATGCAAAAGCAAGAGAAGTTGATGATATGAAAAAAGCAAATGACGAAAATAGTCGAATCATGCAAGAATGGTAAAATGATTATTTTATAAATACTAAATGTTGAAAAGAGGTAAAGTGATGGAGCGAAAACAAAGTTATAAATATAAAATGGATGTCGGAAAATATGCAACGGATGATGAAAAAAAGAAAAAATTAAAACATTATACGAGAAGTATATATCCATTATTAATGATAACTATACTAGGTGGTATATATAGTACATTTTATGCGTTAGGACATCTTAATGAACTTTCGGGAGGGATAAGTGCTTTACTGGGAGTAGTATTTGGCGTTGTAATGTTAATAGCATTATTTAAAGGTGCAAGTCTTGAAAATAAAATGATAGTAAATATTTCTCAAAATTGTAATGAAATCATTTCAATATTAAATAAAATTATTGAATTTGAGGACGGTTCTTACATTCCAATGTATGAATTTATTGATAAAACAACGACAACACTAAATACAGTAAATATTAACATTACACGTAAAGCTGAGCCATTAAGAATAATTGATGGTAGTGATGAAATGGATAAAGTAAAAATTGACATTGCACATCGTGATTATCCTAAATTAGATGAATATGAAGTGATAAATAAGTTATTACCATTTGCATTTAATAACGATAATATTGAAGAAATAAAAAAAGAAAAAAACGTCGATACAATGCATCAATTATTACAAAAACGCCATACAAAAGCATTGCAAGAGGAACCAACACATGTGTCAGCGAATGAACATCTTTTATTAAATCATGGCAATGAAATAGAAAAAGAAAACATGATTAATAAAGATTTACTTCAACAATTACTTGATGAACAAAAAGAATTGATAAAACGATAAAGTCACTATGTATATAGTGACTTTGTTTATATTTAAGTATTTACACATAAAAATATTAATGATATACTACAAATGTAATAAAAATCAAACAAAAGGTAGGTTATAAAAATGATTAAAGTTTATCAATATTTACCGAACATAATTGAAAGTTATTATGTCATTATTAATACAAAAGATGCGTGGGGTGAGGTTTTTCAAGTACATGATAATTTAAAAACAACATCAAGTTGTTATCATGCAAAAGCATATGCTAAAAATGTGACAAAACTCATTCATCATGAACGATATCATCAACATCAAAACGGTAATATGATTGATGGTATTGTTTTAACTCATTTTGCATCACAAAAAACAAAACAAAAGAAAAATGTAAAACAAGTGATTGATAACTGGATGGAAATGTTTGTAAATGTTGATTTACCTAACGGAAATAGTTTAAAAACAATTAAAAAACAATTAATATCAAAACATCAATGTGTAGCTTAAAAAGTTACATGTCGATGTTTTAATATAAATATTAATTTTAAGCGCTACATTAAGGTGTAGCGCTTATTTAAATTTACAAGTAAAAATAATAATGATATACTTATAATGTATATAAAATTTTAAAGAAAATAGGGGCAGGATAATGGAATTAAATGAAATAAATGATTATTTTTATATTCATGATAATGATAAAAAATTATTTTCACATCCAGTAAAGGATATAAAACAATCATCTAATAAATTTGTTGTATCAAGTGTTATCACAGGTGTTTGTTTTTTTACAGGACTTTTTATACCTAATCATTTAGTTACAATCATAAGTGATGTGGGCATTTTATTAGGAAGTGCAATAACAACTGTTTTAGGTATGGAAGTGATTGAGAAAAAAGGTGTATCGTTTCTTATTAAAGATGATGTAGTGAGATACCTCAATCAATTTGTTGAATTTGATAATGAATTACTTATACCAATGTATGAATTAATTGATTTTGAACAATCAACAAAATATCAATTAATTTTTAATCATTTTAATGATATGAAACCAACAAGCATTATCAAAAATGAACTTATTACATTACCAAGAAAAGATGATGAAATTAAACATAATGCGGATGTCACATTAGGACAACAATTATATGTTTATAAATCAAAAGAAGAATTGACAACGCACATTGTGAATCAATTAAATCTTTATGGTAAGTGGGATATAAATTAAGGGGGTGTTATATGTGAAATACACTATTTTTTATAATAAAGATAAAACAAAACAAGCAGAACAAACGTACTATCAAAAAATATATAGAAAATATGATGATTATATACCAATAACATATATGATACTCATTTCTAGTTTTTTAATAGGTATTATATTATTACTTTTCAATCCATTACTAGCAAGTACGGTTATGTTATCATCTGTCATTTCTTTTTTTACGCTTTATATACGTCTTACTGTTTTAAGAAACAGAATTGATAATGATGAAAGTGAATTTATTCCAAAACAAACAATGAAACATCTAAATGAGGTACTTGAATTAAATCATAAAGAATTTGTGCCTGCGTATCGTTTGATTAATGATAAATCATCTACACAACATAAATTAATCATTGATACTAAAGATAAAAAAGTGACAAATCGTTATGAAAATAAAATCATTTTAAATCCTGAAACTAAAACGGAACGTACGCATAATCTTAATGTAAAATCTAGTCGAGATTCATTCAAATGTTTAAGTAATGAAGAAATGATGTCATATATTGATGATAAATTATCGAAAGAAAGTTATCGTGAACCAATCAGTACACGTTATAAATTTGAGGATTATTATGATGAACGTGATAAAAAAATGGCGTCATATCATACAGATATCGAACGTATTATAAATGTTTATAGTGTAGAGGACGACAATTAGTTTTAATGATGATTTTGAAATGATTTACAGTAGATACGATAGAAAAAGAGGGTGAATATATGAAAACGCAACGTCATTTTGAATTTCCATATGAGTTAAGTATTGGTACAGATTTTGAGGATATTTATGAAAAACATTTAGACCTTAATTTTAATGCAGATAAGTTATATTTAAGAAGAAAAGTATTAAGTATCACATCGTTTGTGAGTGGTGTAGTATTAGGCTTTTTAGGGACACTACTTTCTTTATATTATGATGGAACGACAGGTTATGTATATACAGGACTGATTGTATTAGGATTGATGTTTATGTTTTGTGGTTCTGAAATTAACAAAACACATAAAGATAGTTTTCATGTGCATTTTGAAAGTAAAGATGATGTAGATATAGAAGATGTTTTGCATCATGTGATTGAATTTAGTGATGGAAAACTTGTACCGTTATATAAATATATTGATTATGACAAAAGTACAAAAGAATTGTTAGTTATTAATATCACAAGACCTGTTAATATTGTAGAAATTACAAAACCGTATGATGAATTTGTAGATGAAACTACTTTATCGACTAAGGAAGAAATGAAAAGTGAAATATGCTATCAAGATTATCCTTTTCATGACACTGTTTTATTAGCTGAAAAATTATATCATTCTATTTATTGGCGTCATAAGATGAAACATTTAACTTTAACAGATGTTAAAGAAAAATTATACATGTCATTGAAAACACGTCATGATAAAGCGTCAATAAATAGTATTAATGATAATGACATGTTGGAATATCCAAAGGAAACATTAGCGAATGTGAAACATCAATTAAAACAAAATGAATTAGAACAAAAAGTATTAAAAGAAAAAGAACAAAAGTTATTAAGAGGTGCCAAATAATGAAAGAATATTTTGAAATAGAAGATTATAGAAAGAAGAAAACCGCAAAAAATTATATATCAAATTTAATAGGGAGTTCAATGGTCATTATTGTTGTTATCATGACAATGATAATAATTTCAAAGATACCACCTAGTCAAAATCAAGTGCTTGATAAAGTTAATGACATATTAAAAACAGGATTCAATTGGTTTAGCATAGGAATACTAAGTATTATGATAATTAGTATCATACATTCTATATATCGTTTAAAACATCCTAAAAATGAAAATGATATGAGTGATAGAGATGTAGAACGATTAAATCGAATTATTGAGTTTGAAAGTGGAGAATTATTACCAACATATATGTTTATAGATTATGTTAAATCAACAAAACAAACATTAATTGTAAATATAGATGAGCAATTAAAACCTGTGAATGAATATAAAAATGTAATTTATGAAATTCCAGCATCTAATAGTGAAAAAGCGCATAATAATAAAGTGAAAATCGCAAATAAATCTTATAAAAAGTATAACGACAAAACAATGTTGAAATATATTGATAAACATTTAGATTTATTTGTAAATGTTAAAAATATTAAAGAAGAACAATATCAAAATGAACTTATACGTAATGCGATTGCGACAAAAGATTATAAAAAAGTATCTTCTTTATCAGAACAACTTAAAACATTAAATGATGATATTAATAAACAAAAAATATCAGAGCAAGAAGAAATGGAAAAATTAAAACATATTGAGAAAAATATAGTAGAACAGGCTAGGGTGTAAATAATGAAAAAATAAGATAAAAAAGTACAACATTTATAAAATGTTGTACTTTTTTTTATATTAGTGTTGACACATAAAAATGTTAATGATATGCTTAAATAGAAATAAAATAATAAAAAAAAGAAGGTTATCGTATGACTGAAGTATTTGATTATATTAAAACATTATATAAAGTTAATCACTTTGATGTAAATGATAAACAATTTAGTGAAAAAATTAGTGTGAATGATGAGAAATTTAAAGAATTTGTAAGACAAAATATAATAAGTGAACCATTAAAATATATAGGACTATCTTTATTTCATGTACTCAAAAAAGACTATCAATATAATTATTTTGAAATAGATGAAACTTATAAGAAAATTCGTTTTGCTACTCGTTTAAATACATCAAATGACATAGAAGTTTTGTTAGATATTAATAGTAGTTTAATAGAAATAGGGCATAAATTGAATGAAAATGACGGTTTAATATTACCACACCAACATAAAGAAAACGATGTCTTGGTTGTGGTAGACGTAAATACTAATTTTGAAAGCATTACGTCACATCAAGTATATGCGCCTAAGAGTGTTGTGAGAATGATTGAAATGTATAATGAATTAAATGATTATTTAAAAATGCTATAAAGGGGTGTTATTAAAATGAATGAAGAAAAAATGAAAAATGTATTAAAAAAGTATTATGCTGTAACAATTAATGATTTAATCGCATTAGAGGAAATTAATCGTTTAAATCATGTATTAAAACCATATGGCACGTATGATTGGCATAGTGATAAAGTAATTATAGACGAAAATGCGTTATTAAAACGTCTTACAAAAGAAATTGATAAAGATTTAGTTAAAAAAGGATATATTGAAAGTAGTAATGATATTATTTATTTCAATATGGCGTTTGACCTAATAGATATAACATCAATTACGTTGCCAAATAATTTATCAATTGCGCATTTAACAGAAGTATTAAGTGATATACCTTTATCACCATCAATAAGAAAAGAATTACTTGAAAGTGGAAAACGTATTATAAAAATGATTGAACAAATTATTTTTGATATGAAACATGATGATGATTTAAAAAATACACTTTTCCATTCACTTGAAGGAATAGAAGATGTTGAACCAAAAAATGTAGATTTAGAATGTAAATTTGTTAAGCAAGACTTTAAACAGTATTTTAGTTCTAACTTAAATCGACATATTGCATTTATGATATGTGATGTATTAAATAATGATAGTATTATGTATTATTATGTTAAGGAAACAAATGATACAGCAATAACAATTGGTGTTGTCAAAAACATACATGATGACAAAGAAAGTGAAATTGTATTTAAACCTGATAATCAATATGTTGATTATTATTTAAAACATGATAATGGTATTATAAAATCAAATAAATTTTTTGATAACAAAAATACACTTGAATTAGATGATTTACCATTAATGGTAAAAAACGTTATTGTGAGTTATCAATATTTTGCTAACTATTTTAAGAATTTATAAACACACATATGTATATGTGTGTTTATTTTTTTATTTGCATTGACACACAAAAATATTAATGATATACTTTTTATATATTAAAATAAATCAAAAAAAGGTTGTATTAAAAATGGAATATTTAAAAATAGAACGAACTAATTTTTCGGAAATAAGACAAAGAAAATCACAAAATACAAAACAAGTATTAACGCTTTATAAATTTAGTGTAGGATTATTAATTGTTGCGATAGTTATAACGATTTCGATAATTATAAGAAGTATTTTATTTGTTACTGGAATGAATACATTTTCTTGGGTAATTGATATACCATTAATTATAATTTATTTATTTGTTGCAATTTCAGTTTCCATACTTGAAACAAAAGATAATGATATAGGTATTACAAAAATGAATAGAGTGCATAAAGAACATGATAAAGAGTTACTTAACTTTTTAAATCAATACGTCGTATATGGAAATTATCAAGTAAAACCAGTATATAAATTTATTCGTTATGATAAATCATCAGCTAATCATCTTGTTTTACATCTACCATTGGATAGAGAAATCATAAAGAATAAAATAATAGACGAACCTGAATTTAATTTTGAAACACAAAATAACGCATATGTTCGTTATGGTAGAACGCACTATGTACCAATTAAAAAGCGTGAGGTCATAAAAAATATGAAACGTTATTTAGATGTGAAAAATGAAATAGAACGTATAGATTATGAAACAAGAGAAGATGATTTTTATGCAAAGGTTAAACAGGCAAATGATTTAAATGATTTAAATGAAGTATTGCCAACATATGATGAATTGGGAAAAAGTATTACAGAAAAAATTGAAAAAGAGGAATATACACAACAAGAATTAACAGAAAAACGTGAAAAAATGATAGATGATTATTTAAAAAATAAAGGATGATTACAATGGATTATAAAGTAAGAGAAAAAGGTAATTTTACTAGATTAAAAAAAGAAGTTGTATCAGATATTAAAAAAGATATCACTTTGAAATTGATAAGTATTTTATCGGATATCGTATCGCTTTCTATTGGTACGATATTTATTATAAAAGCAATTTTATTATTAGATACAAATTACTTTTCGTGGGGTATAGATATTTTTCTTTTATGTATGTTGTTCATCTCATTATTTGTGAGTATTAAATTATCCGATAAAATTGATTTAGTAAATGAACGTTTAAAAGAATGTATTGATAAAGATAAAGAACTTATTCAATATCTTAATCATTTTGTTGTTTTAGAAAATGGAACTGTCAATCCTGTATATAAGTATCTCATTACAGAAAAGTCATCAGAATATTGTCTAGTTTTTCATTACCCAGTTGGGTCATATATTGTATTCAATGAACTTTATGATGAACCTGATAGTGATAGTGAATTATATCATAACGCGTATGTTCATTATGGTAGAACACATTACAAACCAATCAAAAAAAGACAAATGATTAAATTTTTAAAACAAAATTTAAAAGCAAATAATGAATTAAAACAACATATTAGACGTGAGATTGAAGATGAATATTATGCTGATATTCAACAAAATAATAAAAAACAGCGTCTTTATAATGTAAAAATGTCAAAGAATACAAAAGAACATTTAACGGATGTTGAAAAAGAATTAGCAATGTTAGAAGATGAACAAGATATCATATTAGAAAATTATGATATAAAACAGCTTGATTTTGACAATAATAAACGTCGTTATAATCAAAAAGTAAAACAATCTTTAAACCATGCTCAAATGATGGAACAACAAGTGAAAGAAAAGGAATATGATTTAAAAAACAATTATCGCAAAACGGTTTAATCACTTATTCAATAAGAATAAGTGATTTTTTTTATTATTATATTGACGCACAAAAATATAAATGATATACTTTAATTGAAATAAAAAAAACTGATAAGGTAGGTTTTTTAAATGAATATAATTGTAAAAGAGAGTATTCAATCTATCAAGAATGAAAGGATGATTGTATGAATTACCAAAAAAGGATGACATCCAATTTTACTAAGATAAAAATGCAAGATGAAAAATTTAAATTGATGAAAGAAGATGTGACCTATAACAAAATAGTTGATATATCATTTATTATATTGTCTATTAGTGTAATTCAATTTCTTATTAGAGCATTTATAGGACATTTTTCAATAATGATTGATATACCATTATTACTTTTAACTGTTTTTTCATTTTTTACATTTGCTGTTTATATAGCCACTATGAATAAAAGAAGGGTTAATAGATTAGAGGATTATTTAAAAAGTGATAAAGAAATACTCAAATTTTTAAATAGTTTTGTTGTGTATGATAATGAGAGAGTAAAACCTGTACATCATTTTTTAAGACCTGAATTATCGTCTAATACAACGTTAATTTATGAATTTCCTGAAAAATATACAATTGTTGCTAATCAATATGAGAAAAATCCAAAGTATGATTATAAAATTAAAGAAAATGCTATCGTTCTTTATGGTAGAAAGCATTTCAAGTCTGTGAGTAAAAGAAAAATTATTAAAAAAGTAACATCGTTTATTGATGCTGAAAAAGACTATCAAACTTTTAAAAGAAATAACAAAGAAGATGAATTTTATGCAAAAATTAAAGAACGTAACAGTATTGAATAAAAGGGTGTGATGATATGAATTATACAGTTATTAAAAAAGAAAATTTTACGAAAATAAGAAATCAAACATCATCTTATTACAGAAAAAATAAATTATTGATGACTTTAGGAACGATTACAACACCGATTCTAATAATTCTTGGTATTCAATTAATTGTAAGGGCAATCGCAGGTTTATATGTTAATACGTTTTCTACATGGATAGATGTACCTTTACTTATTATATTTATCATTTCTTTTACGATATGTAGTGTGTCAGCACATTTACTAAAAGACGAAACATTTGAAGATTTTAATGACTATGAGAAAAAGGATAAAATGTTACTGAATTTTCTAAATGATTATATTGTATATGATAATGATAAAGTGAAACCAGCACATTATTTTATGAAACCTGAGTTATCAACAGAAGATAAAATGGTATTCCATTTTCCAAAAAATTATCGACAAGTGGTAGAGAATAAAACACGAACTAATCCACAATTTGATTATGAATATAAAGAAAATGCAATTATCCGTTATGGTAGGGAACATTTTAAACCTGTAAAAAAACGAGATGTTATTAAAAGAATACAGCCTTTAATTGATGAGAAAAAAGAATATCAACAACATAAGAAAAACAACAAAGAAAATGAATATTATGAACATATAAGACGAAATAATATAACCAAAGATAAACCTGTAAACAAAGCTAATCCTTTATTAGAAAATATTCAAAATGATTTAAATAAAGCGTTAGATGAGGAACAACTTCTTTTGGTAGAAAAAAAGAAAATAATTGAAAGAATGAAATGATAGAAAAAATCACTTGTTATTTTAAATAATAAGTGGTTTTTTTTATTATAAGTGTTGACACACAAAAATATTAATGATATACTATAAGTGTTATAAAGATAACAAACAAAAAAAGGTAGGTTTTTTAAAATGTTTAATTATAAAAATATTGAAAATTATAGTGAATTAACACCAAAAGAGGACGAGTTTAATCGCTTAGTATCAAGTATGATAGACGTAAGTAAGGGAACAAAAGAAAATACACCACTTGAACAACATGTGTTATACCACCCGTTAGAAAATGATACAGTTGAAAAAGTAGAACAACGTGTTAAAGAGTATAATGAAATTCTTAAATCTCATGGTTATACGATTTCATTTGTTGATACAGGTTTAAGTGGTTTTCAATTCTTTTTCAAAAGAGAACGTGGTGCAAAATTAAGTGCTGATTTATTAGCATTTTCAACAATTGCTGAAATTTATAGCGACCATAAATATTTAACACCTGATATATTAGGTATATCAGAGGACGAATTTGATAGAGATATTGTTCATAATCCAAACGGTATTTTTGAATATATCGCTGAATATCATAATGATACTTTACAAGATGAAACAATCAAACAAGCCATTCAAATGGTTATAGATTATTTTGATAATCAAGACGGTACAAGAGCCTCTATTGAGGTGTATGGACGACTTGTTACGTTTTTAGTTTATTTTAACAACAAATAAAAGTGAGTATGTACTCACTTTTATTATTTTTAATAATGAGGTGTGAATGTGAAAGATAATAAAGAACAACTTGCTATTGAATTTTTAAATATTTTAAAAAGAATTTTCATAATTGAGGATATATTCGGAAAAGGTTTAAAGACTTATATAGTAAAAGTTGATACGCCATTTGATGATACAATTGATGAATTGAATAAACGTGTAGAACAATATAACAGTGAATTTAATGAGTGTGGTTTTCACATTACAACAACTATGAAAGAAAAAGAAACTGTTTTTAAAATCCATACATCGAAACAGGCAACATTAAATTCTGCTTTTATTACTTTTATGATGGTAGAAGTAATACAGGATGTGTGGTATGAACAACAGTGTCCTAAAGAAATACATTTACAAGAGTATTTGTTTAAATATATTAAAGATTATTGTAATCAATCACTAGAAAACAAAATCTATAAACAAGCGTTTTTATTATTAGAAAAACATTTAAATGAGCAACATATTAGTATGAAATTTGCTAAATTAAACAATCAATATCAAGCTATTATCCATTTTAATGAAAAATGATAAAAATTTTGATATAAATTGATAAAAAATAAAATGGTTGATTTAGAAAGTCTGATAAAAATAGATATTTTTGAATAAAATATAGCAATGATACTGATTTATAGTATAAATCTTATTGTTGTTATATTTTTTTATTACAATAGTTAAAAGAGGTGGTATATATGAAACAAACAATCGAAATAAATAGAAATACGTTTGATGATTTAAATATTTACATTAATCAAAATGATACTAAAGAGAATAATATGATTAATGTGTTAAAAGAGGCATTAAAACGACCTGAATATCAAGTGACAAAAACACATGTAACAGCAAATAATTATGAACATATCTGTAATGAAAAACACATACAACCGTTTGATGTTTTTATAGATAACGAAAATAGAGTACATTTTAAATTATTAAACGATTTAAAATTAGATAGTGATTACATTGTAGATATTCATAGAAATACATTTACAACAATGTTTAAAGATGAAAATGGCAATATTAGACATACTGGAACTATGAGATTAATAGAGTGGGAAACAGGAACAAAGTATTGCCTACATTTAAATCTACCAAAGTTAATCAAATTAATACGTTTTTTAGATAATACGTTATAATCAATTTAAGGGGCGTTTTAGAGCATGTATCAAATAAATGATAAATTAATCGTTTGTTTTTTTAATGCGTCTAAAATAAGCTGTCAGATATCATAAATTTAAAAATATAATAAATAAAAGTGCTTTAATCATAAAATTAAGGCACTTTTATTTATTATTCAGTGTTGACACACAAAAATGTTAATGATATACTATATATGTAATAAAAATTAAACAGACAAAGGTAGGTTATAAAAAAATGGAAAACGTATTAGAAATATTAAAGAAAGAAAATATTAATAAAGACGAAAAGAATTATTATGTATTAGAAGATGATGATATTGTTAAAGATAGTGATGATATTGATTTAGAAAATGATGATATTGAATATAGTTACATTAATCCAATTGTAATTAAAATTGGTTATAACACATTATTACTTATTAATGATACTGATGACCAATTTGAGATTATTAATAAGGAATTATTCAATAGTCATTATGTATCAACGTATGTCAGTCATGATATGAGTGAACTTGAGTTATTTACTGAAATCGTGAATGGACATATTGAAATAGACGCATTAGATTACTTAGAAAACGAACTCAATGGAACAATTTGGAATAAAAATGGTGTACCTTATCTAGTAATGATGAAACGAGTATCATTATTGTCATATGACATTCGTATAATATTTGAAGATGCAAAAAATTCACAACCAATTAAAGAATATGAAAAAGGAATGACTTTAAATATTGATTTAGATAGAAATAGAGTATTCAAACTCGATTTAGTTGATAACCAAAAACACGACCAACATGTTGAAGTTGCGTATCATTTATCAACTGAAAAATTAGTTGAACGTGTTATCAGATTAATGAATCCGCATGTTTGGGACTTTCATGATGATATTGGGGGTACTGATTTATACCAACCAACTATTTTTGAAAAACTAAACATTAAGTAAATATAAATAAAACGGGTTAAATCCCGTTTTATTTTAATAAAATGAAAGGTTTGAATGACATGACTAATAAAGAGTGTTTAGATGAATTTTCAAAACTTTTAAATAATCTTGCTAAATTTGATGAGAAACGCCAAGATATCATAGCTGTTCATGGAATATCAGAAGATGCTAAAGATATGCGAGATATGAGAAATAAACATTTAGGTAATTTAGTTTTAATAAAAAAACGACTACATAATGAGCCACTTAATTATGATAGGGTAAAACGATTATTAGAATTAAAAAATAAAATGGTAAACTTGCATATAAATAGTTTAAATGAACATTCCATAGCAAGTAGTTATATCTTTGAATATAATCTAGGCTGTTCTTTATTAAACGATTTAAATTGCAAGATGAAAAAAGAGGGATTTTAACAGTGGTATCAAAACAAGAATGTATTAAACAATATTACAAGTTAATAGAAAAATTAGAAGAATTACATGAAATAAGAAAACGTGTTGAAAAAGATTTTTTAATAACAGACACTATAAAAACAATGCGCTATTTATATCAAGATATGGATAATGTATTTCCAATGATTGAGCAACAATTAAAAAATGAGTTATTCAATTATGATAAATTGAAAAAATCATTTGAGATACGTGCTGATTTTGTACAACGACGTATTAAATATTTAAAAGAAATGTCTGATGAAGAATCGATTATATCAAGTTATACACTTGATATGCGAATAGGACAAGATGTTTTAGAAGATTTGCACTTTCAAAGAATATATAAACGTAATTAAAACGAAAGAGGTCTAGTTATGACAATAAGTACAATGTGTTTAAAAGAATTTGATAACTTAATCCAATTACTTGAAACATTACGTCAAAAACGTATAGATATTATTAAACGATATAGTATGACTGACGATGCTATGATTATGAAAGATTTGGTAAATCATAGTGATGACGTATTAGAAAAAATTAAAATAAATTTAGAAGGTACCTTATCAACAAATAATGAGTTGTTTGAGATTTTAAGATTACGAAATCAACTCATACAATTAAACATTAATGAATTGAATCAAGAAACGTTGGCTAGTAGTTATATTTTTGAACATACATTGATTGATGATTTACTAGATGATTTAAAATATTTGAATAAGAGGGATTAACAAATGAAATTATATGATTTGACGTTTTTAGAAATTATGTTTTTTAATGAAACAGTAAAAATTTTATGGATATTTTTATTTTTCTCATTAATTATTTTCACAATCCTTATCGCCATAGGTAAAAATGATGAAGGAATGAAGAAAGTTGGAAAAAGTGGTTGGATTATAATAGGTTCAGCAGTTATAATTCTTATAATTTTTAACGTAGTAAAGTATCAAAAACATGACATTCAATACGTTTCAATGAATAAAGATGTACCTATTATAGATATCCAAGAGGTTGGTGGACGTTCTACTAATAAAAATGCAATACTCAAAATTGATGGGAAAAAATATAAATACACATTGCCTCATAACATGGTAGCAACTAAAGGTGATACACTACAAATCAAGTCTGATAAAGATTTAGTTTTATTGAATAAAGACAATCGTATCATTGAACGCAATAACGTAGATACAAATAAAATTTCTGAAATTAAACAGGCTGAATAAAGCCTGTTTTTTTGTATATCGTTAATGTTGACACATAAAAACATTAATGATATACTAACGATGTAATTAAAATAATAAAACAAGAAGGTGTAGAAATGGAAATCAAAAAAATGATTAATTTTTTAAAATCAATGACAGGGTATTCTTATCAAGGACGTTCATCTGTAATTAAAGTTGATGATATAATTAATATTCAGTTAAACAATGTGGAACATTTAAGTTTTCATTTTACAGTTTATGGTAAAGAAAATATTAAAAAAGATATAAAAATAAATTATGAATTATCTCAAAATGAAACAACACTTGATGTTAAAAGTAATTATTCAGATAATCATGTCAAAATTGATATTAAGAATGATGATATCAAACGTTCAATTCTTTTACTAATGACTTTAGATATGGAAATGTTAGATAAACAATATGCCACAGGACGTTATAAAACAGATTTATTAGCTGATTATGGATTTGGTAAAATGAAAAAACGTGAAATACAAAATAACTTTAGATAAATTAAATAAGAAAATAAACAAAAAAACTATGTATTAATTTTTAATACATAATTTTTTTCACATAATGTGTTGACATATAAAAATGTTAATGATATACTAAACTTGTATTAAAAATAATAAAAAAAGAAAGAGGTTTTAAAAATGAGAGCTGACGAAATGAGAGAAATAACGGAAAATGCCAAAAAGAAAAACGAATTAAAACAAGCTGTACTTGAACAGGATATTGAAAAACTTGCGAATCGATTATCATATATGATGCAAGATTTAGCAGACCAAGATGTTGATGATTTACGAATTTCATCTGAAACGCTTGGACTTGATGACTTAACAAAACATGTTGAAAATGATACGGTTCACGACGTTGTAACGATTTTCAGATTATTAGGTTATGATACTATATTATCTAAAAATGAATTATATATTGGTTATCATACAGAACGTAGTATTTCAGATGTACCAAATCATTTAAAAAAACAATTTTCATATTTTGATTTACCTGATGTGAAAGAAATGCGAAAACGATTGCCACGTACATTTGATGAACAGGTAGAACAGGCTGTCAATGATATTTTTGAAAGAATTAACATTCGTGCAAATGAAGGTAAAGACAGATTAGAAGTACGTGATTATGATTTTGGTAATTGTTTTGTTAATAATATGCCTAAAGAATCAGTACAACGTCGTATCATGACTAAACTTTATAACAACGGTTTTGGTGTTGAACATCAATCAGGTGGAAATCAATTTTGCGATTTATATTTAGTAGTTACATGGTAATACAATAATAATATGCTAAATGAATTGGAATAAAAACAACCTTAATAGGTTGTTTTTTTATTGTTAAAATTGACGCATAAAAATGTTTATGATATTCTAAAAACAACATATAAAAAGAAAATTCAACCAAAAAAAAACCAAGAAATGAGTGTGAATGATGTTTCTTTTTAAAATAGTAATATTAGCTTTATTATCAACAATTAGTTTTTACTTTTTAGTATTGACGGTAATAAGATGGTCGAAAAAATCAACTATACTAAATGGTTTATTAGTGTTAGTAAGTCTTGGGTTTGTAATTATTGGAATTGTTTCATTCAGTCATATAAAAGTTCAACATCAATCAACAGTAGAGGCATTAAATGAAAGTAGCAATCTAAATGATGATGACGATAATGAATATGTTCAAATGCCTATGATTTTACGATAATGATGAAATATAAATAATTAATTTTCACATCAGTTTTATAAACTGGTGTTCTTTTATCATTTGGTGTTGACGCATAAAAATACTAATGATATACTAAGAATGTAGTTAAAAATAAACAGATTAAAGGTAGGTAGGAACGAAATGACTAAAATGGAAGAAATGAATAAATGGATGATTAGAGAAGAAATCAAACGAGTAATGAAAGAGATGAGAGAACACAACAGAGAGGGAGTAGCAAAAGCGTTTGGATTAAAGAGAGGGGATATGAGTAATATTGATGAGGTCAGTGTGTTAATGGTGTTGCAAAGTCGAGGGTATAAAGTGAAGGTAGTGCAAGGGTATTACGGAATCGATTTAGGTAAGGAATTTAAGACGAGTATGGCATTAATACCTGAATTAAGAGAACTGGCAAATATGATTCCGAGTGTAGAGGAATTAAGACGAGAGTCGAAAGGGTATATGAGAGAGGTAGTCAGTGAGGAAATGGAGCGAGTAGGGATAGAGTTATATAACTATATCCAGCAAGGTAGTGATGAGGCGTATATCAAGAAAGTAGAAAATGATGATGAATTGAACAAAGCATTAAGTTATGAGATAAAAGGAAAGTTCAGTGAGGTAGAGGTGACAGATGATTATTGGATAATCAAGATAAGACGTGGGTAATATCCACATCATGAGTAACCAGTCCAAAAAGGACTGGTTTTTTTATTGGTAGTGAGAAGTAACGAGAAGTAACGAGAAGTAACGAGAAGTAACGAGAAGTAACGAGAAGTAACGAGAAATAACGAGAAGTAACGAGAAGTAACGAGAAGTAACAAAGAGTAACAAAGAGTAACAAAGAGTAACAAAGAGTAACAAAGAGGGTTGGCTTTTTTAAGATATTGATTAAAATAAGGAAAAATGACGAGTAGGTGGTGGATAGAGATGAGATACTGATTAAAATAAGGAAAAATGATAAGTAAGGTGTGGTTAGAGGTGTGGAACAAGACAGAATGTAAGAAAAATGATAAGTAGATGTGGTCGTAGGTGGATTACCTGATAAAATATCCTGATAAAGTTACCTGATAAAATATCCTGATAAAGTTA
>ERZ1029878.16-NODE-16-length-99503-cov-40.732272_pt1 | contig 99503 bp, 89 predicted proteins | sample MGYA00519234_ERZ1029878 | MGnify/ENA primary metagenome ERZ1029878 (study PRJEB33666, sample SAMEA4610928) | skin metagenome | biome: Human-associated habitat; feature: Malodor aspect; material: skin | place: Philippines | collected 2015-08 ... | reverse complement strand
CAAGAACTATCAGAGAAGGATTTCGTTTCATGCGTAATTTCCGTAAGGCAGCCCTCGCCGGCGCAACCGCCGCCGCTGTGGCATTCGGCTCCACTGCAGTCGCAACCGCTGAGACCACGGCTGAGGAGACCACCGCCGCAGAGGCGACCACCACCTACGAGCGTGCCACCCGCACCGTCGAGCCGACCGTCGACGGCAAGGACGGCGTCGAGCCGGGCTCCTCCGCCAAGATCGCTAACTCCGAGCGTCTCGAGTTCCGCAAGGGCGATGAGCTCCAGGGCACCGACGGCCGGGCACTCTTCGGCGACAAGAAGAACTTCGACGCTCAGCCGCTCTACGCAAAGATTGCTTACGGCACCTCCATCTTCACCGCCGTTTCTGCAGTCATCGGTCTTGTCGTTGGCCCGCTGTACAACTTCATCGTCCACGGCGACGTCCAGTTCTAAAGCTCGCGGATTTCCGCAACCCCATTCCAACTCACTTTCGAAAGAAGGAAAAAGATGCGTAACTTCCGCACCGCTGCAGTTGCTTCCGCAACCGCTCTGACCGTCCTCGCTGGTGGCACCGCCATCGCTTCCGCTCAGACCACCGAGCAGGACGCACCGGCTACCGAGACCAACTCCTCATCTGCTGACCAGAACCAGGAAACCCAGTCCGGTTCCTCCTCCGCTGACCGCGACCGTCAGGTCATCTTCGACGGCAAGCAGGAGGGCGACAAGGACTTCGGCCAGGTCGTCTCCGACGGCACCAAGGGCCTCGTCGACGGCCACGGCTCCTCCAAGTACTTCGACGACGAAGAAGTCCCGTTCTTCCCGACCGACGCCTTCGGCAAGAAGACCAACGCTGACAACGTCCCGCAGTGGGCTCGCTACTGGATCGACGGCTCCGTCGTCGCTGCCATCGGCGCCCTGGTTGGCCTCGTCATCGCTGGCTTCAACTTCGCCTTCTACAACGGCTGGCTGGAGCACCCGCTCTCCCGCTAAGCCATAGCGTTTGAGCAGAAGCTGAAACCCCGTCGCTTAGGCGACGGGGTTTCTTGCTGTTTAAGACCGGCCTAGAAGCGCGAAGGGGCGGGGCTGCACCACACGGTGCAGCCCCGCCCCTTCGTTCTTTAAGGGCTACTCCCCCAGCATGTGCTGACCGGCCGCAACATCTGCGTCCGGGATGGTGAGGATCTCATTGCCGTCGTCGGTGATCACGAGAGTGTGCTCGAACTGTGCGGTGTACTCACCGTCGTTGTTCTGCACGGTCCAGCCGTCGTCCCACACGTGGTACGGTAGCGCGCCCAGGTTGATCATCGGCTCGACGGTCAGCGTCATGCCCGGTTCGAGGATGTCGGTGTACGCATCAGAGTCGTAGTGCAGCACCACAAGACCGTTGTGGAAGGTGGTGCCCACGCCGTGGCCGGTGAAGTCGGTGACCACGTTGTAGCCGAAGCGCTTGGCGTAGGACTCGATCACGCGCCCGATCACGTTGATCTGACGCCCAGGCTTCGCAGCCTTAATGCCGCGCATCATGGCCTGGTACGTGCGGTCGACCAAGTCCTTGTGTTCCTGAGCCACCTCGCCGGCAAAGAAGGTGGCATTAGTATCGCCGTGCACGCCGTTCTTGTAGGCGGTGACGTCGATATTGACGATGTCACCTTCCTTGATCACGGTAGTGTCCGGGATGCCGTGGCAGACGATCTCATTGAGCGAGATGCACGACGACTTCGGGTAGCCACGGTAGCCGAGCGTCGACGGGTAGGCGCCGTGCTCGACGAGGTAATCGTGGACGATGCCGTCAATCTCGTCGGTGGTTTTGCCCGGCGCAACTGCAGCACCTGCGAGTGCGAGGGCGTTCGCCGCAATCTTGCTGGCTTCACGCATGGCCTCGATGGTCTCCGGAGTCTGAACGACCGGCTCACCAACGTTTTCTTGGACCTCGTCCTTCCACGCGTACTCCGGACGCTCAATGCTGGCCGGTACCTCGCGCTCAGGAGTGGGTTTTCCTGGTGTCAACATTCCTCGTGGGTTCATACGGGCAATGCTAGTACCGCCCGCAAATTCACCTCGAGTGGCTACCGGAGCGGGAGATTAGTAAGCATCGTATTCGACAACGCGACCGCGGCCTCAGAACCGCCACCGAGGACGACGAGGGTGGCGAAAGCGATGTCGTCGTCAACGCGGTACCCGGTGAACCAGGAGTGCGAGCCGCCGTTGATCTCGGCCTCGCCGGTCTTGCCGCGGATGTCGCCCTCCGCGGTAAACGCGCTCGCAGTACCACCGGGCGCGGTCACCGCCGCCATGATCTGGCGCAGTTGGTCGATCGCCTCCGGCGGCAGCGGTGCGATTTCCTCGCTCAGTTTCGTCTCTTCACCCTTGACCAGGTACGGCACCGGCATCGTGCCGTGTGCCGCGGTGGCGGAGACAAGCGCCATGCCGAACGGGCTCGCCAGGTCGAGGCCTTGACCGTAGCCGGCCTCAGTACGGTCGAGTGGTTCTTCGCCGTCCGGGATGGAGCCCGTGATGGTCTCCACGCCGGGGATCTCCATGTCCACGCCGAGGCCGAACTGCTTGCCCACGTCCTTCAATTCGCCCGGGGCCAGGTTGGTGGAGATATCCGCGAACGTGGTGTTGCACGACCGCGCGAAGGCGGTCTCTAGCGGCACGGTGCCGAGTCCGAAGCCGGAGTAGTTGGTTACAGTACGACCGAACAGGTTCATCGTTCTCGGGCACGGAACGGGTGTGCCAGGGTTCATCCCCTGACGTGCCAGGCCAGCGGCTGCAGTGACGATTTTGAAGGTGGAGCCGGGCGGGTACTGGCCCATCGTCGCCAAGTTGCCGTCTGCGTCTGCCGCCGGCGTCTGCGCCACTGCGAGAATCCCGCCTGTGGAGGGACGGATGGCCACAATCATGGCCTGCTGCCCCGCAACGGGTTCGAGCGCCTTTTCGGCAGCTTCCTGCACGCGGTGATCGAGGCTGATGTGAATCGCGGGGGCCGGCGTCGGATCCTCGCGTGTGATCTCCTCGTACGAAGCGCCGTTCTCGTTGACCACGTCGATGCTCCAGCCGGCATCGCCGGTCAGGTCGTCGCGCACCAACTCGCCCACACGCGCCATGATGTCCGGCGCGAAGTTCGGCTGAGCGTTGACCATGGTGGCTTCTTCGTTGAGGCGCACGCCGGGCTCGTCGCCAAGTGCCTCCGCGAACGCGTCGCGGGCGCCAGCGGGGATCACAGCGGCAGAGAACACCCCGGAGGCTTCAGAGATGTCCTTCGACAGCCCTTCGGCATCGCGCAGCGGAACCGCGCGGTCTGTCTCATGTGCTTTCGCCAGCGCACCACTGATCGCGGCCGCGGCAGCCCCAGCAGTACGCATCTGGTCGGTATCCACGAGCACGCGGTACGCGGTACCCGGTTTGAGCAGCTCCACCCCGTCGGAGGAGATCACGCTCGCCTGCGCGGGTGCAATCGAGCGCAACTCCAGGTGCTGATGCGCGCCAAGCCTGGGGTGCAGCACCGACGGCTGCCAGCGTACGGACCACTGCTCGCCCGACTGCGTGAGCGTCATCTGTGCGTCGTAGGTCAGTTCGCGCTCGCGAGGCAACTGCCAGGCCAGCTCGTAGGTGGCTGTGGCCAGGTTGTCCTCCTGGTGGACGTCTTTCAGTGTGGCGGTCATGTTCTCCGCCTGCAGGCCGTCCCAGGTGGCGTTGGTGGAATCGATGGCGGAGGTGGCGTCGTCGATAAGCGACGCGTCCACCTCGCGCTGTTCAAGCGCGTCCAAAAACGCGCTCGCGGTGGGTTCGGCATCGTTGGGACGCGGGGTGCAACCGCTTATCGACGACGCCAGCACCACCCCAACAACCACAGCGGCGAAGCGACGCATGTTAGCGGGTGACCTTGACCTCGGCCTTAGCGCCGGCGACCTCCTCGAGGCCCTCCTCCTCGGCGATGCGCTGGGCGTGCTCGATCAGCGTTTCCACGATCTTGGACTCCGGCACGGTCTCCACAACCTCGCCCTTGACAAAGATCTGGCCCTTGCCGTTACCAGAGGCGACACCGAGATCGGCATCGCGCGCCTCGCCCGGGCCGTTGACAACGCAGCCCATCACAGCCACGCGCAGCGGGAACTCCATGCCGTCGAGGCCCGCGGTGACCTCCTCGGCCAACTTGTACACGTCCACCTGAGCGCGGCCGCACGACGGGCAGGAGACGATCTCCAGCTTGCGGGGGCGCAGGTTCATCGACTGCAGGATCTGGTCGCCCACCTTGATCTCTTCCACCGGGTCGGCGGACAGCGACACGCGAATGGTGTCGCCGATGCCCTGGGACAGTAGCGCGCCGAACGCGACGGAGGACTTGATCGTGCCCATGAACTTCGGGCCCGCCTCAGTCACGCCGAGGTGCAGCGGGTAGTCGGTCTTCTCCGCCAGCTGACGGTAGGCCTGCACCATGAGCACCGGGTCGGAGTGCTTCACGGAGATGGCGATGTCGCCGTAGCCGTACTCCTCGAACAGTCCGGCCTCGTAGATTGCGGACTCCACCAGCGCCTCCGGGGTCGCCTTGCCGTACTTTTCCAGCAGGCGCTTATCCAGGGAGCCGCCGTTGACGCCGATGCGGATCGGGATGCCCGCATCCCCGGCGGCCTTGGCAACCTCCTTGACGCGACCGTCGAACTCCTTGATGTTGCCCGGGTTCACGCGCACCGCGGCACAGCCCGCGTCGATGGCGGCGAAGATGTACTTGGGCTGGAAGTGAATGTCCGCAATCACCGGGATCGGCGACTTCGCCGCGATCGCCGGCAACGCCTCAGCATCGACTGTCTTTGGGCAAGCGACACGCACGATGTCACAACCGGACGCGGTTAGCTGCGCAATCTGCTGCAGGGTGGCGTTGATGTCGTGCGTCTTCGTGGTGGTCATCGACTGCACGGAAATCGGGTAATCCGAGCCGACACCGACGTCGCCCACCATCAGCTGGCGGGTCTTTCGACGTTCGGCCAAGGTGGGTGCCGGGCCTTCTGGCATGCCTAATCCGATGGGGGTATTCATGGTGGCTAACTCTAGCACCGCTAGCCAAATATTCGGATGGGGTTGACCACGTCCGCTGCCATCACGAGCACACCGACGACGAGCAGCAGCGCGGCCATGAAGTAGGTCAGCGGCATCAACTTCTCGTAATTCGCGGGAGCACCCGGCCCAAGCCCACGCAGCCGTCGGATAAAGTCGCGGATCTTTTCATAGAGCACCACCGCGATGTGACCGCCGTCGAGCGGCGGCAAGGGCACGAGGTTAAACAACGCCAGGAAGAAGTTCAGGCTGGCCAGCATCATCCAGAACACGGCCCACTGGTTTTGCTCCGCGAGCTCGCCGCCGGTGCGCGACGCGCCGATCACGCTCACCGGGCCTTCAATGTCGCGCTCACCGCCGAAGATGGACGCCACTACGCCCGGGATCTTGCCCGGAAACGACACCAGTCCGTCCACCGTCGCACCGAGCATCTGCCCGGTGAAGTGCGCCGTCGCCGGTACCGCCTCAACCGGTCCGAACTGCTTCACCGCGTCTTCTACCGGGGCAGCCATAATGCCCACAGCACCTGCGTGGACGCGCTCGCCAGTGGCAGGGTTGATGCGCTCGACGTCCCCCAAGGGCACTGCGATGCTTTGCGACGACCCGTCGCGCTGCACCTCCAGCGTCACCGTCTCCCCCGGGCGCTCTGCGACGTATTCGCGCAGGTCGGCGAACGTCTCCAACGCTTGACCGTCGACAGCGAGTATCGTGTCGCCGGCGCGCACGCCAGCCTCGCCGGCAGGCCCCGCACCGGTGCAATCCGCCAGGGTTTCCTCATCCACCTGGTCGGCAACACAGACGGTCTTTTCTACCCTGGGGGTGAAATCGGCTTGCGGGTTCGGGATGCCGGAAAAGACCGCGACGAAGTAGATGACCACGATGCCAACGAGGATGTTCATCACAATGCCGCCGGCGAGCACCGCGATGCGCTGCCAAGCTGGCTTGTTCACCATCGCGTGCGGGGCTTCGTCCGCGGTGACCGGGTCCATCGCAGTCATGCCGGCGATATCGCAAAACCCACCGAATGGAAGCGCCGCAAGGCCGTATTCAGTGCCGCCGCGCGTGGTGGACCATACGGTGGGACCGAAGCCGATGAAGTAGCGGCGAACCTTCATACCGAAGGCGCGCGCCGTGAACATGTGTCCTGCCTCGTGCAAAGCAATCGACGCCGTGATCGCGAGCGCGAAAATGACAATGCCGAGCGCGCCCATCACACATCTCCCCCGAGGTTGAAGGAGCCGGCCCGGCTAGCGCTTTTCAATACGCGCGATGGCGGCGTTGACACGCTCGCGGGTCCGAGCCTCAATCCGCATAACGTCAGATACATCCTTGGGAGCTTCGGCGAACTCACCCGCCGCGTCAAGTACTTCGCCGATGATGTCCACAATTTGCGGGAACTTGATTCGTCCCGCGAAGAACGCCTCGACAGCGCCCTCGTTGGCTGCGTTGTAAATCGCCGGGAACGGGTCACCGAGACGCGCTGCCTGGCGGGCGAGGCGGACGGCCGGGAAGACATCGTCGTCAAGCGGCTCGAAGCCCCACTCAAACGCCTGTGTGAAATCGAGCGGTTCCTGCGCTTCCGGCACACGATTCGGCCAGTCGAGCGCGTGTGAGATCGGCAACTTCATCGACGGTGGCGACGCCTGCGCGATAGTCGCGCCGTCGGTGAACGTCACCATGGAGTGGACCACCGACTGGGGGTGGACGGTCACGTCAATGTCGTCCGGATCGATGCCGAACAGCAGCGACGCCTCGATAAGTTCCAGCCCCTTGTTCACCAAGGTTGCGGAGTTAATCGAGTTCATCGCGCCCATCGACCACGTCGGGTGCGCGACCGCCTGCTCCGGCGTGACCGACATGAGATCATCGCGCTGCATGCCACGGAACGGGCCGCCGGAGGCGGTGAGCACGAGACGGGAAACCTCATCGCGGTTGCCCGAGCGCAGGCACTGCGCCATCGCTGAGTGCTCGGAATCTACCGGAACGATCTGCCCCGGCTTCGCCGCACCAAGCACCAGCTTGCCACCGGCGACCAGCGACTCCTTGTTCGCCAGCGCCAGCGTCGCGCCACGCTTCAGTGCAGCCATGGTTGCCGGCAGGCCCGCCGAGCCGACGAGTGCGTTGAGGACCAGATCGGCCGGCTGGGACTCCACCAAGCCCGCAGCACAGTTGTCGCCGGTGATGACGTACCCGCCGAGCGCCTTAGAAACGATCTTGGCGCCTTCGATATTTCGAACCGCAACCTGGTCGGCGTTCAGGCCGAACTCCTTCGCCTGCTCAATGGCACGCTCAGGCTTGTTGCCGCCGGTGGCTATGCCGACGACGTTAAACTCGTCGCGGTTTTCCCGGATCACTTCCACGGCCTGAGTGCCGATGGAACCGGTCGAACCCAAGATCAATACGTTTCGCACGCATCCATAGTGCCATGACCCCACCCGTTTCGGCACTATAGTAGCCCTAATCGCCAAAATGTGGTGCGAAAGTTTGAACCCCTTGGGGGTTATTGTCGCCGTCTCCGGCCGGGGTGTGCGATGATGGTCAGCGATAGTTTCATCATTTCCGGCGATCGCACCCGCGATCGTTCCAGTGCTGACAAGGAGCGTTGCAGTGGCCCACGCAAAGGAAAACGCACCCCAGGTGTACAACGGTGTCTCTGAGGCAGACGTCCCGTCTGCCCGTTTCGGCTGGAGCGGGCTGAGCAACGGCGCAATCCAGACCGCGGGCTGGATCTCCGTTGCCTTCCTCATCGCCTACAACTTCGGTAACCACGAGGGTCACGTCGAGACCATTTGGCTCATCGCCCTCGCTGTGCTGATCGCCCTCGGCCTGATCCTGTTCGCCACCAAGCCGAAGCTCAACCAGGTGCGCACCGTAACCTCCCACAACAAGCCGGCTGGCCACCAGGAACCGGACTGGATCTACAACCAGGCCACCCTGTCGGGTGATGTGTACGAAAACCTCACCGACAGCCAGCTGCGCGCCCTGAACATCGAGCCGGGTCGCGTCGCTCACCTGCGCCCGGCACGCACCGAGCGGACCGCTGTCGAGCGCCCGGCGACCACCCGCGAGACCGTCGAGGTTATCGAGGTCGAGTCCACCGGTGGAAAGCACGAGCGCATCTAGTACTCGCTTATCGACGAAAACCCGCCGCGCCACCCCGGCACGGCGGGTTTTGTGTTGCCCGGAACCAGCCCAGGCTACTACCCCGTCTTTTCTTCTGCGGCGAGCTGCCCGCACGCCGCGGCGATCTCCTGGCCCTTCGTGTCGCGAACGGTGCAGGGCACCCCCTGGGCGGCGACGCGGCGCACGAACTCGTCCTGGCGCTCCTTCGGCGAGGCGTCCCACTTCGAGCCCGGCGTCGGGTTCAGCGGGATCACGTTAACGTGCACGCGCGAACCGAGCGCTTGGTGGAGTTTCTTCCCCAGCATGTCGGCGCGGAAGTCCTGGTCGTTCATGTCGCGGATCAGCGCGTACTCGATGGACACACGCCGGCCCGTCTTGTCGGCGTAGTAGCGCGCAGCGTCGAGCACCTCCGAGACGGCGAAGCGGTTGTTCATCGGCACCAATTCGTCGCGAAGCTCGTCGTCCGGGGTGTGCAGGCTCACGGCGAGGGTGCAGGACAGGTCTTCGTCGGCAAGCATGCGTATCTGGGGCGCAAGTCCCACTGTGGAGACGGTTACGTTGCGCTGCGAAATGCCGAACCCGTCCGGCGACGGCTGCGTGATCTGACGCACCGCCTCGACGACGCGCTTGTAGTTCGCCAGCGGCTCACCCATGCCCATGAACACGATGTTGGACAGACGCGATCCCTCGGCTGACATCATGGCGGCTGCGGCGCGGACCTGGTCGACGATCTCCGCAACAGAAAGGTTGCGGTCAAGCCCGCCCTGGCCCGTCGCGCAGAACGGGCAAGCCATACCGCAGCCGGCCTGCGAAGAGATGCAGAGGGTCGCCCGGCCCGGATAGCGCATCAGCACGGATTCGAGCAGGATGCCGTCGTGAAGGCGCCACAACGTCTTTGTGGTGTCGCCCTCGTCGGTCTCCCATGTGCGGACCGGGTGCAGCAGCGTTGGAAAGAGCGCGTCTTTCACAGTTTGGCGCTGTGTCTCCGGCAGGTCCGTCATCGTCAACGGATCGGCTTCGAACTTGCCGTAGTAATGGCGCGCGATCTGGTCGGCGCGGAACTTAGGCAGGCCGAGGTCCTTCAAAGCGTCGATACGCTCCTGCTTCGACAGGTCGGCGAAGTGCTTCGGCGGCATGCCGCGCTTCGGCGTGAGAAGTTGGATTTGGGGGAAATCGCTCATAGTGCGCCCCATCTTTGCACGTCGTGCGGTGGATTTCGAATCTACAGCGCGACTACGCCGGGTTCATCAACGCAATGGTGGTGAGCAGGATATACGTGGCAGCTGCAGCCGGCAGCATCCCGTCAAGGCGGTCCATGATCCCGCCGTGGCCGGGCAATAGATTCGACATGTCCTTGATGCCCAGTTCGCGCTTGAATTGGCTTTCCACCAGATCGCCCATCGTCGCGCAGATCACCAGCGCGGTGCCGAGGACGATGCCCATCCACCACGGACCGTGAATGAGGAACGTGACCACAAGGATGCCGGTGATAATGCCCGCGACAAGCGAGCCGGCGAAGCCCTCCCAGGACTTATTCGGGCTCACCGCCGGTGCCATCGGGTGCGAGCCAAACATGACGCCCGCCGCGTACCCGCCGACGTCGTTCGCAACCACGCACAGCATGAAGGCGACGATGAACGCGGAGCCGTCTACCCCACCCTCGCTGATCATGGAGATCATCGCGGCGAAAGTACCAAACAGCGGGATCCACGCGAGCACGAACAGGCTCACCGCAGTATCGCGCAAATAGTTTTCGGGACGGGTGTCCCTGCCCTGGTGGAACATTCCCCAGAACATGACCACCAGCACGGTGAACGCAAACCCCGCGACCAACCCTGTGGTCTCGTACGGCACCGACAGCCACAGCATCGCCTGACCGAGGATGATCAACAGCGTGCGCGGCTGCTGGTAGCCGGCTTCACGCAGCCGGGTCATCACTTCCCACATCGCCAGCGCCACAGCGGCGGCGACGAGCGGGTACCAAGCCTGCGGGCCGATCCACACTGCGGCGATGACAAGCGCACCGAGGACCACACCAGTGGTGATCGCGGCACGCAGGTCGCGGCCCGCACTATTTTTCGGCTTCGGCGCGTGCACCGGCCACCGGCTCGGGGTCGCGCGTTCCTCGTGCTCTTCGTGGTCTCTAATGAGCACGCTAGACCTCCAGCAGCTCGTCTTCCTTGCGCTGCACGATCTCGTCAATCTGGGCGACGAAGCCCTGCGTGGTCTTGTCCAGCGTCTTTTCTGCGGAGGTGACCTCGTCCTCGCCGGCGTCGCCGTCCTTCTGGATCTTTTTCAGTGCTTCCATGCCCTGGCGGCGGATGTTGCGGATGGCGATCTTGCCGTCCTCACCCTTCTGCTTGGCCTGCTTGACCAGGTCGCGTCGACGCTCCTCGGTGAGCTGCGGGACGGAGACGCGGATGACCTGGCCGTCATCGGTCGGGTTGACGCCCAGATCCGAGTTGCGGATGGCGTTTTCAATTTCGCCCATGGTGGACATGTCGTAGGGCTTGATCATCAGCATGCGCGGTTCCGGCACGGAGACGGTCGCCATCTGGGTAATCGGGGTCGGCACACCGTAGAAGTCCGCCATCACACCGTTAAACATTGCCGGGTTGGCGCGGCCGGTGCGGATGGTGGACAGGTCCTCTCGTGCGTGGTCGACGGAAGAAGTCATGCGCTCTTCGGCGTCAAGCAAAACATCATCAATCATGGGTAAATCCCTACCTTTTCTTGATTCGGCGTCCCTACTAACCTACCAGCGCATCCGACGCCTACACTGGCGCCATGCTGCACCCCGCGTTCACTTCGCTTCCGCCACGCGAGACGCGGCCGCATCCACGCACCGGAAGCCTCGCCGGCTGGGCAATCCCGGTCAAAGACGGCACCGACATCGCGGGCGTGGAAACCACCCACGGCAACCCGCAGCGCGCATACGTAGCGACGACCACCGACCCCTTCGTCCTCGACCTCCTGGCCCGCGGCGCGGAGATCCCGGCGAAGACACTGACCTCCGAGCTCGGCGCCACCTGCTACGCGGAACGCCCCGGCGTACCGGTATTGGAATCACCCGCGTACCCCGGATGCACACCCGGTGGATCATCCACGGGCGCAGCCGTCGTTGTTGCCGACGGCACCGTGCGCGCAGCACACGGCACGGATGCCGGCGGCTCCATCCGGGTACCAGCCGCGGCCTGCGAAGTCGTCGGATTTAAGCCGGCAAGCCAGGGGCTTTCCGCGAACGGATTTCTCACCCGCACGGTGACCGACCAGTACACGCTGTGCGGCTGGTCGCGGCCCAAGCGGCGGCCGGTGCGCATCGGTGTGCTCACCGAGGGGATTTTCGCTGATCCAGATGTGGACGATCGGCGCGGTGCTCTCGTCGACAAGCTCGCAGGAGCCCTCGATTTTGGCGTGGTGGCTTTGAAACCGTACCGAGAGTCGCGCGAGACGTACGCGCACTTTTCCACCACCATCACCGCGAGTTTCCGAAACACGGATCCGTTAGATAGCGACTACATCACGTGGCTGGTCGAGCAGTCCCACCGGCTCACGCCGGCACACATCGAATCCGCCGCAGCCCACCGTCGCGCACTGCCCGCAATGCTGGCGGCCCAGTGGGACGTCGACGCAGTGCTCTCCCCCACGCTCGCCACCGACCCGCCGAGCATCGGCTACTTCCCCGCGCTGCACCCGGAGGAGTCGTTCCACGCGCAGACCGCCTGGTCGCCGTGGTGCTCGCTGTTCAATATGATTGGCACCCCGGCGATCGCAATCGGCGGGGTGCACCTGGGAAGCCTCACGCTCACCGGTCCGGAGTTGTTGGCGGTGGCGGAGGTCGTCGAAAAGCGGCTACGCGACTAGCGTGCCCACCTGCTCACCGGAGACGGCGCGCGCGATGTTGCCTTCCTGCAGCAGGTTGAACACCAGAATCGGCATGTTGTTGTCCATGCACAGGCTGAACGCGGTGGCGTCGGCGACCTTCAGGCCGTGCTCGATGACTTCCCGCGGAGAAATCTCCGAATACAGCTTCGCGTCCGGGTTCTCGCGCGGGTCGGAGTCGTAGACGCCGTCGACACCCTTGGCCATGAGGAGCACCTCGCAGCCGATCTCCAGCGCGCGCTGGGCTGCGGTGGTGTCGGTGGAAAAGTACGGCATGCCCATGCCGGCGCCGAAGATGACCACGCGGCCCTTCTCCAGGTGGCGCACCGCACGCAGCGGCAGGTACGGCTCGGAGATCTGCGCCATGTTGATGGCGGTCTGCACGCGGCAATCTACGCCCATCTGCTGGAGGAAGTCCTGCAGCGCGAGGCAGTTCATCACCGTGCCGAGCATGCCCATGTAGTCCGACCGCGCACGGTCCATGCCGCGCTGCTGCAGCTGGGCTCCGCGGAAAAAGTTGCCGCCGCCGATGACAACTGCCACCTCGGTGCCGCCGCGGGCAACATCCGCGATCTGGCGGGCGACAGACTCGACGACATCGGGATCGATGCCGACCTTGCCGCCGCCGAACATCTCACCCCCCAGCTTCAGCATGACTCGCTTGAAACCTGTGCGGTTGGGGTTGAGGTCAGTCACCGTAAAACGCTCCTTTGCGCGGATGGCCAAATGCGGATTGTTCGGAAACGATCTTAGCCACGCCTCCGTCGGAGTTCAGAAACGCTGGGCGTAACGACGAAACCCCGCGCCGCCGCCCACGCTCACGCGGGCAGGCAACACGGGGTTGCGGTGCGAAATGGCTTACGCCTGGCCGACCTCGTAGCGCACGAAATCGGTGATCTCGATGCCGCTTTCCTCAGCGAACTGCTTCACGGTCTTCTTGGAGTCAGCCAGGGACGGCTGGTCGAGCAGGACTACGTCCTTGAAGAAGCCGCCCATGCGGCCCTCGACGATCTTGGCGATGGCAGCCTCCGGCTTGCCCTCGTTGCGGGTGATCTCTTCCTGGACCGCACGCTCCTTCTCGACGACGTCAGCCGGCACGGACTCCTGGTTGAGGTAGCGGGCCTTCATCGCAGCGATCTGCAAAGCGACCTGGTGTGCAGCCTCCGCGTTGTCGCCCGTGTAAGCGACGAGCACACCGACGGCCGGCGGCAGGTCCGCAGCCTTCTGGTGCAGGTACTTCGCCACCTGGTCGCCCTCGATGGTGGCGGCGCGACGCAGCTCGAGCTTCTCGCCGATCTTGGCGGAGAGGCGCTCCAGAACTTCGTGGGCGGTCTCGCCGTTCACATCAGCCTTGGCCAGCTCCTCCTGCGAGTTCGCCTTCACTGCCGCAGCAGCGTTTGCGATCTCGGCTGCGAGGTCCTTGAACTCCTGGTTCTTGGCCACGAAGTCGGTCTCGGAGTTGATCTCCACGATGGTGTTGCCGGAAACGGCAACGAGGCCCTCGAGCGCGTTGCGCTCTGCGCGCTTGCCCACGTCCTTCGCACCCTTGATGCGGAGGTTCTCGACAGCCTTGTCGAAGTCGCCGTCGGTCTCCTCGAGCGCCTTCTTGCAGTCGAGCATGCCGGAGCCGGTGATCTCGCGGAGCTTCTTGACGTCAGCAGCAGTGTAGTTCGCCATATTGGGCGATCCTCCTCGTGAAAATGTTGCGTTAAGGTTTCAAACCGTTTCAAGCGTAGCCGACGAGCGTGCCGGCGGCATGACTTGCCACGTGTATATGCGCGCACCCCGCGCCCGCCGCGTCCCGGCCGGGAACCGGCGGACGTGAGCGGAACGCGGGGTGTGCGTTTCAATGCTGGCCGAAGCCAGTCGGCTTACGCCTGGGTTTCGGATTTGTCGTCCTGCTTGGCCTGCTCAGCAGCGCGGACAGCGTGCGGCTGCTGGACCTCAGCGACCTCCTGCGGAGCAGCGGTCTCGGCGGCGGCAGCGGCCTTCGCAGCGTCAGCTGCGGAGACCTCGTCGGAAGACGCGGCCTGTGCGGCAGCCTCAGCAGCCTCAGCCTGACGCTTCGCGTCGGTGTCGCCGGCGGCGTCGCGTGCGGCAGCGAGCTGGCGCTCTTCACGCTGCTGCTTACCAGCGACGACTGCCTCGCCCACGATGTGGGTGAGCAGCTTGACGGCGCCGATGGCGTCGTCGTTGCCCGGGATCGGGAAGTCGACAACGTCCGGGTCGCAGTTAGTGTCCAGGACAGCCACGACCGGGATGCGCAGCTTCTGCGCCTCATTGACGGCGATGTGCTCCTTGTTGGTGTCCACGATCCAAAGTGCGGACGGAGCCTTGGTCATGTCGGCGATACCGCCGAGCACGCGCTCGAGCTTGACGCGCTCGCGGGTGAGCATGAGGACTTCCTTCTTGCCGCGACCTGCGTAGCCGTCCTCGGCTGCGTCCATCGCCTGGAGTTCCTTCATGCGGCCGATGCGCTTGGACACGGTCTGGAAGTTGGTGAGCATGCCGCCCAGCCAGCGGTGCGTCACGTACGGCATGCCGACGCGCTGCGCCTCTTCCTGGATCGGCTCCTGCGCCTGCTTCTTGGTGCCAACGAACAGGATGGTGCCGCCGTGTGCGACGGTCTCCTTGACAAACTCAAATGCCTCATCGATGTAGGTCAGCGTCTGCTGAAGATCGATGATGTAGATGCCGTTGCGCTCCGTGAAGATGAAGCGACGCATCTTCGGGTTCCAGCGACGCGTCTGGTGGCCGAAGTGGACACCGGCGTCGAGGAGTTCACGCATGGTTACAACTGCCATGGGAAAGTCTCCTTCGGAGAAAGTAGTTCGGTTACTTCTAAGGTCTCACGTGCGGGTTTTTATCCCGCACCCTGGCACCGTGCCTGCCCCGCACCCTGTGAGAGGGACCGTCGCTGAGCAGGCATTATCCGGCGCGCGTAGTCAGTCGGTGCACGTTCGCACAAACTGCCCCGGCAACCTTACCCGTTCATGTGCAGAAAACCCAACTCATCTGCACCGTTGTGGATAACTCGTGGCTCCACATGCCCGGGTTGTCCACAGATTTTCCGCCGCTTCTTCCACCAACGCCTGCCGGTGTGCTCCATTGAGAGCATGCGCTTGACGACGACACCACGGCCCGCCCTGGCCATCCTCACCTCCATGATCTTATGTGCTCCGCAGCCCGCCTGGGCCTGGGTGGACCCCACAGCCGGCACACCGCACCCGCAAGAGGTCGCCCGGCCCGCTTCGATCCCGGAACAGAATTGGAAGCCCGGCCACCGCGGTGTTGACCTGCCGTTGCGCATCGGTGCCCCGGTGTTGGCCGCCGGCGACGGTGTGATTGCCTTCGCTGGCTCGGTCGCGGGTGCCCCGGTGGTGACCGTCGAGCACGCCGGCGGGATCCGCACCACCTACCAGCCGGTGCGCACGAATCTCCCGGTGGGAACGAGCGTGCGCGAGGGTGAGTCGATCGGGGTGCTGGCGCGCTCGTCGACACGCTTTGCGGGCGAACACGACGGCCTGCACTGGGGCGCGCTGACTGGGCCGGACAGGTACATCGACCCGCTGACGCTGCTCGAGCCGCCGCGGATCCGGCTTAAGCCCGTGGATGCGCCTGGTCGTAGACGTTCTTGAGCCGCTGCGCGGAGACGTGGGTGTAGATCTGGGTGGTCTGCAGGCTCGAGTGCCCCAGCATTTCCTGCACGACGCGCAGGTCCGCGCCCCCTTCGAGCATGTGGGTCGCGGCGGTGTGGCGCAGCGTGTGCGGGCTGATGTCGGCCACACCCGCGCGCTGCCCGGCGCGTTCGACCACGCGGCGCACCTGACGTTGGTCGATGCGTCCGCCCCGCGTGCCGACGAACATCGCGTCGTCGACCTTCGCAATCTCAGCCCTGCCGAACTCGAGCCACTCACTGAGCGCGATTGTGGCTTCGCTGCCGAACGGCACGACGCGCTGCTTGTTGCCCTTACCGGTCACGCGCGCGAGCCCGCGGGCGAGATCGACATCTGCGATGTTTAAGCCGGTGAGCTCGCCGACGCGCATGCCGGTGGCGTAGAGCAACTCCAGCATGGCCCGGTCCCGCAGGTGCTCGGCCGGGTGGGCGTCGTCGGCGGTGTCCGCCTCGACGAGTTCGGTGGCGCGTTCAGCGCGCACCACGTTCGGCAGCGGACGGTTCACCTTCGGGGCCTTGAGCCGAGCCGCGACATCCTGCTCGATGTAGCCCTGCCGGTACGCCCAGGTGGAAAACGCGCGCGCGGCGGCGGTGCGACGGGCCAGGGTGGCGCGACTGCGCCCGGCGCGCAAGGCGTCGGCAAGCCAGGCGCGCAGGGTGGGCAGGGTGAACGCGTCGAAGGTGTCCGCGTACCCGGTCAGTGTGCCCAAGTCGGAGACGTAACCTTTCACCGTGTTCGGGGATCGTCCGAGCACGAGCGCGGCGTAGTCAGCGAAATCGTCGACTGCCGCGCGGATCTGCCCCACAGGTTGACTCATGTCACGGCAGTTTACTCGTTACTCAGTGCGCGACCACACCTTTCGCTCACGCTGGACCACACCCCGCTTCGCCAAATCCATCAGGATGTGCACCGTCAGTCCGATCGTGAGGCCGGCATCGGCGGCGATGTCCTCGGCGAGCCGCGCGCCCTCCCCGGCGCGCGGCAGGGCGTCGTAGATGCGCAGCTCGTTGTGGCTGAGTTGCTGCACGAGTGTTTTCGGGAAGTTGAGTTCCTGCTGGAGCGCCTCGTCGATCGTTCCCGGTTTGCTGATCATCTCGTGGATCTGATCCGCGTTGAGCACCATCGTCGCCTGTTCTTTCTGAATCGCGAGATTGGTGCCGAGCGACTCGGTCGCCGTGATCGGCCCCGGCACCGCCATCGCCTTGCCGTTGAAGGTGTTCACCCACTTCAACGTGTTTAACGCCCCGGAGCGGAAGGCCGCCTCGACCAGCACGGTGCCCTGGGTCAGGCCGGCGACGAGCCGATTGCGGGTGAGAAAGCGGTGCCGATCCGGCGTGGTCCCAGGCGGGTACTCTGTGATGATCGCCCCGCCTGAGGCGCACACCCGCTCGAACAATGTCTTGTTGCTCAGCGGGTAGTAATACCCGGGCCCGCACGCCGCGACGACTACCGTGGGCGCGCCGCAGTCAAGCGCAGCCCGGTGCGCTGCCGTGTCGATGCCGAGCGCCCCGCCGGAGACGATCGTGTACTGGTGCTTTGCCAAGCCCTGGACCAGGTTTTCCGTTGCGCCGCGTCCGTACGCCGTCGCGGTTCGCGTGCCGACGATGCCCACTGACTGCGCAAGCAGCGTCGCCAGGTTCGCGTTGCCTTGCACCCACAGCGCGTGCGGTGCGACCGCGTCCTGGTCGAGGTCGAGCTTTCTGCCCGACTCTGGATAGTCACAGTGGAACACCTGCTTGATGCGCTCACCGGGCCACTCCGGTGAATCGGAGGTGACCAACTTGTACCCTGCGGCTTTGGCGCGCTCGAGGTCTTGGGCGGGCTGGTCCCAGGTGTAGCGGTGTTGCGTCTGCGGCCCTAACGCGCCGAGCCAACTTGCGCGCGTGCGCACTCCGTGGGCGATCTGGTCGGCAGTCTTGCCTTGCGACAGCAGATGCTGCAGGTGGATGGACGGCCCCTCCACCACGCGCGAAAGGTACGCCCAAGATTCCGGTGAACTTGGTGGCTTGGTCATGCCGCCACCTCCTCGGGGGCGGTGCGCATGTCAACCGCCCGCGCCACGTGATCGATGTCGGGGCGCTCGACGCCCTCAAGATCGGCGAGCGTCCACGCCACTTTGAGACTCCGGTCCACACCGCGCTGTGTGATGCCGCCGGTGCGCAGCAGCGAAGACATGTACGCCATCGCCGCCTCGTCCGCCGGGAACTCGCGCCGGATCAGCGGCGGCGCAACTCGCGCGTTGACAGTTTCGTTCACCCCCGCGCTCGCCCACCGCCGGTGCGCACGCTGGCGCGCATCTGCGACGCGCTCGGCGATCACGTGCGACGGCTCCGCTTCAAGTGGGTTGACCACTGTCGAATCCGCAGAGGTGTGGATGAACACGTCCAACCGGTCGAGCAGCGGCCCGGAAACATTGCGCAGATGATTCGCCCGGTCGACTACCCGGCAGGTGCAGTTGCCGTTGATGCGCTGGCAGGCGCACGGGTTGGCGGCCAGCACGATCTGCGCATCCGCCGGGTAGACCACCTCGCGGCGTGACCGGGTCAGGCGTACCTCGCGTTTTTCCAGCGGGATCCGGAGCGCGTCAAGCACTTGCGCGGAAATCTCCGAGGCCTCGTCCAGAAACAGCACACCGTGGTGCGCCTGGCTGACCACACCGGGGCGAGGCACCCCGGATCCGCCGCCGATGAGCGACGCCTTGGTCAGCGACGGATGCGGCGCGATGAACGGCCGGTTGGACACGATCCCGCCGCTCGAGATCCCCGCGGCCGAGTGCAACGCGGTAACCTCCACCATCTCCTCGATAGTCAACGGTGGCAGGATCGACGGCAGCCGCTCCGCCAGCATCGACTTTCCTGACCCGGGCGGGCCGATCATCATCACGTGGTGCCCACCCGCGGCCGCAACTTCCAACGCTTCGCGCTCGGCGGACATGCCGGCGATGTCGGCGAAGTCCGGCCCCGCCGCCCGCTCACACACCTGCGGCTCGCCGACTTGCTCCAACTGTGTTTCGCCGGCAAGCCACGCCCAGACCTGCGCAAGCGAATCGGCCACCAGGATGTTGCGCGCGCCCAGCAGCGACGCCTCCGCGGCATTTTCACGCGGCACGACGACGGTGGTGGGGCGGGTGCTGGAGTCGTCGTGAAGCATCGCGATGAGCATCGGCAGCACCCCGTCGACGCGACGAAGCGTGCCATCGAGCGCTAACTCGCCGAGCAGCATCGTGCGCTCGAGCCTGCGCTGCACGCGCGGGTCGAGGCTGCCGAGCACCGCCGCGGCTATCGGCAGATCAAAGTGTGAACCGGCCTTCGGCAGGTGCGCTGGCGATAGCGACACCATAATCTTCGTGCGCGGCCACGGCAGCTGAGAATTCGAGATCGCGGTGCGGATGCGCTCGCGCGACTCCTTCACGGCGGCGTCGCCGAGGCCCACCATGTGCATGCCTGGAAGTCCCGGGCCGACGTTGGCCTCTACGGTGACTAGCCGCGCCGTAATGCCTTCCACCGTGGCGCTGACCGTGCTAGCAAGCGGCATCTTCCACCCCCGGAAAACGCCGGATGATGCAGTCTTCTCCATCGATGACGCACTCCACGACATCGAAGCGGACCTCCCGGTACCCCAACTCCGGGTGCTTCTCCAGCCACTGCGCGGCGCAGCGTCGCATCGTCTGAAACTTCTTCGCCGTAACCGCCTCCGCGGCGCCGAATCCGCCTCCGCGACGCGACTTCACCTCGACGAACACAATCGTGCCGTCGGAGCCTTCAACCACCGCATCGATCTCCCCCGAAATCATCCGCTGGCGCTGGCCTAACAGCGTGTACCCCTCCTCGAGATACCACTTCACCGCGGCGCGTTCCCCCGCAAGGCCCAGCTCGTGCTGGGCCGCGTAATCCGTGTGCATGTACTCCCCCTGTCATAATTCGGACCAAAGTGTTGGTGCCTATTTAGACGGGGAAAGTACGCCTTTGGTTCCCTACTCGGGGAAGGTCAACTCAGGTTTGTCCAACTCTTCGATGTTGACGTCCTTGTATGTGATCACGCGCACGTAGCGCACGAAGCGCACCGCGCGGTACATGTCCCACACCCACGCGTCCGACATCAACACCTCGTAGTAGACGTCGCCGCCGTCGGTGTGCGGGATGAGTTTCACCGCGTTGGCTAGGTAGAAGCGGCGGTCGGTCTCTACGACGTAGGAGAACTGGCTGGCCACGTCGCGGTACTCGCGGTACAGGGAGAGTTCGACTTCTGCCTCGTAGTTGTCAAGATCCTCGGCGCTCATGCACGACCCCTTAACTCAGTGTGGAACCTGTCAGCATCCCTGACGTTCGAATAACTATAACGGTGTTCCCTACTTGCCCCGTGGCGGCGCACCGCGTCCATGTGCGCCTTCGTGGAATAACCCTTGTGGCCTTCCAGACCGTAGACCGGATAGTCGGAAGCCATTTCGGTGACCAGCCGGTCCCGGCTCACCTTCGCCAACACACTGGCGGCCGCGATGCAGCGCGCCGTGTAGTCGCCGCCAACAACCGGCAGTTGCGGCGCGCGCAGCCCCGGCACCCGAAACGCGTCGACGAGCACGTACCCCGGATCCACCCCCAAACCAGCCACGGCCCTGCGGGCTCCATCGAGGTTGGCGTGTTGGAGGCCCCGGCGGTCGATCACCGACGCCGGGACGTGGATGACGTCGTAGGCGATCGCAGCGGTGCGGATGTCGTCGTAAAGCACCTCACGCTTTTTGGCGCTGAGTTTCTTGGAATCGGTGAGCCCGTCGAGCGCGGCGATCGGCTTCGGCGGCAGGACGCACGCCGCGATGGTGATGGGACCGAAGCAGGCGCCGCGCCCGGCCTCGTCGATACCCGCGACGGGACCCAGTCCCGCCTTTTCCAGCGCGACTTCGTAGGTGCGCAGCTGTTTGAGTCGGCGCACTGCCCTACTGCTGGATGTCCGGGTCAGACACACCCTGGATGCGGCTGAGCGGGAAGACCACCGACTGCACCTTGCCGCGGATGTTCTCCTCCGGAATCGTGCCCTGGTACTGATCCCCCAGGTGGTAGCGCGAATCCAGCGAATTGGTGCGGTTGTCGCCCATCATAAAGTAGTTGCCCTCCGGCACCGTCACCGGACCGAAGTACGGCCCGCCGCAGGCGTCGGAGCCGTTCGAGGGATCCACCGGGTAAAAATTGGGCTGCAGCGTGTACGACTGGTCGATCGGCTCGCCGTCCACCATCACCGCAGGGTCGCCCTCCTGGCAAGACACCGTCTGGCCGCCGGTAGCAATGATGCGCTTGACCAACGTGTTCTCATCCTTGGGCACGAGGCCGACCCAGGAGCCGACCTCCTGCATGCCGCGGATCACCGGGTTGGAGGAACGGTTCGAGGAAAAACCTGTATTCCACGAGTCCGTCCCCGCAAACACGATGACGTCGCCCGGCTCCGGGTCGGAGAAGTAGTAACTGACCTTCTCCACAAAAATGCGGTCGCCGGAGCCGTCCTCGCCGTGCAAGGTCGGTTCCATCGACGCGGACGGGATGACGTAAAGCCGGCCGATGAAGGTCTGCAGCACGAACATGATGACGAGCGTGAGCGCCACCACCACCGGAATCTCGATGTACCAGGGCAGGTCTTTCTTCTCCGCCTGCTTGTCTTCCACCGGCGCCACCTCGTAGGCCTCATCCCCGGTGGTGTAGGGGTTGTGCGGCTTGGGGTTCTGCGGCTGCCCGTTCGCGGGCACGTTCGTGTTGGTCACCCGGCATACGTTAGCACCGCGGGCCGACACTTCCGAGAACGCAACGTGCCCCGCCCGAGCGAACTCGGACGGGGCACGTGATGCCGGCTAAAAACTAGCGGCGCTCCTTGATGCGGGCAGCCTTGCCGCGCAGCTCGCGCATGTAGTACAGCTTCGCGCGACGGACGTCACCCTTGCGGACGACCTCGATCTTCTCGATATTCGGGGAGTGCACCGGGAAAGTACGCTCAACGCCAATACCAAAGGAAACCTTGCGGACGGTGAAGGTCTCGCGGATGCCGCCGCCCTGGCGACGAACGACGAAGCCGGTGAACACCTGGGTACGGGTGACGGAACCCTCGATAACCTTGACGTGCACGTCGAGGGTATCGCCCGGGCGGAAATCCGGGATATCGTCGCGGAGCTGGCCTGCGTCGACCAGATCAATGATGCCGTTGCTCATGAAAGCAATCCTTTTCGTTTCGGACAGAGGACCCTGGCGGCTCTTCCCCTTATGGGGCGCTCGGCCGGTTCGTGTCGGTTACAACAACCTGCAGCATTTTACATACTGCCCGGTCACTTCCCAAATCCCGCACGCTTCAACGCATCCGCCATCGAGCCTGACGCTTGACGACGATCCCCGCCACGGCCACCACCCCGCTTCTGGTGTTGCTTCCGGTTCTGCCCGCCACGCTGCTTGGGTGAGTTGGGCTGGCCGGGTTCGTCGTCAAGCCTCAAGCTCAACCCGATGCGGTTGCGCGCGACATCGACGTCCATCACCTTGACCTTGACCACCTCGCCGGAACGGACCACCTCGTGGGGGTCGGAGACGAACTTGTGGCTCATGGCGGACACGTGCACGAGGCCGTCCTGGTGCACGCCCACGTCCACGAATGCGCCGAAGGCGGCGACGTTGGTCACTGTGCCCTCGAGAATCATGCCGGGTTTGAGGTCCTTGACCTCGTTGACACCTTCTTTGAACTCGGCGGTTTTGAACTCAGGACGGGGATCGCGGCCCGGCTTGTCCAACTCGGCCAGGATGTCGGTCACCGTGGGCACGCCGAACGTGTCGTCGGCGAAGTCGGCGGGTTCCAGCTTGGTCAGCACCGCCGTGTTGCCGATGAGCTGCTCGGTGCTCAAGCCAGTGGACTGCGCGACGCGTTCGACCACCGGGTACGCCTCTGGGTGCACCGCGGAGCCGTCGAGCGGGTTCTTCCCACCTTGGATGCGCAGGAAGCCCGCGGCCTGCTCGAACGCCTTCGGGCCCAAACGCGGCACCTTGCCCAACTCCTTGCGAGTGGTGAAGCTGCCGTGCTCGTCGCGGTAAGCCACGATGTTCTTCGCCACCGTGCCGGAAAGCCCAGCCACTCGCTCCAGCAACGGCGCCGAAGCGGTGTTGACGTCCACCCCGACGGAGTTCACCGCATCTTCCACCACAGCATCGAGTGTCTGCGCGAGCGCGGTCTGGTTCACGTCGTGCTGGTACTGGCCGACACCGATGGATTTCGGGTCCACCTTGACCAGCTCCGCAAGCGGGTCCTGGAGGCGGCGCGCAATCGACACCGCAGAGCGCAGCGAGACGTCCATGTCCGGAAACTCCTCGGCCGCGATCGGGCTTGCGGAGTACACCGACGCACCGGACTCGGACACCACCACCGGCGTCGGGCGCTTACCCCCAGCCTGGGCGATGAGGTCCGCGACCTCGCCGGCGAGCTTCTCCGACTCGCGCGATGCCGTGCCGTTGCCCACGGCGATCAGTTCCACCCCGTACTGGGCGGCGAGCGACGCGAGTTCGGCCCGCGAAGCGTCCCAGCGGTTTTGCGGCTGGTGCGGGTAGACGATGGTGGTGGCCAGCACCTTGCCGGTGCCGTCGACAACCGCGCACTTCACACCGTTGCGGTAGCCGGGGTCCAACGCCAGGGTGGAGCGCTGGCCAGCAGGGGCTGCGAGCAGCACGTCGCGCAGGTTCGTCTTGAACACCTCGAGCGCGCCGGCTTCCGCCTTTTCCTTTAGCCGCATACGGGTATCCAGGTTCGCGGAGACCTGCAGCTTGGTGCGCCACCCCCACTGCACAGCCTTGGTCAACCAGGCGGAATCCTTCACCGGCAGGTCGAATCGCTCGGCGATCATGCCTTCGTAGACGGCCTCGTCGCCCGCATCGAGGTCGAGCGTGAGCACGCCCTCGTTCTCGCCGCGCAACAGCGCCAGAATACGGTGGCTGGGCAGTTTGTCGAAGGACTCGGCAAAGTCGAAGTAGTCGGCGAACTTCGCGCCCTCCTGTTCTTTACCCTCGACAACGCCCGAGCGCATCGTGCCCTGCTCAAACACCCGGTCGCGCACGGCACCGACCAAGTCGGCGTCGGTGGCGAAGCGGTCCACCAAAATCGCACGCGCCCCGTCGAGCGCCGCCTTCGCGTCCGGGAAGCCCTCGGAGGTGAATCGCTCGGCGAGGGTTTCGGGGGCGGCGGCGGGGTCGTCGATAAGCAACTGCGTGAGATCTTCCAGCCCAGCCTCGCGCGCGATGTCCGCCTTTGTCTTGCGGCGCTTCTTGTACGGCAAGTAGAGGTCCTCCACGCGCGCCTTGGTGTCGGCGGCGAGGATCTCGCGCTTCAGGTCGTCGGTAAGTTTGCCCTGCTCCTCAATGCTTTCCAGCACGGCTTGCTTGCGCTCGGCGAGTTCCACAAGGTAGGTGTTGCGCTCCTCGATGTGGCGCAGCTGCGCGTCGTCGAGACCGCCCGTCGCCTCCTTTCGGTAACGGGCGATGAACGGGACGGTGTTGCCTTCGGCGAGCAGTTTGAGCGCCTGCTCGACCTGGTTGTCCCGGATATTGAGTTCGTTCGCGATGGTGGCTGCGATTGATGTCATTCGGGCGAGTGTAGTCGCGCGAAATCCTCTAGGGTTTCGCCGCCCTCATAGGCGCCGGCGGCGTTGGCGACCACCCGCGTCGCCTCCTCCAGCGGCAACGCTGTCCTTCCTCGAACCGTAAGGGTTGCACCGTCCCGCTCGATACGGTCCGCGCGGTACCCGGCCTTCTTCAGCGCGCGTCGCACTTGCTTGACGACGACACGCCCCTCCCCCACATCCACCCTCGATTCCACCTCGCGCGCATCGAGCATGAACTGGTCGTCGTCGCTAAGCGCCGCCCGCTCGAGCAGATCCGGTCGGACCGCGCGAGTGCGTTTCAAAGATTGCTCCCGGCGCCACGCCTCGACCTTCTTGTGGTCGCCGGAGGTGAGCACCGCCGGGGCCTCAAGGCCGCGCCACACCCGGGGCTTCGTGTAACTCGGCCCCTCGAGCAGCCCGTCGGAGAAACTGTCCTCCTCGTGGCTTTCGGTGTTGCCCAGCACGCCGGGGATAAGCCGCGTGACCGCCTCGGCGATCACCAGCACCGCGACCTCGCCGCCGATGAGCACGTAGTCGCCGATAGAGACCTCACGCACCCGGTACTTCTTCTCCGCGTCCTCGAACACGCGCTGGTCGATCCCCTCGTAGCGCCCGCAAGCAAACACGATGTGCTCCTCGCGCGACCACGCCTGGGCGTCTCGCTGAGTAAACGGTGTTCCCGCCGGCGTGGGTACCAGCAACAGCGGCTTGTCGCGGTCCTCGTCCTGTGCTTCGTACGGGCGTGGTGCGACCTGGGCGACGTCGTCGTGGCGCAATCGGTCGTTGCGGTGCGCCTCCGCACTGTCGAGCTCCGCGCCCGCACGCCCCTGAGCGATGTCGTCCAACGCAGGCCCCCACACCTCCGGCTTCATCACCATGCCCGGTCCTCCCCCGAGCGGCGGCGCGTCGACCGACTTGTGATTGCCAGTCGCCCAGTCGCGCAAATCGTGCACGCCCACAGCCAGGATGCCCTGCTCGATCGCCTTGCCCAGCAGCGCGTGGCGCAGCGGGTCAAGGTACTCCGGGAAAATGGTGACGACGTCCAAGCGCAACTTAGACATCGAGCAGCCCCTCCGGCGGGGTGATAGTGAGATACCCCTCGTCCAGATCAAGATCCGGGACAAAGTCCATCACGAACGGCACGAGCACTTCCTTGCCCCGGTAGTCGACCTCCAGGATCTTCCGGTTCGGCGCGTCCATCACGCCGGTGACCTTGCCAACCTCGGCGCCGTCGTGGCGCACCAACAAGCCGATGAGTTCGTGGTTGTAGTACTCGTCAGAATCCTCATCGCGCTCCAGCGGTGCGGCGACAAACTTCATCCCGCGCAAACTGTCCGCGGCAGTGCGGTCTGGGACCTCCTCGAAGCTGACCAGCAGCCGCTTCTGGTGCGGGCGCACCGTCTTCACGGTCAAGTGCTGCTCCTTGCCCGCCTGCCGGCCGGTGAGCACCTCGCCGACGACGATGCGCTCTTCCGCCTCGTCCGCCAGCAACTCGACGGCAACTTCACCTTTCACACCGTGGGACTTGACCACGCGGCCGATGTTGAGCTCCATGGGGAGAAACGGTAGCAGGCTGGGGCCTCTCCGCTCACATGACAAAACCCCGCGCCGCGAGATGCGGTGCGGGGTGTCGTCGCTAAGCGAAGGGCGCTTACTCGGCGGAGGTCTCCTCAGACTCAGCCTCAGCGGACTCGCCCTCGGCGTCGGCAGACTCGGCAGCCTCAGCCTCTTCAGCGGCAGCGGCCTCAGCAGCAGCCTTGGCCTCGGCGTCTTCCTTGGCTTTCTTGCGCTTCTCGGTGATGGCCTCGGCGGTCGGGCCGTTCTTGGCCTCCTCGAGCGCCTGGTTGAACAGGTCGAGCTTGGACGGCTTCTCCTCGGCCACCTTCAGGCTGCCCTCAGCGCCGTCGAGGCCCTTGTGCTTCTGCCAGTCGCCGGTCACCTTCAGCAGTGCGAGCACCGGCTCGGTCGGCTGCGCGCCGACACCCAGCCAGTACTGAGCGCGCTCGGAATCGATGCGGATGAGCGACGGCTCTTCCTTCGGGTGGTAGATGCCGATGTTCTCGATGACGGCACCGTCACGACGGGTGCGGGCATCAGCGATCACGACACGGTACTGCGCGTTGCGGATCTTACCGACGCGCTGCAGCTTGATCTTTACAGCCATGGTGTACTTCCTTTTAGGTCACTGGGCAGTGCAGACACTCGTCGCTTATCGACGAGCCGGTTCAACCCTTCTTATTTACCCTGCGCGTGCCTGGCCGGGCGACCTCCCTTGACAGAGCAAGAGCAAGACGGATCCGGCGCGTACGCAGTTATGGACTTGTCGTGCCTGGCAACACAATTGCCGGACAACCTGTGACACTTTACGGGGTGAGGCCTCCGGAAACCAAACCCGTACCGGCGTTTGCGTTTCGGCTCAAGCCATTCCAGGCGGTATGGTCTTTACGGTTTTGCGACGCGGGTCGCGGTCAAAAGAAATAGATGTAGTTGGCGAGGTTGGACACGATGTCAGGTCAGGGGGCGCAACAAAAGAAGGGCTCCAGCGCATACCGGGTGGACCTGGACGGGCTCCGCGGATACGCCATCGCCCTCGTCGTCCTCTTCCACGTCTTCGTCGGACGCGTCTCCGGCGGCGTGGACGTATTCCTGCTGTTGTCCGGCTACTTCTTCCTCGGCGGCCAGCTGCGCTACGCCCTGCGGCCGAACCCGAACCTGAACCCGTGGTGGCCGCTGTGGCGCACGATGCGCAGGCTCGTGCCGGCGCTCGCGCTCGTCGTCGTCAGCGTGGTGTTGCTGGTCCTCGCGGTGACCCCGGAGCTGATGAGCGACGAGCTCGCCAGCCAAGTCACTGCGTCGATGCTGTACTACCAAAACTGGGAGCTGATTGCGCAGAACGCCGACTACGCGGCGGCTAGCCAGGACACCTCCCCACTGCAGCACCTGTGGTCGATGTCCGTGCAGGGCCAGTTCTACATCTTCGGCATCCTCATGGGCACGCTCATCGCCTTCGTGGTCTCGAAGCTCAAGGCGGACCCGAAGATCACCAGGCGCGTCGCCATCGGGGTGCTCGCCGTGATCACCATCGCGTCGTTCGCGTGGTCCGCCCGCTTCGGGTTCGTCGGCACGGGCGAGAACTACTACTCCACCTTCTCCCGCGCATGGGAGCTCTCCCTCGGTGCCCTGCTCGCGTTCGTCCCTGCCGAACGCTTCCTGCCGCAGGCCACCGCCTGGTTCACCGCACTGCTCGGCGTGGCAATGATCACCATCACCGGCATCGTCATCCCCACCTCGCTGGCCTTCCCGGGCCCGCTGACGCTGCTGCCGCTGACCGGCGCCGCCCTTGTGGTGCTCTCCGGCAACAACAACGCGGTCTCTACCGTGCTCTCGTCTGCACCGATGACGTGGCTGGGCAAGGTCGCCTACTCGCTGTACCTGTGGCACTGGCCGCTACTGATCATCGTCACCTCGCTGGGCGGCTACGACACCCCGCCGGCCTGGCTCGGCGCGCTGGTCATCCTCGTCTCGCTCGCGCTCGCGCACATCACCCACATGCTCGTTGAAGACCCGCTGCGCCAGCACCGCCGCCGCCCGCTTGCGACTGATACGCCGGTGGCGGACGCGCGGTCGTCGCTACGCACTTGGCCCGGCATCTTCCGCGCAATCGGCGGCCTGGTCACCGTGGCGCTGTTTGGCGCGTCGCTGGCGGTCCAGCCGTTCTGGAACAACCGCGTCGATTCCGCCGACAAACCGCTCGACCCAGCAACCTACCCGGGCGCGATGGCACTGGCGGGCGCCGAGGTGCCGCAGGTGGAGCCGCAACCGGACCCCAACCTGATCGCCGGCGTGTTCCCGGTCATCGGTGAAACCGGCTGCATGGTGTTCAAACCGGACGACGCCGACTACATGCCGCCGGAAGACTGCGTCTACGGCGACCTGGACGCCGAGACCACCATTGTGATGGTCGGCGGATCCCACATCGAGCCGTTTGTTATCCCGCTGGAAATCCTCGGCCGAGAGCACAACTTCAAGGTCGTCTCCTTTGTCCGCCAGGAGTGCCCGCTCGTCGTCGGCGGCCCCGACAACCCGTCGAACCAGGACATCGTCTCCGACACCTGTGCCGAGTGGGGCGAGCACGCGCTTGCCAGGATTATGGACTTGGACCCGGACATGATCGTGTCCACCTCCACGCGCCCGGCAGGCCGAGCGGGCGACGGGGTTCCTTCCGCGGACTACGTCCCGACGGCCTACACCGACCTGTGGAACAGGCTCGCGGAACTGGACATCCCCTTCGTCGGGCTGCGCGACAACCCATGGATGTTCAACATCGACGGCAACCCGATGGACCCGAACCTGTGTATCGTCGCCGGCTACTCCGAGGCGGAATGTTCCATGGACGCGTCCATGGCCTACGCCCCGGAAGACCCAGCATCTTTCTTCCTCGACGGCACAAACCGGCAGTGGGAAATCGACACCGCCGGCTGGTACTGCGTTGACGGCACGTGCCCGCCGCAAATCGGCAACGTCTACATCTACCGCGACCAGAACCACATCTCGAACGCGTACGCCGCGACGCTCACCCCCCTACTGTGGGAGCACCTCGAGCCCATCTTCACCGAGCTCGGGCTTATCGACGACACCCCCGCCGCCGAGTCGCCCGAAGCCCCCAGTGAAGCCCCCGCTATCGAGGACCCCGCCCCCGCGGACGCTTAGAAGAACTTCCCCTTCTGCATCCGCTTCATCGCCTCGTTGAAGTCGAGGTTGTTCAGATCCATTCCCTGCATGCCAGCCGGCAGCTGCTCCTGAAGCTTCTGCAGCTCCTTCGGGTCCGGCATGCCGCCGCCCATGCCCGGCATACCCGGCATCTTCGGCATACCCGGCATACCGCCGCCACCGCGCTTGGCTGGCTTTCGCTTGCCGTTCTTGCCCTTGCGGCCTTTCGGCTTTTTCTTCGTGGCGCTGCGGCCCATCCCAGGCATTCCCGGCATACCGAACTGGTTGGCCATCTGGCCCATCATCTTCTTCGCCTCGAAGAAGCGCTCCACCAGCTGGTTGACATCGGAAACCTTCACACCCGAACCGTTGGCAATGCGCTTGCGGCGTGACGCATTCAGGATCTTCGGATCCTGGCGCTCCGCCGGCGTCATACCGCGAATGATGGCCTGGATGCGGTCGAGCTGCTTCTCGTCGACCATGTCCGCCATCTGGTTCATCTGCTTGCCGCCCGGCATCATTTTGAGCAGATTGCCGATCGGACCCATGCGACGGATCATGAGCAACTGGTCGAGGAAGTCCTCCAGCGTCAGCTCACCGGAAGCCAGCTTGTTGGCGGCCGCCTCCGCGTCCTGCTCGTTGTAGGTTTGCTCGGCCTGCTCGATAAGCGAGAGCAGATCGCCCATGCCGAGGATGCGGCTGGCCATGCGGTCCGGGTGGAAGACATCAAAATCGTCGAGCTTCTCGCCGGTGGAGGCAAACAGGATCGGCTTGCCGGTGACCTCACGAATCGACAGCGCGGCGCCGCCACGGGCGTCGCCGTCGAGCTTGGTCAGGGCGACACCGGTGAAGTCGACGCCCTCGGCGAAGGCCTCCGCGGTCTTCACCGCGTCCTGGCCGATCATTGCATCGATAACGAAGAGGACCTCGTCCGGGTTAACCGCGTCGCGGATGTTGCGCGCCTGGGTCATCAGCGTCTCGTCGATACCGAGGCGGCCCGCCGTATCGATGATGACCACGTCGTTCTTATTCTGCTTGGCGTAGTCGATGCCCTGCTGCGCCACGGCGACCGGGTCACCGTGCGAGCTGCCCATCTCGTGCTCGTAGGAGTCGATGGACGTGCCCGGATCCGGCGCGAACGTGGGTACGCCTGCGCGCTCGCCGACAATCTGGAGCTGCTGCACCGCGCCCGGGCGCTGCAAGTCACATGCGACCAGCATCGGGGTGTGCCCCTGCTTCGCCAAGTGGTTCGCCAACTTGCCGGCCAAGGTCGTCTTACCCGCACCCTGGAGACCGGCGAGCATGATCACGGTCGGCGGGTTCTTCGCCAGGTTCAGCCGGCGGGTCTCGCCGCCGAGGATGCCGGTGAGTTCCTCGTCGACAATCTTGATCACCTGCTGCGCCGGATTCAGCGCTGCGGAGACATCGGCGCCGAGCGCGCGCTCCTTAACTCGCTTAATAAACGCACGCACAACCGGCAGCGACACGTCCGCCTCAAGCAACGCGATACGGATCTCGCGCGCGGTGGCGTTGATGTCCTCCTCGGTGAGCTTGCCCTTGCCCCGCAGTCCACCCAGGGCTGATTGGAGGCGATCGGACAGTGACTCGAACACGGTGTGCACGCTCCCTTTGCTGCTAGCGGAAAATAATCCCCACAAGACTAGCGCGCGCCCCGGGCGATGGGCACATCACCGGGGCGCGGGGTCGTCGTCAAGCAACCGCTAACCGAGCAGCGCGTCGACGAAACTCTCCACCTCGAACGGCGCGAGATCATCCGCGCCCTCGCCGAGGCCGACAAGCTTCACCGGCACGCCAAGCTCCTCCTGGACCTGGAAGACAATGCCGCCCTTCGCGGTGCCGTCGAGCTTGGTTAGCACCACACCAGTGATGTCGACGACCTCGCGGAACACACGGGCTTGCGCGATGCCGTTCTGTCCGACTGTGGCGTCGAGGACGAGCAGCACCTCGTCGACGTTGCTCTTCTTCTCCACCACACGCTTCACCTTGCCCAACTGATCCATCAGGCCGGTGGATGTGTGCAGGCGACCCGCCGTATCGACGAGCACCACATCCGCTCCCTCATCCACACCGGTCGCGACAGCGTCGAACGCAACGGATGCCGGGTCCGCGCCCTCCTTGCCGCGCACCGTGGACGCGCCGACGCGGCGGCCCCAGGTCTCCAACTGGTCCGCAGCCGCGGCACGGAACGTATCGGCAGCGCCAAGCACCACCGAGTGGCCCATGGACACCAGCACGCGGGCGAGCTTGCCGGTAGTGGTCGTCTTACCGGTGCCGTTGACACCGACGACCAGAATCACGGCCGGCTTACCGTCGTTCGGCATCGCCTTGATCGAGCGATCCAGTTCAGGGCGGGCTGCTTCGATGAGCGTTTCACGCAGCATCGCGCGGGCCTGCTCCTCGGTCTCGACACCACGCTCGGCGATCTTCTCGCGGAGGTTGTCAGTGACCTTCATCGTCAGCTCGGCACCGAGGTCCGCCATGATCAGCGTGTCCTCGATCTCCTCCCACGCGTCCTCATCCAGGTCACCGGCGGTCAGGATGCCGAGCAGGCCCTGACCGATCGCGTTCTGGGAGCGGGACAGGCGGCCACGCAGCTTGCCCATGCGGCCGGCGGCCGGGGCGATGTCGTCCAGCGGCTCGTCAGCGGGCGCCTCCACGACAACCGCGTCGTCGGACACCTCAGCACCGTCCTGCAGTGCCTCATCTGCGCGCTCCTGCGCGGCGGCAGCTGCTGCGGCGGCTTCCTCAGCCTCGGCGGTCTCTGGTTTCTGGGGCGTCTCAGGGGTTTCGAGTTTTTCCTCCGGTTCAGCGGCGGGTTGGGGTTCAGCGGCGGGTTGGGGTTCAGCGGTGGGCTGGGGTTCAGCGGCGGGCTCGGTCGGCTGCACGTCCGGTTCGACCTTGGGTTCGGGGGCCGGCGACGTGGTGTCGTCGTCACGCGCGGGCTCGTCGTCACGCGCAATCGCACGCTCAACAACCGTCTCGGGCTGCTCGTCGTCGGCCTGAGGAATGGGCGCCGCGGCGGCCTTCGGCTCGGCCACAGTCTCGGACTTCGGCTCCTCGCGACGGATCGGCTCCGGCTGCTTCTCCTGCGCATCCGCCGGAGCGAAGTTGAAGCCACCTTTGGCCTGGTAATTGCCGGATTTCTCCTGCTGCGTGAGCTCCTTGGGCTCCTCCGGCTTTTCAAACGAGATGGTCTTCGCGTCTTTGCGCTTCTTACCGGCGACGATGATGCCGGCGACGATCAGCGCGATGACGATGACCGCAATGACAATCCATAGGACAGTGGTGTTCATGCGTTCCAGTGTGCCAGCCGCCACGACATGACGTAGGCGCGACGCTTATCGACGAAGCGTAACCGCAGGTACCGACACCCTATTAGAACATATGTTCGTGTTTTCGATGGTGGTGTCGGCGCAGTGAGTAACTTTATTTCCAACACATCGGGAGGAGGAGCGCTATGACCACTGCGATCGATCACCACGTCAATCAGATCACCGCTGGACTCGAGGCGTTGTCCGCCTTGATGATGGAACCCGACGGATTACATCTTTTAGGCACCCACCACGCGATCGAGCGACTGCATACGGCTTTGCCGCTGCTGGGTAACGTCAACGCCGCCTTTGCACACCTGTGCACTCGCGACGGCGCAGGATCGCTCGTCGGTGCGAACCACCCGGTAGAGTACCTCACCCAGCGCTTGGGGCTGTCGCGCGCGCAAGCATTCGACCTGCTCAACCACGGCAAACGTCTTTTCGGCGAGCCGGATATTCCCGCCCCTCCGTCCGACCCAGAACAAACCGAGGAAGAGCAACGAGCAGCGCAGGAAGAAGCGGAACGCCGTAAGGCAAAGGAAAAAGAGGCGCAAGAGCGCGCACGCCGGGCTGCGCGAGAAAAGAAAGCGTCCGAGGAGAAAAAACGGATCATCTCCAACGGTCTGAAAGACCTCAATGAGCACGCCGACCCTGGCTACCTCGAGTGCTATTCACAGGCTATGGAAGCCGCCGCACGGATGACGCCGGAGGAGCTGCGCAAATTCGTCACCGACCTAGTCCGCAAAGCCAACCGCGCCGGCCGAGACTACAACAAGAAGAAGGACCCGCTGGCCGCGTTCAAAAAGCGAGGTCTGACCTTCGGCCCGCAGGATTCTGACGGCGGTTCCTACGCCCGGATCTACCTCGACGCCGCCTCCCGCGCCAAACTGGAAGCCGCACTCGCCGCCGGCGACGCCCCCGGCTCCCACTTGCCGGCTGACACCGAAGACACCCGCACAAAGCAACAGCGTCGCTTCGACCAGCTAATGCACATCTTGGACAACTACTCCAACGCCCGCATTCAACGCGACGGCGGAGTGGGCACCGTCGTCATCACCATGACGATGAATGATCTGCTCGAGGCCGACCACGAGACGCGTTTCGCAACCAATACGAGCGTGGACCTGACTGCATTAGACATCGTCCGGCTCGGGCTTGCCGGCGACACGTTCGCCCTCCAACTCGACTCTGCAACGGGAGTGCCGCTCTCACTCGGCCGAGCCCGCTTCGCTTCCGTCGAACAGCGCCTTGTCCTTCTCGCCACCCAGGGAGTCTGCGCCTGGCACGGCTGCACCAAACCGGGAGTCGAATTGGAAGCCCACCACCTCCAGTCGTATCTCAACGGCGGGCTGACCGACCTCGATAACCTCATACTCCTCTGTCGCGAGCACCACAGGTGCAACAACGACAACAGAGACGGAGCCGGCGGTAAGGGGCACTTCGAAAAAGACCCCGAAACCTGGGACATCACCCACCACCCCGCGGACGGTGGTCCACCAAAAACGACCACCACGTGGCAGTTCACCCAGTCACCCGGGCAAAGGCACAAAACCACCATTCGGGAGCAAGCCCTGAGCTTCGACGACCCGCCACCACCGGGTTCCGATCCACCGTTATTTACCGGGTGAATTACTCCCCTGCCACGGGTGCCGCACCAGCAGGCTGCATGCGCTGCGACAGCACCCGAGTCACACCGTCACCGCGCATAGTCACGCCATAAAGCACATTCGCCACGTCCATCGTCGGCTTCTGGTGCGTGATCACGATCAGCTGCGAATCTTGACGCAGCTCTTCTAGTAGCGCGATCAGCCTGCGTAGGTTGACGTCGTCAAGCGCCGCTTCGACCTCATCGAGCACGTAGAACGGGCTCGGCCGCGCGCGGAAAATCGCGACGAGGAAAGCCAGCGCAGTCAGCGACTTCTCACCGCCCGACAACAGCGATAACCGCTTCACTCGCTTTCCCGGTGGACGCGCCTCGATCTCAATGCCAGTGGCCAACATGTCGTCGGGCTCCGTGAGCACCAGCCGCGCCTCGCCGCCCGGGAACAACGTGTGGAACACCCGCGGAAACTCTGCTTCCACGTCCGCCCACGCGTCGGTGAACAGTTGCAGGATCTGCGCGTCGACGTCCTCAATCACGCCGGTGAGATCTTTCCGCGCCTGGATTACGTCATCGAGTTGCGTCGACAGGAAGGAGTACCGCTCCTCCAACGCCTTAAACTCTTCGAGCGCCAGCGGATTGACCTTGCCCAGAGCGCGCAGATCCTTCTCCGCCCGCTTGAGCCGCTTCTCCTCCGCCTCACGGTCGAAGTCGTCGTCCGGGGTGTACCCCTCCAACAGGTCCGCTACGGCGATGCCGAGCGAAGCCGTGATGTTGGCCTCGGCTTCGTCGATACGCACCTGCGCCTGCGAACGCGCAATGTCAGAAGCATGTGCGTTGTCCGTCAGGCGGGACAACTGCTGGCGAGTGGCGTTGACTTGCTGACGCGCCTGCTGCAACTGGGCCTGCAGGCTCGCTGACTGGGCGTTCAATTCGTCGCGTTCCGCCGTCGCTCGCACCAATGCGACCTCGATCCGGGCCGAAAGGTCGCGCGCGTGCTTTTCGACGACCGAGGCCAGCTCTGCCTCCGCCCTGCGCCGCGCCATTGCGGCGTCGTGCCGCGCCTTCGCCTGCCGCTCCTGCTCAGCCTGGCGACGCAGCGCATCCCCCTTGCCCGATTCCGCTTCCGCCTTCTGCTGTGCTGTACGGGCGGCGAGCACTGCCTCCATTTCCATGGATTTCACCTGGTTGAGAGCATTGCGAGCTGCGTCGCGCTCTGCCGAAGACGGCTCCTCCGGTGATGCGGAAACATCCGTATCCACGCGGGTGAGTCGGTCACGGGTTTCCTCTAAATCAGCACGACGCTGAGCGAGGCGCGCATCCGCCTCGTTCGCCCGCTGTGCAGCGCGTTCGTGTTCTGACTTGTTCGCCTCCGCCTGCTTCACCAGCCGCGCACGGTCGCGGCGCCACGACTCGAGTTCGGTGTCGTGCTCGCGCAGCGACGCGCGTGCCGACGCCGCATTCACCCGTGCCTCCTCCGCCGCCACCTTCGCACCTTCGAAGGTGCCGGCTAACTCGCTGAGGTGAAGTTTCGCGATTTCCAGCTCCGCGCGGGCAGCTTCGATGCGGGCGGTGACCTCTACTGTGCTCGCCTGCCCTGATCCGGCGGCCACCCAGCCTTCGCCGACGAGCACCCCATCCCGGGTCACCGCACGCAGACGCGGATCCTGTTCAACCAGCGAACGTGCGCTAGCGACGTCGGATGCCACAACGGTATCCGCCAGCAGACGCGTCACCGGCCCGACCACGGCATCGCCTAGCGTCACATGATCGAGCAGCCAATCCACCTCGACGTCAGTGTCCAGCCGCCACGCGGAGCCGCCTCGCGTATCGACGACCACCGTCCGGCTCGCTTCCCCCAACTTCGCCACTGTCTCCGATGACACAGCGCCGGCCAGCGCCTCCGCATAGTCGCCGAGCGCCGCCGCCAACGCGGTTTCAAGCCCAGCCTCCGCGGTGACCAGGCCTGCTAGCGGCGCAAATCCGTCCAGCACGTCCGCAGCGTCCGCCTTAGGAGCTTGCTCGGACAACGTAGTAATCCGCGACTCCAACGTCGCCACCTTGCGTTCGTGCTCGCGCTGCTCCGCGCGCAGCTGCTCGAGGCGCTTCTCCGCAGCATCGGATTCGGTGTGGGCGCGGGCGAACGCGGCGTCGAGCGGTGCCCGCTCTACCTCGAAGCTGGCGATGCGTTCCTCCACCGCCGCCACCTCAGCGTCGGCCTGGCGCGCGCGTTCACGGGTTTCCTGCAGCGTTTCGTCGAAGCGGCGAATTTCTTCCTCGGCGGCCTCGACAGCCTGCGCCTGCGATTCTTCCTGGGCGAGCAAACGCACCACGCCCTCGCGACGGTCGGCAATGGCGCGCACCAGCGCCATGTGCTCGCGCTCCGCTTCGTCAAAGGCGGCCTGACGTTCCGCAACCTCTTCACGCACAGTTTCCAGTTGCTCCGCGGCTTCTTCGGCTGCTTCGACGGCTTCAGCGTAGCGCTCGTCGGCAAGCCGCGCACGCGCCTCGAGGTCCTCCGGGTCCTGGCCCGCGTAGGCAACGTCGGTGTTCTGGCTGCGTGACCGCTCCGACGCGATTCGTTCAGTTGCGCTTGCACGCTCGGCCAGCGTGGACAGCGCGAACCACACTTGTTGCGCCTCGGCCGCCTTCGGCTGCACCTCCTGCTGGCGAGCCTCAATCGCTTCCTGCGCCTCGGTGTATTCCTCGAGTTGGGCGGTGACGGTCTCCACCTGTTCTTCGAGCAGCTCGGCGGCGCGGACTGCGTCGGAAAGCTTGGCACGCAGCCGGACCACCTGATCGCCGGAGAGTTTGAGCTTCGCGTCGCGCAAATCGGCCTGGACCGCAGCGCCGCGCTTCGCCGCCTCAGCCTGGCGTGCCAGGGGCTTAAGTTGCTTACCCAGTTCGTCCGTCAGGTCAGTGAGGCGATCCAGGTTCGCCTGCATGCTCGTGAGTTTGCGCTGCGCCTTTTCTTTACGGCGGCGGTGCTTGAGCACGCCAGCGGCTTCCTCGATGAACGCGCGACGTTCTTCTGGCCGCGAGTCCAGGATCTCGGAGAGTTTCCCCTGCCCGACGATGATGTGCATTTCGCGGCCAATGCCGGAATCCGACAGCAGCTCCTGGATGTCCATCAGGCGCGCCTTCGAGCCGTTGATCTCGTACTCGCTGGCACCGTCGCGGAACATCCGGCGTGTGATCGCCACCTCGGTGTAGTCGATCGGCAAACGCTTGTCAGTGTTATCAAATGTGAGCGTGACCTCGGCGCGCCCCAGCGGCTTGCGGCCACCCGCACCGGCGAAGATGACGTCCTCCATCTTCCCACCACGCAGGTTCTTCGCGCCCTGCTCGCCCATCACCCAGGCCAGCGCGTCGACAACGTTTGATTTTCCGGAGCCGTTCGGGCCGACCACGGCACAGATACCGGGCTCGAATTTCATCGTCGTCGCCGACGCGAAGGACTTGAATCCCTTGAGCGTCAGCGATTTCAGGTGCATTGGCGCAATGTTACCTGGCGGGTGCGGGCTCGGCGTCGTCGCCAAGCAACTGCCTTAATGCGTTACTTCGCCTGCATAACGACGATGAATCCCCAGCCGTACCCTGCGACGTACGCGTGCGCCGCACCAATACCGACCTGCGTCGCGTTACCGAGCATGTTCGCATTGTGCTCAGGCGAGTTCCGCCACTGCGCAAACGCCCGGTTCGGGTCCGCGGTGCTGAACGCAATGTTTTCGTACACATTCGCGCTTGAGTGGTGGAAACTGTTCGTCCTGCTGAGATGTTCAGCCCACGCCTGCGCCGACGCATCTAATTGCCGGGTCTTAAGCCACGGCAACCTCCCGTGTTGCATGCGGTGAAGGTTGATCGAGCGGTACGTCTTCGCCCGCGACGCCTGAGCGATATCCCACGGCAAACCCGGATCGTACTGGCGGGGCGTGATGCTGCTCATCGCAGCAGCACTCGACGAAAGGTCCTGGGCTGCCGCCACCGCTGGGGTCCAGGCACACGACGCGGCCACCACCGCTGCTACGGCCTGTTTTCTCATCGCTCTTCGAACCCTTCTGCACCCTTCGGCTCGCCGTAGCGCGCCTGGACGTGCTCCACACGGCCCGGCCGGCCCGCGGAAGAAGGGTTTTCTCCCAACAGCGCTTCTAGCTTTTCGACGACCCCACGCTCCCCCTCAGCCACAACCTCAACCCTGCCGTCAGCAAGGTTTTTCGCGTATCCAGCAAGGCCCAACTCGAGGGCGCGGGAGCGGGTCCACCACCGGAACCCGACTCCCTGAACGTTGCCGTGGACGTGGGCAGTCATGCGTGCATCAGCCATGACATAGAAGCGTAATGGCTAGATGCGGTCTTCGATGCTTAGGATTCGATTGCACGAGGTGAAAGTACCTCTTGCTCCGCATAATCAATTGCTCGCTGAAGCGCCTCGATTTTCCTCGCGATTTCCTTACTGGCTTCCGAATTGGGATCGCTAAATCTGTTGATCCGCTGCTGTTCACGAAGAAGCTCACGCTCGGAATCGACCCACACGTTCCAAATGCGGTGGTCACTCGGTAAACCCACCCTCTTGCGAAGTATTGCAAGAGAAAGTTGACCGTGGACGAGTCTCTCCACCTCAGCAGCTGAACTGCTGGAGCTGAGGATTCCGACTGCGATACTGCTAGAACCTGCTGAGACCAGCGTTCCGGCAGTAATAAGACCACCAATCATCCCGCCTGGTCCGAACGCTGCCAATCCACTAGTGATGGCGGCTGCACCGGCCAGCCCTGCACTCGCCGGTGCCAAAATGAGCCCACCGGTAGCAACAACGGCCAGAGCGCCAGCACTTACGAGCCCCCATTTGAGCAGACTACGTCCCTTGCCAGCCAGCACCCTGGACGCCTCTTCGATCGCATCGATGGCGATGTTTCCGAGTTTCGTTCCCTGCTGCATTTCGCCACTGAGTTCTTGAAGCGCCTTCCGCTTCACTGCAGTCTTGATCTCAATCTCGTATGGGGGCAATAGGTTTTGCAAGGCAAGCACTGTAAGCAATTCCGTGGCAAATTCCCTCGACTCAACCGCGATTGGTTTCGGGGCAGGTACATCTTCGCTCAAATCGCTTTCGATCAGCTGGAGCTCGACAATTGCCTGCGGGATTGGCCTGCGCTCGACTTGACGGCGTTCGATCAGATCACGAACGACTTGGCCTTGGATCTCCGCCAACGCACCTGCGTAGCGTTTCTGCATCCCTTTTTCCAACTCGGCCTTCGTCAAATGGGCCAGTCTAAGGCCTATCAGTGCCCTTAATTCACTCGAGTCGATCGGAACATCAAGATTCCCGTTTACCAAAACAAGCTCTTTCGACTGAGACCCGAAGAGCGCATAACCGATCGCCTTCCCCACGAGCGGCTCCTCCAAGTATTCAGAAGCATAGTGAGCGTGAACAGGAGAGATAACCGTCGGCACACGCAAATCCAAAAGCCAAGGAACCGCTGAGGCGGCGCCGCGCCAGGCTGCAACTGGATCGGTGCGGCTCCAAAAATTCACCCACCACTCCAAATTGGCGGGCGGCTCTTTGAGATCGGTATCGAGTTTTCCAAGGTCGAAATTGGCCTGCGCTAAGGGGCTTCCGACCGTCACCATTCCAGCGATGTGAAGCGCCCGTGGAAGCTTGGTAAGCACGTCAGCAGCAATGACGCTTCCGAGGCTGTGCCCGACCAGCACGATAGAGCCTTCTTTTGGCAAAGACTCGAGCACGCGGTTCAAAACTCTCTCTCGCACTACTGTGTTCCGCATGTAGTGCTTGGCTTCTTTGAGAAGCGGGATATGGAAACCAGCCTGTGCAACAGCCTGGGCTGCTTCTGTTACCGGCCCCTCGACACCGCCGAAATCGTTGGAAAGCATCTTTTCGAGCGCAGCCATTCGCCTTGTGAATGCTGCATGTTCCTCTTTAGAAAGCCCTTGTTGAAGTCCCGGAAAAGTTAGCCTTCTCTTCTTTTCCTTGGCTGTTGGCTCCGATTCCAGCTCGAGTAGTAGGTCTCGGTACTGAGGCGCAATAACATCGACGTGGTCAAGTGAAGGGTACCCAGCCGCATTCAAGCCACGCTCAAGTCCTGCCTTCCATTGTTTTGGAGAATCGAGATCCGGATTCTTATTCCTCACTCCGTGAAGGAAAACGAGCGCGGGAGCAGTCATGCGTGCATCAGCCATGACAAGAAGCGTAGTGGCTAGACGCGGTCCTCGATGCTGCGGCGTGTGACCGGGTCGGAGCCGTCCCAGAACTCGACGTTTTTGATTTCCGGCAGCATGTCGCGGTGGAACACGGGGTCTTGGCCACGGCGACGCTGCTGGTTGTAGTTCTTCAGCAGTTTCAACGCGACGCCGCCGAGCGGGACGATAGCGATGATGTTGAACAGCGCCAGCAGGCCGGCCATGGTGTCGCCGAGTGCCCAGACGAGCGGCACCGAACCGAACGCGCCGAAGATGACGAAGCCGATGACAGCCACGCGGAAAATCGTCAAGGCCGACTTGGACTCGGTGAGGTATTCCAGGTTCGCCTGCGCGAGGTAGTAGTTGCCAATCACGGAGGAAAACGCCAGGAAGAACAGGATGAAGGTGATGGCGTGCGCACCCCACGCGCCGATGGAATCGGCGAGTGCGGACTGGGTCAGCGACGCGCCCTGGATGTCGTCGCGGCCGTAGCTCACCGCGGGGCCGAGCAGCACCACGAACGCGGTGATGGAACAAACGAGCAAGGTGTCGAAGTACACGCCGAGGGTCTGCACAAGGCCTTGCTTGACCGGGTGGGACACGGTCGCGGTGGCCGCCGCGTTCGGGGCCGAGCCCATTCCGGCCTCGTTAGAGAACAGACCGCGACGCATGCCCTGGGTGAACGCCACCCACACGCCAGCGCCAGCCACCTGCTTCAGGCCGAGAGCGTGGCCGACGATGACTTCAACCATGCCGGGGATTTCGCGCCAGTTGATCACAAGCACCGCAACGCCCATCAGAATGTATGCGCCCGCCATAAACGGCACGATGATCTGCGTCCAGGAGGCGATGCGGGTCACGCCACCAAAGATCACCAGCGCGGTCAGGACGGCGACCGCACCAGCCACTGCGGCCTTCATCGCAAACGAGTCCGTGCCGAGGGACCCACCGACAGACTCGGCGATGGAGTTAGTCTGGATAGCGTTGTAGACAAAGCCGTAAGTAATCGCCGAGAACAGCACGGCAAGAGGCTTCCAGCCGAGGCCGCGGGTCATGTAGTACGCCGGCCCGCCGTGGTAGTTGCCGTCCGAGTCCTTGGTCTTCCACAGCTGCGCCAGCGTCGATTCCACGAACGCGGTAGCGCCGCCGAGTAGGGCAAGCATCCACATCCAGAACACCGCTCCCGGCCCGCCGATGGAGATAGCAAGGGCGACACCGGCGATGTTGCCGGTGCCCACACGCGACGCCGCGGAAATGGTGAAGGCTTTGAAGGCGGAGAGCCCGCCGTATTCTTCGTCTAAGTCGCGCCCGTCCCTGTCTTTGCCCTTCGGGGTCTCTGTGACCGCTTTGAGCATGTCCGGGAACATGCGGATTTGAACGAACAGAGTGCGCAGGCCGAAGTACACGCCTGCGCCGATGAGGAACACGGGGACAATGTTCCAGATCAGGCCGTTGAGCGAGTCTTCAACGAATGTGGTGGCGGTTTCCATGGCGGGGAGCTTATCCCTAGGTTGCCCAAATCACACAACGGTAGAACGTAGCTCTACCCCTCAAACGCTTCGGAGCACACCTTGCCGGGTTGGATCGTGCCGTGCGTGCCGAACTCGCGTTGCCAGTACAGCAGCGGGCAATTGGTGTTGACGTCCGCTGAGTGCACATCAACCAGGACGAGAAAATGATCCCCTGCCTCAATTATGCGCCCGACCGTGCCTGCCACCCAGGTGTGGTCGCCGTCGAGTTGTGGCGCGTCGTCGACAATAGCCCATTCCACCCCTGCAAACCGGTCGACGCCCTTACTGGCAAAGCGCCGCGCGAGCGCATTCTGCTCGGTCGAGAGCACATTGATGCCTATCGGCGCACCAACCCCCAGTTGCGCCAGTAACGACGATCTCTTATCCAACGACACGAGCACCATCGGCGGCTCGAGGGACAGCGACATGAACGCGCTGACTGTGGTGCCGTGCGGGGCATCGTCTGTCCCCGTGGTTACAATCGCCACTGCGGCGGCGAGCTGCGACATCGCATCTTTGAACGCCTGCTGATCAACCATGGTTTCCAACCTAGAGCACTTGGCAAACCGGGCAGTAGTAGCTCGAGCGGCCATTGACCACAGTGCGAGCGATAAGCGTCCCGCAGCGCGCGCACGGTTCGCCAGCCTGCCCGTAGGCGTTGAGCGAGCGAGAAAAATACCCGGACGCGCCGTTGACGTTGACATACAGCGCATCGAAGCTGGTGCCGCCCTGTTCCAGCGAGCGGGCCATCACGTCACGGGAGGCGTCGAGTACCGCTTCCGCGTCGCGCTGCCTCATCGTTCGGGCCGTGCGCCAAGGTTTGAGCCGGGCGGCCCACATCGCTTCGTCGGCGTAAATGGAGCCAATGCCGCTGACCACTTCCTGGTTGAGCAACACCGTTTTCAGCGCGGAGTTCTTCCGCCGTATCAACCGCGCGGTCTCACGCAGATCGAAGTCTGGCTCGAACGGGTCGGGCGCGATGTGCCCCGCCGGGACCGGCACCCCGTCTACTAGCTGCGTGTACTGCCAGAACCCGAAGGTGCGCTGGTCGACGAAGCACAGTTCCACCTCCCCCAGGTCCGCCCGAATCCGCACGTGCGGCGACTGCACGGAGCCGTGCTTGCCGACGAGCATCTGGCCGCTCATCCGCAAGTGAACGAGCAACGCGGCGTCGTCGTCAAGTAAAAGCCAGAGATACTTGCCTCTGCGGCCGGTCCCCACAATGGTGCGGCCGGGAAGGACCTGCTCGAGGTCGACATCATTACCGCGGGCGGCGCGGAGGTGCAACACTTCGACGCCCCGAAACGTGCGCCCGACGACGTGGCGGTCAAGGCCGCGACGAACCACCTCAACTTCAGGAAGTTCAGGCATGGCCCAGCGTGGCCTCCGCGGCGTGGTCGCGCAGGTACGCCAAAGCCTTTTGCGCAGCCTCCTGTTCGGCGAGCTTCTTGTTCGGCCCGATGCCGGTGCCACGCGGAACGCCGTCGACCAGCGCTTCGGAGTGGAACGTCTGGTCGTGGTCCGGGCCGGTCGCCTCGGAGCGGTACTCCGCCACAGGAAGCTTCAGCTCCGCCAGTCGCACCTGCAAGGCGGTCTTCCAATCCTTGTTCTTCTTGCTCACGGTTGCGTGGCGCATCTTCTCGTCGAACAGCCGCAGGATCACGCCGCGTGCGGTTTCGAAGCCGTGCTCGAGGTAGATCGCGCCGAGGACCGCCTCGGTGGTGTCCGCGAGGATGGATTCCTTCTCGCGGCCGCCGGTGTGTTCCTCGCCCTTCCCGATGAGCACGTGTTCGCCCAGTCCGATCTCACGGGCGATGTCTGCCAGCCCGTAGCGCGACACGATGGAGGCGCGCATCGGCGACAGGTCGGACTCGGGCCGCGACGGGTAGAGCTCGAAAAGCTTCGCAGCGACAATGAGCCCCAGGATCGCATCGCCGACGAACTCCAGTCGCTCGTTGTTCGGCAGGTGGTTGTGCTCGTTAGCAAAGGACCGGTGTGTCAGCGCCAGCTTCAGATTGTCGCGGGAGACCTCAACGCCCAGCTTTGACAGCAGCGGCGTGTGGTCGACCGCCGAGAACGCTTCCTCCCACGCTTTGTCCGCATCTACCGGCTTGCGACGAGACCGGCTCACAGAAACTTCTCCAGATCCGCCCACCGCGGGTCGACGAGGTTGTTTTCTTCGCCGGAAATGCCGTCAGGTGTGGGTACGTCGGTGTCGCCTTCACACTCGGGTTGGCAGGTCGGGTTGAACGGGAGGGTCAGCCCGGCCTCGTTGACAAAAGCCTGCTCGAGATTGACAGTGTCGCCCTCGACGCGGCCGATCTCGTCACCAGAGCCCTGGTCCTCTTCCTCCTCGGCATCGCCGGTGATGAAGTCGTCGTCGGCGGCGTAGACCTCGGATATACGCAGCGTCTCAGTTGGGGTGAGTTCTTTCAGGCAGCGCACGCACTGGCCTTCGAGCTGGGCGGTGAGGGTCGCATCGACCATCACACCCGAGCCGAGCGGGGTCAGCGTGGCTTCCACCTCGACCTCCCGGCCGGCCGGGATAGCGATCATTTCCGGGCCTATCCGCGACGGGGACGGCCCCGTGTGCGTGACAATCTCCGGCAGGCCATCGCCGTTTAAAACACCGGAGACATCGAATTCGAAGGGATTGTTAGCCATAGCCCCCACAGACTACAACGAAACGGCTCCCCCGCTAGTACTCGTCGCTTTCACCACGGCGGCTGCGACCGTAGTAGTCCCCGCGGCCGCCGCCGGACACGCCGGCGCCTCGACGAAGTGCGGAGCGGTCGGAGGAGACGGTACGAAGCACGCCCGTGAGGGTCTCTTCGAACTCCGCGAGCTTGGAGTCGACGTAGTCGTCGCACTCGGTGCGCAGGCGGGAGGATTCCCCGTGCGCTTCCTCGACCAAGCGGTGGGCTTCCTCGTCTGCGCGGCGCATGACCTCGGATTCGGAAATGAGGCGCTGCTGCTCGGCCAGGCCCTGGTCGACGGAGCGCTGGTACTCCTGGTTTCCGGAATCCACGAGGTGGTCGGCCTCGCGCTGGGCGTTGTTCACGGTGGTCTCTGCCACCTCGCGGGCGCGCGTGACCATCAGTCGCGACTCCTCTTCGGCGTCGGAGACCAGCTGGGTGGCGTGCGCCTGCGCGTCGTTGAGCATGGTCTCGGACTCGGAGTGCGCATCGGAGACGATGCGGCGGGCCTCCTCCTCCGCATCGCCGACGAGCACGTCGGCGCGGTCTTGGGCGCCGCGCAGGATCTCGTCTTGCTTGTCCAGCACGTCCTGCGCGTCATCGAGATCGACGGGCAGGGCGTTGCGCAGGTCGTCGAGAAGTGCGAGCATCTCGTTGCGGGGCACCATGCAGTTGGAGGTCATCGGCACGCCGTATGCCTGCTCCAGCGTCTGCACTAATTCATCCAGGGCTTCGAAAACGCGGTACATGGTTGCACAGCGTACTGGAAGAAACCTAGATCACGCCCTGCGCGAGCATCGCGTCGGCAACCTTTTTAAATCCGGCGATGTTGGCGCCGGTTATGTAGTCGCCCGCACGGTCGTATTCCTCGGCGGTGTTAGCGGCTGTGTTGAAGATGTTGGACATGATGCCGCGCAGTCGGTTGTCGGTGTAGTCGAACGACCACGAGTCTCGCGTAGCGTTCTGCTGCATCTCCAGCGCGGAGGTGGCCACGCCGCCAGCGTTCGCCGCCTTGCCGGGGCCGAAGCAGATCTTCTTCGCGCGGAAGAGCTCGATCGCCTCGTGGGTGGACGGCATGTTCGCGCCTTCCGCGACGTACTTCACGCCATTGTCGACGAGCGCCTTCGCGTGGTCACCGTTCAGTTCGTTCTGAGTCGCGCACGGCAGGGCGACATCCGCCGAAAGGTCCCAGATGGAGCCGTCCTTGTGGAAGGTCGCGCCGGTGGTCTCCTCCACGTACTCGGACACGCGGCCACGGCGGTTTTCCTTGACGTCGCGCAGCAGCTCAATGTCCACGCCATTCGGGGTTTCCACCCATCCGGAGGAGTCGGAGAACCCGACCACTGTCGCGCCGAGTTCCTGGGCCTTCTGCATGGCATAGATGGCCACGTTTCCTGAGCCGGAGACGATCACCTTCGCTCCGTCGAGGGAGTCGCCGTTGGCGCGCATCATTTCGTCGGTGAAGTACACGGTGCCGTAGCCGGTGGCTTCCTTGCGTACGAGCGAGCCGCCCCAGGTCAGCCCTTTGCCGGTGAGCACACCGGATTCGTGCTGGTTCACCAGGCGGCGGTACTGGCCGAACATGTAGCCCACCTCGCGGCCGCCGACGCCGATGTCGCCGGCGGGCACGTCGCGGTATTCACCGATGTAGCGCCACAGTTCTGTCATGAAGGACTGACAGAAGCGCATGATTTCGGCTTCGGAGCGGCCCTTGGGGTCGAAGTCGGAGCCGCCCTTGCCGCCGCCGATGGGTAGGCCGGTCAGCGAGTTCTTGAAGATTTGCTCGAAGCCCAGGAATTTGATGATGCCCAGGTTCACGCTCGGGTGGAAGCGCAGGCCACCCTTGTAGGGCCCGAGTGCGGAGTTGAACTGTACGCGGAAGCCACGGTTGACGCGCACGTTGTTGTCATCGTCGATCCAGGGCACGCGGAAGATGATCTGGCGCTCCGGTTCGCAGAGCCGCTCGATGAGCCCGTAGTCGGCGTAATGCGGGTCTTTTTGCAGCACGATCTTGAGCGACTCGAGCACCTCGGCGACAGCCTGGTGGAACTCCGGTTCGCCTGCGTTGCGCTGCAGCACCTTGTCGTAGTAGCCAGCAACTTCCTGGTCGATCGTGCTCATGCGCCTATCCTCCGATATCTATAGGTGTGCAGTTTTACTAACGCAAAGATGTTACATCACGCTCACGCCTCTCGCGGAACTTTGCCCCCGCGCCGTTAGACTTATCCGCATGTCTTCCTCGTTTGACCCGGCACCGTCGCCGAAGATCGTCATCGCCCCGGATTCATTCAAGTCCACCGCGTCTGCCGACGAGGCCGCCGAGTGGCTCGCCGAGGGCGTGAGCAGCGTCATCCGCGACGCCCAGATCATTCTCGCCCCTATGGCCGACGGCGGCGAAGGCACTTCAGCTCTCTTCGAGGGCGAGCGCGTTTGCTTGCCGACGACCACCGCCGACGGCCGCCTCACCGAAGCCGAATACACCTTCCACGCCGCGACCGAAACCGCCTACATCGACGTCGCCGCAGCCTCAGGCCTGCCCGCAGTGGAGGACAACCCGGCGCCGCTTACCGGCGACACCTATGGCACCGGCGTGCTCATCGCCGACGCGGAGACCCGCGGCGCGAAGCGCATCGTGCTGGGTCTTGGCGGCACCGCAACGATCGACGGCGGTACCGGCATCTTGGTGGCGCTCGGCGTCAATCCGTTGGACGAGGCCGGCTACCAGTTGAAGCCAGGCGGCGGCTCGCTCGAACGCCTCGCGGATTTCGATACAGCAAAGGTCAACGTGCCCGCGGGCGCCCTCGAGTGGGTGCTGCTCACCGACACCACCGCCCCGGCGACCGGCCCCGATGGTGCGGCGCATGTGTTCGGCCCGCAAAAGGGCGCGACCGGCGAGGATATCGAGCTCCTCGACCGCGGCCTGGCGCGCCTGTGCGAGGTCGCCGAAATCGACCCGCAAACGCCCGGCCTCGGCGCCGCTGGCGGGGTGGGCATCGGCGTAATGTGGCTGTCCACCATGCTCCACGGCAATGACGAACACGTGCACATCGTGCCCGGCGCGCGCGTGGTGGCAGACTCGAACGGGCTGACTGAACAGGTCGACGGTGCCGCGCTCGTGATTACCGGCGAGGGGCGCTTCGACGGCCAGACCGGCACCGGCAAGGTCGCCTCGGTCGTCGGCGAGCTAGCCAGCGACGCCGGCGCGGTGTTTGCAGTTGCCGCCGGGCGTTTCGACGAACAACCGGCCGAGGGCACCATCGCCGTCACCCTGCCCGAAGTCGACGACGTGCGCGAGCAGTTAGTCCAGGCCGGCGCGGAGATCGCCGTGGCCTACCTCAACACCTCGACCGTCCAGGGGTAGATCGACGGCGTTTCAAACCGGTCCTGGTCTTCCAGCGCCACCGGGTCGCGCGGCAAATCCGCCTTGGGAGTGAGGATGCGCGACAGCCCCATCGCGAGGCGGTTAACGCTGTCCGCTCCTTCGGCTTCCACGCGTAAGCGGTGCACTTCGGCGTCGTCGGCAGGCTCGCCGCGGTCGCGCTCGTAAGTTTCGGCGAGCTGGGCGTGGGTGGCGTCGTCGATACGCACCTGCTCCATCGCCACCGTGCCGGACGTGAGCATCTCGCGACGCACGAGGATGTCGAGGGCGCGCTGGAATGCGTCGCGCACCTCGGGTGCTTGGGAAGGCGGGACGAGAACGTCGAACTGAATCACAGACATGGCCACCAGGCTAGACGGTAGGGTGACGGGCATGTTTAACGCTGCAGTCAACCCGGTGCACTCGTACCACGTTGCGCTGCGCACCATGGCCGACGGCACGTTGAAGCAGGTCAACCCTTTCTCCGGGACCGAGGTGTGGACCGTTCCGGGCCGCGGCAACCGGCCGTTGAGCCAGCGCGTGGATACCCCCACTCCGCTCACGCCCGGCGCGCGCACCGACACCTGCAATTTCTGCGAGGCGCGCAAACTGCGCACGCCGCCGGAGAAGTCGAGGCTCGTCGCCACCGGCACTGGCTTCGACATTGTGCGCGACGTGATGCCGGAAGACCTGGACACAACCCAGGCGGAGTTCCGGCGCGTGCCCAACCTGTTTGAGATCGTCTCCTACGACTACTGGCGCAAAAACTACGGCTACACCATGCCACCCGCGCGCCGCGAACACATGGAGCGCTATCTTGCCGACGACGCCGGCCGCGCCCACGTTCTCGACATCGTGCGCACCCGCCTCGCTGCCTCCGGGCAGGACCCTGACATCGGCGAAGAAGGCCTGCTGCAACTCGCCCCGTCGTACTTCGGCGGCGGCCACGACGTGATCATCGCGCGGCGCCACTACGCGGACGGCGCGGAAAACACGGACCAGCTAGCGGGCTCGGGGGCACTCACACCGGAGGAGCACTACCGTTTTATCGCGTTCACGGTGGATTCCCTGCGCGACCTGGTGGAGCAGAACACCTACGCCCGCTACGTGGTGGTGTTCCAAAACTGGCTGGCGGCCGCCGGCGCGTCGTTCGAGCACCTGCACAAGCAGTTGGTTGCTATCGACGAGCGCGGCGTCAACGCCGAGACCGAAACCGCGAAACTGCGGCAGAACCTCAACCTGTACAACGACTGGGGTGTCAACCATGCCTTCTACCGCAACTTGGTCATCGCGGAAACCGACCACGCGATCCTCGTCGCCGGTGTGGGTCACCGCTACCCCACGATGACGGTGTACTCGAAGTCCGCTGCCAGTGAGCCGTGGCTGCATTCGGAGGCGGAAACCCGCGGGGTGTCCGACCTGTTGCACGCCGCCCACGCCGCCACCGGCACCCAGGTGGCCGCCAACGAAGAGTGGCACTACAAGCCCGTGGACCTCGATGTGCCGATGCCGTGGCGCATCAACGTCAAGTGGCGCATCTCCACCGTCGCCGGTTTCGAGGGCGGCACGCAGATTTACGTCAACACGCTGTCCCCGTTCGACGTGCGCGACCGCGTCACAGCCACGCTGCGCGACCTGCGGCACCAGGGCGCTATTGCGCCCCATATCCGTATCGCGGAGGAGTGCACCCCCGCGCCGAACCTGCTGCGCTACAACCCGAACTTGGAGAGGTAGAACACCGATTATGAGCAACATCGCCGACATCCTCGCGTCTTTCGAACTGGATGCATCGTGGCAGCGTCGGCTGTACGAGCACCTGCACGCCAACCCCGAGCTCTCCATGCACGAGGAAGAGACCTACCAGCTCATCGTCCGCGAGCTCGAGGCGTTCGACTGTGAGGTCGTCGCCCCGATCGGCAAGTACGGCATCTGCGCGGTGTTTACAAACGGCGAGGGCCCGACGGTGCTGTACCGCGCCGACTTCGACGGCCTTCCCGTCACCGAGCGCACCGGCGCACCGTTCGCCTCACGCAAGGTGGTCACCACCGCCGACGGCGACACGGTGGGCACCATGCACGCGTGCGGCCACGACATCCACACCTCCGCGCTGCTCGGCCTGTGCAGCGTCCTGGACAACACCCGCGACAAGTGGTCCGGCACATTTATCGCTCTGTTCCAGCCGGGCGAGGAGATCGCCGCCGGCGCGCAGGACATGGCGGACAACGGGCTCGCCGACAAGGTGCCCACGCCGGATGTCGTACTCGGCCTGCACGTCATGCCGGGCCGCGCCGGCGAGGTGATGTCCAAGCCGGGCTCGCAGTTCGCCGCCTGCGACTCCATTCGCGTGCACATCCCTGGTCGCGGCGCGCACGGCTCGATGCCGCACAATTCAGTGGATCCGACGTTTACGGCTGCGATGATCATCGCGCGCTTGCAGGCGATCGTCGGCCGCGAGGTGAACCCGGCAGATTTCGCCGTGGTCACCGTCGGTTCCATGAGCGCCGGCAAGGCGATCAACATCATCCCGAACGACGCCGAGCTGGTGCTCAACTGCCGCTTTTACAGCGACAAGGTCAAGGCCCGCGTCTACGCCGCCATCGAGCGCGTCGTCCACGCCGAGGTCGCAGCCTCGGGCGCGTCCGGCAAGGCGACCATTGAGTACTTCGCCCACGGCGAGCTGCTGGATAACGACGCCGCCATCTACTCCGCCGTGCGCGAGAACTTTGACGCAATCTTTGGCCCGGAGTCCACCACCTCCGACCCGAAGACGGTCTCGGAGGACTTCCCCATCATCGGCCAGGCGTTCGGCGCGCCGTACTTCTTCTGGCTTATCGGCTGCACCCCTCGCGACGTGTGGGACCGCGCCGTGGATGAGGACCGGGTGGCCGAGGACGTGCCGGTGAACCACATGGCGAACTTCCTGCCGGAGTACGAGCCCACCATCGACGCCGCGACGCGCTCCGCAGCCGTGGCCGCATTGACCTACCTCGCCCGCTAGCTCCCGGTACGCTTGGGCGCCATGACCTCCCCCAACCAGGCACCCGCATTCGAGCAGACCATCGCAGGCCACGTCCGAGGCTTCTCCGGTAAGGCCCCGAACAACTCCACCGTGAAGAAGTTCTGGACGGGCCTCTCAGCTGCGGTCATGGAGCAGATCGCGGACGACTGGGATAGAACCCGCAACGCGTACAAGAACCACCGCCGCGCCGCGTACTTCTCCGCGGAGTTCCTCCAGGGTCGCGCGCTTCTGAATAACCTGACCAACCTGGGGCTCGTCGATAAGGCACAGGCTGCCACGGAAGAATTGGGCCACAACCTTACGGATGTCCTCGAGGCCGAACATGACGCCGCCTTGGGCAACGGTGGTCTCGGCCGCCTAGCCGCCTGCTTCCTCGACTCCGCCGCCACGCAGGATTACCCGCTGACCGGCTACGGCCTGCTGTACCGCTACGGCCTGTTTCGCCAGGAGTTCGAGGACGGCTTCCAGCGCGAGCACCCGGACCGTTGGAAGGAATCCTTCTACCCCTTCATCATCCGCCGCGGCTCGGATCAGCGCATCGTGCACTTCGACGACATGGATGTCCGCGCGATCCCCTACGACATGCCGATCACCGGCTACGGCACAAAGAACGTAGGCACGCTGCGCCTGTGGGACGCCTCGCCAATCGACGAGTTCGACTACGACGCGTTCAACTCCCAGCGCTTTGCTGACGCCATTCTGGAGCGCGAGGCCGTCCACGACATCACGCGCGTGCTCTACCCGAACGACACCACCTACGCCGGCAAGCTCCTTCGCGTGCGCCAGCAATACTTCTTCTGCTCCGCGTCGCTGCAGGAGCTTATCGACGACTACATCGCCGCCCACGGCAACGACCTGCGCCATTTCCACGAATACAACTCGATTCAGTTGAACGACACCCACCCCGTGCTGGGCATCCCCGAGCTGATGCGTTTGCTTATGGACGACCACGGCCTGGGCTGGGACGACGCTTGGGAGGTCACCACCCGCACCTTCGCCTACACCAACCACACGGTGCTGCAGGAGGCGCTGGAGACGTGGGAGGAGTCGATTTTCAAGCAGCTGTTCTGGCGCATCTGGGAGATCGTGGAGGAGATCGATCGCCGCTACCGCCTGGACATGGAGACCCGTGGCGTCGACGCGGAGACCGCCCACTACTACTCCCCGGTCCACGACGGGCGCGTGCACATGGCGTGGATTGCCTGCTACGCCTCGTACTCCGTCAACGGCGTGGCCGCGTTGCACACGGAGATCATCAAACGCGACACCTTAGGTTTCTGGCACGGGCTGTACCCGCAGCGCTTCAACAATAAAACCAACGGCGTCACTCCGCGCCGCTGGCTGCGGATGTGCAACCCGCGTCTGTCCGAGCTGCTGGATCGCCTTGCGGGTTCCGACGACTGGGTCACCGACCTTGCCAAGCTGAAGGACCTGCGCCACTTCGCCGACGACCCGGAAGTTATGCGCGAGCTACGCGAAATCAAGGCGGCGAACAAGCGGGACTTCGCCGCGTGGATCAACGAGCGCCAGAGCGCCGAGATTGACCCGGACTCCATCTTCGACACCCAAATCAAGCGCCTGCACGAGTACAAGCGCCAGCTGATGAACGCGCTTTACATCCTGGACTTGTACTTCCGCATCACGAAAGACGGCGAGCGCGACATTCCCAAGCGCACGTTCATCTTCGGCGCGAAGGCCGCACCGGGCTACGTCGCGGCGAAGGGCATCATCAAACTCATCAACACCATCGGGGAGCTGGTGAACAACGACCCGGTCGCCTCCGAATACATCCACGTGGTGTTCGTGGAGAACTACAACGTCTCGCCAGCCGAGCATATTATCCCGGCCACTGACGTCTCAGAGCAGATCTCCACCGCCGGCAAGGAGGCCTCGGGCACGTCCAACATGAAGTTCATGATGAACGGCGCACTGACCCTTGGCACCATGGACGGCGCGAACGTGGAGATCGTCGACGCCGTCGGCGAGGACAACGCCTACATCTTCGGCGCCCGCGAAGAAGAACTGTCGGAGCTGAAGGCACACTACAACCCGCGCCAGGTCGCCGAACAGACGCCGGGGCTCATGCGCGCGCTCGACGCGTTCGTCGACGGCACCCTGGACGACCGCGGCACCGGCGCCTTCCACGACCTGCGCGCTTCGCTTCTCGACGACAACGGCTACGGCGAACGCGACGTCTTCTACGTCCTCGGTGACTTCGCCGCCTACCGCGATGCCCGCGACAAAATGGCGGCCGACTACTACGCCGACCCGGACGACTGGGCGCGCAGGTGCTGGATCAACATCTGCGAATCCGGCCGGTTCTCCTCCGACCGCACGATCCGCGACTACGCCGAAGAAGTCTGGAACATCTCCCCGACCCCGATCGACTAGTCGCGCACCATCCGGCTCACCACGATGTCGTCGCCCTGGTGCCTCTTCGTCTCACCGTCGAAGGTGAAGCCCAGCTTGGTGTAGAAGGCCTTGGCGCGATCGTTGAAGTCCGCGACCCACAAAAATGCGGACTCCCCCGGGTGGATCACACCGTCGAGGAGACGTTGCGCCACCCCGGAGCCGGAAACGCTTTCGAGCAGGTAGAGGTTGCGCAGCTCAGTGCGCTCGCCGGGGATGCCGTAGGCGATACCCACGATCTCGTCGTCCACTTCCGCCACTGCGACGCGTCCGTCGGGGGCGCGGAAGAATGCGGCCCAGTCGCGCTCGAGCGCTTCTAGGTCATCGAGGATCTCGTCGGCAATGTGGCCTTGGAAGGCTTGCTTGCGGGAGCGGTAGTGCATGTCGGCAATCGCGGCGGCGTCGTCGGGGCCGGCTGGGCGAATGGTGGCGTCCATGCCGTGCCACGCTATACGATTCCGGCAGAATGATCCTACTCATTGACAATTACGATTCATACACGTTCAACCTCGCCCACTTGATCGCCGAGGCCGCCGGGCGCGAGCCCCTCGTCGTGCCTGCTGGCGAGGCTTCCGACCTGCCGGACCGCGTGCGCGGCGGCGAGTTCAGCCACGTCGTCATCTCCCCCGGCCCCGGCACCCCGGAACGCGAGGAGGATTTCGGCGCATCCCGGCGCGTCATCGAGGCAGCCGCCGACGCCGACGTCCCGCTGCTCGGCGTGTGCCTCGGCCACCAGGGCTTGGCCATCCTCGCCGGCGCCGCCGTGACCCGCGCGCCCGAGCCGCGCCACGGGTTCGTCTCCACCCTCACCCACTCCGGCGAGGGCATCTTCGCGGGCCTCCCGCAGGATTTCGAGGTGGTGCGCTACCACTCGCTGCACGTCGACCTTGACGCTGACGAGGTCCCCGGCATCACGGTGCACGCCCGCAGCGAGGACGGCGTCATCCAGGCGCTCAAGGTCGACGGTCTCGATCACTGGGGCGTGCAATTCCACCCCGAATCCGTGCTCACCCAACACGGCGCGACACTGATGCGAAACTTTCTCGGCGGTTGGCGCGTCCTCCACCGCGAGATCCCCGGCCCGCTCAATTGCCAACGCGTGTTCAACGCGATCAAGCGCGACGGCAACGACGCGTTCTTCCTCGACTCCGCCGACGCTCGCGGACGCTTTTCCATCCTCGGCGACACCGCCGGCACCCTATCGCGCTCCATCCGCTATTCGCTTGACGACGACACCAATATCCTCACCACCCTCGACCGCGAACTGGCCGTGCCCGTGTTCAACGCCCCCGACCTGCCGTTTACCGGCGGCGTGATCGGCTACCTCGGCTACGAGTGCGCTGCGCTGACCCTTCCGATCACCCTGCGCCACCGCTCTCAGTACCCGGACGCTTACTTCGTGCGCCCGCAGTCGTTTATCGTCTACGACCACGAGGACGAAACCGCCCACCTGTGCGCGCTTTCTGGCGACGGCGCGGACGACCTCCTCGACCGGCTCGAACGGGCGCTGCAGGGGGTGGCGGCGGACGGGGGTTCGTCGATAAGCAACGGCTCTTGGAGCAACCCCGACTACCTCGCCAGCATCGAAGAGGCCCAGGAGCTGCTGCGCGCGGGCGAGAGTTACGAGGTGTGTTTAACCGACACCTACACGGCCGAAACGACCGGCGAGATCTATCCCGCGTTGCGCGCGCACAACCCCGCACCTTACGCCGCACACCTCATCTTCGACGGCGTCGAGGTCGCCAGCGCCTCACCCGAGCGCTTCCTCACCGTGCGCGGCAGCGAGGTGGAGGCCAAGCCGATCAAAGGCACCATCGCCGCCGACCGGGACCCCGCCCTGCTTGACGACGACAAAACCCGCGCCGAAAACCTCATGATCGTGGACCTTCTGCGCAACGACCTTGCCCGCGTCTGCGACCCCGGCACCGTGCGTGTGCCCGGGCTGATGCAGGTGGAGTCGTACGCCACGGTGCACCAGTTGGTCTCCACCATCACCGGCCGCCTGCGCGAGGGGTGCACCGCCGTCGACGCCGTGCGCGCGACGTTTCCGCCCGGCTCCATGACCGGCGCGCCTAAACTGCGCACCTGCGAGATCATCGACCGCTTAGAGACCTCCCCGCGCGGCGTCTACTCCGGCGCGCTGGGCTACTTCGGCTTCGACGGCCAGGCCGATCTCTCCGTGGTGATCCGCACCGCCGTACGCGCTGGTAGCACCGTGACGGTGGGCGCGGGCGGCGCGATCGTGCTGGCCTCCGACCCCGAGTCCGAGCTTGCCGAGCGCAACCTCAAAGCACAGTCCGTCCTGGGAGCATGGGATGCGTAAATACGCCTGGCGCGGTGCATTCGTCGAGCGCGACGTTCCAGACGGGCCGCTCGAGGTCGCCGACTCGTGGCGCCACTCGAACAGCCGCACCAACGGCCTCGACCTACATCTCGAGCGTTTTTCTCGCGCCGCCGGCCCGCTGCCCGACGGCTTCGTCGATGCAATGCTGCCCCTGCTTAACGATGGCGAACTCTTTCCCCGCATCGCGTTGTCGCAAGGGCTTTTGCTTCTCGACGTCCGCCCCGCCCCTCCCGCGCGCCCCACCACCTCACTGACATATGCGCCTGCCTCGGACCCGCGCACCCAGCCCGAGGTGAAGGGCCCCGACTTCGACTCATTTCGTGCATACCGTTCGCGGTACCAGGTGAAGGGCACGGACGACACGGTGGTCGTCGATAAGCATGGCGCCATGCTGGAGACCACCACCGGCGCGCTCGTGATGTGGGACGGCGACACCCTGTGTCTGCCCGACGGAGTGTGGCTGCCGAGCGTGACGTTGCACCAGGTTGTTTCGCGGGCCGAACGACTAGGTATTCGCGTGGAGCGGCGTCAGCTCAAACCCGAGCTCGCTGCCGAACGCCCACTGTGGTTCCTCAACTCCCTGCACGGCATCAGCCCGGTTCGCGAGCTACACGTCAGCGACGCCGTGATCACGCCCCCGACACACCCTGATTTCAACGAGTGGCGCGACTGGTGGTGGGGTGGCTTCACGGTCGAATAGCCGGGACGCTGAATTACCCGAACCCGGGTTGTGGATACGATCTGAGCGGTAGAAGCATCGGCACGCAGACGGAGTCGACTGTTCTGAACAAATGAGTACGGCGAAAACGCCGAACGGAGCCCGCACTACCTACGCAGGTATTTCCCCAGTGCTATCCGGTGCTCATTTGCCAATGGAGGAGCGTCACTTGCTCCTTCAGCTCAGTTCGCACCACTGGGAACATCGGCGTCTCTAGGTCGATGTCGTTTCCGCTTCTTCTTACGCACGGGTTGCTCCCTGAACTCGCGTTCGCCTCCGCAGAACCGTTTTCGAGTCGCGTGAGCATTGGCGCTGCATAGGAACCGCCTCGAAGTTCTTCAAACAGCACGGAAGGTTCAGGCAGTTGCTTTCCGGACGATGCGCTCTTCAACCTCATTCCTGCGGATCGAGCTTTTCTACGACCTTCCAGAATAGGTTGGGATCTTTATCCCCCTGCTTACCCGTAGCACTGTTCCACTTACGAACATTACCTGGGGTAAAGGTTGGTGACCATTTATTAGATGCAACGATCAACCGCTCACCATGTTCGAACAACTTAGGTTCGAGATTTTCCCATGACTCGACAGACCTCGTCAAGAAAAAGTAAGCACCATTGTCGAGCGCCTGTTGAAGAAGGTGCTTTGTGTACTTTTGGCTAGGCAGTTCAAATTTTGTGATCTTTCTCGTATCCGCCTTTTCGGAATGGTAGGGAAAATATTCGATCACGGCGAACTTTTTTCTAAGAATTCCGTAGGCACGGTCAAGACTCGAAGAAAAATCCTCACCTTCGGTGGCCAAAACAACTTCATGGAAATTTTCGATCGAGGGTTCTTCAAGTGCCCTCAGATCTTCCCTAGCGCGTGGAGAAGTCAGTGCAAGCAGTAGAAGCTTAAAACGGGCACTATTAAAGTGAGACTCCCATCCAGAATCTCCTTTGATTTCCGCCCCGAAATACCACGTGTGGGGAGCACTGTAAAGTTCCTCTTCACCTTCCCCGAGATTCGGAGTGGGTTCAGCCCAATACATTTCCCTTTTTTCACCGGAAAGATTAGTGAGTATTTCTTCGCATTTAGGATCGAAGGCCCTGACATCGCTAGAGATCCTCCGCTCATAATCATCTGAGCGGCTGCTACCCGGATTTAGCTGCAGCGCCACAAAAGAAGCGGTGGAAGGATCTCCAATAAACGGCTCAGGTGGAACATTGAGCTGAAGCTCATATTCAGCATCCGTGATCGCACGAAACGACTCGAGGTCACCTCTATCGCCATCCGCCACATATTTGCCGTTTCTATCGGGTTTTAGATCCTTCCAAGGGTTATCCACGAGACCAATTTAACATTGCTACTGATCGGAGGGTCGGGAAACATGTGGCGGGGAATGCCCCTATCGTTACGCCGCGTCTCCACAAGTCAAAGAACTCACCGGCCCCGGCCCCGGGTCGACGTTATGGTAGGCCATTGACGAAGACCCTCCTCCACTCCACTATTTCGACGCGGCGCACCGAATCATTCAAAGTAGTATTGACGCCACCTTACAGCCCCCCACCTGCAGCCGTTCGGCTGATTCCCCAACGCTGCAGTCAACACGGCGCCATTTCTTACCGTTGAGCGACAACAAGTTGTTGTGGTTGTGAGCTGCACCATTTAATGGAACTTCGGCCACATGGCAGCCAGCGTCAACACGGGACGGGCGGCAACCGCTAGGGAGTTATCCGATAACGTACTTCACACAATTTGATGAGTCGATGAAGGCGATCCGGCCGTCCGACGAAACGCGTCTGCGCATGCTGACGAATACCGGTGGCATTGAAGTCCACGTCTACGAAGCGAAACACCGAAGCGGTGCTTCCGCATTGGTCGGCATCCCCCACATACGGAAAAACCTAGCGGTGCTCGTTCTTCCCAAATCGCTGAAACTCCGTCGAACATCGCAGAGTCGGTCGCACTATGCAACTGCATAGTGACTCGCGTGTGCGCGACTATGCCGCCGAGCCCGACAGACTATGGCAAGGCATCGTGATTCGCACTCGGGAGAAACTATGCCACTGCATAGTGGGTGATTGCCTCGCCGCTATGCGGCTGCATAGTGATTCACGGTCTGGAGGAACTATACCGCTGCATAGTGAAACGGTCCCTCCCGACTAAGCCGCTGCATAGTGAGCTCTCCCCGTTCGCGCGACTATGCCGCCGCATAGTAAATCGAGCCCGCCAGACTATGCCACCGCATAGTGAATCAAGCCCTCCCGACTATGCCGCTGCATAATGAGTGAACGCCCTGCCGCTATGCGGTTGCATAGCGATTCACGGTCTGGAGGAACTATGCCGCCGCATAGTCAACACAACCCACAACAACCTACGCCGAGCGCTCCGCCAGCACCTTCCCGGTAGCGGTGTCGCGTTCCGCCAGCTCCGCCGGGGTGCCGGTGGCTACGATCTGCCCGCCGTCGGTGCCGGCGCCCGGGCCCATCTCAATCACGCGGTCGGCCTGCGCGATCACCGAGACATCGTGCTCGACAACGATCACGGTCTGACCCGCGTCGACCAGGCTGTTGAGTTCTTGCACCAAAAGTGCAATATCTGCCGGGTGCAGCCCGGTGGTGGGCTCGTCGAGCAGGTAGACGGTGTGGCCTCGGCGCGAGTTTCGCGAGCGCTGCAGCTCGGTGGCCAGTTTGATGCGCTGCGCCTCGCCGCCGGAGAGTTCCGGCGCGCCCTGGCCGAGCCGCAGGTAACCCAGCCCCACCGCTTGCAGCGTCTCCACGGCGCGCAGGATTTTGGGCTCGTCGGCGAACACGTCCGCGGCTTCGTCGACCGTCAGGTCCAGCACCTCCGCGATGGTGAGGCCCTCCCAGGTCACCTCGAGGGTCTCGTCGTTGTAGCGCGCGCCGCCGCAGTCGGGGCAGGTGGTGTACGAGCCAGGCAGGAACACCAGCTCCACCTCGATCTTTCCAGCACCGCCGCAGGTCGGGCACTGCCCTTGCTTCACGTTGTAGGAAAAGCGCGACACGGTCCACTTGCGACGTTTCGCCTCGTCAGTGTTGGCGAAGAGTTTGCGCACGCCGTCGAACAACCCGGTGTACGTGGCAAGCGTCGAGCGCGGTGTGCGCCCGATGGGCTTCTGCGTGATCTGCACGACACGGCTCACAGAGTCGAAGCCTTCTTGCTTATCGACGCCCCACTCGCCGTCTTGCCCCACCTCATCGTCCTCATCGACCACGGAAGACGCGGCGTCGCGCAGCACCCCGGCGAGCACAGTGCTGACCAGTGTGGACTTGCCGGAGCCGGACACGCCGGCCACGGCGGTGAATTGCCCCAGCCCAAACGAGACATCCAAGCCGTCGATGGAACGCGCTGAAACACCAGACAAGGTTAGTTCGCCGCTGACGGTGCGGGGGTCGTCGTTAAGCGACGGCGCCCGGTTCGCCAACGCTTGTGCAGTGGGTGCGTCGCCGGTGTACTCGCTGGTGGGGCCGGAGTAGACAACCTCGCCGCCGCGCTCGCCGGCGAGTGGGCCAACGTCGACGAGCCAGTCGGTCTGGGCGACGAGTTCCATGTCGTGCTCGACAAGCAGAACAGAGTTTCCCGCGTCGATGAAGCGGCGGCAGATATCCAGCACGGCACCGCGTTCCGACGGGTGCAGGCCGGCCGACGGCTCATCGAGCACGTACGCCACGCCGAACAGGCCAGAACGCAGCTGAGCCGACAGGCGGATGCGCTGCAGCTCGCCGGCCGACAACGTCGGGGCCGGACGGTCGAGGCTCAAGTGCGCAAGGCCGAGGTCGAGCGCCGACTGCAGCGCCGGCAGGATCTGCTTGAGCAGCAGGTCCTCGGCCGAGCCCTCGGAGGGTTCCTGGGCTGCGAGCACGTCGTAGACCTTATCCAGCGGTAGCGCACCGAGTTCGTCGATCGGCATGCCGGCGTAGGTGACCTTGAGCGCCTCCGGGTTGAGGCGGCGGCCGTGGCAGGTCTCGCACACGCGCGATTCCATGTAGGACAGCACGCGTTTGCGCAGGGTGTCGGAGTTCGTCTCCGCGAGTGTCTTGGTCAGGTACGACGCCACGGAGCGCCACGTGCCCTTGTAGTTGCGCTGGATCTGGTCCTCGCCGCGCAGGGGCTTGACGGTGACCACGGGGCGCTCGTCGGTAAACAGAATCCAGTCGCGGTCCTTCTTCGGCAGGTCCTGCCAGGGCGAGTCGAGGTCGTAGCCCAGAGTGGCCAGGATGTCGTGGAAATTCTTGCCCGCCCACGCACCCGGCCAGGCCTGAATCGCGCCGTCTTCGATTGATAGCGACGGATCCGGCACCATCGACTCCTCGGTCGGCTCGTGCACCACGCCGGTGCCCTGGCACGTCGGGCACATGCCGTCTGGCGTGTTCGGGGAGAACGAGTCGGAGTACAGCCCCTTCGGGTTGTCGCCGGAGCGCGAGTACAACAGACGGATGCTGTTGGACAGCGCAGAGACGGTGCCCACGGTCGAGCGCGCACCGCCACCGGAGGTGGACTGTTCCAGCGCGACGGTCGGCGGCAGCCCCTCGACCGAGCCGACCTGGGGGTCCACCGCGGAGCCGATGAGGCGGCGGGCGAACGGCGCAACCGATTCGAGATAGCGTCGCTGACCCTCGCCGTGGATGGTGCCGAACGCGAGCGAGGACTTGCCCGAGCCGGACACACCCGTCACCGCAACGAGCGTGCCGCGCGGGATGTCCACATCCACGTTGCGAAGGTTGTGCAGGTGGGCATCGCGGACTTGGATTCCAGTGTCAGGCATGCCCACCAGCGTAACCATTTACGCGCGACGCATGTCCTCCCCGAGTTGGTGCACGTGAATCGTGTTCGTCGTACCCGCGATGCCCGGCGGGGTGCCGGCGACCATCACCATGGTGTCGTTTTCTTCGTACTGCTCCATCGCGAGCAGTTGCTTATCGACGACCTTGATCATGTCATCGGTGCTATGCACCTCGTCGCAAAGAAATGTCTCCGCGCCCCACGTCATCGCGAGTTGCGAGCGCACCTGCTGCACCGGGGTGAACACGAGCAGCGGCAGATCCGGGTGGAGACGCGCCACGCGGCGGGCGGTGTCGCCGGAGGTGGTGAACGTGACAATCGCGCGAGCGTTGAGGCGCTGCGCAATGTCGTTGGCGGAGTACGACACCACGCCACGTTTCGTGCGCGGGATGTGGTTCAGCGGCGGCACGCTGCCCATCTGCTCCGCCGAGCGCACGATGCGGCTCATGGTGCGCACCACGTTGTGCGGATCTACGCCGACCGACGTCTCGCCGGAGAGCATCACAGCGTCCGCGCCGTCGAGCACCGCGTTGGCCACGTCGGAGGCCTCCGCGCGCGTCGGGCGCGAGTTCTCGATCATGGAGTCGAGCATTTGCGTAGCGACGATCACCGGCTTCGCATTCTCGCGCGCAATCTGGATCACTCGCTTCTGCACCGCCGGCACCTGCTCGAGCGGGATCTCCACGCCCAAGTCGCCGCGCGCAACCATGACGGCGTCGAACGCGAGCACGATCGATTCGAGTGCGTCGACGGCTTCAGGCTTTTCCAGCTTTGCGACGACCGGCACACGCCTGCCGACCTCATCCATGATTTCGTGGACCTGCTCCACATCCGCCGGGGAGCGGACAAACGACAGCGCGATGATGTCCACACCGAGCTTGAGGGCGAAACGCAGGTCTTCCTTGTCCTTCTCGCTCAGCGCCGGGACGGAGATGTCCATGCCAGGCAGCGAGACGCCCTTGTTGTTTGACACCGGGCCGCCCTCGGTGACCTTGCAGACCACGTCGTTGCCGTCGACCTCGGTGCAGACGAGGCCGACCTTGCCGTCGTCGACAAGCAAACGATCCCCCGGCTTCGCGTCCGCTGCCAGCTGCTTGTAGGTGGTGGACACGCGGTCGTGGGTGCCCTCGATGTCATCGACGGTGATGCGGACGGTCTCGCCGGTCTCCCAGTAGGTCTTGCCGTCGCCCTCGAAGCGGCCGAGGCGGATCTTCGGGCCCTGCAGGTCGGCCAGGATGCCGACTGCGTGGCCGGTCTCGTCGGTGGCTTCGCGCACCCACTGGTAGTTCTTCTCGTGGTCTGGGTAGTCGCCGTGCGAGAAGTTCAGACGCGCGACATCCATGCCGTCGCGCACTAACCCCAGGATCGCCTCCTTGCTGGCCACAGCGGGACCAAGGGTGCAGACGATCTTTGTTTTCCTATCCACGTGTTCCAACCTCACCTTCGTAGGTCTCCGTCGTGTCATTCAGATCCCCACGGTACTCCCGATCCTGTGAGTCTGCCGTGGGCGAAGCGTTGTATTCCGGGTCCACTTCCTGCGGGGTTTCGCGGTCCTTTGGCAGGCGCAAAAAGATCACGACGGCGACGATGAACAGGATCGCGGTGACCCAGGTGTTCACGCGCAGGCCGAAGATCAGCGTGGCTTCGTCGCTACGCATGAGCTCGATGAAGAACCGGCCCAGGGTGTAGCCGGCGACGTAGAGCCAAAAGACACTGCCGTGGCCAAGGCGCCTGCGTCGGTCGATCCAGATCAGGAAGAAGAAGACGGCGACGTTCCAGATGAGCTCGTAGAGGAACGTCGGGTGCACGCTGGCGATGACCTCGCCGGTGGAGCGCCCGGTCAGCGGGGCGTACTGGCCGGCCTCGTTGACGCGGTAGTAGATATCCAGCGCCCACGGCACGTTCGTTTCCGCGCCGTAGAGTTCCTGGTTGAAATAGTTGCCTAACCGGCCGATGCCCTGGGCGAGGATGACGGTGGGCGCGATGGCGTCGGCAAGCGGCGCGATCGGCAGGCCCTTGTGCCGCATGAGCGCCCACACGGCGAGGGCACCGAGCGCGACCGCACCGATGATGCCGAGACCACCAGCGGTGACATCAAACGCCTTCCACGGGTTCTTGCCCTCGCCGAAGTACTTATCGTGGTCGGTGATCACATGGTAGAGACGTCCGCCGACGATGCCGGCCGGGATGATCACAATCGCGGCGTCCCACACCGTGTCGGGGTTGCCGCCGCGCGCCTTGTAGCGGCGCAACGAGATCATCAGCGCCACGACGATGCCTGCCATGATGCACAGCGCGTACGCCCTAATCGGAATCGGTCCGAGGTACCACACGCCCTGCGGCGGGGACGGGATGTTCGCCAGAATTGTTTCTTGCACGACACACAGTGTGCCAGCTCAGCGCCGCGAAGGGCAGGCTGGGTGCTGGCCCGCCGCCGCCAGCGAGCGTGTGGCGGCGTACACGTCGCCGGCGGCCATCACCGCTTCGGCCGCGAGTACGGCATCGGCCCCGCAGGCGGCGGCGTCGATAAGGTCGCGCGGAGTGGTCACACCACCCAGGCTGATCTTGATCACCTCGGTAGGAAGTCCCGGCGCGATCTCCGCGAAGGCGTGGCGGTTGAGGTCGTTAGTGTCAAAGGTCCAGGAGTTCACCGCCACCACGCTCACCCCCGCAAGCAGCGCCCGGTCAGCCTCGTCGGGGCTGCGCACTTCGGCCACCGCGACCATGCCGAGCGACTCCGCCCGGTCCAACAGCGCCTCCAGGCGAGCCTGTTCGAGGATGCCCACCTGCAGCGGCAGCACGTCAGCGCCGTAGCAGCGGGCCTCGTGAATCTGGTACGGGTCCACGATCACGTCGCGGCACACCATGGGCAGCTCGACGGCGGCGCGGGCTTGGGCCATGTCGGCGAGTGACCCGTCGAAACGCAACCGCTCAGTCTGGCAGGCAATGAGATGCGCTCCGCCGCGCTCGATGTCTTGGGCGACGGCCTCGAGCCTCTCCTGGTTTACCCCGGTGGGTCCGAACACCGGCGAGTTTCGTTTGATCTCCACGATCACGCCACAACCGTGGCGCAGCAGCGCGGCCTTAGCGTCGCGGGTGGGCGGCATATCGCGCGAGCGCGCCTTGATCTCTTTGAAAGAGACGGAAGCCTCGCGTTTTTCAACATCGCGGAGCACACCAGCGACAACGTCAGACACTGCGCTCCGTGCCGGCATGCCTTACCTCCCGGGGAATCGGCGTTCGCCTGTTAAGGCTAGCTGGTGGGTCGCGGGGACTGGAAATCCCCCTCAGCCGTCGGGTCGATGTCCGCGTCCAACGCGTCCCACATCACGCGGCCTGAATCCGGCTCCTCTTTCAGGTCGCTGCGGATCGTTTCCTTGCGCACCGCTTCCTTTTCGTACTTGTGCTGGCGCGGCGCGTCGTCGCCGGGCTTGAGCGCGAGGTACACACCACCCACAAGACCCAGCACGCATCCGAGCAGGGTGAGCACCGGCCCTAACGCTGCGACATCGGCACCAGTAATCTCCGCCCAGTTCGCGATTGTCGACGACGACGTGTCCGTCGCCGCCTCCTCCGCACCCGCAGTCAGGATGGCGTGGATGCGCTCGTGGTCGGCGCCACGCGCAAGCAGCAGGCCGGCCGGCACAGCTGCGCCCGCGGCGGCCAACGCACAGATCACGCCGACGACGCGCCTGCCGACCTTGCGCAGCGCGAACGCCGCAACCCCGCCCGCGATGAGTAGCACCGCCACCGCGGTGATCTCGGTGGACCACTCCGCACCGGTAATAAAGGCCTGGCCGGTTCCGGAAAGGTCGTCGTTGTACTCGGTGGAGATCCACGACATGCGAGAAAACGCCCACATCGCCGCCCCCGCGATGGCGGTCAGTAACGCGCCGGTCCGGTTACGCTTCATCTGCCGTGCCTCCTCGGGTTGACTTGCCGATTGCGTCCATCACCGTACGGTGCGCCCGGCCGGTGCCAACAACCACACCGCTGGTCTGCGGGGTCCACGCCGCCCCGTCGAGACCGCTCACGGTTGCCCCAGCGCAGCGCGCAAACAGCACACCCGCAGCGTTGTCCCAGATGTGCGGGGAAAAACTCACTGAGGCCTGGTAGATCCCCTGCGCGACAAACGCCAGATCAACGCCGACCGAGCCGCTAATCCGCGGACGCAGGTGCGATTCCGTCAACGCACCCGCAAGGTCGAGCCGGAACGACGCCGGGAAGCGCTGCCGGTCCGCCGAGGCAAGCGAGCCGATGCCCACTTGGGCAGCTGCGGCGGTGTCGGCGCCGACCGGGGGCAGGGGGTCGTCGTTAAGCATCACTTGCCCACCGTCGATGGCGGTGAGCCGCATGTCCAAAAGCGGCGCGTCGGTAATCGCCACGACGGGGTCGCCGTCCAGCATGAGCGTGCACAAAATGGCGCAATTCGGGTTGCCGGACGAGTAATTCGAGGTGCCGTCGATCGGGTCGACCACCCAGCACGCAGCCGGGTCGAACGCGCCACCTTGCTCCTCGCCGTACACGGCGATGCCGGTGGCTGCCGTCAGTTGCTCGCGCAGGATCTGCTCGATGGCGAGGTCAGCCTCGGTGGCGAAGTCACCTGGCCCCTTGTGCAGGGCGGGTGCGGCGCCTAGCTTGTCGACGAACACCTCACGCGACGCATCAACCGCACGCTTCGCAGCGTCAAGGTAGCCGGCGAGATCACGCATGGGCAGACTCCGGCAGTTGCGTAATCCAGTTGTGCAGCACCTTAAGGCCAGCCTCACCGGAGTCGGCCGGGTTGAAGGCCACCGCCGACAGCGCACCATTTTCCACACCGGCGAGTACGCGCTGGCCCGCGAGGTCAGCCCAGGTCAGTTTCGGATAGGCGATGAAGTCGTCCTCCGCGAGCGGAAACTCCTGCACCGCGAGGGGGCCGTCGAAGCGGAATGTATCCGTCTCGGTGAACAGCTGCGATCCTGCCGCGGGCTCGACTGCGTAGTCGCCTTGAGCGAAACTCGCCTCGACGACGTCGCCCGGCCACTCCCCCAGCCCGGCCGTCTCACGCCGGCCGCGGACAGCGCGGTCGAACAACACGTGCATTCCGGTGCCCACCGCGAGCAACGGGCGTCCCCCGGCCAGGCGCTGGCCGACGATGCGCTCCCCCTTGATGCGCTTGAGCCCCGCTACGGCATCGTCGAAGTCCGCACCGCCCGGCAGCACGAGACCGCTGGCCGCAGCTGCCTGGTTGGGGTCGGTAGTCAAAAACGCGTCCGCCCCCGCGGCGGAAAGTGCTGCGACAAGGGGTTCTCCCCCGGCGGAGTGCTCGAGCACCGCAACTGTGGGGCGTACAGGCGTATCCGTCATGGTTGCGTAGCTTACTTACGCGGGTAGCGGCGCGGAGCTTGCACGGACTTCAGCCGCACCGCGAGGTTGTTGACCTCCACCACGCGGTGGCGACCCAGCTGGCGGTCCAGCAGGGTGACGATCAGCCCGATCGCGATCACGCTGGCGGCGATGCCGAACATTGGCGCGAACGCCATCGAAGCGATGAGCATGCCGTAGAACGTCGAGCCCAACCCGGTGCCGCCGTCGAAGGCGATGTTCCACACCGCGGACGCCTCGGACGTCTTAGAACGCGGCAGGCGGTAGAACATCATCGTCAGCGCCTCGTTTTGCACCGCTCCGAAGCCGGCTCCGTAGAACAGCGCCGCGATGAGCATCGTCCACGCCGGCATTTCCAGCACGAGGATGCCCGCCATCATGGCCACACCGATCGCGCAAATGACCTGGCACGGGATGAGCACGGTGCCGGGCTCGCCGCGGCGGTCCATGATCTTGCCGGCAATGTAGCGCGAAATCATGGAGGCGAAATTCATCACACCCAGCATCAGCCCGCCGAGCGCCGCACCGGTGACGGGGTCGAGTTCGCGCATCGACACCGGCAGGAAATTGGTGATGGCGCCGTACGCGGTGGTGACAAACATTAAGGCCAGCGCCGGCACGAGCACGAGGTGCCACATGGGCACGTGCACCATGTTCGCCGTCTCCGGCTCGGCCTCAGGCGGCGGGATGGTGGGGATTGCCATGCAGGCCACCAGCGAGACACCGCCAATGGCGGCGGCGATTGCGTAGACGGCGTTGTAACCGATGACGTCGACAAGCGCGAGCCCAGACGGCAGCGCCAACATCTGTGCCAGTCCCACCACGGCACCGAAGATGCCGGTAGCGCTGCCGAGCAGACGCAACGGAACGAGTTCCGCGATAATGGCGGCCTCCGCCACGGACAGGGCGCCGAAGCCGATACCGCGGATCGCACTGACGGTGAGCAGCGGCATCGCGTCCATGCCAATCATGTAGCCCAGCGCCGGGATACCGAGCAGCAGCGAGGACACCGCCATGACCAGCCGGTAGCCCAATTTGCGTAGCGCCAACGGCATGCACACCTGCGTCAGCACTGTGGCGAGCATGAACACACCGGTAGACAACCCCGCCAGCGATGCGGGCTGGCCCGCATCGATCACGGCGGTGGGCACCACCGGAAGCAAAAGCGCCCACGCGGCAAAGGCCGCTGCGACGGCGACGAGCACCGGGATCAGGCCGCGGGCGCGCCACACATTCGTCAGCGAATCGACCTCTTGGCGGGTTAATGGCCGGCGGGAAAAGGCCACCTCACATCACCTCCAGCATCATCAGCAGGGCGAACAGCGCGGCCACCACCGCCAATACGGCGAGTACAGCGGTGGCTGTCTTGGAGCCGTTCTGGTAGGTCGACCACACGCCGCCGACGAGCATCCCGGTCAGGAGGAACAGCAAGATGACAAATATCGAGTTCCCGGCACCTGCCAACGTGTGAACCTCCTACCTCTCCGGGTCAATTACGCCGACAGTGTAGCCACTTCCGAGATCTCATCGCGCTCGCGGGTGTAGGCAGCCAGGTTCGCAAACCAGTACACCAGCCCGGCCACTAACGGCGCGGCTGCCCAGGCAGCACCCGGGGCGATCGGCGGCACGAGCGAGAACTGCGCGCCGTCCGACAGCGCGTCGTGGTCGGGTACGGGGGTAAGCCGCAGCGCAAACCAGTTGCCGAACAGGTACACGGCGATGGCACCGAGCGCAGCTACGACCATCGCCCACACCATCCACCACACACCGCCGCGGGAGCGCTTCCGCCCCACGGCACGCCAGGCGACGACGCCGACGACCAGCCCGAGCAGGGCGGCTAGGATCACGAACCACGCAAACCCCGTGAACTGCACGTTCGCGGGGCTTGCGGCCTGATCGATCACGGCACCACCGTCGGAGACCTCACCCACGTAGGCGGGACGCAGCGCGCCCCAGGCGAATCCTGCACCGATGCCGAGCAGCAGGGCGAGCGCGAGCAGCCCTGCGCCAGAACCAATCACTAGTTACAGAGCTTCCAGCGTCCGTCTTCCTTCTCGAAGATCATGACGTGGGTCTCTTCGCCGTTGTCGTTCTTCGCGGTCAGGTTGGCGGACGCACGGTTACCGTCGACGCGCACGTCGGAAATGCTGACCTCGGAACGCGGAATCTCGAGCGCCTGGCCCTGCTGCTCCGCAACGCGGCCGGCTTCCTCGACCTGCTCCAGGGTCAGGCCCTGGCGCTCGAGCTCTTCCATCATCGGGTCGGCGACAGCCTTGCAGGAGTTGTCCAAAATGGTGCGGGTCCAGCCGGAGAACGACTCCGGGTTGAGCACCGCGCGGCCGGTCTCCTCCATCTGGCGGGCATCCTCTTCACTGCCCTCTTTGCCGCCCTCGATCGGCTGGTTGGTATTTTCCGGCATGCCGTTTTCAAACGGGTTCGCCAGCGTCGGGGCGTCCTCGCCGTCGTTGCCGCCGCCCTGCTGCTCCGGCTTCTTGGAGGAGGACTTGTTGTTCTTTTCCTTGTCGGCGTCGTCCTTGTTTTCCTTGTCGTCCTTGTTGTCGGACTTCTCGGAAGCGGTCGCGTCGACGTCGGTGTCGGCAGGCGCTGCCTCGGCCGCGGTGGACAGGCCGCCAGACTCGCCCTCGTCGGAGGAACCGCACGCTGAAAGCGGAAGCACGAGCACAGCTGCCGCCATGCAGGCAGCCATGCCAGTCGTAGTCTGCGTCTTCATTGTGTTCACTACCTTCCTTGGTTGCGCCCGGCCGATTGCTGGTTCCGGGCAGCCGTCTACTGCGGGATAAGGTACCGCGACGGGATTCTTGAGCAACAGTACCAATGTCATTCTTGTCTATTGGTGCGACCATGGTGCGATTGCTCTGAATGGTTCCTGTGAGCTTCCGCAGATGTGCGCGCCCGCCGTTGGATCTAGGGTGGTATCTCATGCAACTGTCCCGCGAGCACATCACGAAAGCCGCGCTGGAAATCCTCGCCGGCTACGGCCTAGCCGATGTGTCCATGCGCCGCGTCGCCTCGTCATTATCCGTCGCGCCCGCCGCGTTGTACTGGCACATCGCCAACAAGCAGGAGTTGATCTCGGCGATGGGGCTCGCCATCGTGCAACCGCTTATCGACGACCCACTGCCCCACCCCGCCGACTTAAGCCGCCAACTGCGCGACGCGGTGCTTGGCGTGCGCGACGGTGCAGAAGTACTGGTGGCTGCGATGAGCCAGCCGGATGCGGAGGTGCGCGCGGTGCTGGCGGATACATTCGTGACGTCGGTTGGGGCGTACACGGGCTCGTCGTCAAGCGATGTGCGCGCAGCCGCGTTGGGGATTTTGCACCTCACGCTCGGCGACGCCGCCGTGCACCAAGCAGGCGCTCAACTGGCTGAGGCGACGCACAGCGACCAGCCCACAGACGACGACGCGGCCGCGCTGCACGAACAAGCGGTGGGCTACCTGCTCGACGGGCTCGCGCACTCGTCGTAGCCCGGGCAGTGTCGTGGTGGTGCACTATGCTTTGGCGCCATGAGTGAGACCATCGTGTGGCCCGGCTCCGCCTACCCGCTGGGCTCGACGTTTGACGGCGCCGGCACCAACTTCGCGCTGTTTTCCGGCGTCGCCGAAAAAGTGGAGCTCTGCCTGATCGACGGCGACGGTCAAGAAACCCGCGTGCCGCTCGACGAGGTGGACAACCACGTCTGGCACGCCTACCTGCCGGGAGTGCACCCCGGGCAGCGCTACGGCTACCGGGTACACGGTCCGTGGGACCCGGACAATGGCAAGCGCTGCGACCCGAACAAGCTGCTCGTCGACCCGTACGCACGCGCCTTCGACGGCGCGTTCGACCAGCACTCCTCGCTATTTTCCTACGACGTGCACGCCGAGGACCCCGGCACGGGCCGCAACGAGGAGGACTCGCTCGGCCACACGATGCTGTCGGTGGTGATCAATCCGTTTTTCGACTGGGGCGACGACCGCACGCCGAAGATCCCGGACGACGAAACGGTGATCTACGAATGCCACGTCAAAGGCATGACGCAGGCGCATCCGGACATCCCGGAGCAGCTGCGCGGCACGTACGCGGGCATGGCGCACCCGGTGATGGTGGATTACCTCCAAGACTTGGGAGTGACGTCTGTCGAGCTCCTGCCGGTGCACCAGTTCCTCCAAGACGACCGCCTGCGCGACCTGGGGCTGCGTAACTACTGGGGCTACAACACGTTCGGCTTTTTCGCCCCGGAGCACAGCTACGCCTCCTCCGACGCCCCCGGCGATGCGGTCGCCGAGTTCAAGCAGATGGTGCGCACCTACCACGAGGCCGGCATCGAGGTGATCCTGGATGTGGTGTACAACCACACCGCCGAAGGCAACCACATGGGCCCGACCATCGCGTTCCGCGGCATCGACAACGAGGCGTACTACAGGCTTGTCGACGACAACCGGTTCCTCTACATGGACTACACCGGCACCGGAAACTCCTTTAACGTGCGCTATCCGCACTCGCTGCAACTCATCATGGATTCGCTGCGCTACTGGATCACCGAGATGCACGTCGACGGCTTCCGCTTCGACTTGGCCTCCACGCTGGCCCGCGAGTTCTCGGACGTGGACCGCCTGGCCACCTTCTTCGACCTGGTGCAGCAAGACCCGGTGGTCAGCCAGGTCAAGCTCATCGCCGAGCCGTGGGACGTCGGCGAGGGCGGCTACCAGGTGGGCAACTTCCCCGCCCTGTGGAGCGAGTGGAACGGCAAGTACCGCGACACCATGCGCGATTTCTGGCGCGGCGAGGATTCCACCCTCGGCGAGTTCGCCTCAAGACTGACCGGCTCGTCTGACCTGTACCAGCACAACGGACGCCGCCCCACCGCGTCGATCAACTTCATCACCGCCCACGACGGCTTCACGCTCAACGACTTAGTGTCCTACAACGACAAGCACAACGAGGACAACGGCGAGGACAACCGGGACGGCGAAAGCCACAACCGTTCCTGGAACTGCGGCGTCGAAGGCCCCACCGACGACCCCGAAGTGCTCGAACTGCGCGCCCGCCAGCGCCGGAATTTCCTGACCACGCTGTTGTTATCGCAAGGCACGCCGATGCTTAACCACGGCGACGAGATCGCACGCACCCAGGGCGGTAACAACAACGTCTACTGCCAGGACAACGAGATCGCCTGGATGGACTGGTCGCGCCTCGACGAGGCCTCCGACCTGCACGATTTCACCCGGCGACTCATCGAGCTGCGCCGCGAGCACCCCGTGTTCCGCCGGCGCCGTTTCCTCTCGGGCGGCGCGCTTGGCGACGACAACCACGAGATCGCCTGGCTCACCCCCGGCTGCACGCTGATGACGCAGGACGATTGGAACGCCCCGTTCGGCCGGGCGCTCATGGTCCACTTGGACGGCGAAGCCATCGCCGAGCCGGATGCTCGCGGCCAGCGCGTGGTGGACGATTCGTTTTTGCTCATGTTCAACGCGCACTTCGAAGACATCGACTTCACCGTCCCCGACGCCGACTTCGGCGACGAGTGGGAGATCATCATCGACACCACCGGCCCGCTCGGCTACCGCGAAGGCGCGGATGCGGTGCAGCCCGGCGCGACTGTTACTGTCGGCCAGCGCTCCACTGTCGTGCTGCGCCGCACACAACCGCCCGCAGGTGAGGGCCGAAAGGAAGGCAACGACTAAATGATTTCCGCCCACGGCGCGACGCTGACCGTCACCAACGACGAGCTCACCGTCACCCCCACCCCACTGTTCGCATCCCTGCGCGGCTCGTCCGCCACCCAGGTCGTCCCGATCGCCGACATCACCGACGTGGAGGTCACCGACGGCGACGCGTGGTCGCCGAGCCTCGTCACCCTCACCACCGCGGCCGACCCGGTGACCATCTCCTTCGTCCCCGGCGACACCGAGGGTGCGGTGCGGTTGCGCTCGCTTCTCGACGACGCCAAGCACGGCAACGCCCCCGATACCGCCGCAGTCGCCGGCGGCGCCGGCATCCCCGGCTTCTCCTTCGTCGGCTTCGACGTGGAGACCGCGAACAGTCGCTGGGGTTCGATCTGCCAGATCGGCCTGGTCAAAATCATCGACGGCGAGGAAGTCGACCGCGCCTCTTGGCTGTGCACACCCCCGAAGGACTTGGCCGAGTTCGACCCGGGCAACGTGGCCATCCACGGCATTACCGCCGAGGACGTCGCCGACGCGCCGGGTGTGGACGAGCGCATCGCGCAGATGACCGAGTTCGTCGGCGACATGCCCCTGGTGGCCCACAACGCTCAGTTCGACGCCTCCGCGCTGCGCGACGCGTGCCGTGCGACCGGCACTGCGGTCCCGAAGATGTTGTTCGCCTGCACGCTCGCCCAGTCGCGCGCGACGAAGCTGGACGTGAAAAACCACAAGTTGCCCACCCTGGCGGAGCACTTCGGGCTTTCCTTGGACAACCACCACGACGCATGCGAGGACGCCGCCGCCTGCGCCGGCGTGATGGTGGCTCTGGCCCGCGACGCCGGCTACGCCGGCAGCCTGATGGGCTTCGTCCACGACGCCGGCTTCACCCTCGGCTCGATCGACGACGCCCGCGTTACCCCGGTCCTGCGCGACCGCTCCGGCGCCGGCCGCGCCATGCAGTCCAAGCAGGTCGCCCAGGGCGGCGTGGCTGCCGCCGTGGCTGCCACAGCCGAGCCCCGCGGGTCGAACCAAGCCGGACCGGTGAAAAAGGAGCGCAAGCCCGCGCCGTGGCAGTCGGTTGCCACCCCCGACACCGTCCCGGAGCCGGCGGCCGATGCCGACCCGAACTCCCCCCTCTACGGCGAGCACGTCACGCTCACCGGCGAGTTCGAACCCCACGACAAGGGCGAGCTGTGGCAGGCGATTGCCAGCCAGGGAGCTCAGGTGGGAAAGAACGTGACCAAGAAAACAACCATTCTGGTTGTCGGCGAGTGGGCGAACATGACCTCGAAGGAGAAACGCGCCCGCGAACTGCAGGATAAGGGTCAAGACATCCAGATTTGGCCGGCGCACAAACTGCTGGAAACGCTCGGGATCAACTAATTTGTAGTTCCCATGGAACCGGCGGCGGGTTGCGTGCGTCTAAAGAGCATGCATGTCGTAGAAACCCGCCCCACTGCCCAACTCGCTGAACCCCGGCTGGCCCGGATGGAGTCGTCGTCACGCACCTGGCTCACGCCGGGGTACAGCACGTCAACCGCGTTTATCAACCTGTCCCCGGGACTGGTGTGCGTCTTCGCAGGCGCCGATGGATTGGCCCTGACACACCAGCAGGTCGGCGAAGCCGCACCCAGCGCCCGCCAATTGTGGAACGAATCCGCGGACCGTCTCACCCGGCGCGCGCTTGTGGATACCGGCGTTGAGTTTTTGGTGCGCTGCCCGTCCGCCGCACTCGGGCATTCCCCGCTGCGCGGCTACGAGGTGGACGGACACGGGGCTCCCGCTGCGTCGTGGCTCGCGCACCCGAAGACGTTTACGCTGCTGCACCGCCACTTCGAGTCGGTGCTTAAACCTCGCAATGAGCTGATGTACGTGACACGCAACGACCGCGATCTTTTTGTCTTCGACGCACCCATTGCGGGCGTGCGGGCGCTTGCCCCACGCGCCAGCATTCTGACGTATTCCGTGGGTTTTCCGCTCATGCACCACTAGTGTTGGCCCCATGCGCCGACCGATCACTTCCACGTACCGCCTGCAGCTGCGCGGCCCCGACGCGGACCCGGCCGGTCGCCGGTTTGGGTTTGCTGAGGCCGCTGAGCAGGTGCCGTATCTACGCGATCTGGGGGTATCCCACCTCTATTTGTCGCCGATTTTTACCGCACCGCCCACATCGAGCCACAACTACGACATCACAGACCCGAACCAGGTCAACCCGGCGCTCGGAGGCATCGATGGGCTGCGCGAGCTCGCACAAACCACCCACGGGGCCGGCATGGGCCTTATCGTGGATATCGTTCCCAACCACCTTGGCGTGGAAAGTCCACACCTCAACCGGTGGTGGTGGGACGTGCTCAAACACGGCCGAGACTCCGAGTACGCGCACTTCTTCGACATCGATTGGTCTGCGGGCAAGATCAATCTTCCGGTGCTCGGCTCCCCCGACGACACGGCCGCGCTGCATTTGGACAGCACATCCGACGGCGAGCGGGTGCTGCGCTACCACGACCGCATATTCCCGCTTGCTCCCGGCACCTACCCCACCGCCCAATCCGCACACGAAAAGCAGGCCTACGCGTTGACGTATTGGCGCGAGAGCGACGTGTCCTACCGTCGGTTTTTCTCCATCAACGGGCTCGCTGGCTTGCGGCAGGAGGACCCGGATGTGTTCGACCGGACGCATCAGGGGCTGCGAGTGCTTCTCGACGACAACCTCATCGACGGCGTTCGCGTCGATCACCCCGACGGGTTGGCGGCCCCGCACGCCTACCTCAAAGCGCTGCGGAAGATGATCGGGCCCGACAGGTGGCTCATCGTGGAGAAAATCCTCGCCTCGGACGAACCACTCGATGCGCAGCTGCCCGTCGACGGGACCACAGGCTACGACGCATTGCGTGAATTCGACGGCGTGTTCGTGGACCCGGCAGCCGCGACTGTGCTCCCTGAAGCCGAATCCAGTGCGGCGGCGATGAAACGCCGAATGGCGCAAAGCGAGCTCGCACCAGAGATCCGCCGGCTTGCCCGCGTGATCGGCGGCGAGGATGTCACCGACACCTTAATCCAGCTGTTGTCGCACCTGCCCGTTTACCGCGCCGACTACCCGTCGCTTTCCCGGGTGACCGCCACCACCGTGGCGGACATTGCGGTGCGCGAGCCGCACCGACGCCCAGCACTTGACACGATCACCGCAGCGCTGGCGAACAATGACGAGGCAGCCACTCGCTTTGCCCAGGTCAGCGGCGCGGTGATGGCCAAAGGCGTGGAGGACACGCTGTTCTACCGGCTACACAGACTTGTCGCGCTGCAGGAAGTTGGCGGTGCGCCGGAACGCTTCGGGGTCTCCCCGGCCGAATTTCACCTGCTGCAGGCGGAGCGCGAGCGCTACTGGCCGCGCGCGATGACCACGTTGACCACCCACGACACGAAACGCTCCGAAGACACCCGCGCCCGCATTATCGGGATTAGTGAGCTGCCCGACGAGTACATCAGCCTCGCCCGCGACGTCTTCGCGGCAACTCCCCCGCCAGACGAGGCCGCTGGCCATTTTCTCCTGCAGAACATCCTCGGCGCATGGCCGCGCGGTGACGAGAAGGACTTCGTCGAGCGCATGCAGGCTTACGCCCTGAAGGCCGTGCGCGAGGCAGACCGGCACACGAGCTGGACCGACAACAATGCCGAATACGAGGCGCGCATCACTGAGTGGGTCGGGAAAGTAGTCGGCAGCGACCAAGTAGCAGCCTTCGCGCTGCGCCTCAACCGCGCAGGCGAGCAGGTATCGCTGGGACGCAAGTTGCTGCACCTCGTCGGCCCCGGTATTCCTGACGTGTACCAGGGCCAGGAGGGCTTCGACTTCTCGCTCGTGGACCCGGACAACCGGCGGTTCGTGGACTACGGACCGCACGAGCAAGCCGCGGATCGTGCCAAGCACCGCATCGTCCGGGAAGCGCTCACGTTGCGACGCGATCACCCCGAGTACTTCCGCGGCTACCGGCCAGTATTGGCCTGTGGTGAAGCGGCCCGGCACCTCATCGGCATGGAACGCACGAACGTTATCGCGGTGGCTACCCGGCTGCCGATTTCCCTCGAGCGCCGCGGCGGCTGGGGTGACACCACCATCAAATTGGACGGGACGTGGACGGACCAGCTCACCGGGCATGTGTTTCACGGTGTGACAACGGTCCGAGAACTGCTTGCGGACCTGCCTACTGCGCTACTGGTACAGCGCGGGTAAGCTCACCGGCCGTTATGAGCACATCCAGACACCGCACCAAGCGCAACAAAGAAGCCGACGACACCATCGCGCGTCTCGGCTCGACGTATTTCGCTTGGGTCAACGAGCACGAGGACGCGGCCACCACCTTCCGCCACGTCCTCCACGAGCTCATGCGCGATGCCGGAATCAACTTCGACCGCGTGGACGCGCGCGTGAAATCCTGGACCTCGCTGAAGGAAAAGGCGCGCAAAACGCGTGACGACGGCGAACTGCTCTACCCCGACCCGTGGCACGACATCAAAGACATTGTCGGCGCCCGCATCACCGTGCTGCACTCCACTGAGATCCCGGCGGTGCAGCGCCTGCTCGCCGACCAATTCGAGGTGCTGCGCAGCGTGGACAAGGCGGAGGAGACCCGTATCGCGGGCGGGTTCGGCTATGGCTCCCACCACCTCGTCGTGCGGGTCGAGGAGCACTCGGAAGGCCTGGAGGAGTTTGCCGGACAGGTCTTCGAGGTGCAGATCCGCACGGTGCTGCAGCACGCGTGGGCCGAGTTCGAGCACGACATCCGCTACAAGCGCGCCACCGACAACCTGGATCCGCAGGTAGACCGCGCCTTCACCCTGGCCGCGGGCCTGATCGAGCTCGCTGACCAGCAGTTCGACCAGATCTCCACACTCGCCGACCCGCGCGAGAAGGTCAACACCGACGTCGACGCGGAGATCTCCCCCGACACTCTGCCAGGCATCCTCACTGTGCTGCTCGGCAGCCAGTTCCCTCTCTCGCGCGCCGGCGATTACCGCTTCCTCACCGAACTGTTGCGCGCACACGGCATGGAGATGGTTTCCGACGTCGCGGAGCTCACCAACCCCGCCGACATCGAGGCAGTGTCGAATTCGCTGAACTACCCGTTCGTGCCGGGGCAGGTGCGCATTATCGACGATTTGTTGCTCAACCGCTTCGGCACCGAGCACATCGACAAGACCTGGGATGCCGGCAACCGCCCGGTTCTGCGCCGCAAGCGTCTCACCAGCCGTCTGTCCAAGTTGCGGGGCTCCGCTTAACGACGACGCCCCATCAGCCGGTCAATCTCCCGCCGCTCCTTTTTCGTCGGCCTGCCCGCACCGCGGTCGCGCACCGGCGGAGCGGCGAAGAGCTCCCGCGGCGGTGGCGGCGGGGACTTGTCGATGTAGCAGGTGCGCGCCACCGGGGCGCCGACGCGCTTTTGCACCGTCGCGGTGACCTCGAGGACGTACTCGCGGTGGTCCTTCCACACCCGCACCGTTTCACCCGGCACGACTTGGGCGGCGGGTTTCACGGCCTTGCCGTCGATCTTCACGTGGCCGGCGCGCACCGCCTCGGCCGCTAGGCTGCGCGTTTTGAAGATGCGCACGGCCCACAGCCACGCGTCGATGCGCACTGCCTTTCCGGTGGGTTGGGTCAATTTAGTAGTTGTCGCGGTGGTTGACGATCTTTTGGACCTTGTTCCAATTCACCAGCCCGCCGGCCACGGCAACGACGAGGCCGAGGATGAAGATGGTCCAGGAGCCCATCAACAGGCCGAGCGCGATGCCTCCGGCGACACCGCCGCCGGCCCACAACGCCGCGTCGCGCGAGTACTTGCGCACGGCTGCTTTTCGCTGCTCGATCGGATTATGGGGGCGCGGCTGCATGGTCATGGCACGCAATTCTAGCCTGCCGACTACAGTTCGACCCACCGCGGTCCGAGCGTTTTCGTTTCGGCGCGGCCTTGGGTGGCGGCGGCCAACAGGTCGTCGATACGCTCGCGCTGCCCCGGCACGAACGCAAGCGTGTACTTCGCGGCCGCGCCGTAGGCCACGTCGACCACGTCCACGCCGGCGTTGCGCAGCTCCGCCTCGATGCGCCCGGCCTCCGCGTGCGGCAGATCCACCGTGACCTGCTCGCGCATCGCGCGGGTGGCCGTCTGCACCGCAGACAGCGCCTCCGACACCGCGTTCGTGTACGCGCTGACCAGCCCGCCGGTGCCCAGCTTGATGCCGCCGAAGTAGCGGATCACCACAGCGACGATGTCGTACATACCCGAGCCTTTGAGCACCTCAAGCATCGGTTTGCCCGCCGTGCCGGACGGCTCGCCGTCGTCGGACGAGCGCTCGATCGGCTGCGCGTCGTTGACGTGCACGATAAACGCCGAACAGTGGTGCCGCGCGTCCGGAAACTCTTCCCGCGCAGCGTGGATGACTGCGCGGGCTTCCTCCTCGGAGGTTGCGCGTGCGATCCAGGTGATGAACCGGGAGCGCTTGATCTCGATTTCGTGCGTGGTCGTCTGTCCCGCTGCCGGGCGCGTGTACTCGGTGATCATTTACCCTGCGACGATGAAGTCGTACTCGGGGGTGCCGGGCTCGAGTCGTCGGCAAGCAATCGGCGAAGCTTCCATCCGCTCGAGCAGCGGCGTGATGTCCTCGGCGCGCGCCAACTCGATACCGGCAAGCGCCGCACCCGTCTCGCGGTTGTTCTTCTTCAGGTACTCGAACAGCACGATGTCGTCCTCAGCGCCCAGGATGTCCGACAGGAAGCTGCGCAGCTGCCCCGGCTCCTGCGGGAAGTTGACCAAAAAGTAATGCCGCAGGCCGCGGTGCACGAGCGAGCGCTCCATGACTTCGGCGTAGCGCAGCACGTCGTTGTTGCCGCCGGAGATGATGCACACCACGGTCGACCCTGGCTCCGCCTGCGCGAGCCCCGCCACCGACAGCGCGCCCGCCGGCTCCGCGATGATGCCCTCGTTCTGGTACAGCGCGAGCATCTCAGTGCACACCGCACCTTCGTCCGCAGTGAGCACCTGCGCGCGGTCCTTGTGCGCCTGGAACACCTGCCACGGCACCTCGCCGACGCGCTTGACCGCGGCGCCGTCGACAAACGGGTCAATCGCTTCCAGCGTCACCGGCTCGCCCGCGTCGATCGCCGCGCGTAACGACGACGCCCCCGCCGGCTCAACACCCACCACCCGAGTCGCCGGCGACATGTCCGCCACATACGAAAGCACCCCGGCCATCAGCCCACCGCCGCCGACCGGCACCAGGATGGTGTCGGCCTGCTTGCCCAGGCTGGACAGTTGCGCGACGATCTCGGCTGCAACGGTGCCCTGCCCCATCACCGTGTTGCGCGAGTCGAACGGCTCGATCACCTTCGCGCCGCGCGCCTCGGCGTCCTCGCGGGCGGCCTGCGCGGCCTCGTCGAACGTGTTGCCCGTGACGACGAGCTCGATCGCATCGCCACCGTGGACCCTGATACGGTCGCGCTTCTGCTTCGGCGTCGGCTTGGGCACGAAAATCTTGCCCTGGATCCCCAGCGCACGGCACGCATATGCCACGCCTTGGGCGTGGTTGCCGGCCGATGCCGCCACCACACCGGCCTCGCGCTCCTCGGCTGTGAGTTGCGAGATACCGAAGTAGGCGCCGCGGATCTTGTAGGAGCGCACATCCTGCAGGTCCTCACGCTTGAGAAACACGTCCACCCCGTACTGCTGCGACAGTCGCGGACAGTACTGCAGCGGCGAGGGGGTAATCACAGAAGAAATCCGCCCCTGCGCGTACTGGATGTCGGCGGCGTGGACTTCTTGGAACTGCTCGGATGAACCCATGGTCGATCAGTCTACGCGCGCGTTCACGACCTGTTCATTCCGATGTAACTCTGCGCAAACATTCAGGCTGTATGTATGGTTCAAACCGCTTCCCAACCGAAAGGTCCTCCCCCATGAACCGCATGTCCCGAGCAGGCTTGGCCGCCGTGTGCGCCACCAGCCTGGCGCTGACGTCGGTGGCCCACGCCGCAGTCGTCGATACGCCCGTGCACGACCGTGCCACGGACGCCACCGCCGACATCTCCGTGATCGGCTCCTACGGCACGGGCGTGTTCGACGAGTCCGCCGCCGAGATCGTGGCGTTTCACCCGGCAACCAAGCGCATTCTCACCGTCAACGCGAACAGCGGCCGCATCGACATCCTCGACGCGGCCGACCCGACCACGCCGAAGAAGATCGGCGAGGTCTCCGGCGGCGAGAACACCACCATTAACTCGGTGTCGGTGCGCCCAGACGGCCTCGCTGTTGCCACCGTCGAGCCGGAAAACAAGACGGACAACGGCTCCGTCATCTTCTTCGACGCCGCCAACCCGGGCGAGGTGCTCGGCCGCGTCGAGGTCGGCGCGCTGCCGGACATGGTGACAGTGACCCCGGATGGCGCCTTTGCGCTCGTCGCCAACGAAGGCGAGCCGGCTGAGGACTACTCCTTCGACCCGGAGGGCTCTGTCTCCGTAATCAAGCTCCCCTCCGCCGTCGCCGCCGCCACGCAGTCCGATGTGCGCACCGCCGACTTCCGCGCCTTCGAGGGCACCCTGGCAGACAAGGGCGTGCACATCTACGGCCAGGTCGGCGACTCCACCACCGAGGCGCAAAACCTCGAGCCGGAATACATCGCTGTCTCCGGCGGCAAGGCCTACGTCACGCTGCAGGAAAACAACGCGATCGCAGTCGTCGACATCGCTACCGCCAAGGTGGAAGACGTCTGGCCGCTGGGCTACACCGACCGGCGCGAGGTGCCGATGGATACCTCCGACAAGGACGGCACAATCGACATCCGCACCGCGCCGGTCAAGGGCATCCTGCAGCCGGACTCCATCGCTGCCTACGACGTCGACGGCACCACCTACCTCGTCCTCGCCAACGAAGGCGACGCCCGCGACTGGGAGGCGTACTCCGAGGAGGAGCGCATCAAGAAACTCGGCAGCAAGAAGCTCCCGCCGATTTGCGAGGGCTACGCCGGCATGACCGCCTCCGAAATCGAGGACTTCCAGTCCGACGAAAACGCCGGCCGGCTGAAGATCACCACCGCGTTCGGCCTCAACGAAGACAAGAACTGCTACGACGACCTCTACACCTACGGCGGGCGCAGCTTCTCCATCTTCACCGCCGACGGCAAGCGCGTCTTCGACTCCGGCGCCGACTTCGAGAAGATCACCGCGAAGCTGCTCCCAGAGCACTTCAACACCAACCACACGGAAAACGAGTTCGAGTCGCGTTCCGACGACAAGGGCCCCGAACCGGAAGGCATCACCGTCGGCGAGATCAACGGCCGCACCTACGCCTTCATCGGCTTCGAGCGCCTCGGCGGCGTGATGGTCTACGACATCACCGATCCCGCAAACGCCACCTACCAGGCGTACATCAACAACCGCGATTTCTCCGTGAACATGGAATCGCTTGACGACGACGCCATCACCGACGGCCTCACCCAAGCCGGCGACCTCGGCGCCGAGGGCCTCACCTTCGTGCCGGCGAAGGACTCCCCCAACGGCGAGAACCTCCTGCTCGTCGGCAACGAGGTCTCCGGCACCACCACCGTGTTCCAGGTCGATTCGCTCATCGAGCCGCCTGCTGCTCCCGTGGCGCCGGATGCCGGTTCGGCGCAGTCGTCGCTAAGCAAGGGCGGCGTCATCGCGATCGCACTAGCCGCAGTTGCTGCCTGCATCGGCATTCTCGGTGGACTGGGCCACATTCTGAACAGCGTTCTGGAGCACCGCTAAAAAAGTGACAGCTGTGACGTGGATATAAGTGTCCAACTTCACTACATTTTTAACCGCGAACCTGCTAGGTTCATCCGAGTGTTCTGTCCGGCCCATTGCCGACAGCGACGAACCCCCGAACTTTCCATGAGGAGTTTTTAAGTATGAAGCGCATCACCGCCGCTACGGTCGCCGCCGCGACCGCGCTGACCCTGGCAGTCTCCCCGGCTCACGCTCAGGAGGCCACTGACGCTCCGGCCGACCAGAACGTCAGCGCCGAGGCCCCGGAGACCAACGAGACCGAGGCTCCGTCCAACGACGAAATCGATGCCCCCGCCGACGACGACGTGATCACCGAGGTCGAAGAGGAAGAGATCGTCGAGACCCCGGACGGCACCAAGAAGACGACCACCAAGAAGACCACCACCAAGCCGGCTCCGCAGAAGCAGCAGGGCGGCTCCTCCGGTTCTTCCCAGGGCCACCTCGTTGCCGCTATCTCCGGCACCCTCGGTGCTGTGCTGACCACCAGCCTCATCGTCTTGTCCGACCCGCGCGGTATCAACAAGATCATCGACGCACTGAACCGCGACTTCGGCCTGGGTCTGCCGCACGTCTACGTGCCGCAGGTGCAGCTCCCGAACCTCCCGTTCTAACCCGAACAACTCCCCAAGGAAGGCTTAGCAATGAAGCTCCGCACTCTGATGGTTGCTACGGCAGGTACCGCAGTCGCTGCTGGCACTCTGGGCCCCGCAGCTCTCGCTGCTGAGACCACCGCCTCCACCCCGACCTCGGCAACCACCTCTGCTGTGGCCACCACCACGCCGAAGGCAACCGCCACCTCCACCCCGGCGACGACCACTCCGACGACGACCACCTCCGCCAAGGAGCCGGCGCCGACCGTCACCGTTACTGTAATGGAGACGGTGACTCCGGCACCGAAGACGACCGAGACCACCACCAGTGTCACTGCAACCTCAACGGCTCCATCCTCTACTGCCCCGAAGTGGCTGCAGCCCCGAGAGAACGAGGAGGAAATCCTCGAAGCGATCGCCAAGATCTCCATTGTCGTTACGACCCTCGCAGCCGGCATCTCCAGCCTGATCGTGTTCATCAACTCGATCCCGGGTGGCCGTGAGGCCCTGCGTAAGTTCTTCAACCAGTAAGAATTACGCTCTAACCGGCTCAGCCCGCTGCACCGATGTGGTGCGGCGGGCTTTTGCGTTCGTACTATGCGGCTGCATAGTCGCCCCGACGTACACCGCGCCGACACACTATGCCGCTGCATAGTCTCTACATCCCAGCCAACCAGGCCGAGCGCTACGAACTATGCCGCTGCATAGTCATCACAACTGCAAAAAAAGTTCGCGCAGTATGCGTCTGCATAATCGCCACGACGCACACCGCGCCAATACGCTATGCCACTGCATAGTCTCTACATCCCAGCCGACCGGGCCGGACGCTTCGAACTATGCCGCTGCATCGTCGCTAACCAAGAATCCCCGCACCGAGCGTTGCTTTGAGGTCGCCCATGAGGCTGGCGCTGCGGTGCACGCGCAGGTGGTCACCGAGGATCATGAGCTGGCTGTGTTCGCCGTTGACCAGGTTGAGGTACACGTCCGAGTCACCCGGGTTGTTGGACAGCACACCCTTGAGCTTCGAAATGTTGTCGATAGTGCACTGCTCGGTGCGCATGGTGAGGCGAAGCGGCAGTCCAGCACCGTTGCCGGGGCCGAGTTCGGGGACCTTCACATCGTCGCCGAACAGGCTCATGCGCTCGTCGCGGATGGACACGTGCGCCTTCACCAGGATGATGTTGTCCTCCACGATCTGTGGCGCGACGAGGGCGTAGACCTTGTTAAACAGCAGCACATCCACCTGGGCGCCGTGGTGGTCTTCGATGGTGACGATCGCCCACGGCGAGCCGTCCTTCTTGGAGAAGCGCCTATCGACGTTCGAAATCAGGCCACCGATGGTCACCTCAGCGCCGTTGCGGAGCTCACCGGACAAAATGGTTGTGAGCTGGGTGTCTGTTTGCGCCTCGATAGCCTCCTCGAAGCCATCCAGGGGGTGGCCGGAGACGTAGAGGCCGAGCATTTCTCGCTCGAGGGCGAGCATGTGCTTGCGGTCCCATTCGTCGTCAGGCACCTCGATCGCAAACGCGTTGTTGTCGCCGCCCTCATCACCGCCGATGCCGGCGAAGAGATCGAATTGCCCCTTGTCGGCGGCCTTCTTCGTCGCTAAGACAGAGTCCACGGCGTCTTCCTGGATGAGCATGAGCCCCTTGCGTGGGTGCTCGAGGGAATCGAAAGCGCCGGCCTTGATCAGCGATTCCGTGATGCGTTTATTGCACGGCAGCAGGTCGATTTTGTCCAGGTAGTCGGAGAAGCTGGTGAAGTTGCCCTTCGTCTTGCGGGTCTCCTTGATGGATTCCACCACTTCCGCGCCGACGTTGCGCACGGCTGCGAGGCCGTAGCGGATGTCGTCGCCAACAGCCATGAAGTTCTCTTCGGACTCGTTGATGTCCGGCTGCAACACGCTGATGCCGAGGTGGCGGCAGTCGGAAAGGTAAATGGCGGATTTGTCCTTCTTGTCGCCCACAGAAGTCAGCAGCGCCGCCATGTACTCGGCGGTGTAGTTCGCCTTCATGTACGCGGTCCAGTAGGACACCAAGGCGTAGCCGGCGGCGTGGGACTTGTTAAACGCGTAGGACGCGAACGGCTCGATCGTGCCCCACAACGCATCGACGGCTTCCTTGGAGTAGCCGTTTTCGAACATGCCGGCCGAGAACGTCTCGTACTCCTTCGCCAGTACCTCGGGCTTCTTCTTACCCATGGCCTTGCGGAAGCCGTCTGCTTGGCCGGCCGTGTAGTTCGCCACCTTCTGCGAGATGTTCATGATCTGCTCTTGGTAGACGATCAGGCCGTAGGTTTCGTCGAGAATCTCCTTGAGCGGCTCTTCCAGCTCCGGGTGGATCGGGGTGATCGGCTTGCGACCGTTCTTGCGGTCGGCGTAGTCCCAGTGGGCGTTCACACCCATCGGGCCCGGGCGGTACAGGGCAAGAGACGCGACAATATCGTTGAAGCCAGTTGGCTTCATGCGCTTCAGCAGCTCCTGCATGCCGCCGGAGTCGAGCTGGAACACGCCCAGGGTGTCGCCGCGCGATAGTAACTCGTAGACCGCCTGGTTGTCGGTATCCAGCGCCTCCAAGTCGATGGTCTCGCCGCGGTTTTTCTGCACGTTTTCCAACGCGTCGCCGAGCACAGTGAGGTTGCGCAGGCCCAAAAAGTCCATCTTCAGCAGACCAATGGCCTCGCAGGCCGGGTAGTCCCAGCCGGTGATGATTGCGCCGTCGGCGGGGCGTTTCCACATCGGAATGTGTTCCATCAGCGGCACGGACGCCATAATCACCGCACACGCGTGCACGCCTGCCTGGCGCACCACGCCCTCGAGGCCGCGCGCGGTTTCGTAGATCTTGGCTACGTCCGGGTCGGTCTCGATAAGCGAGCGCACCTCGGTGGCCTCCGCGTAGCGCTCGTGTTCCGGGTTGGTGATGCCGGACAGCGGGATGTCCTTGGCCATAATCGCCGGTGGCAGTGCGCCGTTGATGCGGTCGGCCATTTGGAAGCCGGGCTGGCCGAAGTTCACCTTGGCCGAGTCCTTGATCGCCTGCTTCGTCTTCACGGTGCCGAAGGTGATCACCTGCGCGATCTTGTCCTCGCCCCAACGCTCGGCGGCGTAGGTGATCATTTCGCCGCGGCGGCGGTCGTCGAAGTCGATATCAATATCCGGTGCGGACGGGCGCTCCGGGTTCAAGAATCGCTCAAAAAGCAGGCCGTGCTCCATCGGATCGATGTTGGTAATCGTCAATGCGTACGCGACGAGCGAGCCCGCCGCCGAGCCACGGCCCGGCCCCACACGGATGCCGATCTCGCGGGCATGCTTGATCAGCTCCGCGACGATGAGGAAGTAGGACGGGTAGCCCTTCATGTCGATGACGTCAATCTCGTAAGAGGCGCGCTCGAGGTACTCGTTGGGCACCTCTCCCCCGTTGAAACGCTCAGTCAGGCCGCGATGGACCTCCTCGCGCAACCAGGTGGTCGGCGTGTGGCCTTCGGGCACATCGGCGATCGGCATGCGGTCGTGGGGGTGCTCCTCCCACAACTCGCCGTAGTCTCCGACTCGCTCCGCGATCCACAGCGTGTTGTCGCAGCCGTCAGGCACCGTGGAATCCCACAGCTCGCGCATCTGCTCGGCCGATTTGATGTAGTAGCCCGAGCCGTCGAATTTGAAACGGTCTGGATCGAGCAGCGTCTTGCCCGTTTGCACACACAGCATCGCCTCGTGCGCCGGCGCCTGGGACTCGAGCACGTAGTGGCAGTCGTTGGTCACCAGCGGCGGCAGGTCGAGCGTTTCACCGATGCGCAACAGGTCCTCGCGCACGCGGCGCTCGATGTGCAGGCCGTGGTCCATCAGCTCCAGGAAGTAGTTGTCCTTGCCGTAGATGTCCTGCCACATCGCGGCGGCCTCGAGCGCCTCGTCGTACTGGCCGAGCCGCAGACGCGTCTGCACATCGCCGGACGGGCAGCCGGTGGTGGCAATGATGCCGTCAGCGTGCTCGGCGATAAGTTCCGCGTCCATGCGCGGCCACTTACCCAGCTGGCCCTCGTAGGAAGCTAACGACGACAACTTGAACAGGTTGCGCAGCCCCGTGGCATTCTCTGCGAGCAAGGTCTGGTGGAGGTACGCGCCGGACGCGGAGACGTCGTCACGCTTTTGATCCGGCGTGCCCCACAACACGCGCTTTTTGTTAAAGCGCGACTCGGGCGCCATGTACGCCTCGATGCCGATGATCGGTTTCACCCCGGCGTCGACCATGCGGCGGTAGAACGCGTTCGAGCCGAACATGTTGCCGTGGTCGGTCATGCCCACCGCGGGCATGCCCTGACGCGAAACCTCCTCGGCGAGCATGTCCACCTTCGCCATGCCGTCCAGCATGGAAAATTCGGTGTGGTTATGCAGGTGCACAAAGGAGGAATTTTTCGCCATGCGGGTCATCATAGACTGCCCGCCGACGCGGAAAATTACTCGTAGCGCAATGCGTCGATGGGCTGCATTTTCGCCGCTTTCGACGCCGGATACGCACCGAAGAACACACCGGTGGCCAACGAGAACAACAGCGAGAAGACCACCGCGCTTACCGGCGGCCACGTCATCTCGAGCACCGCCGACGACGCGATTAGGCCGACAATGCCGCCCAGAATCACGCCGATGACGCCGCCGATGAGGCAGACCAGCATCGCCTCGACGATGAACTGCACGCGGATATCGTTGTGCGTGGCGCCCAGCGCCTTGCGCACGCCGATTTCGCGGGTGCGCTCGGTGACGGTGATGAGCATGATGTTCATCACACCGATGCCACCGACGAGCAGCGAGATGCCGCCGATGGCCGAGAGCACGGTCGACAGGGTGCGGAAGATCGTCGTCAAGCCCTCCAGGCTCGCGGAAATGTCGAAGACCTCCGCCTCGTAATCCTCGTTGCCCGCGTACATGCGGTCGAGGTAGGCCTGCAGGTCGTTGCGGAACGCCTCCGGGTCCTCCTCGGGCGAGGAGCGCACGCTAAACGACGCCACCCAGTTGGTCTCCAACCCCACCCGGTCCGCGGCGGTGGCGGGAATGTACACGTCCGCGAACGACGACTGGCCGAACGCCGGCTCACTGTCGGAACGGTCGAGCACACCGATGATGGTGAACACGGCCGGTGTGCCGTCGACGTTCAGGTCGACGCGCGAGCCGAGGGCCTGCGAGGCGTCGTTGTTAAACAGCGCCTCGACCAGCTCAGGCGAAACCACCGCGACGGGGCGGCGGCTGTCGATGATGTCCTGGTCGAACCCGCGGCCGAACTGCACGTCGAGGCCACGCATGTCCAGCGAGCTCGCCAGCGACGGGTACACCGACACGCTGGCGGTCTCATCGTCCAACTGCGCTTCGCCGTCGCCCGACATGTCCAAGTCCACACCCCGGACGCGGTCGCCGAAGGAGGCCTGCAGCTCGTCGAGTTCGTCGAAGGTGACCGCGTTGTTCTCGTCCGTCGGCGGGGCGAGGTTGAACCCCGCGAACGGGTCGTCGGAATTCTCCTCGCTGTCCTCGGGCCGCTCGTGCACCATCACCGGGTAAGTGGTGGTGCCGGCGTCTTCGAGCCCGCCCATCACGTCGTTTTCCAGCGCGCGGCCGAGCGTCATGATGATGATCACGGCCATGATGCCGATGATGATGCCGAGCAGCGTGAGCAGCGAACGCAGCTTGTTGGCGTTCAAGCTCGACAGCGCAAGGCGCAGCGATTCGCGGATATTCACCTATTTCACCCCGTCCGGTCGGCGCAGGCCGGCGATCTGACCGTCCATCATCTCCACCACGCGCGACGTTTCCTCAGCGAGGTCCGGGTTGTGGGTGATGAACACGATCGCCTTGCCCAAATCCTGGTTGAGTTCGTGGAACAGGTCCATCACCATGCGCCCGGTTTTTGAGTCGAGGGCGCCGGTTGGCTCGTCGGCAAGCAACAAGTCCGGGTCGTTGGCCAAGCTGCGCGCAATGGCTACGCGCTGCTTCTGGCCGCCGGAGAGCTCGTTGGGGTTGTGGTGCAGGCGATCGCCCATGCCCATCCTGTCGAGCAGCTGCGCGGCGCGCTCTTCGCGTTCCTTGCGGGGCACGCCGGCGTACATCATCGGCATGGCCACGTTCTGCAGCGCATCGATACGCCCGATCAGGTTGAAGTTCTGGAAGATGAACCCGATGTTGCGGCTGCGGTACTGCGCCAACTCCTTGTCTTCTTTGGCGTAGACGGGCTCGCCGTTAAACGCGTAGGCGCCCTCAGTGGGCCGGTCGAGCATGCCAATCAGGTTCATCAGCGTCGACTTGCCGCAGCCCGACGGGCCGACAATGGAGACAAATTCGTGCTGGTCGGCGTAGAAATCCACCCCGTGCAGCACGGTCAGTTCGCTGGGTTCTCCGACGTTGTACGTCTTCACCACCCGCCGCATGTCGATCAACCGGCCGGTGTTGTCCATGCGCGGTTGCGTATCGACGACCGGAGCCGGCGCCGGTGCTTCTTCTACCTCTTCTTCCGCATCCCCTTCCTCGAGGAAGAACGGATCGGTGGTGTCGGTGGTGTCGTCGAAGGTGTCGTCGTCACGCGAGTGCTTCGGTTTGCGGAACAATTACTGCTCCTTCTTGCCGTCCGAATCGCGCGCTTCGCGCACCTTGTTCGCGGAGAAGCCCGGGTCGTTGATGGACACGGTCTCGCCGATACGCTCGCGGTACTCATCGGGCCAGTTGACCACGATGTCGCCTGCCTTCAGGTCACCGCCCGTCACGGCGATGTCGACGTCGTTGGAGGCACCCGTGTTCACGGTGCGCTCCTCGATCTTGCCTGAGGTCGCTTCGTCGCCGTCGGTCGCCATGACGAGCACCTTCTTTGTGTCCCCGTCCTCGTAAACCGCATCGAGCGGGACGTTGAGCGCGTCCTTCGCCTCGGCGGTGACGATCTCAGCGCGGGCGCTGCCGCCGAGTAGCAGGCCTTCCTTATTGCCGGTGATCTCGATCTCGACCGGGAACGTCACTTCGGACGAGCCCTGCGAGCCGCCGCCTCCTCCTGCCTGCATCCCCGGCATCGACGGCGCGCCGTCCTCGTTCGCGGCCGGGGCGATGCGTGTGACCTTACCCTTGTACTTCTTTTTGCCGGTGGCGGTGGAGGTGAACTCCACGCGGTCGCCAACGGAAATGTTCGGCACGTCGGACTCGCGGACTTCGGCGCGGATGACCAAACGGGAATCGTCTGCGACGGTAAGCAGCTTGCCCTGTGGAATGTCGCCCTCGTGGACGGCTACATCGGTGATCAAACCGGCGATCGGCGAATACACGGTGCCCTCCTGGACTTGGTATTCGAGGGTGCCGTCGCCGTCGCCAAGCTGCGCCGTCTCCGCCTGCCGCCAGGCCGCCTCGGCCTGCGCCTTGAGCTGGTCGCGCTCCTGCGCCGCCTGCGCGCGGGCAGCCTCGAGCTCCGCCTGAGCATTCTGCAACGCCGCGTACGCCTCTTCCTTGCTCGCGGCCGGGGCACCACCGCCACCGCCGCCGAGCAACTGCTCGACTGCGGCTTCCTGCGACCCCGGTGCCGGCGCACCTGGCGCGGGTGCGGGTATCGGCGCAGGTGCCTGCGGCTTCGGCGCGCCCGGCTTCGCCGTGGCGTTGCCGTGGGAGGAAAGCTTCCCGGCAACCTGCTCCGCAGCGGCGAGCCCCCGGTTGACCAAGCGCGGGCCGGCACCGCCCGCTACGGCGTTGTATGCAGCCTGCGCCTGATCAACCTGTGCCTGGGCGGCACGGATGCCCGGGTGGGTGCCGTTGTTGATGCTGGCGCGAAGGGCATCGAGCTGAGCCTGCGCCTGCTCAGCCTGCGCCTGCGCGTCGGCCTGGGCATTCGCCTGCTGTTTTTGCTGCACTTCGAGCTGGCGCTCGAGCTGTTCGGTGTCCATCGCGACGAGGAACTGCTCCGCCTTGACGCGGTCACCGGCCTTCACGGCAACGTTTTTCACCTCGGATTGCACCGCGGAGGTGATGTTGATCTGGCGCACCGGCTCAATCTTGCCGGTGACGACAACGCTGTCGGAGACACCTTCAGCCGATGCGACGGTGTAGTCGCCGGGCTGCAGGCCGCCATCCGCGGCGTCGTCCTCGCCGCCACCACCGAAACCGCAGGCGCTCAACAACAGCGCCGAAGAGGTCACGATTGCCAAACTCGCGCGCGCGAGACGGCGCCGGCCGGTGGAGTGTGAGGTCTGGGAAGCCAAGAGTTCTCCTCGCGTCAAAGGCGTGCAACTCCGCAAAACTATACACGCCCACCCGACGCGTTCCGGGTGAGCGTAAATGCGCCCCACACAGCGTCGGAAGGCAGCGCCTCCACAGCCCAAACCTCCGGGCGACGAGCCACCTGACGCAGCTCCTCGCCGCTGCCGTAGACCACCACGGCGTCGATCGGCTCGTCGGTTGCCAGCGCAAAAATTGCGTCGCGAGACTCGCCCGCGGGTGGCTCCCCCACTGGATTCAGCGCCCCGGCGAGGACGGCACTCGCCCGGCGCGCCGCAGACACTGCATCGGCGGCCTCTCGCGCGGGCAACGGTTCGCGGAACGTCACAAGTGCAAATGCAGGCTCCTCCGCGGCCTCCACCGAAACCTCCGCACGCACGAGGTACTCGCGCTCCCCGTCTTCCGGGCCGAGCGTATCGCCCTGCAGCACCGGTGGCACGGGAGGGTTGGCCAGCCCCACGCCCCAGAACAGCAGCAGCGCAGCGCTAGCGAATAGTATCCAGCGCCGCACGGAGATCCTCCGGGTAGTCGGAGGTGACCTCCATGTATTCGCCGGTGCGCGGGTGCACGAACCCCAGGCTGGTGGCGTGCAGCCACTGCCGCTTCAGCCCGAGTTCGCGCGCCAAGTTCGGGTCGGAGCCGTACATGGGATCGCCCACGCAAGGATGCCCGATCGAGGACATGTGCACCCGGATCTGGTGGGTGCGGCCGGTTTCGAGGTGGATTTTGAGCAGGCTGGCTCGTCGAAAAGCTTCTGCGACCTCGTAGTGGGTCACGCTCGGGCGGCCGTCCTGGGTGACGGCGAACTTCCAGCCCGCGGACGGGTGGCGTCCGATGGGGGCATCGATCGTACCGACGATCGGGTCCGGCAGCCCCTGCACCAGCGCGTGGTAGGTCTTGTCCACGGTGCGCTCCTTGAACGCGCGCTTCAGCGCCGAGTACGCGGGCACGCTTGCGGCGACGATCATCACGCCGGACGTGCCGACGTCGAGACGCTGCACGATGCCTTTGCGCTCCGGCGGGCCGGCGTCGGGAAGCGTAAAGCCCATCGCCTGCAGGCCACCGACCACATCGGGGCCCTCCCAGCCGAGTGTGGGGTGGGCGGCGACACCGACGGGCTTGTTCACCGCGATAATGTCGGCGTCGCGGTACAGGATCTCCAGGCCCTCGACCAGCTCGGTGACCGGCTGGGGCGCCTGCTTCGGCTCCGGGAGGGTGACTTCCAGCATCGCGCCGGCGCGGACGCGGTCGGATTTTTGCGGCGCGGAGCCGTCGACAAGCACGTCGCCCGCGGCCGCGATCTCGGCGGCGACGGAGCGAGAGACGCCGAAGAGCTTCGACATGGCGGCGTCGACACGCATGCCCTCGAGCCCCTCCGGCACCGGCAGCGCACGGAACTTACCCTCCATGGCCAGCCTCCTTCCGCTCGGCGATAAACGTGGCGACGACGAAAATCACCACACCGACCGTAATCGCCGCATCCGCCAAATTGAATACCGCGAAACCGCCCACGGAGATGTAATCCACCACGTGCCCAAACCAGAAGCCCGGCGGGCGGAACAAACGGTCGCACAGGTTGCCCAGCGCGCCGCCGGCGACAAGCGCCAGCCCGAGCGCCTCCCACCGGGTGGACATGCGCGGGCCGAACCACAACGCACCGAGCACAAACACCAGCTGGATGGTGGTGAACAGCCAGGTCGAGTCCTGCCCCATGGAAAACGCTGCGCCGGGGTTGAACAGCAGGTAGAAGCGGAACCAGTCCCCGATCACCGGCTGCGGCACGCCCGGCTCGAGCCAGGAAACCATCACGGCCTTGACCACCTGGTCCAGCGCCGCAACAGCGAGCATGACCGCGACCACGGCACCGAGGTAGCGGGGTGTCGAGCGGGGTTTGCTTGCCTTCTCCATCGCCGAACCACCTTAGCGCCTTCGTGCGGTACGTTCTTAAAGATGTCCCGCTTTACCTCCACCGCCGTAACCGTAGGTCTCACGCTCACGCTCGCCGCGTGCTCCGGCGAGGACGATCCCGTCGCCGGCATCCCCGCGTTTCCTGTCGACGAGCCCGCAATCACCGTCGTCGAAACTGGCGACGACGCCCGCGTGCTTTCCTACGCCGACATTGCCGACGAGCCGTGGTCCACCACCATTGCCGTGTCGTCGGGCACCGCGCAGCAGGTCGGCGACGACGTCTCAGGTGGTGATGTTGCCATCACCACGCTGCCGCTCGACATCTCCGTTGCGGAGGCCCCCGCCCCCGAAGATGGCGAGGCGGATGCTTCTCGACGAATCGACTTCACCGTCGGTTCCGGCAAGCACTCCAACCTGGATATCGGCCAGGACGTCGCCGCCGCCGAGGGTTTCCGCATGAGCTGGCGTGGCGACGACTCCGGCAACCTCTCCACCTTAAAGTTGCTCGCCCCGCCGGAGGCCCCAGAGCGCGGCCTGCAAACGGTCGAGCCGGCCCTGCTCGCCCTGGTCACTCAGAACGTGGTCTTCCCCACCGAGCCGATCGGTACCGGCGGGGTGTGGAAGGTGGAAAACCGCGTCGCCGGCGACAACTCCACCGTGCGCACCACTACCTACACGGTCGAGTCCATCGCGGACCAGACCGTCGATCTGGCAGTCGACGTCGAGGAGCGCCCCACCGAGCAGTCGCTCACCCTCGACGACGGGCAAGAAATCGACGTCGAATCCTCCTCCACCACCTCGGAGGGCCACCTCACCGTCGATCTCGCTCGCCCGCTGCCGGTCGCCGGTGAAGTCGAGGCGACAACCCGCCTGGTGTATTCCGGCGGGCAGCAAACAACCCGCGTGATCCAAGACGTCACGCGGGCTGTGAAATACGGCGATTAGAGCGCGGGCGCTGCCGGCGGCTGCTCGGCCGGGGCTTGCTCGGCCGGGGCTGCCGGGGCTGCCGGGGCCGCCGGGGCACCGCTGTTGCACATCTCCGGCACCTGCTCCGGCGGCAGCGTATTGCTGACCAGGAAGCACGCCCAAGACTGGGAGATCTTCCAGTTGCCGCCCTCGTAGACGAACTCCACGTCCTCAGCCAGCTGCGACTCCGCGTCCGGGCGGGTGAAGTTCACCGTCGCCAGCACCGAGTTGGCGGTGTAGCCCGGCAGCACCGGGTTGACCACCTGGAAGTTCGCGCCCGACTCCTGCTGGGACTGCGACATCAGGTCGAACAGCTCTGGCGTCGTCTCGCCGCCCTGAACGGTGTTGGCGCGCTCCGCGACCGGCAGGTTCGGGTCGGCCGCGCGCTGCAGGACGGCGTTGAGCTCGTCCGCCGTCGGCATCTCAGCCGCCGGCGCGGCCTCAGTTGCGCTCGCCTGCTCGGCGGGTGCGGTCGACTCGTCGGTGTTCTCGGCGGCGTCGTCGGAGCAGGCGGTCAGGCCCAGTGCGAGGCCCGCCGCTGCAAGCGCCGCGGCAAATCGCTGTGCTTTCACGTGTTCTCCTTGCGTACCTTGATTGACCCGCTCAACGTTACTGCACCATGCGTCATTTCTGGCACTCTGGTGCGCATGACCGTCTTCGTTGTCTCAACCGGGGGCACCATCGCCTCCACCGCCGACGCCACCGGCGCGCTCGTGCCCACCCTCAGCGCCGCCGATCTCGTCGCCCGCAGCGGCACCACCCGTGATGTGCGCACCACCGATATCGCAAATCTCGACTCTTCGTCGCTGGGACTTGCCGAGCTGGACCACATTCGCTCGCTCACGAGCACTTTGCTTGACGACGACCACCTCGCCGGGATCGTCATCACCCACGGCACCGACTCCATGGCCGAGACCGCACTCGCCCTCGACCTGGTCCACCGCGACCCCCGCCCCGTCGTCCTCACCGGCGCAATGCGACCCGCCGACCACGCGCATCCCGACGGGCCCGCCAACCTGCGTGGCGCGATCGAGGCGGCCAGCACCCGCCACGGCGAGGGCGTGTTCGTGCACTTCGGCGGCCACACCTTACCTGCCCGGGGCTTGCGCAAGATGGACACCGCCGACGTCGACGCGTTCCGCGTCCCTGTGCCGTTACGGCGTCCCATGCCGGTGCCCGCTGCGCCGTTGGCGGGGCTGAACGTGCCGATCCTGCGGGCCTGGCCAGGCGACGACGGGGCCCTTGCGCGTGTCGTCGCCACGCAATCGCCCGACGGGGTGGTCGTCGAAGCCCTCGGCGCGGGCAACGTCTCCGAGGCCATGGGTGAGGCGCTCGCCGCGATGCTGCGCCGCGGCGTTCCCGTCGTCGTCGCCACGTCGGTGCCCTATGGCGAGGTCTCGTTCGCCTACGGCGGCGCCGGCGGCGGCTCCACCCTCGGCGACCTCGGGGCCCTGCCCGCCGGCTACCTCAGCGCCGGCCAAGCGCGCATCGCGTTGCTGACCGCTTTGTCCACCGGCGTCGATCCGCGATCATTGCTGTGACAACCAGTCCTCCCACGCCAGTGAATCGACGGGGTCGGCCGGCGTGAGCGCAGGGTCGTCGCTACGCAAACTCTTGATCCGGCCCGGGCCCGTCGCGCGAGTTTCAAACCGAACCGTCACCCAACCTTTTCCCGCCCCCTGGACCCAGCCGTGGCCGAACTCCGGGTGGTAGACGTCCTGCGTCGCCCGCCACGTGCCCAGCGCATCGGTGTTCTCCGTGACCATCTCGAACCCGGCCGGCACCGCGTGGTCGCTCACCCCGGTCTCATAATCGGTGGTCACCGGCGCAGGCTTTACGATCTCCTGGTCTAACTCCGGAAACAGCACATCCTGCAACGCGTCCTCCAGGCCCGAATAGGACACGCCCACCAGCCGGATCGGCCCGACCTCGTCCGGGTAACGCACCAGCCGGAACGCCGTGGCCAAGAGCGTTTCTGCGTCATCGGTGGCGTACGGCAGCGTCGCCGAGCGAGACTCGATGCGGAAATCCGCCATCCGCAACTTCACCGTCACGGTCCGGGCACCCCGGCCGTCCTTCAACAAACGCCGGTGCGACTCCGCTGCAGCACGCTCCAGCGCCGCGTCCACCTCCGGCGGCTGCGTCAGATCGTTGGGGTACGTGTGTTCCGACGAGATCTGCTTCGCCACCGCCCGTGGCGCCACCGGACGCTCATCCACCCCGCGGGCTAACCACCACAATTGCTTGCCCACCGCGCCGCCGATGGCGATGTCGAGTTCTTTTTCGCTCAGCGCCGCCAAGCCGCCAATCGTCTCAATGCCCGCCTGCGCAAGCTTCGCCTCCGTCACCGGGCCCACACCCCACAATTCGTTGACCGGCATCGGATGAAGGATCTCAAGTTGCTTATCATGCGGGATGACAAACACCCCATCCGGCTTGGCACGCCCAGAGCCGATCTTCGCGTACTGCTTTCCCGGGCCCGCCCCAATCGAGCTCGGCAACCCCGTCTCTTCTTTGATCGCCGCGCGCAACTGGTTCGCCCAGTTTCGCACCTCATCTGCTGAAGCGCCGACCAATTCAGCGGGCTCCATAAACGCCTCGTCGATAGACAGTTGCTCCACCACGTCTACGTGCCTGCCGATGACTTCGAACACTCTCCGCGACGCTGTCGTATACACCGGACGGCGCGGCGCAACCAGAATCGCTTTCGGACCCACCAGCCGGGCCGCCCGGTGCGTCGGCATTGCGGAACGGGCCCCGTACTTGCGGGCCTCATAGCTCGCCCCCGCCACCACTCCGCGGCCGGTCACCCCTGCCACCAGTACCGGACGTCCCTTGAGAGTGGGCCTGGTCAGCTGCTCACAGGACGCATAGAAAGCGTCCATGTCGATGTGCAGCACCCAGCGGTTCATACCCTCACTGTGCACGAGTGCACCCGCCTAGCTCCAATTCACGTCCGCGACGATGTCATCGGAGAACGAATCGCCCTCCACGCGGATACTCGGACGCATTGGGCCGGTGAAGTTTGCAGTCCGCACCGGCAGAGAGCGGTTTCGAGAAATGTACTGGGAACCGTCACTGAACTTGAAGTACAAGTCCGAGCCTGCGGCCTCGACGTACGCGGTGCCGTGATTGATTTTCGAGTGGCAACTCGAGCACAGCGGAATCAGGTTTGCCAGATCAGTGGCTCCGCCGTGCTCCCACTCCTCGATGTGGTGAATCTGGATGAACCGCTCGTGGGTGCATCCGGGCATCGCACATTGATATCCCCAGACAGCCAGCAGTGCCTGGATCTGACCGTCTGTGGCAAACCGCTGTTTGCGCCCCACATTGAGCGTCAACCCCTTGCGGTCCAGCACGTGCAGGCGGGCGACTGCATTCGCCACATACCCCTTCACCGTCTCCGACGGCGCCGACGGGTTCTCCGGCATCCAGGCCCGCCCATCCTCGGTGACCATGATGTTGACCTGCGCCCCCGGGCAGCGCAACGAGTCCAACGGCTGGGAGCGCACAATATTCACCATCGCCAAAAACGCGGGATACAACTCGTCTTTCGTCGGTGGCCCGAAGCGCGACGTCATGCCGAGGATTTTCTCCACAGAAAGCTTCGTGTCAGGCGCTGCGATCTGTTCGGCCGGGCAGGTTTCTTCGTCGGCAAGCGCCTCGCCCAACAGCCGGTCGATGTCGTCCTGATCAAGATCCCCAGCATCATCCGGAATGCCGTAATTGCATAATTGCGCAAGTTTCAGCGCAGCTAGCGTCTCCTGCCCGGTGACCGCAGGCAGCAGAGCATGAAACTCGACCATGCCGTCGTCCCTGGTGCGCGTGCGGACGTAGGGATCGTCAGGCTCACGGCCGACATCGCCCGCTCCTGCGAGGGCTTGCTGCAGCTCGGAGAAACACATCGACTTCGCCAGGGCGACAAGGTCGTCTTCGTTTTCCAACGTCATAAAGCGCAGGAGAAACCGCACCGTCGAATAGGCTAGGTCCCCGTCTTCGAAGGCCGAAAAGAGCTGGCGAAACTGGCGCAAGCCGCGACCCATCCGCACGTATTCAAACGCCGTCGAGCCAGCCAAGTTCAGTTCTCGGACCAGCCATTTTGTGGTCGAACTTTCCCCATAGGCTTCCGCCATCTGCGCTTCGTCGAAACGCCCCACCGCGTCGAGAAATTGTGCGCGGTAGCGGGTGGAAAACATCTGTAAATCCTTAATGTCGCGCACCAGTTCGTCGACTGGATTCTCCGCCGTCAATACCGCCATGATTCCCCCTCGGTGAGTTCGCTGTTTTGTTCGAGTATAAAACGCAAACGAAACATGTCAAGAGTTTTACCTGCGATGTCCACTATATTGGACATCACCACACGCAATATCGTTCGAATACTATGCCGCTGCATAGTCCAGACAACCCAAGCCGGAACCGCGCGGCCGAAGGCAAAGCTATGCCGCTGCATAGCGAACTATGCAGCGGCATAGTGCGAACGATTAGTTCTTGCGCACGCTTGCAGTCACACCATCGATGATGTCGTGACCCTCGACCGGCTCGGTGACGACGTCGAAGGAGGTTGCCAGGGTCTCGGCGGCGATGTGCTCAGCGTGACGACGAGCCCACTCTTCCTTGTCCCCCGGCACCGCGAGCACGACTGCGATGCGGTCGGAGACCTCGAAGCCGTCGCGCTTGCGGGCGTCCTGCAGGCCGCGGATCACGTCGGCGGCCCAGCCTTCAGCCTCGAGCTCCTCGGTGACTGTGGTGTCGAGGACGACGAGTCCGACGGTGCTGTCGGCGTCGACACGCGCGGTGCTCTCCGGGTTCTCGGCGACGAGGCGTTCGTTGTAGAGCTCCGGGGTGAGCACGATGTCGCCGTCGACGACAACGTCGTCGCCGCGGCGCTCGTAATTGCCGGCCTTGACGTTCTTGATCGCGCGCTGGACGTCCTTGCCCAGAGTCGGGCCAGCAACCTTGGCGTTGACGACGACCTCGAACGAGCCAGCGGAATCAACGTCCGAGGTCAGCTCGACGTCCTTCACGTTGACTTCGTCACGGATGGTGGAACGGAACGGCTCGAGCAGATCCGCATTCGGCAGGGCTACGGTCAACTTCGGCAGCGGGAGGCGGTTGCGCAGCTTGTTCGCCTTGCGTACCGACGACGCCGACGAGCACACCGCACGCGTCGCGTCCATGGCGGCCACCAGGTCGGCGTCCGCGGGCACGTCGGCGGCCTTCGGGAAGTCCGCCAAGTGCACGGAACGGCCGCCGGTGAGACCACGCCAGATCACCTCTGAGATGTACGGCAGCAGCGGTGCGACGGTGCGGGTGACCACCTCAAGCACGGTGTACAGGGTGTTGAACGCCTCCGGGTGCGCCTCCTGGCCCTCCCAGAAGCGGTCACGGGAGCGGCGCACGTACCAGTTGGTCAAGGTGTCCGCGAAGCGGCGGATCTCGTCGCAGGCGTCCGCGATGCGGGTGTCGTCGAGAGCTTCGCCCACGGCAGCGACCAGATCGTGCGTCTTGGCCAGAATGTAGCGATCGAGCACGTTGTCGGAATCGACGGACCACTGCGCTTCCTCAGACGAGTAGAGCTGCAGGAAGGTGTACGCGTTCCAGATCGGCAGCAGCGCCTGGCGCACGCCTTCGCGGATGCCCTGTTCCGTGACGATGAGGTTGCCGCCGCGCAGGATCGGAGACGACATGAGGAACCAGCGCATGGCGTCGGAGCCATCGCGGTCGAAGACCTCGTTGACGTTCGGGTAGTTGCCCTTGGACTTGGACATCTTCTGCCCGTCGGAACCGAGCACGATGCCGTGGGCGACGACCTTCTTGTACGCCACGCGGTCGAACAGCGCAGTGGACAGCACGTGCTGCACGTAAAACCAGCCGCGGGACTGGCCGGAGTACTCGACGATGAAGTCAGCCGGCTGGCGGGTCTCAAACTCCTCGCGGTTTTCAAACGGGTAGTGGTACTGCGCGAACGGCATGGAGCC